>SCLI03000265.1_pt1 | contig 34925 bp, 41 predicted proteins | sample 7268041 | NCBI WGS metagenome assembly SCLI03 (sample SAMN10721081, study PRJNA514188) | viral metagenome | isolation source: depth-stratified mine tailings core A | place: China: Fankou Pb/Zn Mine tailings | collected 2017-10 | reverse complement strand
GAGGCAGCAACGTTTCGTATGGGGTATCCTGATCGCGCTTCGTGCCGTATTGGCCGACGAGAGCCACACGCTCACCGGACGTGAGGAGATCAATGGCTCCGACATATGAATCGAGCCCGCCAGAGAACAGACACACCGTGCTGAGGTGATCAAGGGAACGCTGGGCCGGTGCTAGACTACTCTTTGCTGACCGTGCTCGAAACTGTACGTGCCAATGGTCACCGGTCAGAAATGACGCCAGCTCCCCGAGTGTGGCTTGCGCACCGCGCCACAGATCCGGGTCGGCCACCGGGATATAGAGGATGAACTCGCGTGTCCAACGGTCAGCTTCATACCCTCGCCAAGCGCGAACATCCGCGGTAAAGATCACTGTTGCGATATTTAGCAGGTCGAGTGCCGCCGGCAGGGGAGCTAGGCCAGCACCGAACACCTTTTCGAGAAGATGATTGGTTACTTGATAGGGACTGCCCGGCTTATCAATCGGTACCGGCAGGCGTGGCTCTCCAGCGGGTATGTTCGGCGTGAAGTCATCTGTTGTCCCGACCTGTGAAATAATATGCCACGGCATGGTGTTATTTTCCAAGTAACTCGTAGGCCTGTTCGTAGACTTCTTGGATAAAGCGCTGGCACTCTCTGTCTTTCCAATCCATTCGGAGAACGTCACGCCCCGAGAGACTGAGTTGTATGAGATCCTTCACGTAAACCTTGACATCCCGCTCAAGCCGGACGGCACGGTCTGCGGTGATAGCACGTTCCTCGATCTTCTTGCTGAGGTCGAGCAACCAGCGCTGATAGACATAGGAACAAACAGAACACTGAAGTGCATCACGCACGCCATCAGCGTTCATTCTGTTCAGGTGGTCAAGCCCGCCATCGATAACACCGTAGCGCTCGAACAGATCCTTCAGTGTCTCGTCGGCAGCTCGCCTTGCGGTTGCATCGTCGTCTGTTGTGCCTGGAGGTGCAAGGGCGTTTAGGATGGTAGCCAATACCGCTTCTACGCTCTGGCCGACGACCTGAACCCCAAGTGATTGGACAGCCTCCATAGCCCCGCGGTTTACGACGTCCACAAGGAACCCGCCGAGGCGACCAGTCAATGCCCGGCCGCTGGCTGCTGCGGTTGCTGCTCGCCGGGAACCGCCCTTGGCCTGTACATATCGCTGTGCTGCTCGCCTGATCCGTCCTCCTCCAGCGCCATGTCGTGCGGCGCTGGACATAGCTCTTCGTGTCAGGGCCCACGGCCCCAAGACTCTCGGTGTAGTGGAGGCCGGAACTTGTGGCGCCGTTGACTCGGGCGGCTCCGCCGGGCCTTCGTCCGGTATGGCAGGCGCCTCCGATGGATCCCCGGTCTGAGTGCCCCCGTTAGGCGCTGGAGCATCCGGGTTGCCACTACCCGCCGGCCCTTCGCCACCACCGAGCGCAAAGCTGGGAAGGAGCGGTGTGTTGTCCCCAGGCCCGTTATGTGATTTGGATGTGCCCATTTCAGTTCTGTGTTCGCAAGGCCCGTGGGGCCGCTGCTCTTGCGAGTTCCTTATTGACTGTGCTTTGAGCCCATTTCTTCAATACCTCGTCGGCCACCGCTTCAAGCTCCGTTCCCCGGGCGAGCAAACGAAGCTTTGACGCCGCCCACATCGGGAGGCTCACTTCGGGCAGACTCTGCACAAAAAGAACGAATTGAGAACGCAATTCCGTGCGCTTCTCCGACCATTCGATGATTCTGTTGAACGCCGATTCCGCACGGCCCAGATCGTCCTCTTGGCGCGTCCGAGTTGCAAGGGTCTCGAAAACCGCGATTGCGTCAGCGTTACTCAGCTTATCCGCCGCGCCGAGAGCGACCAGACGAACCGCTTCACTTTCATGCAGCAACTGGCTCAGCACCTGCCGGGCCGGCGCGCTCATCCGTTGAGTATCGACGTTGAGGACGCCGAGCCGGTCTCGTGAAAAGAAGAAGTACGGCCGGAGATCCTCGCCAGCAAGGGCCGGCTCAAGACGCAGCCACTCTCGCGTCCATTCGTCCGAGAGCCACAGTGTGAATTGCGTCGGCAGAACCCCCTCTTGCTTGGCAGATCCGGCCCGGCTCCGCTTCCTTCCTGCAACCTTCTCCTGCGCCATCTCCGGAGCCTCTTCATCGAGCCGTTCCTCTGCATCTGCCAGTTGCTCCAGTTGAACGAGCTGCCGGGGTTTTCCATCTTGGCCGGCCTGGGCATCGGCCAACTGCCTGAAGAACTCGGTTTTGAAATACTCAAGCAACATCAACTTCGCAAGGACGCGTTGTTTGAGCTCTACGCGTCGAGACTGCGCCATCTTCAGGCGAAGAAGTAAGGTATTCAGAAAACGTTTACACTGTCGCGGGTTGCCGTTCATGATCGTGCCAAGGAGCGGCGCAAAACGCTCCGCCATCGCAAGGCGCTCCTTTAACGACTCCGGCATGAGAGGGAACTGCTCCAGTGCGATGGCTAGATTGAAGCTTGCACTGGTAAGGGTTGCGGGGTCAGCTGTCGTCACCATCTCGCATGCGCGCTTGAGATCGGCTTCTTCCAGGCCAGGCGATAGGCTCGCGAACAGGAGACTCATGTAGGTTTCGACTTCGGCGGGACCGAGCGATGGGATACGTATCGGAAACTGAATAAGCTTCTCAAGATAATCGCGGCCTACCTCACGGCGATCTCCAGGCAATTCTGGAAACCGGCGACGCACAGCGTATTTAACGAGGTCCTCGTCAGCGCCGATAATGAATGCGGTTCCCTTTACAAAGAGGAAGAGTTTGATGGCTTCCAATGTTGGGATAATCGTCTCGGGCGAGCAGCGGTCAAGGTCATCAATAATGATGACTAGGGTGTCTATCTTCGAGTCCTTTAGCAGCTTCTCGAAGTCTTTCCGAAACTCGCGAATGCTCCGACGCTCCTCGTGCTCCTTCTCTTGCTTCGCATCATCCTTAATATATTCCGCGAGATCCTCACCCTTAAGCTCCTTGGCTTTGCCGATGAGTTCCGCGGTCGCGGTGGTGAGGTCCGCGCCAGCGCTGATGCCCAACGCTGCGCCCATTGGCTCAGGGCCGAGGAATGCTGCCGCGCCGAGCTTTCCGAGACCGCCGACGACCTTCATCCAGTTCACATGCCCCAGGAGTTTCTTGCCCAGTTTCTTCGCCTCCCCCGATGCCTTATTGATGAACGCCTGGTGATCCATCAGTTGCTCAAGAACACTGGCCATGAGCGCGGTCTTCGCTCCCTCATAGCCTTCAAAGACCCAACCGTTGAATTGGAGAACTATCACGCCGTCCTTCTTTTCTAATTCCGTGCGCACCATACTAAGGAGGCTGGATTTCCCACTGCCCCAGTCGCCGAATACGCCAATAGTTGTTGGGAGGAGATCTTTGTTCTCGACGATCGACAGAATCGCCGCTTGGAGGTGAGAGAAGCCCAAAAGATCGTTCGCGGACTCGTTATCCGACCACATAAGTTTTAGGAGGTGCAGGCCTCATTATTAATATTCGAATACCAACACTATACCCTCTGCAACAAGCCGGTCAAGGACAACTCCAGCTAGTTTGGGGAACATCCATCAGTCTTCTGTTCGAGAAATAGGCCAACGATGCGGCCATCGAGGGCTGAATGAGTGTGGGGTTGTGGAGAATGATAAAGGACGTTATCATTCACTACGATGAGCACCGAATTAGTTCCAGAGCCGGGCCTTTCGGGTGACGCTTTCGCGCCAAGTGAGCTGCCTGCAATCATCGCACAAACGGGTAAGAGGGGAGCGATGCGCTTCTTTGAGTTCTTCACGGCCAACATTCGCAACTCCAATACCCGACGGGCGTACTATCGCGCGGCGCTGGACTTCTTTCACTGGTTGCAGAAAAGGGGAGTGACGGATCTCGCCCTTGTCCAGCCGATTCATGTTTCAGCGTATATTGAGGATCTACAGGGTCGCCTATCCAAGCCGTCGGTAAAGCAGCACCTGGCCGCGATCAGGATGCTTTTCGATTGGCTCGTCACCGGACAGGTAATGCCGGTTAATCCGGCACATTCGGTACGCGGGCCGCGGCACTCGATCAAGAAGGGCAAAACGCCCGTGCTGACCGCCGAAGAGGCGAGGCAGCTCATGGATAGCATCACAACAGAGAGCGTGGCCGGTCTTCGAGACCGAGCGCTCATTGGTCTTATGGTCTACACCTTCGCGCGCGTCGGCGCCGCGATCGCGATGAGCGTCGAGGACTACTACCTCCAGGGCCGGCGCTGGTGGGTGCGGCTCCACGAGAAGGGCGGCAAGCGGCATGAAATGCCGGCACACCACACACTCGATACGTACCTTGCGGCCTACATGGACGCGGCCGGAATAGCGGAGCAGAAGAAAGGTCCGCTCTTTAGGACGGCATTGGGGAGAACTGGGAATCTCACCACGAAGCGCATGACTCAGGCCGACGTGTACCGGATGATTAAGCGCCGGGCGAAAGATGCCCGGATAGAGACTGCAATCGGCTGTCACACCTTTAGGGCGACCGGTATAACGGCATACTTGAGAAATGGCGGCCGTCTTGAGATCGCGCAGCAGATGGCGGCTCATGAGTCCGCCCGCACGACTGGTCTCTACGACCGCCGCGGGGATGAAGTCTCACTGGATGAAGTGGAGCGGATCGCCATTTAGATAACGTGATGACTCATTGTTCAGTCAGATGTAGTGCCCAAAGGGTAGCGGTGGGACGTCTTTTAGCGGCCCGGCGGTCAGAATCTCGCCAATGGCATTTGCAAACTTCAGTGTGATCGGTGTACCGTCGCCGAAAATGCAGGTGTTGTAGTTGAGTTTTGTGAGGGCCAAAATATCCTTCAACACCACCTCAATAGCTGCGTCACCCTTGCTGATTTCGATGATGAGCGGATTAGGCACCTCGCGGCCCGGATAGGTCTGGATGCGCGGAGTCCAGCCGCGCGTCCACAAGTGCGCACTGCGCGCACCCCGGATATTTGCCAAGCCTCGCAGCACCGGATTCTGGCCTTTCCTGTAAAGCTTCAAGTTCTTCTCCTCCTGGATACGAACACCGACGATATTTGTGCGTGCGCCGACAGCATCCCTGAACCCGTACCATTCAATATCTTCGAATCGCACGCGGCCATGAATGAACATTTCCTTCGGCGGCTCGCCCACTCGCTTCGTATACGATGTGACCGCCATCTCGCCGAGCTTGCGTGCAGCGTCGTAGCTCAAATGGAAATCGCCGGTTTCATCGTTATACCAAGGTCCAAGCGCCCCCTTAAACACGACTCCGTCTCCTGAGTCCAGAAACATCTGCGCGGCGCAGCAGGCATTTCTCGCACTGCCCGTTGTCTCGTCCTTCTTGAAGACCAAGCCCACGTAGCACACGCCATCGCGAATATCCGCGACTTTCCAAGGCCTGCCTCCGACTTTGTAGAAGACGGCGGTACAGAGGTTCCAGGCGATCTCCGACTGGCGCTCGGCTTGCCGGCGATCGACGCCGGGATCGGCGGGATTACCAATATTGGCGAGCGTGCTTTCTTTGATGATCTGGGTGAGCACCATATCACCAAGCAGCCTGGCCTTGAGCTGGTTATGGAATTGCTCCTCGTAAACGTACGGCGTCGCGTCCTGATCCATCTCCGGGAATAGAGAACGCGTCTCGTAAAACGTCTTCGCGGCCTTCGGTTTCGTGAACGCTTTCAGCGCCTGCTGTCGTAGCTCCGGCTCGACCACTGATTTGGGCCGGCAATATTTCCATACCCGGTCGGGCACGACCACAAACCAGATCTCCGGCTTTTCTTCCTCTTCCCGTTTGGCGTCGTGAATGCGTTTTGAGAAAACTCCGACCGTTCCATACACCCGCTGATGCGGCTCGTCGAGATAAAGGTATTCATCGATTTCCCCGTCTGACACTGTTAGCGTCAGAACGGGCTTAATATTCCACAGCGTCCGAAAGACGGTCTCAAATCCGGGGAATGGCGGCCGGCCGAGCACCGGCGGCCGAGTGAACACCGGGCGCTGCACCCATTCAACCCATCGCTCAAAGTACTCAATGCCCGCTTTTGTACCGATGACACCCGCCTTTATTCCATACGGCTTGCCCGCGTCCAGGGGGCCGAATAATGTCAGACCGTCCCGTGGATCTTCTGTGGCCTGTTTATGCCTAAACAGGAGGCGCGGCTCGGGGATATGGATGAGATCGTTCATTCCGGGTCTTCCTCCGGTGCGTCCTCAAACGCATCCTCGTCTCCGGTGTCGCGCCCGTAGTCGTCGGCCAGATCGACGTCGTCAGAAAACCGCAGCAATTGCGGGTCTGTATACGACACCGGACTTTGAAACAAGAGGGGAGTGGGCGCCACAGTGAGGCTGGCGGCGCTGCCGAGGCTCATTTTGATTTCGGTACCATCGCCGCACAGGTGCGTCGCCACGGCGAGCATGCGGTCGCGCCACTCATCATTCCACCAGGTCTTGCATTGACTGCGCCTGGCCGATGCGAGCCGCTTCTTGCTCTCCCACAGCGTGATGCCATCGTTGGTGAATAGAACGTGTGGCTTGAAGACAAACGCAGGAGTGGGATGGACGAGCGGCCTTGCCTGTATCGCATAGTGCCAATACCTTTTCACACTCACACCCGTGGTTGGGTTCGTCCGGGTGCTGTAGCCGACCATCGCTCTGTACGTTCGTGTGCCTTCAACGCCGGTGAAGAACACCTTGTCGTTGGGAACACGATCTTTTGGAAAATAGAAGCATCGCGCCTTGTTGGCGAGCTCGTACACTGGAAGCTGCCGCTCGGCCAACATGTGCTCCCAGGCTAGCCGCAGGAGTTGGAAGAGTTGTTTGCCGAGGTTCGCCTTCTCCAGTAACGGCGCCACCTCAAGAGGCTCGGAGGCCTGGGCGATGTAAATCTCCGGTCCGAGCTTCTCATCGAAGTCCGCCGCTTCCGCAAAAGTGATCAACGAGATTCCATCTTGGACAGCCGGGTAGGGGAGAGCCAACGGAACCTCGATCTTGCCGATGCTCCTTCGCGCGACCGTGTGGAAGTAGATGTGGGAGGGGAGAGTCACCGGGAACCAATTGGATAGATACTCCTCGGGTTCCTGACGCAGGCCCTGTTCGGCACTGAACTTTGTTCGCCACCAGTCGTTGACCGCTGTTTGGTTGAACCGGGGATCTTTTGAAACCCCATCAGTCTCCAGCTTCTCAAGAAGGACGGCAAGCCCAGCCGCCCACGATCGATTAAAGGCCACCGAATTGACTCGGGTGATCTCGATTGTGATGTCCCCATGCGGCAGATCGTCAATGTGCAGGGGAATGACAAAATCCACGAGCCGCTCTTTTTTCGCGACGCTTTGCGCAAGATGCAATTCCCGAAGCGGGCCATCTTTGGTGTTGGATGTTCGGGAGAGAACGTAAAGCACCTTGACGGCGCCGTTTCTGATCACGTCCTCAATTCTGTCCCAGAACACCTCACCGCCAAGCAGCTTTGTGAGGTCGCTCCACACCTTGTAGCCCTGGTTTGCGAGCTGTAACGCGAGCCACAGCGTGAACTCGTTGTCTTCTGGGTTGGCGTGACTAAGAAGCAGTGTGTCGCGCCGTTGTGCCTGCTGCTGACCCTCAGCCACAGGAAATCCTCCTCAGGGCCGACATCTCGGGCCACATATTGATCGCCGTAAATCGCTTGATTGGTATTCCCCCTCACTATAAAACAAAACCGCCGGCTTCTGTGGATTCTCGCCAAATTCTAACGGCTCACGCCCAAACCCTGGATCGCAAGCTATCGCGCGGCGGTCATGGTTGACATCCACAACTATGGTGTGTACACTTCAAATGTCGAAACCAGGGGATTCAACACCATGAGTAAGCGTATAAATATCGTGTTGCCGGATAGGACGCTCGCCGTTCTGGATCGGGTTGCACCAAAAGGTAACCGGAGCCAACTCATTTCGCGGGCCGTCCTGCATTTCATCGAATCACAGGGAAAAGAGATTCTTCGCGAACGCCTCAAGCAGGAGGCAATTGCAAACGCCGACCGGGATCTTGAAATGGCGGCCGATTGGTTTCCGCTGGAAGAGGAGGCATCGGAGATCGCGTCCGCTATGCCGGCTAAGAGGCGGGCGAAGAGTACTCGAAAAAAGATCGCATGAAGCCCCCGCGCCGCGGCGAGGTTTACCTTGTCGCCTTCGATCCGACCGTCGGCCATGAGATTCAGAAGACCCGCCCCGCCGTTGTCATCCAAAACGACATTTCGAACCAATACAGCCCTATCACGATTGTGGCCGCGATCAGCTCGCAGTTTAGTGATCCACCCCATCCGCGCGAGGTTGTTCTTCCGATGAAAAGTGGTTTATCAAAGCCATCTGCCGTAGTTCTAAATCAGATCCGGTCAGTTGACCGTAAGCGCCTCGTGAGACGTCTGGGTGCCGTCGATGCCGCTACTATGCGCAAGATCGATCAGGCACTCATGATCAGTCTGGGCCTTGTGGATCTCTGAACCAGGAATAACCAACCACGTGAAGCGCGACATTGTCAGGCAAAGTGGGCAAACTACATACGAACACAATAACCTGCCAAGCTATATATAGTTAGCTAAGACGTCCTGATGTCTATGCGGTCGCGAGTGTTTACAATACTCATATTCTCCAGTAGAGTGAGAATCGTAAACAACCATGAAAATTCGGGAACTCATCCTGAATGAGCTAACGGCTAAAGGCGTTGTTCGAAGCCGCGATATTGTCGCGGCTTCAGGCCTATCCCGTGCGTACGTAAATCGCTTCTTCCAATCGTTGGTACGTGAAGGGGTTCTTGTCCAACTCGGGAAGGCGAGAGCTGCTCGGTACGTGGCGCCCGGCCGCCTGAGACACTGGACAAATAACACCCTCTCCACGCGTTTTACGCTCATAAATAAGAATCTCTCGGAAGACTCCATTTTGGACGATCTAAAGTTTAAGACAGGGGTCTTCCTTGGCCTGCGCCGCAACGTCGCCGGGATTGTCGATTATGCCTTCACCGAGATGTTAAACAACGCCATCGAGCATTCGCAGTCAGATACTATCCAAGTCTCCGTGCGGCGAACAAGGGATATGGTGACGTTCGAAATCCGGGATCATGGCATTGGGATCTTTCGAAAGATCGCGCGGGAGCGCCATCTAAAAGGGGAGTGGGAAGCAATCCAGGATCTTCTGAAGGGCAAGCAGACGACCGCCCCGGACTTCCATTCGGGGGAGGGGATTTTCTTCACATCGCGGGTGGGCCAGACGCTTGTGATACACAGCTCGACTAAGAAGCTGACCTTCAACAACGTGATCCATGATGTATTCGTGGCACCGATGAAGGAGCTACAGGGGACGAAGGTAATCTTTACCGTGTCGCTCTGGTCGCGGACGCAGCTTGAAGCCGTGTTCCGGCAGTATACCGGATCATCGTACGAGTTCGCGAAAACCGAGGTCGCCGTGCGTCTCTACGCCGCCGGCACATCCTACGTTTCGAGGTCGCAAGCGCGGCGAATCGTCGCGGGACTGGACAAGTTCACCGCTATCATCTTAGATTTCAAGAATGTCGCGGCGGTCGGCCAGGCGTTTGCGGATGAGATCTTCCGTGTGTTTCAGGCAAACCACCCTCAGATCACGATACGAGCGATCAATGCAAATGAGGCCGTTTCATTCATGCTAAAGCGCGCAGAGCGCGGTGCAAAGGACTGGCCGGTAGCGGCATAGAAGGGGAAGTGGTATCTCTAACCCGCCGGAGACCCGTCAAAGGTGGCCATCAGTGCGCGAGGGGGCGCGTCAGCGCTGAGGCGGATAAGGGGGGATCGCCACGTGTGGCCATTCCAGAATAGGCATCTAATATGCAATTCACGGTTTATGTCGGAGAAGATTGTTCCGCAGAAATATGTGCAGCGCGCTTTCCAGGAACTTGGAATCAGATACCGGTGGCTCCTGAGGTAGTCGAGAACTGTCGCATTGGGCGAATCCCTAAACGCAAACTGTTGGTGTGACTCTCGGGCGCTGCTGCCCTTGGTGGGTTGAGCGCGTAGGGAGAGGCGCGTGATCTCGGTGTCGTTCGCGAAGAGGCGGCCATCGCGTAGCGCAAGCATGAGAACGCCGACGGGCTCATGGTGTGCCACACACCAGCCGAGCGGTACATCCGGTGCTTTTTTCGTATTGACACGGTGCTTCCTCCAAGCGGGTGTATCCATAAGCTCAGCTGGTATCCAGACAATGCCCCCTGAAGAGCCATTCAGGCCTCGCGATCTTCGCCATGTTTTAATGGGTGTTCGCAACAAGCATTGAAAAGGGGAGGAAGTAGCGCTCCAAATCACCGAGAGTCGTTCCATAACGATTGTCGTTCACCGCGGCGGCGCAGAACAGTTCTCTGGCGCGCGCCAGTTCGTTGCGCCGATACCTCCATCTCCCGTCGGTTAGCGTAAGGTCAAACAGATCGAGAGTACGATCCATTGCGGCCTGAAATACAGTTGTGTTACTCGTCTGTGCCTTCCGCACCCGGCCGACTTCACTTCCGATGTTGGCCAACTGCTCGGCAAATGATAACGTGAACCACCGCCCCTCCGCTAACTCTTTGTGAATGAAATGAGGCATGTTTATAGCACAAGGTCCTTTATGATTGACTCAATCTTTTCCCGGATCTCCTGGGACTCCACATCCCGCGATCGGTTGCCATAGGCAGGCTTGATGTTGATCATTGAGTCGAATTCGATGAACGAGTCGTCGTTCGCCGGATAAAGGTTGATGCCCCACGTGTCCTCACGGCGGGAGTTTTCCCGATCGGCGAGAAGCACCTCCTCATCTGCATGAAGCTCGCCGCCGACGGCCATAATGCCTTGACGCACGTCGACGACAGCCTTCACCAAAGTTCCAAATTGGCCCTTCGCAATCCGGGAAAGCTCTTCCCGCGTGATTGGATCTTTAACAACGCGTATATTCATGTCTGTGTGGGAGGGGAAGGAGGGAGGATGAGCGACCTTATAACTTAAGAATATCGGCCTCGGAGGTCCTGTCAATGTGTGGCGCTACGCACTGCGGGATGCAACGCGATCACGGCGGCAAACTGATTTTCGATGGCCCTGAGGTTAATGGGCGAGGGCACTGACCTTTGAGGTAGGAATCCCGTAGAGAAGCGCCCAGAATGTTGCTGACTTTCGGGAGAGCCGGCGTTCAGTGCGAATGACACGCTGGATGTCATCGTCTGTGAAGAGCTGCCGCAACCACGTGACCGCAGACTTGTCGCCATATTCGAGCACGCGAAAGGTCGTGTAGTCCGGATAGCTCCTCGGATTGAACGTATTTAGATCGACGTCCCAAAACAATATTCGTATCTCTCGCGGAATCATCCGTAAAGTATAGGGAACCTACACCCTAAAGCAAGGCATCGAAGCACCGTGAGGGAAGCAGTCCGGGTTTCTACTTCAAGCCACGAGTAGGGCACTGGACGATCTCCTTGTGCAGAGCTGTTCTGTGATTCCAAAGAATCCCTATGCTGCCTTATCGAGCTCGTCGATCAGAGCGTCGAGGTCTTCCATAATCGTCTTCCAGACAGCGTCCAAGTCAACGCCGAAATATTCGTGGATTAGGCGGTTGCGCATCCCGGAAATCTCGTACCAGGGAACGTCTGGGTGCGCCTTCTTGGTAGTTTCCGAAATCATGCGTGCCGCCTCGCCGATGATCTCCAGTTCTCGGATCGTGGCATCCTGGATGAGTGGGCTGCTCTTGAACTCCTCCCGCGTAAGGCCTTTCGTGTAGGAGAGAATCTTCTCGACGGCCTCGACGATGTGTTGGAGATAGAGCTTATCCCTGTCCATAGATTGGTTGAAGGTCTTTCATAATCTCCGCTCTCAAGACTGGCGACAGGGCACCCTCGGTGACGAGGTCAACTCTCAGGTTGAGCTCGTCCGACAAATCGCGCTCCAGACTGACAAGCTCGAAGAGCCCCTTCTGCGTGTTGAACCTGACAAGCACGTCGAGGTCGCTGTCGGGGCGCTCGTCGCCCCTGGCGCGGGAGCCGAAAAGGCCCGCGAACGACACGTCGTGCCTGCGGAGAATGGGTTCTATTCTGCTGGATAGATGTTGATGAATCATGAAGGGTAGGAATTGGAGCGATGATATAGATTGCTCCACGGCGCTCCACACAAAGCATAGTCCGTGGATGGTAAAGGTCAATATGTTGTGCTAAGGGTGTGTGAGCCCGAAAGGAGAGGGTAAAACAAGCAAACCATATCTGTCGCACAAGATGTGTTTCGCGACACGATGCAGAAAATGGCTTGAAAATACTGGCGTAATGAGGTGTCTGCTCGCGCGTAGCTTGGGATGTAGACTCATGAAAACACCCCTTCCGAAAATCCGGGAGGCGTCGAAAAATGACCAAAGGGCCCGAGGGTTCAATAGGTATCAGAACCCAAGGTGCCCGAGAACCTAGACTTGCCTTGCGAGGACCGCGGCCGGCTCACGGGAGCTCCAGTGGTCGCCGAGCCAGAGGCAGCCCCAGGCCCACCCGGCGCCGTTCCAGTACAGGTACCGGACGTGATCGTCGGCGTCCGATCAAGGAGGTCCCGCCGCTCCCCTATGGGACACAATACGTCCGAAGCGATTCGGACTCTGGGGCAGGCGGATATGCGCCGCGGTGGGACGCTGGTACCTAACGGGCAGCCCTCGGTTCTTCCGGGCTTAAGAGTGAGTAAAAAACTTGCCGCGGAATCAGCGCGTTTCGTATAATAAGCGCATTCAGACCGTTCCGCGATGGAGCGCTTTTCTCAAACGCACTTGCGAGGAAGACGCGAACCGTGGGCGGGACTGCGCGGCGGACTTCGATCCCCCACCGGCCACGTGCTCTCATCTGGCGCACAACAGACGGCAGAGCGAAGATGCACACACCGGGGGTGAGGAGAATGCCGGTTTAAGCGGCACCGGTTGCTAATAAAGAGGGCTTCCCAAGCCCGAAGCGACCTTCAAGCCGGATGCGCGACGCGCTCGCCTCACTACGACCCTTCTGGTGTCTCTGCCCTATTTTCGTTTTGATTAGGCGGAGGCTCGATCCGCCAGCAGATACGTACAGCACATGAAAAAAAGCCCCTGTCCTGATTACTCGGGTGGGGCCGTTTTCGCTGCTGCTGACTACACTGGCTTATCAAAGAACAGAAAAGGATGGCAGCCGGGACGTTCGAGGCGTCCCGGCCCCTCCCGCTTTGAAGGCGGGAGGCTATCCATATGTGCAACAGAGAGGAGTCACGGAGATGATTGACAGCCTCCACATACAGATAACTGACGCCCTCCATCCGATCTGTGGCGCGGATGGAAATAGCAACCAATCAGAGCCTAGCCGCAATTCCGGCAGGCAGGGTGATTCTGCACCGGCAAAGCCGATTCGTCAAGGGCCTCCGGTACCGCCCGAATCCGCGGTGTTGAGCGAAGCCCTCTCCGCAAGAATCCGACACTATGTCCAACAGCTGCAACTTCAATTCCCACACGAGCTGCAAAACCGACAGCTTGCCGAACAGGCGGTAAAGTGCTTCGCGGCGGTGCTTATGCCGCGACGACGGGGTAGGCCGCCCGCGCGATATATCACTGAGGCTCTCAGGCTTAAAGCGCAAGGCGTTCCACGGAAGCGAATTCTGGAGCTTGTCATTCCTGGATTCCGCGCCATGCCGCCTCTTGAGCAGGGCCACTGGCGTGAAAAGCTTCGCCGGGGCATGTATATGCGGGGAAAACGTTGAGGGCACAAAATACTACGGCCTTTCTGGCGACAAAGAATTCCGTTGCTTTATGTGGGATAGACGGGAGCGCCGAAGGTGGCCCATACTTCAGTTGAGCCGCAGGTCGATTCGCCGAAAGACGGCCGCCGCAAGGAAGGCGGCAGAGCGGCAGAAAGGAAAGAATTGAATGGCCGAATCTGTCAACGACACCGAATCCGCCTCGGAAGTTATTGAGGACACAGTCGATACTGTCGAGAAAGAAGTAAGTGGCTGGATTGAAGACGGACTCGATGCTTTTGCCCACTTGCTTTTCGGGTGACCGCCGCGCGAGATAGTCAGGCTTCCTCCAACAACTCCTCGGTTCGCTCAACAATCCGGGCTGCCGGAGTTTTTAGGATGCTGGCAAGGCCGATGATCGTCTTCAACGACGGGTTCATCCTCCCCCGCTCCAGGAGACTGACGTACGTTCGGTGATACCCGCTGTCTAATGCGAGTTGTTCCTGCGATAATCCGACCGCTAGGCGCGCCTCTTTAAGCGCTGTGCCAAACGCCTTTTCTACCGCCCGTACGGGCGGTTGCGCCTTCACCTGACGAGCCATGTAATTTAATCCTGGTCGCCATGCAGATAATATGTCTACAGCGTATTGACTGATAGAGTATAATCTGCATCAAGGGCGGTTCTCTGCTCCTCAACTACGAGCCCATGGCGACACCGCAGGGCGCGCAAGACTTCAATCCAACCGGCCCCAGATCGGGAGATCCGGTGCGAGATCAGGAGAGAAGACAACTATGGCGAAATCTGATTTTGACAATGGACGTATCGCGCGCCTGAAAGAGCGCGAGCGATTGGGCAACCAGACGTTCGACCTTGCCGACACGATCGGCGATTTGTTCACTGGTGGCTTGGTCACCAGCGGCAGATCCAATTACAACCCACCAAGCGATTCAGAAGCTCAAAATCACTACGACGAGGGCTGGAACTACGAAAAAGAACAAAACGGTTGATCCAGGATCGTGTAACCCCGCACCCACGAAAGGAGAAAAACCAACGTGAACGTCCGATTCTTTTCTGTCGCCGCCTTGGCCGTTGCGGCTGCACTTCCAGCCTTTGCGCAACCATCGGTGACTGCCGTTGCCAACGGCGCGTCATTTGACGGTGCAGTGTCCCCTGGCTGTCTCATCTCGATATTTGGGACGAACCTCGCCGCTTCCACACAATCGGCGGCCAGCCTGCCGCTACCATCTGCGATCGCCGGAGTTTCCGTGGCGATCGGAACAACCGCCGCTCCCCTGTACTTCGTCTCGCCGACTCAGATCAACGCGCAGGTGCCGTTTGAAACAGCGGCCGGAACGACGTCCGTCGTCGTGACGACCCCTGCTGGAAAGACCGCCGCCTACCAGATCATCGTGACCGCAACATCCCCCGCCCTCATGACCCGCACAAGCGACGGCCGGGGAAAGCCGCTTGCGTTTGATCCGAATTTCAAAGTTCTCGATACGTTCGGCCCAGGTGATACCCTGATTCTCTATTCAACCGGGCTTGGGGCGACGAATCCGGCCGGCGTGACGGGCGCGGGAGGAGTCTCGGCTGAGCCTTTGAACCGCGCTTCCGCCGTTCCCGATGTATACATCGGCGAAACCAAGGTAACCCCACAATATGCGGGCCTTGCGCCGGGATTCGCGGGCGTGTACCAGGTGAACGCGCTTGTCCCGCAGCAGGTGGCAACCGGCCGGGTGTATCTGCGGTCAAAAGGCTGGCAGAGCAACATTACGGAATTTCCCAGTTCGGCGACGGTTCCCGCCGGCGTCACCGGAAGCATTGAGCCCCTCTATCCCCTGGCGCAGCCCGCCTCTCATCAAGCGGTGGCGTTCTCCGTGCTTCTGACGGCCGCCAGATTCACGCTGCGGTTTCCGGTGCCCACCGATCATGCGCCGCACACGATTATCGCCGCAAGCGATGCCGGAACGGCCGCAATTCTCATCAATCCGGACGGAACGTACACGGCGACGTTGACGGTGCCCAGTGCCGCCGTTCGCGGGCTCGATTTTACAGGAAGCCAGTTCACCGTGATCGACTATATTTTCGGCTGCGGAGCGCCTCCAACGCCTTGCGGCCTGCCGGTTCCGGGAAACAAGATTCCACTATCACGGACAGATCCGGAATGGTACCGCGCGATGCAGTTACTGCCGCTGCCCAACTCAGATGTTCCTGGAAGCGCCAACTCGCAGCTCACGCTCTCGGGAACCATCACGCCTGGCTCGACGTTCGTCATCGACGACGAGAACAACGCCGCACTCTCCATATTCGGCGGCTATATGCAGATCCCGTTTGGGCCGGGTACGTCGCGTACCGCGGCCTTCAGGCTGTATGTCGATGGCGCGCTTGTGGCGTCTAACGATCAGGTATATCAGATTGTGGCGAGGTGAAGGGAATTGTATGAACGCTCTTTCGGTTCGTCGATCAAACCCACCCATTTCGGTCATTGCCGGCATGACACTTGCCTTCGCCTTCCTTTTTGCCGGCTGCTCCAAAGAACTCTCCCGCTTCCGCAGCGCGAATCGATCCGGGCGCGGCAAGAGATGCTCTTCCCGATCCAAAGTCCCTGGTCGGACTCTTGCGGGGATGCCATTATCAAAAGCTCCAAGACGGTTGAAACCGACTCTGGCGGCTTTGCAACGCGAGTGGTCTGGGACTTGAAGCCGCGGGCCGCGCGCTTCGTAAAATCTGCTGAATACCAACGTATCGGAGCCGGTGATGCCGGGAAGGTCATCAACTGGGCTCCGGCCGAACCACCACAAATCGTGGTCACTGGAATAGCAACCCACATCGTGGACAAGGATGTTAGGGAGGCAGAGTTCACCTACTCGTGGCCGGAGTGGAAGTCTGAGAAACTCCTCTTGGAGTGTTTCGGAGGCCCAGCCAGCGGGTCAGGCACCGCGCTATTCAGGCATTATGACGATGGGTGGCGGATAAATCGAGATCCATCGGCAGGCGGGCAAATGAAATGCTCTTCGCGATCCACCTCGCGTCTGCCCCGTCCCACATGCGCCGCCGGAGCCGTCGCATATTCCCGCGCATTTCCGGTCATCGGACGCTCGAACGGGCCCGCCCTCGACTCGATTTGTGTACTTGCAAAGCAGAGGTGACCTTATGAACACGTACCTGATATTCGTCGTTACGAGCGTGATCGTCGGCCTGGTATGCGCCGCGGTCGCAGAGCGATACCGCAGAGATCCTGTGCGCTGGTTTATCGTCGGAGCTGCGCTCAACATCCTGGCATTGGTAGTTGTCGTCGCAGCAGGTAAACGGAGACTTGGAGATGGCACTTCGCGGTGAAGCTGATCCGCGCCCACGAAATCCATCCGGCAAATGGCGTCTTCTCGGCGTCGGCACGGCTGTCGGCCTGATTTGTTTTCTCGTATGGTGGTTCATTCCCGTCGATTTCTACGTATTTTATTCGCTTGTACGGCCGCAACTCGCCTCCCCGCGCCTGGCTCCAAAGCTTCAGGTCGCAGCCGCGCTTCCACTGACTGTTATTCTCTGGTTTGCCATCGAATTGTTCCAACGATCCCGGCGAGGGCAAGTGCTCTCCCTAAGGTGGTGCATGAAGTTCCCGCTTGCGCTCCTGGCGATGGCGCTCATATCCGCTGTCATCCTCGTTGGGCATGCTGCTGCCAAACCGGAACCAGGAGAGCTGTACAATCCGGTCACTGCAATGCCGAACTACAAGTGGTACCGAGATGAGAGCGGGAAGGTTGAGCTTAGTTTCGCGTGGTGGAGGGTGAGTCCACTCGGGGAGCCCCTCCAAAACCTGACTCCACAGATCGCGCGGGAATGGGATCGACAGCAACGCCAATCACGTCAATCCCCGGCCCAATCGAGCGCAGCAGTCGCGGTGCAAGCGCACACGGTGCCAGTCATGCAAGATCAGGTGCTGCCGAGATCAGCCGTCGAAGGCTTCCATGGGGATGTTGATCTCACCCGGCCGCGACGAATGGCCGCTGAGGGCTACACGCAGGTCAGCAGCGGATTCCGATTTCAACTCAAGGCGTGCCATAGCCAGCCGTCTGAAAAGCTCATCTGCGATCTCCTGATCACGAATCTGGAGGAGGATGGCCCACTGACTCTTGTGGCAGGGCCGGATAGGAACGGCTACGATTATCCAATATCGAGGATTATAGATGAATCGGGCAAGGCATCTGTGTCGTACCTTGCCCGCCTCGCCGAAAGCAAAGGTGTACATGGCGGTGGGGGGCCGTACGCCGCCAGCAGCGTTGCAAGCGCATCTCTTATCGGAGGTGTTCCTGTTGCCGCGAAGGTTGGGTTTCTTGGCGTCACCGACCAAGCGTCGTCGCTCGCCGTGCTTGAGGTCGTTTACGTCACGGGCCGGTGGGGCTCCGGCAACATGAAGCTCGGTAAGATTCAGTTCCAGCAAGTTCAGGTGAACCGCGGCGAGAACCGTCTACCACTAGAAGATGAAGGAGATCACGAACAATGAAATACCGTCGAACGGTAGTCCTCGCTTTCTGCTCTGTCTTTGCAGCGACCGCTCAGGAGAATGCCGACGTTCGCTCCCCGATCAAGCACCCAGTTCAAGATTCCTGGAAGATAGAGTCCGCGAAAGTGGGCGTCCAGAAGGACGGTGCGACGTGGACGACGACGCTTTGGCTCGTCGCACCGCGCCCAGTACCGCAGAGCGGCCCACGGGCACCGATCCGAGCCACACTGACGTTTCTTGACCGCGGCCTCAAGCCGCTGGCCGTCTCGGCGCAGCTCCCAGGCACGGAGGCCCGCGTTGCCAAAGAGATCTCGGTCACACTACCGGCAAATGCCGATCGCGGCATCATTCTCTCCGGCGCAGACCAGACATTTCCGGCGGCCTTGTTCACGGTCAGGATAGCGGCACCGGCCGGGTACCTCGTATTCGCGTTGCCAGAGCACCGCGACAAGGACGGCCGCCTGTCCCAGGTTTTGGACGAAACCGGATCAACGAGTGGCACGGTCGCCGCGCGCGAATTCGGTGTCGCTTTTGATATCGCAGCGGGAAGCGACATGCAGATCATCATGTATAATCCCCACGCGCTCGATCTTCCGCTTGTGGTTGAGGCATACGATACCGCCGCGAACGATCCTTTTGCCGCGATTTCCCTCACTTTGCCGGCGCAGGCCCAAGGCTATGTTGGCAGCTTCTCCGTGCGAATGCTGAGTGACCTCTTCGGAACCAATCCGGAGTTTGCCCAACGTCGCGCCTCGGGCCGCGTGCAGGGCGTTTTGCGCATCTTAGCCGCAGACACCTTTGCAGTGAACGCCGGTCGCTTGGATGTTGTCCGCGAGAACGGCACGGCAATTCTGAGCCTCGCCATGCAGGGCGCGAAGGTGGCGGATGCAACCGGCGTTGTGCAGTAGGGCTATTGTGGTGAAGGATGACATTAACCACCTAATCGAGAACGCCGCCCCCGCACTCCGGACAGTGATGGAGTACGTTGGCGCGTGGTCCTGGGAAGAGCGCGACGGAGCGATTTTTATTCTCAAACCCACAGGCGGCGACAATTACGTGTGGGTTGAAGTACCACGGGCACTCCTCGTGGAACTTGGGCAAAGCGCATGAGCAATCGCGATGAGATCACCCGTAGCGGCGATCCGATCGAGAACCCTCTGAATATCGGCGCCGCCGCGGTCGAAGACGCCAGGCGTGCGGATGAGCTCGCCACAGCGGCACGCCAGGTGCGGGAAGACCTTCGTGCCGGGCGGATCACTGCCGAACAGGCGCGCGTCGAATTTGCAGCCGCGTTCGAGCGGCTGATTGCCGATTTGTAGAGTTGTAACGGCCGCAGCCTTATCTGGGAATCAATGGTGGAGTTATGAAATCAGCGGAATCGTTGCCCCAGGAGGCAGCGTCGAAGCGGGGTGCTGTCAATCTGTAAGACACTTCGAGGGATCTGCCCGCGCCCCCTGAAATCGGACTCGCCCACAGTGTAACACGGTGATGGGCATCATCCTTTTCATACCACGTGTTGCCCTGAAACCCCGGTGATAACGTCACGGCAAGTTCCGGCATGTGGCGTGTAATCACGGTAGCCTGGGCGAAGAGCCACAGGTCAGATCCGACTTCCAGGTGATCAAAGTCGATAATATAGTGATATGTTCCATCCGCTCCTCGACTGAGGAGGGCAACGCCGGTGGTCTCTTCCTTCATCCCAGTCATTCCCGAGACATACGTTGCATAGCGCTTACCTCCCACCTCGTATAGCGGATCAATAACAGATACGGTCAGTTTGTTGACCCCGGTGATGTTTGCGGAAGCGTTACCAGGTAGTGTGATGGCATTGGCCTCACATGTCGCGTCGCCGTTGCATGCGTTCGCGTTACTCGCGCTGCCGCTAGACAACGCCGTATCTACGTAGCTTTTCGTCGCCGCGTCGGAAGCACTCGTTGGAGTCCCAAGGTTAAAGATTCGATTGCTCATCACGTCGATGCCACCATTCACCGCAAGCATCTGTCCCGGAGATATCGTGCCGATGCCGACGTTGCCGGCGCTGTCTATTCTCATCCGTTCAGCGTCGGCATTACTGGGCGCGCCGCCGGTTTTGGTTCTAAAGATAATATTGCCCGACCAGTTATTAGCATCCTGGAACCGGATAGTTACGGGAGGTGCAATGGTCCAGTTATGGCCGTAAGGGGCGCCGACTAAATCAACATAAGTGCTGCCGCCTCCCTGTTCATTCTCCAGCATCAATCCGTTGCCGCTGCTCGTAATATGTGTATGGAGCGGGGCTAATGGATTCGTCGTCCCAATGCCGACGTTGCCACCGCCGTTGAAATAAGAACTCCCAGAACCGCCTTCCAATTTCAAGGTTTCAGTACCACCAACTGCCGCGTGAAAACCGACGGTGGAACCGCTGCGGTCAGCCATATATACATAACTAGTTTTTGAACCGGATACATTACCGTAGACATACAAATCCGAAGCGGCTGTGCCATTGCCAACGTCAAGCAAATGGCCCGGATTCGTAGTCCCGATGCCGACGTTGCCACCGATCAAAGCCATGTTATTGGCAATTGATCTCAAAATCGCCGTGTTGTTATTGTCGGTTGTGATATCAAAAACTCGGGCATCGCCTGATTTATTTTGATTAATCGCAGAGAAAAAGATATTCGCATCGAGATTCGAAGATGGCGTCGCACCTAAAGGACGCTGGCTGTTGATCCCATAGCCTACGATGTCCAGGGTTCGTCCAGGTGACGCTGTCCCAATGCCGACGTTGCCGGAAGAATCTATTGTCAATTTCGTGGCCGAAGTCAGACTGTTCCAGCTGTTCGAAATCTTGAATTTGTCGGCGTCCGCATTGTCCTCTCCGACTGACCAGCCGATGACTCCGGCTACGTCGAACGAAGCGAACGGATTTCCCGCCGATGCCCCGGCGACGCGGGCGGATAGTATGGAGTCGTTGCCCGCCGAATTGGTCGGATTGTAGACATACAGCCCGTTCGTGCTTGGATCACCTCCACCTTTTGAAAGAACAGTGAGAGGCGAACTCGGCGCCGTTGTCCCAATCCCAAGGCTGCCTGTTGGCGTCCAGACGCCGTTCACGAGTGCAAACGCGACATTGCCCGAGATGACAAGGCTCACGGCGGCTAACGCTGCGGAGAGTAACCAATGGGACCGGAGATCATGGGACATGGGGTGAGCGTTAAGAGCGATGTTCTGTAGTGAAGTGACAGCTCAATATCCTATGGAACATGCACAGATTAACAATAGAGTCTCCTGACATAATATCAAAACCAGGTTATCCACACGTAGCGACCGAAAGTTGCGAATTCTGCTGAATCTGCTAAAGACAGTCGCCACTATCGTCTTGACGTAATGCGCTCACACCGTAAGGTTAGTAATAGGAGCCTTTACAACCTATGGCACAGCACACTTCATCGGCTTGGGAGAGCCCCTCCCAATGACCGCCAAACCGTACTACGACTACCGCAAGATCAAAGACTCGGTCACAATCAGCCAAATTCTCTCGCGGTACGGAATCGGAAATCTGCGAAAGATCAACGGCACGAGTCTCCGGGGGCGTTGTCCCCTTCCTCAGCACTCGTCCAAAGACAGCGACGACTCCTTCCAAGTGTCGCTTTCTGAAAATGTGTTCAACTGCTTCTCGCCAACCTGCAAGAAAGCGCGTGGCGGAAAATCCGGCGGCACGATCATCGAACTGGTTGCGGCGATGGAAGGCAGCATCACAGCCTACGACGCCGCGGGCCTCATCAACGAGTGGTATGGCCTGAACGCGCTCAAGGATGCTCCAAAGGGCAACGGGGGCACTTCACACCCCGTCGCCGGTCACGATCAAAAGCCTGTGGCGGCCCCAGAGCCTCCCGCGGCCACACCTCCCCCTCCTGCCATGGCGCCAAAGGAAGTCGCCGCGAACATCCCACTTCACATCAAAAAGCCCGGCTTCACCGGCCTCAAGAACGTGAATCCGGCGCACCCATACCTGACAGAGCGCGGCCTTTCCGCGGAAACCATCGCGACGTTCGCCCTCGGACATTTCACCGGCCGCTCGTCGATCGGGCTCACCAACCGCATCGTGATCCCCGTCCACAACGCAGAGGGCAATGTTCTCGCCTACGTCGGGCGCGCGATCGATGACTCCACTCCGAAGTACCTCTTCCCTCCGGGCTTCCACAAGAGCCTGGAGCTCTTCAACCTGCACCGCATCTGGGACACCTGCGAGGAGATCATCGCCGTCGAAGGATTCTTCGGCGCGATTTGGCTTCACCAGTGCGGATTCAAAAACGTTGTGGCCCTCATGGGCAAAGACGCTTCGGAGACTCAACTCGGGCTTCTGGCAGAGTTTCCAAAGGTCACCCTGCTTCTGGACGGCGACGAGCCGGGACGTGCCGCGACGGCCTCCCTGGTGTCAAAGCTGGCCTACCTGACCCATGTCCGGGCGATCGTCCTCCCGGATAACCGTCAACCCGATTCACTGACAGCAGACGAACTGAAAGGACTCATCAATGGCTGAAACTTCGGCAGTACCCGACATGGCGGCTGCGGTCGCCCATGTAAAGAAGTTGGAACAGGAAGCGGCCGACGGGCGCGAGCAAACGCGACGCCAAATCGTCGGCATCATCGAAAGCCACATTGCCGAACTTGGGGAACTCGGATTCCGCTACAAGCTCGTAGATGAAGCCGAAAACGGCAAGCCCACAAAGAAGTGTGCCCATTGTGGCGGTGACGACCACAGCACGCGCTCTTGCCCGGCCAAAAAGAAGGTATGAAACACACTATTGCAAAAGCCCCGACCGTCGTGTTGGGGCTTCTTAAACATTACACCTTCAGCACAAGTTCCGTCTCTCGCTCGACATTCAGCTATCCCCTATCCGCGAGTCGGAAGCCGGAGGCTGGAAGCATAAATAAGGAGTTGTTAGTCGTGTCGCGCATCATCAGCGCCGCGATTCCGTACTGCCCACACTCTTGATCGACAAGTACCCGTGTCTGAAAGTTCTTGTTCTCCGTTCCATACACCGTGCCACGTACCTCCACACACGACGCAGTCACCTGGCGTTCAAAGTGGAGCCGCGGTCCACTGCGTCGACTAAGCTTCCATCTCGCAGAGAAGTCCTGGAACTCCTTAAAAGTAACCGCCTCTTTGAATGACGACAGTATCGTCCGCTCGTAGGCGAGTCGGTATTGCTCGTCGGCAATGAGCACAAAAAACTCAATCGCGACCACCACCAACGAATATCCACCATCGTCCATAATAATGTTGTCTACAGCATGCCCTGATTGTTTGCATCAAGTATTGTGTTAACTCTTGCACGCGTCAAGGGGCCGAAGTATCCGGTAGCGGGCACGCCAACCTCCTTTTGAAACTCAATCACCGCGGCCCGCGTTAACGTTGCAAACGTCGCGGTGACTCCATGCGCGGCGAGCGCGCGTGCGGCTGGCCCCGCGGCATTGCTAATCAAGAAGCGCTGCAGTCGCGTGACTTCTCGGCCCGCTGACAGGAACTTCAGATCGTGAAGGAATAGAGTGATCGGCGGATTGCCGCCGCTCGAAGTCGTGATCTGTAGCGACTTCACCTGCGCCAAAAGGCTCTGGAGTTTTGCCTGCAGTTCCGCGATGAGACGTGCTCGCGCAGAATCGATGGATGTTGAAGAGGCCATGGCCTGCGACGATGACGCTGAGGGCGAGGAAGCGATAGCCGTGCTAGTCGCGCTGGTCGAGGCCACGGGGCCGACGCCGGGAATGTAAGGGACGGCGCCGGCGGGAGGGACGCCGATTGTGGGAGGTGCCGGGCCCGGCCGCCAAGTCGTTGCCACCCTACAGTTTGCGCAATCGAAGGAGAGCGTGCCCACAAAACTGCTCGTTGCGCTCCCGGTAAAGACGCCGGACGGGGTGATAGTGACGCCGGAAAAGCTCACGTAGCCGATGTTCTGCCCCCAGGCGTAGCCGGACAGAACCCCCGTGCCGTCATTTCTCACGCCAGCTGCGGATGGAGACAGGTTTATCCAGCCGTAGTTGTCGTTCCATACATAGCCCGAAAGGCCGGTGTCGGACACTTGGACTCCCCCGTTTGTGGGACTGAAGTTGATCCAGCCGATATTCGAGCCCCAGGCATATTTATTGGCCCCATCAATAGAGCCGGTGGAGGCCAGAGTGATAAAAGGCAGAAATAGAGCTGCTGCGACAAGGACGAAGCGGAGAAATTTAAAAGGGGTGCTGAGGTTCATTGCGTTTTATAAGACATTCATTAGGCAAGGAGTGGTTTTGGTCAGGCCTGTCAAGCACTTGCCGATCTTGTATCGCTCTTCTGGCTACGGTGCCTGCCTGCCCCCCGTCGGAGCCTCCGCGCTGGCGCTGGTGGTCGGCTCGGTCGGCACGAATTTCCGCACGATCAGATTGTCGAATCGCGTCGTGCTGTATCCGCCCGCGAGCGAGACGCCGATATTGGAAAGGTTGTTGCTCTGCGTGTATGTCTCGCTCCAACTCCCCGGTTCCGCGCTCCCGACCGCCCACGTCTTACGGTAGATCGTCGAGCCTGAGCGCGCAATCTGCGTTCGATACCATATCCCTGTCGTCCAAGTGAAGTTTGCGCCCGTGCTCCACGCCACCTGCTCATTGAGCACGTATAGCTTGGTTGTGCTATCGCTCTTCGTTTGAGAGCAGTACCCACGTGCCGTGTTCGTGCCGGTGTCCAGCGATGCCAGACACGCGCCAGCCACCGCGTGGCCACCGCCAGTGTAGGTGTCGACGAGGTAGTCTACTTGCACGAGCAGCCCGTCTGAAAGGTTGGCGTCGTATCGTGTCAGTTTCGAGTCCTCGTTGTTAATAGTGCTCGGCTGCTGCATTTGGCCTGAGGAGTTGATGTACCAGTGGTAATCGAGGGGATGTTGCCACGCCCGGTTGTGAGTCGAAAAGTCATCCCAAAGCGTGAAGACCCCGCTGAAATCGGCGCTGCTCACCGTGGCCGAGTAGAGGTCCGAGTCCTCAACGGTCCAACGATACGCTCCCATCGGAGATTCCAGGTTGCCGATGCTAGGCGTCGGCCCGGTGTACCCCGGTTGATTAATCCACTCAATGCTGGGGTTGGACGATGCCGCGAAATCCGTGATGAATTGTTGCGCCTGCGTCACGTTCGAGTAAGCCAATGCGGCTGCGATCCAGAGATGCCCGACGCTCCAGTAGCCATCGTCGTACGTGCCATCCGGATGCGTGCCAGGACTCCACTTTCGGCCCCAGTTGGTGGGGCTCTGCCGTATGAACCCTTCATAGATCAGACTCGAATAGTTGGTGACGAGGTAGTTGCTGATGGCCGTCGAATGGGACGCGCCAGCCACCCCCAGGTATAACGCATACGCGCTGCCGAGAATGTCGATTTGGTTATTGTTTGACCCGGTGCTTGCGTGGTACATGCCATCGCTACTGTTCCAGAGCGCGTCCAGATTGTTCGCCACATCGGAGGCAAGTCCGGAAAAGATCGCGGCATTCGCGCTATCTCCCGCCGCCGTGTACAGCGTCGCCATCGCCCTACACGCTGCGTAGAAATTGAGGCTGCCCATCATATGGACGCCGCCGCCGAATTTCACTCCGTCCTGGAATCCCCACGGGACCCACTCCGATCCGTTCGGCACATTGACCAGGCCGCCACTGAGAGGCACGCGCAGGAGAGCCGTCTTGAGCGATGCAGCCACCGCGTTGAACGTCGTCAAATCTCCCGATTTCTGATATGCGAGCAGGGCCATTTGTGGCACGAATGACCACCCGTCCCCTGTCGCATACGCGTGTACGGTGTCGTTTGCGGAATAAAAGGAGCAGGCCGTCGCGTCCGTCGCAAGGCAGATCGGCAGGTCCCCATTTGCGTCTTTCGCCGCGACGAACTTAGTCACGTAGTTATTGATCTGAGCCGCCGTGAACCACTCACGGAACCCGGAGAACATATACCAAGTGTCAGCAGCATACGTATTCGGATAGTTCGCGCCCGCCTTCCAGAAATCAGTTCCATCGGACGAAAATGTCGAATGGTCGAAATCAACCGTACCCCTCACCTGAAAAGAGAGCGTCGGGTTGACGGCAAAAATGCTCTTGTTCTGCCATTCGTAGGATGGCAAGGTCGCCCTCGGCCCGCCATAATACAGGTAATAGTGATTGTCCGTAGCGCCATTGGCAACGCTCGCCTGCGTTCGAAACCAGATCTTCGATGTGGCGGTGTTCCACCCCGCGCTCATGTCGATGGCGCGAGGAATCTCGGCGAACGTCGAGCCGTTGTAGTAGTAGAGTCGTACGTCCGCACCGCTTGCGAGCGACTTGCCACCCGACACCAGGACCGCGTGGTCGAAGGTGTATGACACGCTGTACCCCGTCGGGATCGAACCGCCGCTGGAATTGCTCACGGTAATGACGCGCTGATAACTGTACGGAAATGTTGGCCCAGAGGCCACCAACACGCCTCGATAGGCTGGTAGCGTAATCTGGCCGACTGCGACTGAAGCCGACAGTAGCAGCACCGAAAAGCACAGGAGGGCTTTAAGCATCATTGCAGATCTCCGGCCAATATGAATGTATCCGGGACGTACGACAGCAGCGTGGCGATGGCATACTGCCCCGCTGTCTTAGTAAGGCTCTGCCGCTGCACGATGGTCGTGCCGGACGCCGTGGGTGTTACCGCGCCAACCCCGAGTTGGACTACCAAGCATGAAAACCCCACCGGCAAGCCAAGCGGGACGGTCAGCGTGATCGCGCCCGCGTTTGTGAACGTTAGGATGCGCCCGTTGTCCGCGGTGGTCAGTGTATACGCCGTGCCGGTCTGATTGTTTAGCGACGACGCGACTACCGTAGCCCCGATCGCTACGCTGCCTGAGGCGTTGTAGTAGATTCCGGTGGAGGTTGAACTCCAGTAATTGGTGCCGGTGCTTGTACTGAGCGTCTCCGGTGTCCAGGCCGAACCATTCCACTGGAGGACTTGGCTCGAAGTCGGGGTTGTCGAATCGACGGGATGCCCCTGGAGGCCGATGACCGTCTGAGAAGTTGCGTTGCCGCTGAGATCTCCGCTTGGTGTAAACGACGGAATTTGCACGCTGCAGTTGGCGTCTGTGGGATGGCAAGCCGGGTCAAGGGTCTCGCCCGGAGCATAGGGAAAGGCGTAGCTCTTGCCGGCCGTTACGGCGCCGAGGGCGATGAGGAACCCGAACGAGGCTACAAAGGCCCCAGTCTTAAGTGCAACTCCCTTACTACCCTCCCCGAACGGTGAATGAATCATGTGTATCGATATGCGGTCAGCGTTGTTCTCCGACATCCTCAAGTATATGGAACAGTCAATAAAACGCAAGATAGCTAACGAGGTAACACAGAACACGCGGGTATCAGCCGGGACGACACCAGAGCCTGTTGCGGATGGACTCCGTCAAGAATCGAGGACCCGCAGCACCTCCGACCGACACGATAATCCTGCATCAGATGGGCCGCGCCGTACACCGTAAGTAAAGCATATCTGCGACAGTTGTCAGTAGCGTCTTGTTCCCGACCTGTTCCGGTGTAAATACGACAACACCCCGGATCGCTCAAACGGCGATCCGGGGTGTTTCCCTACCGAGCCACTATACTGGATACCCGAACGTCCGCGTGTTGCCGGAGAACCTCGAAACGTCGCCCACAAGGTCGGCGACAGGTCCCCATATCCGAGAGACATTGCCGCGAATGCGACTGCAATCGCCCTTGAGCCCGGAGCAGTATCCCTGCATCATCGATACGTCGCCGCAAAGCCCCGAGACATCTCCGAAGATGTTGCTCACGTCTCCCGAGATTCTGGAAACGTCACCATGGATTCCGATTATGTGGCCCCGGATCTGCGTCGTGCAGCCGCGAAGTCTGCTGATATCTCCAATCAGGTTTGAGACATCCCCAAAGACGCGGGCGAAGTCTCCCCATACTCCGGCGTGCAGTCCGGAGATGTTGTTGGTGTTCGTTTGCATCCGGCGGTGTGGGCGGGACGCGGGTCGAGTAGTGGTATCGTTCATGGTTACCTCTTCGGGGCTGGGGACGATGAACCCAATCCTGAGGAGGCCATGGTTTCAAGGTACAGAATCGTTAAAGCACATCCGGTGGGTCTGGTCAATGGGAGGGAGCATACCGCAAAGTAATAGGAGGCCAGCAACCGCATTATGAAGCTCACCCCGCTGCACCGATCAAACCAGTTCCCCCATCCCGCCCCCATCTGAATTTAGATTAAAGATCGCGAAACGACTGAGTGTGTCTTGGCTACAATCCGCCAAGCCAGATTCACTACTCGCGCGACGCTGGTGCGCGGTATAGATAGAAAACACCCCTTCCGAAAAACCGGAAGGGGTGAAGACAAAATGGACAAGGAACACCTGGAGTTTGAGAGCTGTCGGAACCCGAGAACCCAGGCTAACTTGCGAGGACGGCGGCCGGCTCACTCGAGCCCCAGAAGCAGTCGAGCCGGTCATAGACCCAGTCCCACCGGCCGCCGCTCCAGAAGAGATACCTGACGCACAGCTTGCCGCCCGAGCCGCGGTATACCATCCCCCAGAAGTACACCGCTTTGCCCTTCCAGTCTTCGGGGATGAGCTCCGGGTGGGCCAGCAGGTAATCGAGGACGGTGGCGTTGAGGACGGGGCGGCCGGCGAGTTCCTGCTGGAGGTCGTAGCCGCGGATGTACCCAGTCTTCTGGCGCTCGGACAGATACCGGGTGACCTCGCGGTCGTTGGCGAAGAGGCGCCCATCGCGCAGCTCCAGCCGGATCTCCCCCATCCCCTGGTGGGAATTGACCTTCCAGCCGGACAGAAGGTTGGGCGTGGCGTCAGTGTCGATCGTGTGCGTTGTCGTCGTCATAACACTCTCCTTCGCTGCGCCCAACTCCGAGGTGGTCGGTTGGATACAGCTCGCAAGCCACACGGGTTGCGGCGGAAAGGTGCAGGCTGGGAGCTGTATCCAGGGTGTTGGTTCTAGTGGGAGGATTTCAAAGGACGGGAGTATTAAAGCATATCTGCGGGATTTGTCAATGCCTAGTACCTACCTAAGCCGAGAGAATAGCGGCCGGCCCGTGGGAGTGCCAGCGATAGCCAAGCCAGCGGTAGGACGAGGCCCATGTATCACTGTCCCACTCCAAACACGCGATGTCATCACCGCCGGCCGAATCGCGGAAGATCGTGCCCCAGAAGTAGGTGATGCCATCCTTCCAGGATTCGGGGATAAGTTCGGGATGCGCAAACAAATAGTTCAGCACGGTTGCGTTGAGAACCGGGAGGGTAGCAAGTTCGGGCAAGAGGTCGCATCCTCGGATCGAGCCGGTCTTCTGACCATCTACGAGATGGCGAACCACCTCGCGGTCGTTGGCGTAGAGGTGGCCGTCTCGCAGCTCCAGCCGGAGTTCTCCCATCCCCCGGTGTTCCTCAATCTTCCAGTCGGAGGGCATGTCTGGCGGGGCGTCGGTGTTGATCGTGTGTGTTGTCGTCCTCATGTTTTATAATTCCTTGACTGTACCCCAAGCCGAGAGCGCCACTTGGTTGCCGGTCTGGGCACATAACGGGTTTCGGAAGATCGTCAATCTGGGGGTGTATCCGGGGAGATATCTGCCACAGCTGGCAGGATAATTAAAGCATCTCGGCAAAGTTTGTCACTAGCTGGCTGGGAAGTAATACGAATGAGGTCGCGGCCGTCCTGGCAAATCGGCCCTTCAGGCCCGACTGTTGGGAAGCCGGGCCTGGGAGACATCGCCCTAGTTGTGGTAATCGACGACCACAATCCACTTGCGGCCGATGAACTCTCGGGAGACTTCCTCATAGTCGAGGTCGGCGTGAAAGTCATCCTCCACCGAACCCTCGAACTCCTTGAGGAGCCCGTTATAGAGGACTTCATCGACTACCATCGCGTCGTCTTCATATCCAGCTTCCTGGTAGCTGTTACGCCCGCCTGGAAGCTCACCCGACCACTCGGGGAATACCTCCAAGAACATCTGACGATATTGCTCGTGGCGCAGCTCTTCGGCGGCTCCCTCTTCCCCGCCTGTTTCCCATCCGTATTTCTCGCCGAACTCTTTGTTGAGGGCTTCGAGTTTGGCCTCGTCCAAGTGAGCTTCTGTGAGCTCGCCTGACCAACGGCCGCCGATCACGTACCAGTCGCCTTGCCCGCCTCCCCAGCGGGTTTGGTCTCCGCAGAAATTGTTCGTTATCAGATACGAATCAACGTGTGCGCGGGCTTCAGCCGACGTAACGGCCTCCTCCTTGTTGAACGTCACCAAGAAACGGTAATGCATGTTGAGTGAGAAATTGGTTTGTTTTCGACTACTCACACAAGAGCCGCCGCCGTCTTCACGCGAGTTCCCGTCGTACTGCGCAGAAGACGTAGACAACTGGGGCCACTTTCTATTTAATGAGGTGGGTTCCCATATATCGACCGGAACCCCAAAAACCCAGGGAAGCCTCGGGCCGCATACTCTCGCGGGGCGTTTCATACGAGGCTTCCCCTGGGCGAATACCTTTGGACTATGGGCCGTTTCTGATAAGCCCCACATCCCGCAAATACCCCTCAAGCTGATACTTCTCTATGCAGTCGTCGCAATACCCAGACTCCGGAAACCGGCAGCAGGAAAAGCACACCTGGATATTGCAGCTATCGCAGATGTTGAAGTTCCGATCCGGCGTCGAATCGACGACGATCTCATATCCCTGCGCGCTGTCGCGGGAATATACCTCGAAGTCTCCGCGAACCTCGCGTCCGCACTTCTCGCATGTCTCAGCCATGGCCATGAATGAGAATTGGTTTTCGACCTTTCGCGAGTCAGCCTCGATCTGCTCGCGCAAGCAGAAATACAAGAGCGCAAACACAATAACTCGTGTGTTTGCGCGTCCCCCGGAGGGCGGTCAAGGTGGAGACGGAATGTTCTACCTTGACCGCCTGAGGAGGCTTGTATAATGCGCGAGAGAGCAGAGAGAGGCGCTTGAAAAACCCGCCCGAAAAAGCGCGCGGGGCGAAGCGCACCAAACGTCCGGGTGGGCGGGCAACCGAAGGCCGCGTCGGCCCTTGGTGGGAGCGCGAACAATAAAAAACCCGGCGTCCAGGTGCCCGGTACCTAGGGGCACCTGAAAGCCAGGTCGCCGAGCGTGCGCTCGCGCTATTCACTTGTGAGGCGCCGGTGCTGCGCTTCACCGGCTCTGTGAAAGGCGGCGGCCGTGCCAGGCAAGCTTCGGCAAAAGTTACGGCCCGGCGTAGCTTTTGCCGAAGTTGCCGATTACCCGCGTTCAGCCGGTGAAGCGCCCAACCTGGGAGAACGGTACGGCGAGCGCTCCCGGCCGGCTGCGGCCTCGGCGGGCAATGTATATACGCTTCGCCCGCGCTTTTGAGGGGCGGCATAGTAGCCTCTGCTCTTTACTCGCCTGCTAGACTTCGAGAAATGGTCGAAGCGATCAATCTTCGCCTAATGGGTGATGATGTAGCCCAGGATGACGGTGAGGACGGTGACCACGTACGCTTGCCGGATAAAGCGCAGTGCCGACCGGACTTGATTCCGGCGACGGGTGCATTGTTCGCACATGGCAGTTGATGGAGTAAGCTTCGACCTTTCGCGAGGTCGATTCAAAGCAGGCGAAGTCAAGAGCGGATCGAAGGGGTGGAACGCCACCATGGACCCGGATCGCTAAACTGGAACGACTGATTTCACGGATATCCTCTCTCAAACCAGGAATAGGTATAAAAGCCCTTCGACATAACCGCCAAACATCTGCCGCATAATGAGCGACTTACGGGAGAAATCGGCTGTCACCCGCGCCAACGGTGTGTCAGTGCCGTCTCGGGCACGAAAAGCCGGATCATGCGGCGGTGCCGAAGAGCTGCTGCTTCAACTTGTGGCTGTTTCCATGACGCAATAGGCCGCGATACGAGCTTGCAGTCTGCCCGCTCGGCGAATTCTGGAGCCGCTTCTCCATGCGCCGCCTAGTCGCGGGTCGCAGCACGGTGTGATCGGCAAAATGAGTCCATCCGAGAAAATCGACTCCGGAAGCAAGCGTCCGGATCGAGACTTTCAGCGGATGTAATTCGAGCTTCAGCACGTCGCGCAGGAAGGCGCGGATGTGCACCAGATACTGCTCCAGGAGCGCTCGATCCGTCGAGAGGATTACGAAATCATCGGTGTAGCGAATGTAGAACTTGGCCTTCAGCTCATGTTTTACAAACTGGTCAAACGCGTTCATGTACACATTCACAAAAAGCTGCGACGTCAAATTCCCAAGCGGCAAACCGACGCCGGCCGCCGTTGAGGAGAAGCTGCTGATCACCTCCCCGAGGAGCCATACCAGATCGCGGTCTGGTATGTATGCCTCAAGACTCCGCATCAGAATTGCATGGTCGATGCTGGCAAAGAACTTCCGGATATCGCATTTCAATACCCAACAGGTTCTCGTGTTGTTTCGGCCGACCGTTCGTCCGAACGCCCGGAAGCGCCGCAGCGCTTTGTGTGTCCCCTTTCCAATCCGGCAGGAGTACGAGTCCGCGATGAACGTTCGATCGAAGGATGGATAGAGCAGCCCGTGAAGGGCGTGATGGAGCAGGCGGTCGCGGACGGATGCCTTATGGATACTCCGCGGCTTTGGGTCGTTGATATTGAATGCGTGGTAAGCGCCGTGCTTGTACCTGATATTGACAAGGTCATTATGAAGTGATGTAATATTATCCATTAAGTTCAGGTAGAACCTTCCCACGTCAGCCTTGTTACTCTTGCCGCGCACAAACTCTCTCCAGGCCTCCAAGAGGTTCTCATATGCGGCCACATCCTGAAGCGTCGTCGTTATCTGAAATTTCATGGATAAGCCAGTAAATCCTACCTCCCACACGTTCACACTGCCAATCATTACGCATTTTGTCGGCGTCTACAAACTGTGGCACGAGTTCCTGCCTTCGATGGCAAAAACATCCCGGTATACCCTTGGCGAGAAGATCGATTCGCTGCTAGTTGAAACTGCGGAGGCACTGTTTCTTGCGGCTCATGTTCAGAAAGAGCAAAAGCTCGTCTTCCTCCAAAGGGCTGCCAGCAAGCTGGATCTCCTCAAATTCTTCCTTCAGGTTTCTTGGGAGATCAGGGCTATCGATAACAAGAAGTATGCAGCCCTCTCGGAGCGGACGCAGGAGATTGGACGAATGTTGGGCGGATGGACACGGCAGATGACACCAAGAGAAACTCAACCCCTTCACGAGAAGGGGTTGAGCACAACACGATAGTTGCGAGCACGGCGGCCGGCTCATTGGAGTTCCAGTGGTTGTCGAGCCAGAGGTAGTCCCAGGCCCACCTGTCGCCGTTCCAGTACAGGTACCGGACGTGATCGTTGGCGTCCGAATCGCGGAAATGTGCACGGCGTCATCTGCGGCACCATCCCTTGAATGCTCTCGGGATTGAATCTTGTTTGGGATCTCCTCCGGCATGTTCCGCCGGCATAATCCTCCAACGCCTTGCACCAAGTATCAGTCGTGTTTGTGGAGTGTGAAAGAATCGCGCTGACAGCAGACGTATCCGCCGTCACTCTGTATTCAGTGATACCGGAATTCGACCGTTCCCAGCCGTGACCGAGAACTTTCTTCGGGTCTACTATCCACATTGAACACTATCACAGCCAGGCCGATACGAAAACACCCCTTCCGAAAATCCGGAAGGGGCGAAGATAAAAGGACAAAGGGCCCGAGGGTTCAAGAGTGATCAGAACCCAAGGTGCCCGAGAACCTAGGTTAAGCGGCGAGCACGGCGGCCGGCTCACCGGAGCCCCAGCGGAAGCCGAGCCAGAGGTAGCCCCAGGCCCACCCGCCGCCGACCCAGACCAGGCACCGGACGCGACCGCAGGCGCCCGAATCGCGGTAGATGGTCCCCCAGAAGTACGTGTAGCCGCGCTTCCAGGACTCGGGGATGAGCTCCGGGTGCGCCAGCAGGTAATCCAGAACGGTGGCGTTGAGGACGGGGCGGCCGGCGAGTTGCTGCTGGAGGTCGTGGCCGCGGATGTAGCCGGTCTTCTGCTGCTCAGACAGATACCGGGTGACCTCGCGGTCGTTGGCAAACAGTTTTCCGTTGCGCAGCTCCAGGCGGAGCTCCCCCATCCCCTGATGGGACTCGATCTTCCAGCCGGACAGAAGGGTGGGCGTGGCATCGGTGTGTACGGTGTGTGTTGTCGTCGTCATAACACTTCTCCTTGCTGCGCCCAACTCCGAGGTGGTCGGTTGGATACAGCTCGCAAGCCACACGGGTTGCGGAAAGGAATTGTGGGCTGGGAGCTGTATCCGGGGACGGTAGGTTCTAGTGGGAGGATTTCAAAGGACGGGAGTATTAAAGCATATCTGCGGGATTTGTCAAGTTCCTTCGTTCATGGTCGGATTGGGCGGCTAAGACGTGTGTGTAAAGTGGATGCCCAGGAATTCTATACCGGTTGCGGGCGCCACGCTTTCGAAAGCTCAAACCGGCAACACACCAGTGGCCAGCCTCCATATCAACGAAGATTATCGCGGCACACTCCTCTCCGCTTCCATCGACCACAAAACCGATAAAGCGAATCAGCCGGTGCTTGAACATCCGATCGGCTTTCATCTGACGCGGCACCCAGGAATCGACACTATGTCTGGAAACAAAAGCTGAGAACTGCCCAGGGGATACCGCAGCCTGAAACAGGCTTGAGGTTGTGTGGTACGCGGCTCCTGCGCCCTGCTCTCGTAGCGTCTGCAAGAATCGTAAAATGGTGTCCTTCGGGGAAGTGGTGAGT
>SCLI03000502.1_pt1 | contig 35105 bp, 45 predicted proteins | sample 7268041 | NCBI WGS metagenome assembly SCLI03 (sample SAMN10721081, study PRJNA514188) | viral metagenome | isolation source: depth-stratified mine tailings core A | place: China: Fankou Pb/Zn Mine tailings | collected 2017-10 | reverse complement strand
CCTTCTGAAAGGCCCAGGAGCGTAGAAAAATTAATAGAACTTTTGCCAACATGAAAATATTACATCAGTTAGGTCATAATCAAAAATGGGGTTTGGATTCATATTTCCAAAATGAAATTGGAGATGGTTTTATTTTTTGTGCCTACAATACGGATTATGATAAATTTGGTAGCGACATAAGTGGCTACGGGCCAGAAAAATACATGCCGCTTTCAATGTTGGATCTGCAATACTATGGGTATAAAGCCTCCAACGGCCTCGGATCATTAGACAGCTATAAATTTCATCCTTGCCATTCCTCTAAGAAAAAAAACACTTTGCTTCCTGACCCCGAAGTGATAAGGGAGGGTATAAATTTTCAAATTAAGTCTGGACTCAAAAATATAATAATACCCAACAAATATTGGGATAAAAAAGAGGCTGACAAATCCATACAGGTAATCAATACCCTGAATGATTATGTGAAAAAGAATCGCCAAGACGGCATAAAGTATTTTATGACCGTATCCTTCAGCGATGCGGATATAAAAGATGATGTGTGGGTAGAGAAAGTTCTATCGTGCTTAACAGATATGGATAAGGTGTTCGACGGTTACTATATCGTATGCGGTTCGTATGTTGAATATAAAAAGAAGATCAGCATTGATTTTGATTATCATACTAATATTTTAAGGATTTTTAGCACGTTAAATAAGCAAGGTTTTAAAACTATCTACGGTTATGCTAACTGGGATGCCGTATTATTCTATGCATTAACCGATATCGACGGGATCACCATTGGAACTTACGAAAACCTTAGAAAATTTGATATTAGAAGATTTACTGAAGGAATGGGCGGCGGACCTTCAAAAGGTTGGTATTTTTCCGAAAAATTGTTCAATATGATCCGATCGCAAGACCTTATTCCTCTGAGGAAAAGCGGCGCTTTAGACCTGATAAAAAATGAAAAAAATATTTTTTCCGAGGTGATTTTAGACGAAAACTACGTATGGGATAACGGTAAGCCCGATGTGCATAAAAATTATCTGTTGGCAATATCAAAAATTTTAAAAGAACTTTCTTCCTATAAGGACATAAATAAGAGAGCTAATTTTTTACTGGGCAGAGTGGATGAGGCGAGAAAATTATATAAAAAGCTACACGACAAAAAAATCACTCTGCTTGATGAGAGTGCAGATTATCACTTATCTGCATGGTATTCCTTTTTAAGCTCGAAAATTTAAACAGCCACGCTAAGAAGATGCTCATTAAGTAGAGCGTACATATCTTCAGAGATTGGGGTTACCATTTTTGGATTATACCAAACTGTAATCCCATCTTTTTTGTTAACCGAAGCTAAGCCCACTTCGAATTCTCGGAACAGCTCTAGATTTTTTTTAGCCGGCTCAATAGTTTCTTCGGGTAAAAATACGAATGAACGTTCAGAAAACCACTTATACCTATAGGCCTGTTTTAGGGCTTGCTTCCAGGATCTTAATTTAGCTTCTATTGCCACAGTTTCTGTTATGTAAGACTTATAAAGCTTATCTGGTTTGTACAAATCGTTGTCGGACGCAACTAGTTCCTGAGATAATAATTTTTGTAGTGAGAGCTTTATCTGAGGTTTTGACGTCTTGGATACATTATGGATATCTTCCAGGCTTACCTGCTTCAAATTATTAATTGTCCTCAGAATACTGATGTCAACGATATTCAAATAATCTGTTCTGTTTGATTCAATTGATTTATAATGGGTAATAACAATATCGGGTATTCCATAACCTAAATTAAGTTCCGTAAAAATTTTTCTACTATCACGGTTAAAAAACAGGCATCCGTTTATTTTTCCCGCTTTAATGATCCTTGTAATACTCTTGACCAAGTCCTCCTCTGTCTTATACATCATAAATGTCCATAATTACAAATGTTGAGTCGTCAACATTTTTATTTTTTATTTTTTTTAATAATGCTTTTTTTATATTCGAAATTTTTTTAAAATTTAAAATTTCATGAAAATCTTTTTTATTTTCTTCCAAAAAACTATAAAATCCATCAGTGCACAGTAAAATTCTATACTCTTTGGGAATGATGTCTTTTTCCCAAAAATCATCGGCGTTTAGATTAGGCATCCCTAAGCACTTGCTCAGGACATTTTTATAACCCGGAACTTTATCGTCTTCAGTATACTGGGTAATATATTGCCTAGAGATTCCGTATATTCTGGAATCCCCCATACTGGAAATTTTTATAGCTTCGGCGTTTGCGGAGATAAAAATCGCGCAATAAGTCGAACAAGCATCGTTTTTATAATACCTCAGCACCTCTTCGTTTGTTCGACGCATTAACTCAGACAATCTATAGCCGCCATTTATAGCAAAATAACTCTCGTGATTAGAGGTTATAAATTTTTCAGCTACGTTAATTCCCTCCAAAGCCCTCTCAGCCGAACTGACCCCGTCAAATATGAAAACGAGGATATACTTTTTGTTTCTGATAACCAGGGTTTTGTCTTCATTTTTTTTGTGTTGGGGCCCTTTAAAGGAATTTTGTTCGATTTTAATTTTATCTAGAGGCCTAAACATAGCATAAATGAAGACGTTATTTGCCCTATTATTATACAGCATTTTCTGCTAAAAGACTATTTTTAAAGCAAAAAATAGCATATTTGGAGTGAAAACTATATTTTTAATGATAAAAATTTTAAATTTTTTGTTTTATTTTCCCGCATACGGCTGGGTGGCGTCGCCTTTGCTGGAAAAGTAGAACGAGAATGCCATCCCGGTCAGGACGAGGAATTGTTCGCCGGTGATTTTGCCGGTGAACAGCGCGCCAACGGTGGCCAGGGCCATCAGGATAAATACTATTTTGCTTGCTGATTTAAATATTGTCATATTATTGAATGTTACTTTTAATGATTGCAAGTCCTTCTTCAATTTTTTTTATTCCTTCCTCGACCTGCGAAGGGGGCGCAATCTGTTGCTGTCCGTCTGCCTTGGCAATTAGTTCGTCTATAATACTTTTGTTTATCGCGGGGCAGTTCGGTTTTTTGGAGGTTATCTGGTAGTGGCCAATAATGTGGTTGCGGTCAATCGGAATATTCCAGCGGATGCAAATGTCACGAATTAGTGCTGCGCTGGCGTTTTTCATTTCCTCTGTCCATTCGTCGCTTTCCGAGCCTTCGTGTTCAATGCCGATGGTATACAGGTTTGGGTTTATATTCGGTTTGACCAGCAGAGCATTCGGGCTTGAAACTTTTCCCGCGTGCCAGGCTGAGTCCTCCTCTTTTACGTATTGGTGGATCTCTCCTTTTTTGCCAATCCCGTAATGGGCACTGACTTGGGACTTGGGGTTATTAAACCAGCTATCGGTACCTATTAAAGTTCCCGCCATAATATGGATTACAATTCCCTCCGGCTTGTGACCCTCACGTCCGGGCCAGAAGTTCGGTGATCCTTTCCAGACAATGTTTTGCATAATAAATTATTTGTTAATTGATATTAAAAGGTTAAGCAAGGCCGCAAGCAACCCGCCAATGCTGGCCGTAGCCACGATCCAGAAAAATCTTTTTAACCAGTCAACGTCCGTGCTGGTTTTGGTTATCTGTCTCAGAATGTGGGGCAGATGGTTGTCCTTAATTTCGTTTACCGATTTTTCGAGTCCGTCCAGCCGTTTGTCCTGCATCTGATTTTGGTATTTTTCTTCTCGCATATTTGCATTATTGTTTTATTGAAGTTAACATACGAACGCTATGAGTAAATCTCTTAAAATCCTTATAATTGCGGCCTTTTTGTGTATATTATTAAACCTTTTTGTTACCCTGTTTTTGGTTTGGAATTTTCGATATTTGGTCAAGGATGCCTTAAATTCTTACAGTCTCCGGTCCGTGCGCCACCCGTTACCGCTTAAGTGATTCGCGCATCTTTTTTAGGTTAGAATTTTCGCCAGACGCGTTCATTTGCGGCTGCTTGCCAAGCCGTTCCGACGTCCCCATTTCTTTGTTGTATACGGATTTTTGTAACCTTGAAATATCCTGCGGGCTGAACGTAACCGAGTTGCGGATTTTGTCCGCCTCTTCGGGGTCATCCTGTGCCAGATAAGGAAGAACATCGGGAAGCATTTTTTCTGCCGCCGCGTTCCATTTGTCGATTATCTTTAAAGCCCCATTTACATCATCTGCCTGGATCGCTCTTAGCGCCTGTTGCCGCGCGGTATTATAGCCGGTAATGGCTTCGTCCCTGATGTTCCAGGCTTCGTTGGTTTTGGCCCCGCCGGTTGAGCGGTAAAATCTGGTCATGGAAGACTCCAGAATTTTTGAAGGATCAATAATTTCCCGTCCGAATCCGCCAAGCAGTCCGCCCACTCCATAAGCCAGCTTCATTGGCGACAATCCAAGCGCCCGTCCCACAGTCACCGCCAGGCCGGGAGTTTTTTCGTTGTACTGTTCGGTCGGACTGACGTTCTCCAGACTACCGGGCACAATAGGACTGTCGGTAAAGAACGACTGGTTTGTCGCCAGCTCCATCGGAGTCTTTATGACGGGCGGCAGGGCGCTGGATAGTATCTGGGTCGTGGACACTTTCCCGTCCCGTGTAAAAGGTATGGGTGCCAGCTGGCTCATCCATTCCAGTGCCAGTCTGGTAAAGTTGGAAGGTTCACCGCGCCTTATGTATTCCATTGTGTACTCCAGCGGATTATAGAAAATCTGTCCCACGTCGCCTTTGGGGATCATTACCATCTTTGGGATCCTGTTGCCATTTTTATCTTTATCTTCACCCACGATCATTGGGAAGTAGGTATCCTTGATCCACTGGGGGACATCATCGTAGAGGTCGGGGTAGTTTATGGTATTCCAAAGGTAGGTAGTTACTCCTGGAATTACTATGAGGGCGCTGGCCTTAGCGGCCGAGCGGATAGGCCGGTCTTTAAATACCCGCCCCGTGTTCAGCAAAGCCTGCCAGCGGGCATTGACGAAAGGCACCCACATATTAATAATCCGCATTTCCTGTCCGGATTTGGCAAAATCTATGGTAGAATTCCTGGCTTCAAACGCCGCTTCCAGCGTTGACGCGCCTTTCTTCAAGGCTTTATTAAACACGCCAAGCCTCGGAGCCAGCTCCGTGGCTTCGGCAAAGTTGCTTATAAGATTGAACGGGTTGATAACCGCTTTGGTCTTTTTCCACCAGCTCGGCTCAAACAGCTTATTTTTTATGCCACCGAGGTCGCGGGCGCTCTGGAGGAATCCTCCAAAACCGCCGCCGCTTTTGTTAAATTCCTGCAGGAGTTTTGAATCCCAGCCGAACGATCCCTTGAGTCCCTCGTAAAATCCCTTAACCCAGTCAGCCGCGTTAAAGCCGTACTTGGATGTCATGACCGCCATCTGTGCGTCGCGGAAAGCGTTGGACAGTGAGAACGGAATATATAAATTTGTTGCGCCTTTCCTGAAAGCGGAAGACGTAAACCTTAAAAAGTTGCCCAGTATTCCGGCATCGGCATTATTCATCTGGTGCATGGCCCACGACAGTTCTTCCGGCACGGCCCATTTGGTATTTTTGCCGTCTACGAACACGCTTATAGAACCCCATCCCTCGGGAACCCTGGCGGTTTTTTCCAACGGCTGAATTAGGTCTTTGCCTTCCGGCAGTGCGTCGCGCAGTTTAATGAGCTTGCCTGCGACTTCGTTGCGCTTGATCAGGCTGACCGCGCTGCTGACCTTATTGATAATGGCTTCGAACGGGTCACGGATGGTTTTTTCGGTGCTTTCCAGGCCTTTGATTATGCCCTGTTTGCTGACCGAAAATATTTCACTGCCGGTTTTCATCATGTCGGCCTGCTTTGTGTCAGGCAGATAATCCAAAATCTGGAAAGGTACCCAGTGTTTGTTTTTACTAAGAATGGAGTCGTAAGTATTTTTAGCAATAATGCCCGCGTCGGCAGCGGGTTTCAAAATAGTGTCGTTAGCCCATTTTTGCATGCCCGCTTCAGCCTGTTCGAACAGCTGAAAAGTTTTTTCGCCGACCTTGCTTTTTAATTCGTCGAGCGCCTGCATTGCCTGGCTTCCGGTTACGTTTGCCGGATTGGTAAAGCCGCGCTCGGCGCGTTCCGCCGCGCGTCTGGCCAGAATGAATCTGGTAAAGTCAGGACGTTCCGATCTTATAGGGCTTAATATTTTTTGTAGGTCTTCCAGTCCGGCTTCTATAACGCCCGTCCTGCCCGCGTACATTCTGGCCGCCACGTAGGGACTGGATTCAATGTCTATGGCTTTGCCGGCCATTTTGCTTATGTTGTCTTCAAAGTCTTTCATGGCGGCAAAGCGGTCGGAGAAGGCTTGTGTGAATTTTTTCGGTATGCCCTTGAACCAGTCGACCATACTCTGGACTTTGCCGGTTTTTCCTACCATGCTGTCGATAACATTTAGGGCACTGCCAGCCGGAGCATCTGCCGCATCTGCCAGGCCGACTTCTTCGCTGGCCGGGGGAGTGCCCGCGGGAGCGGGTTTAACCTGGTCGGCCCTTAAAGCATCGGGCGCTGTTTCCTTACCGGCTTTGGATACTGGTATTTCTTTTCCATTTATGGTTTCAATGCCTTCCTCGGCTTTTGAGGTAAGATTTTGCGGCAATTTTTTGACTTTTGAAATTGAAAGCTCTGACGGATTAATGGCGACAATAGCTTCAAAGTCGCCATCTCCGACCGAGCTTGGATGTTTGAAGGATAAATAATTATACCCGGCCTTTTTTGCATCGGCCGCTTCCTGGGCTATTATTGCATCCAGATCATCTCCGTTCGTGATAGCGGCCTGTACTGCTTCGTCGATGTCTTTTATTTTTCCCTTTGGCGCTTTGACTTCCAGCACTCTGGCGATCCCGGCATTCCGTCCGCCGCCGATTATCGGATTTTCCGCAAACGCTCTGGCTTCGTCTGTATTTTTTGCAAGATATGTAAGGCTGGTATCAAACTTGTTAAAGTCCGGGGCTGACGTGCCATGGAATAAAGTTTCGGTTTCGTTACCCGTCCTGGCAAGGGATTTTATAAAATCAAAAGCTTCCTCTTTTGTCCTGAAGGTTTTTTCCGGCAGGCTGACGTCGGTCGGCAACAGCTTACCTGTTCCTGAGTCCATACCGACTTTGATAAAGTCACCCTCATCTTTTATCACGAGCCTTAAATTTTTGGCTTGATTTTCAGCAATAATAGCCGAACCTGTTTTATCGAGTTGTTCCGTAGCCTGTTCCAGGCCTGTGATTTTCATCTTGCCCGCCTCCTCGGAAATGGCAGGGGCTAAATCTTTGATATCTTTACCAGCAGTTTTAATTCCCACTTCAGTTGCTTCTTTGACAGCCTCTGGCTTAACGGCTTTAGCGATTTTTTCAGCCGTTTCCGCTACTGGCTCTATAGTTCGTTCAATAACGGTTGGCTCAATTCCTTTCAGGGTCGCCATCACGCGCTTGTAGCCGTCCAAATTATAACTGCGCGACTTGAACAGCGCGTAAAGTTTTTTATACTGCGGATCAGTAAGTTTTTGCCCTTTAAATTTTTCCATGAGCGGAGCCAGTTCTTTTTTCCCTCCCTCCAGGGTATCTATTATCCACGAAACAATGCCGCGGTTTTTGGTAACGTCAGAGCCGAATGCATTGGTCTGGCCGAATTGTTTTCTCATAGTGTTCCAGAGCAGCTTGCCGTGTTTGACCGTGGCTTTTTCGCTTGCCGGAACCAGATCCGGCGGTAACTCATATATGTAATTGCGAATTTTGCTTACTGCCACTCCAGCTTTCTGCACCAGTTTTTCTCCACCCTCTTCCAAAGCTTTTTTGGCCAGGCTCTTGCCGCCTTTTTTGACAATCTGTTTTGCCACATCATCGCCGTACTTTTTTACCAGTTGCTCCACCACTTCCGTGCCGGCTTTTTCTTCCGGCAAGACCGGAATCATATCAAGGGCGGCAAAGGCTATCCCGACAGGCAATCCATATTTTTTTTGCACTCCCTGTCCGCCACCAAAATCTTTTATGGTTTCCTCACCGGTGCTCCGGATATCTTTAATCGGCTTATCGCCCCACAGAAATTTTTCCATCGGAGTTTCCGGAACGGCTTCTTTGCGCCCGGTAAGAGACAAGGTTGTTGATGCCGCAGCCCTTGGTCCGGCGCGCAGGATGTCCTTGCCGAACTCCCAAACCTTTTTTCCGACAGTTTCCGCCGCTCCCGGCAGCTCCCGGGCAAAGTCCCTTACCCGAACCTGGTCGGGCGCAGGCGCGAAAAAATCGCCGACTGTTTTTTTAACGGCACTGCCTGCCTTTTTGAAAGGAGATGTGATTTTGTCCCAAAAATTGGCCATAGTGTTTTATTGCTGTAAAGCTCCGGTCAGGAGGGAAAAACCGCACACAACCGGAATTTTTGCGTTACGGCTCGGACCCGCAGGTTAGACTCCGGCCCTAAACAGCCTGCCCAGCCAGCCGCGAAAACCGCCGCGGGTCTTGATGTTCCATTCGTCGTCGATTATTTGCTGGGGGGATTTGTCCGAATCGCTGATCTGTACGCTGCCGTACACTTGTTTTAGCTGGTCGGGTGTATAGTTTTCTTTCCACGCATCCCTGATTTCTCTCCGGAAAGAGCTTTCGGAAGCCGTTTCCTGCTTGGCCTGTTTTTGTTGGCCTTCAGGCTGCTGCTTGTTGAGCCAGCTTAGTTCGGATTCAATCCTGACGGCCGTTTCTCCGCCATAGCCCACACGGGCCGGATCGGATATTCCCTGATCCAGCAATCTTTGCGCCGTCGCTCTTAGCGCAGGATCCGGTTCCTGTCCGCCGCTTACGCGGGAGCTGAAGCGTTCCCATTCCGTCGTGTTGCTGCTGTTATTTGATTTTGCCTGCGAGGCAAGTTCCTGCAGCTTCAAACCAAACTCTGCCGCCCACTGCTCATCGCTGGATTTTTTTTGCAGTTCCTGGCTACGGATATTCTGGTAATTGGCAACCTGCTGCTGGAGATTGCCCAGGTTATATTTGTAATCGTCGACTTCCTGCTGCTTGTCAGCGGCTTCCCTTGCCACCTTTTTTGAAACATCATCAAGCCCGGAGTTGTACTGGCTGGCCAGGCTGTTCCGTTCCTCAATAAGATTGTTTATGTCGGCGTTTGCCGCATTCGCTATTTCTGCCGATTCCCCGGTTATGTTGGCGGCTGAATAGTAAGGGTTTTGTCTGGTCTTACTGATTGAAGTATCCCGTTTTTGCTTGGCCACCGTAATTTCTGCGTCCTTTGCTGCAATTTGGTCCTTCATCGTGCTAAGCCCGGAGTCGTTATAGTGTTTGTTGTAAGTATCGGCCTGAAAATTTTTTAGACTGTCCTGCGCCGTCTTGAGCGCCGTGGTGTTTTCCTCAATCTGTTTTTGCAGGGTCGGCAGGTCAAAGGTGAGCGCGGACAAATCACCGGCTGATGCGTTGCCCGGGGAGATGCTGTCGCGCAAAGTCTGGAATTGTTTTTTAAATTCTTCCCAATTTATTACTGCCATAAAATTTATTTATTCGCATTATACTGCTGTGGTCTGGACTCGGTGATTTTTCCGGTCTTCAGATCAATGTTATATTCCTTTGTAATGTCCAGACCATATCTGGAAAAGCGGCTTAAAATGAAACTCTGCTTTTGGGACTGCAAGGCTTGGGTTATAAGAATATGCTGGTTGATTAGTTCCTCTCTTTTTTTTAATTCTTCCAAATCAATTTTATCCAACTTTTTGATGAACATAATTTTAATTAAAATTTTTGGTAATTGCATTAACTATTTGTGGCGTAAGCGCGTTGCCGAGTGCCGACTTGCGGAGGGTAGAAGGCATTCCAACTGTCCAGCCAATCGGGAAGCCTTGCAAATGTTCGCATAATTCTGCCGGCATCTCGCACACTTTTTTGTTCTCTTGTCTGGTCCTGATTTCTAACCCTCTTCCGGAGACAAGTGTAAAGCGATCGGGTTTGGCTTTCCCTTTGCCCGTGGTCAGACTTCTGCTGCCGGTCATGCGCGAGCATATATACTCTTTCCCTGGGCGCTTTGCCGAAAAACCAGCTGTCAAAAACCAGCGCTTCCGTGTCATAATCCAATTTCGTAAGGGTGGACAGTATGGTCTTATAAGTCCTTCCGTTGTCGTGAGAAAGCAGTCCTCTGACATTTTCAAGTAGAACACATGCCGGTCGCTTCGCTTTAATAATCCTTGTGATGTCAAAAAAGAGCGTACCTCTGGTATCGTCAAACCCTCTACGATATCCAGCAATCGAGAAGCTCTGGCAGGGAAATCCCCCGACCAGCCAGTCGAAGTCGGGCAGTTCTTCTGTTTTGATTTTGGTAATATCCCCATAGTTTTTATGGGTTGGAAAATGTTTTTGATAAATTTTAATGGCGTGAGGTTCAATTTCGCTGTATCCTACGCATTGCCATTGTTTCGGTAATCCCAGTTCAAACCCGCCGATGCCGCTGAACGCGCTGAAATATTTTACTGTTTTTGTTTTGTTGACGGACAAGGTTTTTGTTTACTTATTTTAAATATCACTGAACCATGCAACGGCCTGCCAGCTGTACCCGTTATAAATCATCAGCCGCCCGCCTGTTCCCATACCGCTCGGGCTTGGTTCGTAATACATCTGGCCTGCCACAGGACTGCCTGGCTGGGTGGTGCCAAGGCGGAGCGATGTCATAATGTCCACATGCCCGCCAGCCCAGGCATTATTTCCATAAAGCCGCATAATGTCATTACCACTCGATGCCTTGAAGAATATCCGGTCATTGGAAGTCGTGTCTATGCAAAGCGGCCGGTTGCCGGAAGTATCAATCCACATTCTGGCGTATCCGTTTGCTCCGTCGTCCAGCATGAGTCCGTGTCCCGGCCCGGCCTGAATTCCGTAGATAGATACTCCGCCGATGTCACGGAGGTAGCCGATACGTATACCCCCATAAGGAGTGGAGAGATAGCCGGTTGAGGTAAGGCTTATCTGGCCGGCAGTAATTTTATCGGCACTGACGCTGTTGATTTTGGCATTAGTTACCGCAAGGTTATCAATCTTGGCATTGGTGATGGAGGCGTTTGCTATCTGCGCCGTACCTACTGCCTCGTCCTGAATTTTGGCCGTGCTGATGGCCGCATCCATGATCTTGCTGTTGCCGACCGCAAGCGCGCCTATTTTTGCCCATTCTACGGCCAGTTCGTCTATTTTTGCCGTCGTTACTGCCAGGTTTCCAATATTGCCGTTCTTGACTTCTGCCGCCCCTATCTTGGCCGAAGTGATTTCGGCATTGCCGATTTTGGCATTGATTATCGCCCCGTCAATTATTTTGGCGCTGGAAATAATGGCGTTGGCAAGGTGCGCATTCTGGATGACTCCGGTTCCAATGTGGGCGGCAATTATAGTTGCGCTGGCAATCTGTGCCGAGACAGTTATTACGGCTTCGCTTTGAATGAGCTTTGAGGCATTAACCGCGCCATTTTGGATTTTTGCCGTGGCCACGGCCGCGTCGGCCAGCTTCTGCTGGGTGACAGCCAGGGCGTTTAAATGTTCGGTCAGTACGGCATTGTCGATAATTTTATCCGAGCCTACGGAATCGTCAGCCAGTGCCATTGTGTTTACCGCTCCCGCCTTAATCTGCACCGAATCAATGGAGGAGGGGGCGAGCAGGGGTGAGTTGACTCCATCGTGGGAATGGGGCGGAATTTCCGGAAAAGGCATGTCCGGTATTTCGCTGTTGGTAAAAATTTTGTTTATTAACTCCGCCATGATTTTAGAATATTCCCACTGCCTCAAAGTAAGTCATAGTAGCCACGATTTCCGGAGTGTCATTTCCGGCAGGGTTCAGGTTTAAAGCAATTTCGTAAGTTTCTCCTTTGCCTTTTTCCTCATCTTCCTCGTTCCCGGTTTCAATGGTAAACACCGCCTTGGTGTTGCCTTCCTTGTCAAACCTGTCGCTGCCGTCTTCCATAAAAGCCTGTTTCCAGTCACCCTGTTCGTTAGTCCGGTAATAGGCTTCGATGGAGCATTCAGCCGGCAGGGGTTTGGTAAGCAGTTTGATGTAGCGGAAATGTTTTTGCACAAAAGGTTCTCCGCCGTCAAAGACCAGTCCTTCGTACCTTGCCGGTGCTTTATTCTGGTCATCTATGGTGTCGACACCGCAGGTTGACCCGTCCCGCCAGGATACGAACGGCTTGTCGTTATACATGCAGAGCGCGCCAATCTCCGTGCCGGACAGCTTGCCGTGCGAGGGAATGTATTCCAGGTTCATCGCATAAGGGTCATTCTTGTTCAACCTGCCGTAAGAATATACACCGCCCTTGTCCGATCCTGTTACCCCGAATAAAGGCAATCCTTTTAAGTTAGCGGTAGCGCCCGGGTTCACCCAGCCTCCGCCGGGGAACTGTTTGATCCTTAGAAGATTTGCCGTATCCCAGTAATACACACCGCCGTTTATGCCAGCCTGGATGATTATAAACTCTCCCTGGACCAGGCAGTTGACTCCCTTTTCGGCGATCATGCGTTTGAGAATCCATGAAGGCTGCTGCTTGTCCCATGTCCACAGCCAGCCCTCTTCCACTTTATCGCCTTTGGTTGATCCTATAACCACGGTCTGGTCCAAAGGCAGGAGGCATTTGGTACGGTTACCCGGTATTATGTCCAATGCTCGGTTGTTGAAATTTCCTTCGTAATCCACCAGTCCCAAATAACCGCCATCGCAAATCATCAGTACGCCAACGGCTATACTCATGGTGTGCCAGGAAAGATCGCCATTTAATGTGCCGAAGTTCTGAACATCCGTTGCCCAGTTGCCGGAGAGGGGAATTCGCTTGAGTGTCGTTTCCGTTGCCCAATAAAGGTAGGGCTGGTAATTCCCGGCGCCATTGTTGTTTGTGTATTCCCCGGCGCCCGTGATCTTTCCGTTCGGATCGGTATAGACAAGTTCCCAGGGATCGGTTATGGAAGCTTTGCGGTAAATTCTGCCGGTGTCACCAAAACCGTATAGTTTACCATTGCTTGCCGGTACGAAGGATAAAATAAGATCAGTGACTACGCTTCCGAAATCTTTCTTGAGCGCCTGGTTGCACTTTAAAGTGTCAGCGATGCTGCGGATATTCAGGCAGTATCCGAACCGGAACGATCCCGCCACTCCTTTATATGCATCGTCTGCCAAGCCTGCCTTGAAGCCTTGTAATTTATAGGCGTTTAATGCCATAGCTTTTATTCGTTGCTGCCTTTGTAAATGAAGCGCGTGCTCGTTGCCTGCCCGGCAAATCCCGCTTCGCCGATTTCTTCGTCCTGCCTGTCTTTGATCTGCTGCAGCATGGCGGTAGCTTCTATGATTTCCTTGTCTCCCTCACTGCTTTTGTTCGGTTCTTTTTTCAGGCAGATACCAAGCGCGATTTTCACAACGGGTTCGTCCATTTCTTCCGGCGTAACAGGTTCATCCGTCGGGTTAACCATCGGAATGGGCCTGCGCCGGTAATATAAATCGATGATCTTGCCGTCTTCCGCTGGAGTTGGTTTGATCAGGTATTCATCGCCGACTATGGTAAAGACATTGTCCCGGATGTGGTTGCCGCTCTGGTAATTTTCCACGCTGACTTTGGTGTGTTCCTGACCATCAACTTTCATAAACATCATTCCACCCGGCTTGTAATCGAACGGGAGGAAGTAGGATTCTTTGTCTTTCTCCGTCAGCTGAGAGGAATGGTGGCCAAGGAATACCCACTTGGCAAAATTGCAGGCCCGGACTATAGCCTTGTTGATCCACCTGGTTTTATCCGCCTCGCTCCACAGGCCGGTCGTTTTGGCGGCCGACATGCGGGCGTTTAAGTCCTGTAAAAATTCCTGTAGCTGCATAATGATTTATGGCAGAAGTTTGCCGGTAGCACGGTAAAGCTGTATGTAAGCCAGAAGGTTATCGCCGGGACAGTTGGTCGCATCGGGCGCTTCGCGGTGGCCAATTACGTGTTCTCTCGGTATGCCCCGCTGTTTTCTTACGGAATCGAGAATCACCTGCAGGGTCGCCAGTTGCTCTGCCGTAGGCTGCTCGTTGCCGCTGGTTGGATGGAAGTCGCCGCATACCGCAATGCCGATGGAGCGGTAATTCATTTTTTGGGTGTCCGTATGCGCGCCGATTTTATTTTCCGGCCGGCCGGCAAAGTGTACGCCATTGCCGTCCAACGCCCCCGCGATCCAGTGATGGTAGGCAATGTCACCCCACCCAATACCAATATGGTTGTTCTTTATGGTGCTGAAATGGGTTGAGTCGCGCGGCGTGGCGGAATGGTGCACAATAATATATTCCGGGTAGTTGGCTTTTTCGTACTTAGGCAAATCCTTGTCGGTTGATTTGACCGTGCGGACATAATCCCAGACCACGATAAGTTTGACTGCGAATTCCCCGGTGTTTTTTATCCAGTCCCACGGCAGCTTGTACTGGCCTGACCACGAAGACAAATTTTCCAGGACCAGTCCGAGCCTGTTTGCCGTGGTCCAGCCTTCCCGGTCTACAATTTCCTGCACGATTTCCCTCAAGTCCGGCGATTCATAAACGCTGTTTGCCGACCAGTGTTCGCCAACGAACACGCCGTTTTCGCTATGTCCGATTGTCCATTCAATCTGGGCGCCGGTTTTTGGGCGGAGAGAAGGGCGGTTGGATCCGTCCGCGGCAAAGGGCTGGGCGTCATCCTCGGCAAAGCCTTTTACCAGAAGATTCGGAAACCGGTTATTCTGGTCTGCCTGGGTGAGCAGCAGGTAAGCGCCGATTATACTGGCGTAGCGGGGAATATTTAACGAGCTGAATATGAAGCCGCCTTCGTTTATTGATGAGCCATCGTTGCCCAAAGTGATTACGTTTCCCGCGGGGTTTGACTGCCATACAGTTTTATTGGTTTCTACGCCATCCCGGTCGGTTCCGGAAAGAGTGCCTGTTGCCACGGTTTTGGTGGTATACCAGATGTCCAGTTCTGCCTGGTAGCCCTCGCCCTTGCTTTTGTCCCAGAAGGATTCAGCCTGGTTTAAAGCGGATCCGTTGTCCCTGATCTCAAAGGCCATTGCGTTGCCCGGTTTCCAGCCGTTTTGCGCCACCAGCTCCTCTATAATTAAGCCAAGAGTCGCAGTCTGCGCCCATTCGTGCACTTCCCATTTTTTTATAATATGCCAGGCAGCGCTGTTTACAGTCTTTGCCCGCTGGCTCGGTCTGGAGATTTGCGTGAAGGGTTTGGAATCAGGCTCTTTGATTCCTCTGATAATCAGCTTTACGTCGGGATCAGCCGAGTCAGTCACTGCCGGTCTGATTCTTATCCGGGCCAGCACGATTTTGGCATTGCGCGGGACGGCTATGTTCCTGAAACGGAGCCCGGCTGAATACAGCGAACCGCTTATGTTGCCGACGCTAATGACATTTCCGGCATTGCCTTTGGAATTCCAGGTTGCGTCGTCCTGTTCGCGGCCGTCATCCGGGGTTTCGGCGATCGTGGTGTGAATCTTTGAAACATAATTCATGTAAGGATTTACGCCTTGCGCAGGGCAATCAGCGGAACCGGCAGGCTCCAGTCGGCGGCTCCGGCCGGATAATCCGCCGGAAGCGCGCCGTAGGTCTGGGTCGCCGCGTACCCGAGCGGAGGCGTTCCGGCAAGGCTTGCGTCCCAACCCAAAAAGGTTGCCAGCGCGTCGCCCGAGGGAATGGCCCCGACAGCGAGCGAGGTGGTATCCTGTCCTATAAAAGCCAGCCAGTACAGCTTGCCGCTTTTTAAAGTTAAATCGATTGTCAGTTCTTTTATTCCTGTGGTGTTAACGCTCACTTCACCCGCGTCCAGTGCCAGTTTGCCCGGATATACACTGCCATTGTCCTGGTAAACGCCAAGCCGCACCCTCGGCGTAGTGCCGGTCGCGGCCGTCGTAACCCTTATGGCAATGCGGTCAAACTTTACGTTTAGGGGAATATAAAAGGGAAAAGCCCGCAGTGAATTGACCGTGGCTATGGCCTGGGTAGTCTGGGCGCCGCCGGTAAAGAACGAGCCAAAGTACCTGCCGGTTTTTTTAAAACGCAGGAAACTTAAGTCGCCCTGGTTGGGAATAAAGTCCGCCATAGGTGTCATTGTTCAACGATCAGGCTTGCTTTATCGCCACTGACTTCCGCATCTATCCAGACTTTGCTCGCATTGTCGATACGCAGCTTAACCGCTTCGTTCGGTTCCAGCAGAAACTTGCCGGCAAGCGCGTCAGCGGAAGACTGCCCGACTTTAATCGCGCCCTGATTGCTTTTTTTTGCCTTTACCACCAAATCACAGCCCTGGCCGACTTTCGTACCCGGGAGCTGAACAGGAGTTCCGGCCGCAGCAACGGTTATATCACCGACAGCAAATGATGGTCTGCTTTCTACCGCCATATCGTTTGTGCTTTGTGATTATTTTATCGACCTTTAAGCGCTACTTTTTGTTTTTAAAATTTTGGCTGTTTGTTTTTTGTTTTTGTCTGATTTTCAGAGGGAGAACCTGGCGTTTCCGGCTGATCCTGCATTTCCATTTCCCGCCTGCGGAGTTCTTCTTCCTTCGCTTTCAGTTCTTCCTCTTTTTCGGCCAGTAATTTGGCCTTCAAGGCGCTGTCAACTTCTTTCGTAACTTCCATGTAATCCACGCCGACGTAAGGAGAGGTATCCAGGAAATTTTGTTCTTCCGGATCGCTGGTTTCGTAAATCCCGTTTTTGAACTCAATGGTTTTGCCGGGCTTAACGACCGGGATGCCGTTGATGACTTCGGTCACGCTTGGCACCCTGACGATGCTATAGTGCTGGCCAAAGCGGGTGGCATATCGCTTGCTTTTGTCCTGATTTTTTGCGGCTGGTTTTGACGGTCTTTCGGTTTTTGAATTGGTTTTTTGTGCCATAAAAATATTGCTGTATTAGTAGCGAAGCTCGACCCGGCCCCGCTTTTTGACCCTGGCCGGGCAGGACAGTTATTTCCAGGCCGCCCGGCCAGAGCCTTAAGAAGAAACTTCGATCAGGAGAATTTAACCACGGCGTGGCGCTCGGGCTGCTCGAATTGCAGGCCGCACTCTGTCAGATATTCGTCTACGCGGGCATCTTCTCCCGGGTTCTGTCTGTTGGTCAGGAGCTTGGTGTCGCGGTTGGTGAGGTAGCAGTAAGTCAGGGATTCCATATCCAGTCCGGCCGCGCTCTTTCCGTACAAATCGCCGGTAACCAAATCGTGCTTGATGATGTTCAGGGTGCCGTAGGGAGACAGGTACTTGATCACTGTCAGTCCGAAAGTATTTTCTCCCTGAAGCACCTGCAACTTGTCCATCGCGAATTCGTTAATTTTGCTGACTGCGTAAGGCGAGGCCATCAGATACTTTTCTGAATTGCCATGCGCGAACAACACCTGAAGGTAATTGTTGAAATCGGCCCGCGTCGCCACGTTGCTGACAACCTGGGCAATGCGCGGAAAAACTCCGTTGGTAAAACGCTTGGGGTGGGTTAAGCCGGAGGTCAAAATTTCTTTCTTCCCGAACAAAAAGGCGCGCTCCACGTCGACCAGGTGTTCTATTGCTTTCTTCCGGGTCTGATAGTCGAAGTCACTCTCCTTGACCCAGCCTTTGGTGTTCCTGGCGGTTTCGGTCAGGCCAATCGGGGTGCGGAAAATCTGGCAGAAGTTTATCACTTCGGCTATGGCCGTGGCCTTGATGTCGCGCAAACTGGCACCTTCCTCGTTGGCATTGCCGATAATCCAAATCACGTCGTTCTGCTGGAGCAGTCCGCCGCCGGAACCGCCGTCGCCAATCTGGCGCTGGAGGGTTAAGACATTTACGTTAATGTTGGTAACCAGCATGACTTCGCCTATAGGGTTGTTGGTAGCCTGGGCGGTTTTGACGCAAAGCAGCACGTCGCCGATGCTGAAGTAGCCGCCGTTGGTAACTTGCAGGGAAGTCGCGCCGGTCTGGTTGGCCGCCACGATGTCCTCGCGGGCGCCGAACTTGTCTTCAAACCATTTAAATTCCGGGTCCGTCACTTCTTTCTTTTTCAGAGCTTTGCCCTGCTTGGAAACAGGGTCTTTGCCCGCATTGGTCAAAATGGCCAGAAGCGGGTAGCGTTCGGCGTCAAGCAGTGATATTACATCGGCTACGTCGTACTTGCGTGTAACTCCCAAGCTTGCCGCGTCTCTAATTCCATTTGCTGAAGGCATTGTAAAATTCCTTTAATTAATTATTATCGGAGGCCGACCTTTCAGGGGTTTATACCCCCAATCCTCCAAAGGGACTTTTTGACCTGCCGGTTCCGAAGATGCTTTCGAGGCGTTTTTGTTCCGCCCCTTTCTCTTCGCCAGTTGAGGCCGGAGCACCCGCTCCTCTCTCGACTTGGGCCTTCGCCTTTTTAAGGCGAGCCTTATCTTCATCAGAAACTTTGTTGCCGTCTCCCTTGACCCTGCCGATCATGGTGTCGACTTTTACGCAGGCTTCCTTAAGCGGCATGACCGAGCCTTTTTGGGAGGCGGCGTCAATCAGCGCCAGTATCATTTCCCGGTATTCCTGGTTAGTCTTTAAAAGGGGATGGTCTTTTTGGGCTTCCCTGATTTCCGCCGTCACGGCATCTTTTACCTTGCCGCGGGTTTCGTAAGTTTTGTCGACCATCTTGCCGACCGTATTTATCATCCATTCCGCAAATCCTTTGGGCGTCATTTTGGCCAGCTCTTCATCGGTCGGAATTTCCAGTTCGTCCGTTTTGGTTTCGGCAGCTTCGGGTTTTTCCGGCTCTTCAGTTTTTCCGGCCTTGCCGGTTTTTAATTCTTCTGCCTGCTTTTCCAGCTCTTCGTAAGATTTAATGACTTCCTCGCGGCTTTTGCCGTGCCAACGATCCTGCTTGTCGGTTTTGGAAGTTTCCTGGGTTTTGGTTTTGTCTTCTTTTTCTTCTTCTTCCGGTTCTTTTCCCTCTGCCTCCTCTTCGGTTTCTTTTGTTTCCTTGTCTGCCGCATCTTTTTTTTCTTCGCTCTTCCCACCGTCATTTTCGGATTCTTCCCCGCCTTCCTCTTCTTCCAAATTTTCAATCTTTTCTCCCTCGTCCTTTTTACCGTCGTTTTTTTCCGTTGATTCTTCGGCAGCGGAATTCAGCTGGCTGCCCAATTCTTTGGTTCTTTCGTCCATAATAAAAATATTAATTATTTGATTTAGTTTTTATCCTAATTTTTTTCTGATTTCAGACGAACGCATTATGGTGGCTTTGCAGACCTTGATGGCCGCAGTTTTTTTGTCTTCACCATTCCGTGGTTTGAAATTTTTATCGCCCAACAGGCGGTTCACGCAGGCTTCAATCTTTGAGTCAATTTCATTGCCGGCTTTGGTCGTCTTTTCCCACTGTTTAGTTTTGTTTTTTATACCGTATGGCATATGTATTTGTTGTTAACTGTTTATCGGCCCGTTTCATCCCTGCCGTCAATGGCCGATTGGACTATAAAAAGAACATTTTTATAGGCATTCACGTTAGCCTTGTGCCGGAGATATTCGGCGGCAATCTGTTCCGTGCCTAAACCATCAAGGTCAAAATCCTGCAGTTCTTTTGTTTCCATCTCCAGCTCCTTGCGGATTTCCGCCTCCAGCCAGTGCCAGCCGGCTGTTCTGGTCATTTCCAGGACAGAGAGCCCGGTGCTGAATTTTTCTTCGTCGATATCCGGCATAATTATTGCTCCTGTTGGACGGCTTCATCGGCCGGAGGTTCTTGCGCCGGCAAATCCATCTGCGGACCGTCATTTATGCCAAGTCCTCCCATAGCGTGGGGCATTTCGCTTTTGCCAAGGTTCATTAAAGTTTTGATCAGGCTGGCAACCACCTCACCAAAGCCAGCCCCGCCGGTGTAAGCTTTATGTGCTTCCTCGAATATGGCCGAAACTTTTTGCCACCGCGCTTCTTTCTTGGCATCGCTTTCTTCTTCCCGCTGGGGTTTCAGGCCGATTTTACTGCCCTGGTCCTGTTCTGCCGGAGCCCCTGCCTTTTCCATCTGATTGTCTGGTTTATTTTTCATCATAAAAATAATATTTACTTAATTTGTTATTCGACCTTTTGGATTGTGATTTTTATTTTGTCTCCCAAATCCAGCTGCGCGGAATCCTCTCTTTTTAATTGCAGGGTATGCACACAGCCCTGGCTTTCCTGGAGCGTAACCAATAAGTCGCCGCCGCTCATGGTTTTGCTTATAACCGTAACTGTTTTGGAGGGAATCTGATTTTCACTGTTTTTTGCCATAACGTTGTTGGTTTGGTTGTTTAAAATTCTTTTGACTTTTGCCTATAAGGGGAAGTTTTGAAAGCAGTCTTTGGAAAAATCCCGGCGATTTTTGGGGAACTGCTTCGGCCGGTAATTCCGGAACGGGACCGGGGAGGGATGGGGGCGGCTGGGGGGCAGGGGCTTCAGGCTTTTCAGGCGGTTGCGCTTCGCTGCCGAGCAGTATTGTTTTGTAAGCGGACTTGTCCATCTCGTCCAGAATCATTTCCTGAATAAACCGCTTGCGCTTTTTCCATGCCGTCACTTCGTCCGGATCACTGCCGTCCGGCTTGTCTTCGGCCACGAACTTGGTATACAGCAGCATGGCTTTGTTAAGCCTGGCATCCTGGTCGGGCGGAACTACGGGTTCGACTTCGACTATTGCATCGACTTTCACTTCCTTGTCCTCCAGTTTGAATTCCTTAAAGCTGACCTGGTCGCCTACAATCCGGTAGAGCTTATCTTGATCCAGAAATTCCTGGTTCATGGCAATGAGAATGTTGGCGAGGAGGCTGAGGGCGTTTGCCATGTTTTGCGCCAGTGAGCTTAAACGCAGGTTGCCCTGGCTTATGAGCATGGCCACCTTGCCCAAGGGTTCGGTTGCCGACTTGGGCATGCCCTGGGCATATTCGGAAATTGCCAGCGTTCTTTCTATCTCGTCCCGCAGCATTTTTTCTTCGTTGATGCCGGAGAAATTTACGTCGGGCAGTTTTTCCACCACCACGTCGTCCATCTTGCGGAGTTCCCATTTGGCACCGGGAGCGAATACGATATCATTTTTGGAAATGCCGGCATCCTTGCGAATCTTGATTACAGGGTCGAGCATCAGTATCACGTCGTCCATGCGCTGGTTGCGCAGGTCGGCAATTTCCACGATCACGGTTTCCACAGGTTCGATGTGTCCCACGGCCCAAAATTCCCAGTTCAGTTCATGATCAGGCAGATTTATGAAAATGCGTCCGTTGTTGACTTTCTGGTATGGGTTGCCATCGTTGCGAATCAGAACTTCGCGGTTGGCGATGGTTATGAGTTTTCCTTCTTCAAAGTCCCAGCATTCCCACAGCTCTAGCTGTTTTTCCTTTTCGTACTTTTCACCAACGACTTTAATGGTGCCGCCTTCGGTTTCCTTTGATTCGGTAGTCTGGATTTGTCCGATTTTTTTCTGGTTTAGTTCATACCGTTCTTTTTTCCAGTCTTCCACCTGGGTTGGCTGGACGAATTCCAGGTTTTTATAAATAGGGTTGTCGCCTCGGGCTTTCTCATCCCGTTCGAGCTGGTCCTTAAACTTTATGATACGGTGTATCAGCCACGGGCAGTCATCCTGCAAATCCTCGGTTTCCGGAGCGGGGAGGATGTCCCAAAGGTCGCAGATAACCATAAACGGATCATCGTATCCGGCAGCCTCGTCAACCGCCCAAGTCACTTTGGCTATGCCGTTGCCGTAAGTGCTGGTAGACCTTAACCACCTCGGCATTTTCTTTTCCAGCCTCATGGCATCAAAATCATAGTTGACCAGGTCGTCCCATGACTGGATGGCTTTGGATTCCACGTCTTTCCTGTCCCGGGGAAGTACCCTCGTCTTGCGTTTGGCCACGGCGATTCTCGATACAACCGTTTCTACAATTTGAAAAGCTATAGGCGGCATCAGTCTGGTCTGGTATGCGTAGTTGGTTTTTTCCTGGTAAGCCCGGTAGAGCTTGTACATCCGAAGCCATTTGGCGCGGTAGGGCCTTAAGAATTCCTCCGCGCGGTTAAACCGCTTCTTCCATTTTTCAATGAGTGCCTGTTCATCGGCAGACGGCGAATACCTGCCGGGGTTTTCCGGTTTTTCAGTCTTAATTTTTTGTTCTTTTGCAGGATTTTCTTCCGCCATAAAATAAACAGGTAAACAAAAACAGGGCTACAATTTCAGCCCCAGCCAATTAAAAAATTGGTTGAGAACAGAAATTGTAGCCCCGTACTTTTAGTTCTAAAAATAGAACGCCGTCAGGCTGGTCACTTTCAACTTAGTTGTATTATAGCCGGCCGTTTTATTGCTGGCAAGCAAAATTACAGACTTTTGACAAAATGGTTTTAGCTAATAGGAATAATTTTTTTATCGGATGTGGATTTAAGAAATAGAAACTTCCAACTTTGCTCCCAGTGCTTCAGTCAGCCTGTACAGAAATTGCAGGGAAGGGCTGAAGTCGCCGCGTTCCAGGCGGGAGATGACCGGTTGTTTGGTGTTGGCTTTTTTAGCCAGCTCTTTTTGGGTTAGTCCTTCCTTAAGGCGTTTTTCTATGATCATTTCGACCACGGCAAATTCCGGTCCCAAGTCTTTGTAGGCTTTTTTGATCTCCTTATCCTTTAAGAGTTGTTTTTTAAAGTTTTTATAGCTGCTCATATATACTCCAGTCTTGTTAATGTCTGCTAAATACAATATACTCTATAGGTTATATTCTGTCAAGGCGTTAAATTCTTATATTTATTGCCGGCTTTAAGCAGTTCTTTTGCCGGCGTTTTTTGGGATTTTTTGACAAACCCGGACAACAGGCGGATTTGGTCTTTATGGAAACAATAAAATATTCTTACTTCCTGCTGGCCCCTGATCCTCAATTCAAAAATATTGCCCGTTACTTTTTTGCTGTGGGGCATGGCGAGCTTGTTGCCGAACTTTTCCAATAAATCGATTGTTCTTAAAGTCTTGGCGATCGTTTGTTTTTCCAGGGAATATATAAATTTTTCCACCTCCGAGTCTATATGAATACGCATAATAAAAATTAAAGAAAAGGTAAAATTTTGGTAAAATCGTAACGGGGTGTATAATGACAGTAGTGGGGAGGCCTCTTAGTTGGAAGAGGCCTCTTCTTTTTGCTGCTTAGTTTTGGCTATTTGAAGTAGCAGTCAAAGCTGACTTCGTCCAGATCCACGTGCTTGGCGTGGTACCCTGTATCGTTGGTGTAGTCGGTAAGCTTCAGCATGTCGAACTGGCTCCAGTCCACGGTGTTCAGCCATGCGGTACCGAATACCGAATACTGGTTGACCGAGCCGATCATAACGTAGTTGCTGCTATTGTACCACCTGTAGTAGTGCGCGCCATTATTAGTCTGCTGGGAATCAGGAGACGGGATGTAGACCTTGGCGGGAATATTTCCCGGATCGTTAGTGGAGGAGTACTGGCATGCAAGGTAGTGCGGATCCGTCTTAAACCATGATTCCTCATTGCCCAGACCGCTGTTGGTATTCCAGGTGTAGTAGTCGTTGGTGCAGTGCCTATAGGACGGGGAAATTGATCCCCACCATCCGCTCAGTCCGGCAGTTCCCGGACAGAAGTTGTAAATAGAGGCCTGTGTAACGCCTACGCCCGAGGTTGTGAATGCCACCGCAGCAATGAGCGAAGCCAGAACGAATTTAAATTTGTTCATGTCATTTGCTCCTGCTGAAGTGGATTACGTCCCCGCTGACCGTGTCAACCAGCACCTGCACTTCGTTGTCGCCATAAGTGATGCCAAGCCTTGGTCCGCTAAGCGGCAGAAAACCGGCTTTGGCCATAACCGTGCCTGCGTTTGAACCCAGCGCTTTTGCCACGACTTTATCAGCCTGCGTTTTAGCCTGGGCTTCGGTCAGGGCTGCTGCTCCGGCAGGCACGGCGCCCTCTTTGAAGTAGGGGTATGCGCTGTCGAATTTTGCCGCGAGGCTGCTGGTTACGCCGACTTGCTTGCCCATAAGCTCGCCTTTGTAGAAGTTATACTGGAATCCTTTTTCATCAGTATACGCTCCCATCAAAGGGTTATAGGCAACCTCGCCAGCCGTACCGAATACGTTGCGGATTTCCGCAATCTGGGATGCCTGCAAGCTGGTGGAAGGCGTGTCGTTTTGCGCGGACGCGATTTGCGTATCTACGTCCTGTTCAGACTTCGCCAGTTCGCCGCTTTTCGCAGGAGGCACAATGATAGTGTATCCCTTATAGTTGACAACCTGGAAGTTGCCAGTGCCGTACTCCTTTTCGTAATCGGCTTTGGCGGAGGAGACTTCGGTATCAAACCCCGGAGGGAATATTCCGATCAAATCCACCGTGCGTTCGCCGACCGGAACAACGGGCTTCATTGCCTGCTTTAGCCGGGTTTCATCAGCCTTTTTAAGCTGGAGGGCTTTAACCGTTCCGACTCCGGCCAGGGCCAGCGTCAGAGCTCCAACGAACAATGCTGTTTTGTAATATCTTTTCATAATCTGATGTAATCCTTTATTTTGGTTAATTTCATTTCTTGTCGACCCCCTGTTGTTATTGATTTCGCCAACCCGTTGTCAATAACGGGCAAGAAATTTTAGAATAATTTGCGAAGGAGCTTTGGCGGTTGGAAAAAGTTCCTTCTATCGCATGACCGTCTGGTTAAATCACCAGTTTTATCTCATCAAATTCTACTATCAGGCCGGTTGTCGGGTTGCAGGGGTTTAGGTTTCCCCAGCCATCGGTCAGTGTTACTCCCTCAATTCTGTACAAACCCGTAATTACCGGATCCCAGGCTTCATAGTAGGGGCTTTGATCCACGGTCATGCTCAGGTTGCTTCCGTAATTGTAGGTAACACTGTAATCAGCTCCGCTCATATTACCGGCGGAACTATCTATCCAGGCATATACTGACCCGTTGTTCGGTAGTACTTGGGCTGCGTTCCAGTGTCCCGCTTCGGTTGCGCTGCAATTGGCCGTGTTATACGACCATTGCAGATACCACAGGCTGGAACCGCACGGCCCTCTGCCACTTACGCAATAGCCGTCATTATTTATGGTATGCCATTCCGAGCCTATCTGCACCCAGTACGAGCCGCCGTTGGCCATGTAGTAGTTTGTCGCGAAAACCGGTTTAGCCACTAATCCCAAAACCGCCGTAATGACCAATATACCAGCTTGTTTAAAGAGTTTGTTCATTTTAGTTTTGGGAATACAGGCTGCGGGTGTCGTTGAAGCTCATGACTTCACCGGCCGGCGATAGTACCACCTGGACGAACGGCGCCATTTCTTCGCCCGCGGGAACGCTCCTGGCTTCCCAGCGGAATGCGTAGCTCATATTGCCAGGCTTGGACATTTCCCTGTAGGAGAAGTCCGACTTAACCTGGTCGAAACCATCGACCTTGCCGGCAAGAAAATTTTGAGCTTTGCCGCGAAGCTGATCTGTCGTCAGCCTGGGGGATGCCGCAAACCGGATTTTGCTGTCCGGACCCGGACCCATTTGAACAACTTTATCGGTAGCGGGATTTACGAGGTACACAAATCCTTTTGCGTCTCGGTATTGTTCAATGCGTAATGAATTGCCGACTGTGTAGGGGTTGGCAGCACTGCTGTCAAATTCCACTGCCAGATTTGAGTCTCCTGTGAGCACCCGGATATTAGAGACCACGGCTGCCACTGCTGCCGGATCGCGCTGCTGGAGCTTCCTGACTTCGGCTGCAAGCTGTGCATGCAGGCTATCAACTTTTTGTTTTGATTCTCCGCAGAACTCCTTCCGTCCGAACTTGTCGGTCGTGGTACAGCCGTACGCCAGCTCATACTGGGCAACTTTGTCCAGGCCAGCCTTTAAGGCTTCCACCTTTTCATTGGTGAGCGGACCGGCTACGGTTTGCACTGAGGCTGAAACAGGACTGGCTTTGCCAGCCTGAAACCCTCCGGTTATACCGATTGCGAGGCCTGCTGCTACTGCCAGTATTCCCGCGCCGATCACGTAATTTTTTTTAGCCATATTCCTTTTAGTTTCTTTTTAATTTCGATTCTCCGCCCTGTCGACCCCTCCGTGCGCCACAAGCTCCAACCGGCTTGGGGCAGAAGCGGGACTGACTAATTTGTTAATTCTTGAGATACTGGCTGATGTTGTTTAAATGCTCTTCGTAAGTTTTGGCGCAATGGATTTGCCGGTTGCTGTCGTGGAGGTAGTACAGGCATTCGGTTTCCGCAGGATGGAGGACTGCGTTGATGGCATCCAATCCGGGATTATCTATCGGATGCGGAGGGAGGCCTTTGTAAAGGTAGGTATTATAAAGCGAGCCGAGTTCCTTGTCGGCCGGGGTTATGGGTTTCCACCAGTCTTTTATACCAACATAAGCTGCTGTCATCTGCATCCGTTCGGGGTTGTAGCAGCTGCCCACCTGGCGCTGGTCGCTGTTCGGATCCTCGCAAGGATCATTATCATAAGCCAGTTTGGAATCCCTGGCGTATTGCACCGTCGCATCTACTTCCAGTTTCATATCCTTAAGCAGGCGATTCCAGAGGATGCCTGCTATAACTGGCATGTCGTCTTTCCCGCCGGCTTCGCGCTGGACAATGGAGGCCAGTTTAAGGGCCGTGGTCCATTTGATATTTTGATTTGCCGCTTCTTTCGCATAGGGAACGAATTTTTCGTCAAATCTCCGGCGCATCCGTTCGGCTATCTGCTGGGGACTTTCATCTACGGGGATGAGGTAAGTGTCGGGGAAGTAAACTCCTTCCACGTAATCAAACTTCATTGCGGTCAGGGTGTTGACCCAAATATCTTTAACTTTGGGTTCCCATTTGAAGGTTGATGCCAAAAGATCCGCTATCTGTTCTTTTCTCCACCCCTCCGGAATAACAACCCATTTCATGTTTTGTTTGTACGCCAAGACCTGTGCGATTTTCCAAGGAGAGTCGCTTTTGGAAATTTGGTATCCTCCCGGCTGAATAGTAAGGTCGTCGAATCCTTCCAAATCCCATATCACCTTGAGTGCCCATTCGTGTTTTATAAATCCTTTATCACGCAGGATTTTGATTGCCCCCTGCCGGGAGGTTTTAAGCGGCACAATAAAGGTTTCCGTTCCGGTTTGTTTCTGGGGTGCGGCAAAAGCGAACCAGTAGCCGATTCCTAAAAGGATAATTACGACGGCAGTTATTCCTCCTCCTATAAAAAGTTTCCGCTTTGGGATGTTGTCCATCATATGTTTGATCTTAAAAATTAAAGACCTTTATCGAATCCTCGAAAAGGCCTGAATTTAAACGAACAGTAAATGCCGGCTGGTGCGTACTTAAACACAATCAAATTTGTTTGATTCTGGAGCTTCATGGCTGTATTTTTTAAATAAATTTATTACGCGATATATCTGCTATTCAGTCAAAATTCAGCGTAATTAAGGATTAAATCAGCTTCCCTCTAAAGCATTGACTAATAATCGAAAGAAGTCAAATTTTTTCTGGTCTTGGATTTGACCTGTTCCCACCGGTAAATACGGCCGTTTTGTATAAATATAACCACCCGCCCGAAGCCGTCTATTTTTACTTCGTCTATGGCTTTGGCGATATCCACAAGCGTAAGAGTCTCGTTCTCCTGATTTAACTTTTTTCTTACTTCTTTTTTGACTGGTTTTAACTTTTTGCCGTGGAGTTTTGCCCTGTTGTTAGCGGTTGGGTTCATATTTGTTTCGCTTTTTTAATGCAATATGCCAATAGATGAGTGCGTGCCAGAGGTGGTCTGCGCCGGTAGTGGATTCCCATTCGCGCTTTTCCTGCCCAAGCTTGTCGGTTATGGTTCTCGAGTACATTGTCTGGGCGTGGTCCATCAGCATCCGGAAGGCCGGGGAATCTTTTGGCATGGCAAACCTTATTTCCCCGCGCCGCAGCGATGAAATAGTGTCGTCAATAATTCTGTTGCGGGAGGTCAGGACTTTGACTTCGTCTTCGAATTCTTTTTCCTCGCCTTCTTTGTCGTCGTTCCATCTGACCACTTCCAGCATCTTCGGATCTTCTTTGTAAAAATTCACGTAAACCCGGTAAGGGAATTTTTTGGCCAGCAGCAACGCTTCCTCGGTCCACGGCATGGCGTCGACCACGCAGGTGCGGATGTCGTAAAATTGGATGAGTTCTGCCATCTGCTGCCAGCGCGTCCGGTTGGGACGGTCTTTAAGTTTTCCGATCCAGAATATTCCTTTTTTGTTGCCTATGACAATATGGTTTTCATTGCCGGTATCCGCTCCCATGACATTGCCTCCTTCGGATGCCGCATTTATTTCCGTAAGATTTTTTAGGAAAAGGCTGGCCGGGATTCGCAGATCGGCCGGGAGGTAGGGCAGTCCCAGGACGAAGTTGTAAAAATACTGGGTATCTTCGGCCAGTGATTCTTCCTTGAGCAGGTCGGCGGCGGTTCTCCAGGGGCACATCATCTGGTTTATCCAGTAGCCGCTTGCGGCTTCGCCGGGAAACTTTGCCTCCCATCTGCCGAGGTCGCAAACCTGTCTTGATGTAATTTCCCTGCGGCATTTTTGGCAGACGTAAATTTTGCGCTCCCGGTCTACATTTTTCTCCCACTCCATGTGCTGACGGTAGCTGCAACGGGGACAGTTAAAGCGCCAGTATTTCTGGTCGGACTGGGCAAAAAGCTTGTCCACGCCTACGTCGGGAACGGTCGGAGTGGAAAAGTAATGCTGGCTCCGGATTTTGGAAAAGCCGATGCGGCTCATGTAATCCCGAATAACTTCCGGCTTGGATTTGTCCAGTTCGTCGTGGATGTTGCGGTCCGAGGTTAGCATTATGGCTTCTTTTTCTGTGTATGTGCCTTTGAAAAACAAAAATGCTTTGCCGATTTGTTTTTGCTCTACCGAATCGACGTCTTTTGAACTTACGCCGTCGCGGATGCAGGGGTTTACTTTGAGGATGCGGTTGACTTTGCTTTTCACAAATTCGGCCACGTCATCCACTGTCGGCAGAGTATAAATCTGGTTGATTCCCCAAAAGCGCGCGGCGTGGAAAGTCTTCAGGACTTCCATTGTGCTGGCACCGATTTGTGAACCTTTGCGGATGACCAGTACAGGGCTTTGGTCATCATAAATTTCCCACAGGAAACGGTGGTCGCCGAATTCTATTAGTTCGCCACCCTCATTTTTTATCTTGTTTTTTGCGATCCAGTAGGTTACCAGTTTCTTTTCCAGGTCGTCTGCGTTGTTCATAAAACTCCTTGAATTCCCGGCTTATGCTTTCAAACTCGGCCATCTCCCCGTTAGTTGGCGGCTGCTGTTCGTTTTCGTTGATGTTTAACTCGTGCTTGCCCAGGGATTCTCCCATCTCGGTACGGAACATTTCCCATAGTTTTTTTGCCTCATCCACCGTCGCAATCTCGCCTTTTTTAATCTGTCTTTTTATTCCTTGAAATTTCTCCCACATCAGTTCACCAATAATTCCAAGTTTTTTCTGTGTAATTTCTTTTGACCGTTTTCTGATACCTACTAAATCTTCCGTTAATTTCAAGTCTTTTCTTTCTACCCAGCAATATTTTTTTGACCAGTAGGCTAAAGTTCTACGCACGGGTACACTCCCAAGACGGCCTCTTAAAGCAGCAATTTCTGGTGCAATTTCAGTGAAGCCCTGGTGCAATCCTTCCCACAGCCGGTGGAGCTTGTCCAGGCTGCCTGCATCGCAATATAAAAGCCATGCAGTATACTGCTGTTCAGTTTCTCCGGGCATCTTTGAGGTTGTGAGGACTTGTTTGGGCATTTTTAGGTTTTCGGTTTAACTTTTTCCCAGCGCTTGCGGATAACGTCGCACCAGCGCGGGTCCAGTTCCAGCAGGTAGCAGGTGCGTTCCAGCTTGTTTGCGGCAAACAGCGTACTGCCGGAACCGCCAAAAAAGTCGACCACTGTCTGGCCTACCCGGCTGGAGTTTTTAATCGCCCGCATAATCAACCATTCCGGCTTTTCGGTGGGGTGAGCCATTTTAGTGATGGCCTTTCGGGGCATGTCCCAGACGTCGCTTTCGTTGTTGTCGCCGTAGTAAAAATGGCGTTCGCCTTTTTTCCAGCCATACATAATCGGCTGGGCTTTGGTTTTGCCCTTGCTCCGCCTGGCTTTCATTACCTGCTCGTACTGCTTTTTGTAATCACCCCAGCCAATCGCGAAGGAAGGCTTTACCCAAACGATCGTGGAGGAAAATTCAAAGCCGGCATTCAGCATTTCGTAATACCAAAGCGGATAGCTGGTGTAGCCGGTGCAGACGTAAATCACGCCGCCTGATTTTAGGATTTCGTTGTAGTTGGCAAAGATCTTTTCGCTGAACGCTTCAAAATCTTCCTGGCTTTGCTGGTCGCCTAATATTTTGCCCTGCTCTGTCGGAAACTTTCCTTTCTTTTCGTGACTTACGTGCGCCACGTTATACGGGGGATCGGTAAAGACCATATCGGCCCTGGCCGCACCCAGCAGTTTTTTAATGTCTTCGATCTTGGTCGCGTCTCCGCACATAAGGCGGTGGCGGCCGAGCTGGTAGACTTCGCCGTATTTTGATTCCGGTTTTTTTATATCCTCATATTCTTCTTCGGGAGTCTTTTCTTCCTCTTCATCCGGCTCATTTAGAATCTGGCTGTCCAGCAAATTACTGATTTCGACTTCCCCGAAACCGGTATAGCTTGTGTCGTATCCGCTGTGATTCAAGTTCCACATAAGTTCTGCCAGTTTTTCGTCATTCCATTCACGGTTTTGGGCAAGTTTGTTAAGGGCAACGCTTAATGTTTCTTCATCCTCCAAACTTAAATCCACAAAGTCCGTATTTTTTTCCGGAATCGTTTCCCAGCCAAGTTCCTTTAAGACCATTACCGTCAGGTTGCCTGCTACTATCATGCCGTACCGGTTTTTGCGGGTATTGATGGTAATGAGTCCCCGCAGGCCAAACCGTTCTATGCTGCGCTTCAGCTCGTCCATGTTCTCCCGGGTAATTTCCCGCGGGTTATATTTGGGATGCTTAAGGATTGAAATTTTTATCCCTTTTGTACTTTTGTCCATAAATTTATTTTCTGGTTTTAATTTTGTCGTCCTTTGCCTGGTCAATAAGTTTTTCTATGGTGCCTATCACTTTCAGCAGGCGCTTTATTTCTGTCTGTTCCTGTTCTATAACATCCTTTTTTGACGCTTCGGTGTAATCTCCATACAACCCTTTCTTTTTGAATCCTGGGATGGGGTCATCGTCTTCCAAATCATCAAGGTTTTTGATCTTAACCTCGGCACGGACCAAATCTTCATAGGCCACATTATATAAATCTTCCAAAGTTTCAAGTCTTGTTTTGATCATATTGTTTGAATTTCAAATCTTTCATTTTGTTCGTCCCAATACCAATATTCTTTTATGGTCCCAACCGGTTTGGGGAAGGCCAGCATCCGCTCTTTGTCAGCCCTCGATCTTTGGGTGAACGGCTTGCCGCTGACCTGGATAAACCTTATGTGCTTCTGGTTGACCGCGATAAAATCCCAGCAGTAAAAAAAGTCCTGGGGCTGGAATTTTGCCCTCCTCGTCTTTTCAACCCAGTAGTGTTGGGCGATAAGCCGGTCGTATGCTTTCTTTTCAATTTCATTGCCTGCCTTGTATGTGTTCATAATTTCAGGGGAGCAGTCCGGAAGATATAACCCTCCGGACTGCCTTTACTTGTTAATCAATTTCGCTGCGGCGGGTATGTCCCGCCAGTTCCGGCACCAGGAGTTTGATGTTAACTCTGGCGTTGACCCGGCGGCCGACAGTGTTCATGATAGTCCGGAGCGCCTGGATGCCGCGGCCTTCTTTTCCGATTACGATGCCCGCATCTCCGTCTCCGACTTTCACGGAAAGCAAAACACCCATCTCGTCCACGTTTCTGTCCACCTGGACCGCTTCGGGCTGTTTGACCATCGCCTTGAGGATTTCTTCCAGCAATTCTTTATCTTGTAGCATAATTTTCTGATTTTATTTTCTTTCGTTTCCGCCTGTCGACCGCAGACGGCGGCCAGGATGCCGTGTCGCCACGAGCATCCCAGCCTTTCGGTTATTTACGTAGCTTAACCGCTGATTTAAATGCTTCCCCGGCTTTGAACTTTGGCGTGTTCAGTTCCGGTATGGTTATCTTCTGTTCGGGGAAGCGGGGGTTTACGCCGGTACGGGCTTCGCGGTGGGACACGCTGAATCTGCCGAATCCTGACAGATTGACCATTTTGCCTTCGTGCAAATGGACGTAAATCATTTTGATAAAAGTATTTACAATATGTTCGGTCTGGCTGGCTGTCAGCTGGATTACGGCTGCCAGTTCCTCGATAAATTCTGCTTTGTTAATCTGGTTTGAGCGTTTCATATTATTTGGCTTTAATTAGTCCGGTTAATTGATAATGGGTTATTGCCTAAAAGTTTTTGTTTGATGGCGTTTAATTTTTTTAAACCTGCAAAATTTTTTGAAATTTTCGCTTCGGATTTAATATCCGGATTACTAGTACCCTGATTAGTTTCGTTTGCGAAACGGCCCTGTTTTGTTTTCCGAACGGGACCGTTCTGATTTCTGAACAGTAGGTCGGCCTTATCCACGAGATGTACATACTTCCGTCCGCTGGCTATCTGGTGGGTTTTTATAAAGCCCCATTTTTCCAGCCGTTTGAAAACCGGCGTCAGTGTGGATTTGCTTTTTCCTTTTAGCAAAGGCATATCCTGCAATAGCCAGTCATAATTTACCCAGGTATATTTTTCGCCGCACCACATGATCCGGCAATTTTCCACTTCCTGGCTCGGGCTTGAACAGAGCCAATACACGTAATCCATGACCGCCCCGTCCGCCAGCCTGGCATCCGGCGCCAGTTCAATGAGTTTTTCCTGGTTGATGTTGATATAAAATTTCATAGAACTGACTTAGCCCCCGATCCCTGTCTGCCTAAAGGAAGGCATGCAGGGTCGGGAGCGAAGTATTAAGGGTTGGTTTGGTTTTCAGGCGTGCATCGGCTGTTTGGCTGCGGCTGTTCGCGCGGTGATGCGGCTGCGGTTTGTAATGGCCGGACTCTGGGGCTGTTTTTCTTCCATGCCCTCCAGCCATTCCCTGATCTGTACCCCGATCTCTTCAGAAGGCACTACGAGATTCTTGCCGTCCGGCGTGTCGAAAATAGACGTCCTGTCCTTGCTCGGGGTCGCTACGTGGGTTGCCTGGTCTAAGTCCAGGACGACCGTAAACTCGTAGTCGATGCCGTCGCGCTGCACCAGATCCATGCCGACTTTCTTGACCGTAACCTTGCCGTTGCCGTCCGTATCCATTGCCATGCCCGTCTTGGTCCTGATGGTTGCGATAATATGCATGTTGCTTTGGAGCATGGTTTCTATCAGTTTGTTATGGATTGGGGTGATTTCGCGCCAGGCTGTAAAGGAATTCTTTTTTATTTTTTCCAGGATGTCTTTTTTCTCCAGCAGCCCTCCGCTGCCAGCCCAGGCGTGGGAGAGGGAATCGACTATCAGCACTTCGTAGCCGGCCGCTTCCGCCGCTTTAATTCCGGCGATGTACTTTGCCGGATCAAACGGCGCGTGCATCACGACTACGTCGAATGGCGGGATTCCCGGCTTGCCGGCTTCCATCTCTGCGGAGCTGTTCTCCGTATCGATGACCGCGATCCTGCCCGTTTTTGCCAGGCCTTCCGCTACCCTCAAGGCTGAATGCGTTTTGCCGGACCCGCTTGGTCCGCACAGGGCGATTCTGGCCTTCGCCCGTTTGCGCTCAGCTTTGATAAACTCAATTGCGTTGGTTGTCATACTCGTTCGGTTAATCGAATTAATTGAGCAAACATTGGAACTCTTTTTCGAAACGGCCATGTTGTTTGCTGTAAATGAGATAGAGAAAATATTTGTATTTTCCTACCGTTATGGCCGCTGTGTCAGAGGGGAGGAGTTTTGCGAATATCTCCTCGCTTTCAGGACTGTAGCTTGTGACCACCCGACCTTTATAGCGCAGGTTGTGGTTGATAATCTCCTGAAGAAGCATACTTACTTCGCTCAGGCCCGCTTGCGTGGTCATTTGCCAGTCCTTTCCTTGACAGTTCCCGGAGGGTGTGCAAGAATATGATTGCTTTGATTCTTAACTCCCTCCGGGGAGTTATTTTTTTATTTCGGATATACATAGGTTTGTCTCGTTAATGTCTTCATGGCTTTGTCCGGTTTAATTGATTTGGGCAGTCCGGCGCCCTCGACCTTTTTGGGGTTCTTGTCCCCATCCCAGCCTTCAATTTTTTAAAGGCTGGATGGAGCTGGAACTTTTTATATTTTCTGGTTGAACACCGCTTGTACCCATTCTCTGATTAATTCCCGGTCTCCTTTGCCGCCTATGTGCCAGCGGGTTTCGTAGGCGACTTCGTCTTTGCTCTTGTAGTTGTAAATTGTTACCACCGTGGCCTTGTCGAGTTTATAACTCCATTCGGCGTCGACCTTGTTGTCGCCGCTGCCTATTTTGTGCGGCTTGCCGAGCTTGCCGGTCAGGTCGATGTAACGGATGGTTATTAATCCGATGTAGCTGGTGTCCAGGCGGTCCTTTTCGCTTGCCTTGTGGGCCGTAAGAAGTTTGAGTAATTTCATGGTCGTTAGTTCTTAAAAATCAAATCTATGTCTGAAGCCTTGGCAATTCCTAAAAGAAGTTTTACCCTGGTCTGCGCCGATTCGGGCCGGTATATTGCTTCGGTTCCGATTTGTTCCATCTCGTCTTTGAACCACCGGAGTAATCTTTTCGGATTCTTTTTGGCGTCATCGCGCTTAATAATTACCCGGATGTTAAGTAATAAATAATTTTTGGCTATCCTGGCCTTCTGACTCTTTTTCATATGGTTTTATGTTCGGTTAATTGTCTGATGGTTTCGTCAATCAGCGCGTTGTAAATCATGTCATGGGCACTGTTGATTTCCTTGTCGATCTTGGCCTGGGGGTTGGCCGGCGTGGCTTCCACGTCCAGGGTGGTGAGCCTGCCCATCAGCTCTCCGGCCTGGTTTGCGATCTCATCCAGGGTTTCTCCTATAACCCTTTCATCCACAGTGTGGTAGAGAACAGACTTTTTGCTGTACCGATCCTCCTGACCCAGGTACCGGGCTTTTTGTTTTAGCAGAGTTTTTATTTCTTTTTTGAGTTTGGCGTTCATAGGCCTCGTACTCCTTTCCTGATTAATTAATTTTGTCCTCCGCGCCGGC
>SCLI03000263.1_pt1 | contig 35170 bp, 50 predicted proteins | sample 7268041 | NCBI WGS metagenome assembly SCLI03 (sample SAMN10721081, study PRJNA514188) | viral metagenome | isolation source: depth-stratified mine tailings core A | place: China: Fankou Pb/Zn Mine tailings | collected 2017-10 | reverse complement strand
GATCTGACGCGTGCCAATTTGACGCGTGCCGATTTGACGCGTGCCGATTTGACGCGTGCCAATTTGACGGATGCCAATTTGACGGGTGCGATAGGCAATGGAAAAGAAGTTAAATCAATCCAGACTGATGTATGGGCAATAGTATATACTGATTCCGTAATACAGATAGGTTGCGAAAATCACTCAATCAACAATTGGTTCGGATTCTCCGACGACAGAATATCAGAGATGGATTCGAAAGCACTTGAATTCTGGCGGAAATGGAAACCGATATTAATGAATATTATGGAAATTAAATAGGAGTATTTATGAAAGTTTTAATTGCGTGCGAATATTCAGGAACAGTGAGAGATGAATTCTTGAAACGAGGCTGAAAGCCGCAGCGGGTCAGCGTGCTGTTAAATGAAGTGCAAGCGTGCGTGCGAGTCAGGCCGCTTGGATATTTGAGAGGATTTATTAAAGAGGAGAAAGATTATGATACTTGGGAAAGATGAATTTTGGGAACACGAGGAAGACTCTGGGTTTATTGTTATTTCTGATAGCAGAGAAATTGTGTGTCAAATGTTTAATAAGCATGAAGAGAATTTCAACCACTCAGAAGTGAATGCAAGACTTATAGAAAATGCTCCTGATATGTTTAGAGCATTGAAATATTTTGTGGATAGAGTCGAGGAAGGATCGATAAGATCAAAAAAGACATATGCCATGTATAAGAACTTAATCGAGAGGATTGGCGGCTCAGCGTAGCCAACATTACGCATAACGCCCAGGCTACACGAAGCCGCGCAGCGGTTTGGGTGAAACCCCGAGACGGCAAAGCCGTCGAAGCGTGTCAGCCATTGTTATCTGCCCGTGCGGAACTGCGATACAGACCGGGGCAGTTTTATGGAATGATTGTGAATATAGGAGAATTTTATGAAAGTTGAAGAAGCAAAAAAGAAATGGTGTCCGTTCTCTAATGTCGAGAGATTTGCAAGAGTTAGCAATGGTGCTGGTAATTTCATTCAGCAACTTGCGTATTCATGCAATCGAGTCGAAAAAGAAGGTGAAGTGCCGAAAGGAGTATTGTGCATTGCATCAGCATGTATGGCTTGGCAGTGGGACAGAATACCTGAAGAAAATAATAATTATGGCGAATCAATACTTATTTATAAAGATTCAGAAGATAATGGATATTGTGGACTCTCTAAAAAATAGAGTTGCCCCGGTCAGCAGTTCCAGCATGGCAGATAACACATAATATCTGCAATACATACTTACAGCAGGAAAAGTGATAAAATACGCAATACAGATAACAACCAGGAGAATGAGGGAAAATGACGACAAAGAAAAAAACAAAAAAGGTGCTTGATGCAATGCAAAAGGATATGACGAAAAGGAATGTGAACCTTTATGAATTATCTGAATTGCTTGGATTGAGGAAGGATGTATTGTATTTTTATAATGCTGGGACAACAGTTTCAATCCCTGATTTAATCAGGATATCTGTTGAATATAAGATTGATTATGAGGATGTAGTCTGGGAATATCGTGAAAACGTGAACCACAGGCTGTCAGATCCAATCAAAAGAAAAATCGGTGAAAATCGATATAAAGAAAAATTCGGATTACAAAGGAAATGAATCATGAAGAAGATTTTATTTGATAACTTGATGTTTATTAAATTCAAGGAACCTTTATATGCAATTATGCTGATCATAACTCTGTTTTCAGTTTATGGTTATGGATACAACAGAGGCAAGGAAGTCGCCGTTATTGCGTGTGCTTCATATATAATCGAAAAATATGAAGATGATGATAAAGAAGATGTTCAAGAACCGCGTTTCAATCAAGGAAGCAGGATCGATTTATGAAAAGAAGACATGAGGGAAATTAAAATGACAATAAATCATTTCAAATATTATGGAGTTTTGATCACAACAGGGTTTGTTCTTCTGTTGTCGATTGAACATATATCAGATGTATTAAAACTTGTTGAAGCATACGACTATAAAGGCAGCGGAACATGGCTTGCCGGTGCAGGGTTTCAGTTTTTTGAAATCGTCATTGGTGTTGCAATAGCAGATTTAATCATCAGGAAAGTGAAATCATGGAGTGTGATAATTACATTGTCAATTATAGTTTTCATTTTCTTTGTTTATAATCTTGCAAGTAATTTCATTTATGCTTTCATCAATATGGCTGAAATCACTTCCAGGGATGAACTAAGACTTGATAAACTGATGAATCTTGACGGCCTGCAAATCTTCCTTGTGTTCCTGAATTCAATTCCAATCCCTTTAATGGGAATTTCAGGGGTGATTGTTTCAACTATTTTTAAGCAAGATTTAAAAATGCAAAATGAAAACAATCAAGTCCCGGTGAATATTAAATTTACTGAAGTCGAAAAGACAAATGAACAATTGCAGAAAAACGATGACTGGACATTTGTTGCTTCTCCAACGACAGCAGAAGAATTCGACAATACAGACGGTAAACCGAAACCACACAATCCGGCTATAAAGCCAAGGTTTAAATAAAATGAATAATTCTCCAGTGATTTTAAAATCAATGAAATTTGAAAATGAAATAATATTTTCAGAAGGTGAAATAAGATCTGGCAGATCGACTATATTTTACAAGATAAGTAAACATTTTATTGCTGAAGTTGAAAATGAAATAAAGAATATTTCAAGTTTTTTGAATATCGATGTTGACACCGAAATAAACGGTAAAATGTTTATTGAAAATGTCGGGTTATTTTATATAATAATTCATTATAAAAATCTTGAATCGCATATTTATGCAATAAAATCAGGCAAAAAAAAACAATGAGATTCAATTGAAACTTTCAAGGAACTGGAGTTTGGTAAAAAGGGCGTAATGAAAACATATAGACTGACATTGAAGCGGAAATGGTTCGATCTTGTGAAATTAGGTGAAAAGAAATTTGAATACAGGGAAATAAAACCATACTGGCAGCACAGAATGAATAACATTAAGCAGTGCAGTCATATTGAATTTGTGAATGGATATCATGATGATTCAGAAAAGATAGTTGTCGAATTATTGAACGTCTCAATTGGCAAACCAATGAAAGGGATGATTGAAGATGAATTTCTTGATAAATCATTCTATATTCTGACATTAGGCAATCTGATTAATTGATTGATTTTATAAAATTTTTATAAAAAATGCTTTGCTTTGTGTGCATGTTGATTTTAATTGAAGAAGGAGATTTTTTAATATGGACATTGTAGAAAAACTAAGAAAACGAAACGAATTGCTTGAAAAAAAAGAAGCAATGGAGAATTTAATTAAGGATTACAACAAAGAGATTGAATCTTTTGAGTGGGACATCCTGAACGAAGCAAGGAGATACATGGTTGACGAGATATCAGTGGACGGACAAAGATACAAGATCGAACCAGCATTCAATTATTTCCCGGTTGAAAAAGAATCAAGCCATGATAAAAAAGTGGAACTCTTGGAAAGACTGGCTGAAATGGGATCTGAAGACATAGTTTTCTTTAAATCCGGATATATGCCAAGGGTCAAATTCAAATCATTCTTGAAATCATTGCCGATTGAAACAATCCAGGGATTTAAAAATGACGGGATTTTGAATGTGATTGACACTGTTTCAATTACAAAAAGCAGGAAGAAGAAATGAAAATAAATATAGAGTATACAGAACGTGAAATTTTAGATCTTTTAAAAAAGGATATATCGGCAAAACTTGATCTTGATGAATTTGAAGAAAAGAATCTGCATATAATGATCAAATCGAAACAAAATTACAAATCAGAATGGGAGATTGCTAACTTCAAAGCAACATACGAACATTTCAAAGCATGAATGGCTTTATATAAATTTTATATGATAGCAAAAAAAATAACAAACGTTTAAGAGGTAAAAAAATGTCAAAAGGTTTACAAAAGACAAATGCAGAAGAGTCAGAAAATGAATTGATGCAAACAACCGGAAGTCAGCTTGTTGTTCCAGCCTCATTCCTTGAAAATGGTTTCACAGAGGATGAAGCACTTTCAGGAATGCCGCCTGCCGATCAAAGCTATTTGAAAAGCTTCCCGTATTTCATCAGATCAAAGAATGGTTCTTTTGAAATCAGGGACAATGCAAAAGATGAACCAGTCTGGAGCGGAAACGAAATCAAAGGTGCGATTGTATACTTTGGTCATGAAATTTCCAGATTGAAACTTGGTCATGTGAAAGGACTCCAGACTGATGAAAAAACATGGTCTGATGAAGATAAGGAAGTTGTCGCAATATCATATGACAGACAATCACAGGGAAACTTCCCGTTTGGAGGACACGAAAGTTTTCTTGGAAGGCAGCACAAGGACATTCATCCTAAAATGAAAAGACTTTATATTTTCATTGTTGCACCTTCTTTGAAACTTGAAAACAAATTTGGCGTGATAGCCGGTTCATTTGGTATTTCGACAGCAAAAGGATTTTCCGGGGTCAGGAAGGAACTTGATCAACTTACAATCCCTGTCACTGAAAACGGAAAGACCGTTATGAAAAAAGCAAATCTTCCGCTTCCGTTTGTGAAAGTTGATATCAAGTTTGTCCCTGAAACGAACGCAAATGGTGACGACTTCCAGCGGATCACATTTGAATTCTCAAAGAATGAAAAAACAGGCGGCCTTGATTTTGCGTTTAAATCTCCGCAGCATTACAGAGAATCCGGCATGGGACTGGCACTTCTTGAGAAGATCATTGAATCACACAAGGCAGCGGTTGAACTGGCCGAAAAGAATCAACTGATGATGTCAAGCGGTCAATCAGAAAAAACTGTTCAAGGCCTTGAATCAATGGGAACCGATGTCACATCTGAAATAAACGCAGATAGTGATGATGATATCCCGTTCTGACAAAAAATCGAAATAATATTACTCTAATATTATTTAATCAGTGAAGTTGAGACACATTTTCCCGGCAGAAATGCCGGGAAGTTTTTTTAATGGAGTGACGCAAATGGACGCAAAAGATCAACTACAGAACTATTTATGGAAAAACCACCGGTTCCGATTTTCAGATATTAACAAAAAAGAAGTAGCCGAGAGATTTTCAATAACGCATCAATACCTTGGCGAAATATTGAATAACCTGGAAAGTTCAGGGAAAATTGAAGTTCAAAAATATAGAGACTTTGGAAGAGAATTCCACACTAAAATCATGTATATAGGTGATTTATGATGCAAATAAAAATGAACCAAAAGAAGATCGTTGAACTATTAAGAAGAGCACCAAACGTCTGGAAGGTTACAGTCATCAATTCAAACGTTATGAACGCTTCTGGAATTCTTGATACAATTGTTTCAATTTTTGGAATTGCAATTCTTATTGAAATAAAAATTCATCCGGATAAATTATCAAAGCTACAAGAGAAGTTTATTCAGGATTACATCGGATCATCAGCAGTCCTGGTTTATTATCCAAAAGAGAATAAATTTAAATTCGATTGTATGCCATGGGGTTACAATTTACAAACTGAAATAAGAAGAGTTGAAACAATTGAAAACTTTCTGAATGAAGAAGTTGCCAAAAAGGTGAAAAAAGTTGTTAAGTAATTTTAATGAAATGATGAATTCATCAGGCGGATCTTTGACAGATCCTTTGATGTTCGGGAAATATAAGAACCGGAAAATATGGGAAGTTCCTGAAAGTTACTGGAAGATTTTCTGCAAGAAAAACAGCATAGAATATTCAAATGTTCTGGACAAAATATCAGAAGCAAAGGCAGCCAGGGACAAGATTGAAAACCGTCCTAAAAGACGAAATGCGAATCCTGAAAAAATAAGAGACTGGCTTTTCCAACATCAGAAAGGTTTTGTCTCTCAGTTCGGATCGAGTAATTATGCCTTGTTGTGGGCTGGAATTGGCACTGGGAAAACATTTGCATCATCTGAAATGGTTAGACTCAGGGCAAATAAGGACGATAAAATATTGATACTTTGTCCAAAATCAGTTTTTTCATCATGGCAAAAAGCAATTGGTGAATACTTTGACGGAAGGGCAACAAGCATTGCTGTTACCGGGACGCAGAAAAAGAAGGAAGGATGTATAAGGCTAAATAGAAATTTTTATATAACAAACTATGAAACGTTGCTAAATGATGAATTGTTCCTATTGCTGAGGATGAAAGGGTTTAATTGGATAATTGCTGATGAAGCACACCAGTTTTTTTGTAATGTTAAAAACAAGACATTCAAAAGAGCCTATGATTTATCATCAGATATAGAGATGAAATATATTTTGACTGGATCTCCCAGGAGGAAATCATCTGCTGATTTCTACGGTCTTATTACATTCTTAGATAGAGGGGAAAGGTTCGGTTATTCATACTATTCATTTAAGGAAAAATTTATTATGAAAGTTTCAAAAAATCAATACTTGGATGATGAACTTGAAAGGCTTAAAAATAAAAAGAATAAAACGAAGGAAGATATAGAAAGATACAGGAAAATAAACGGCATGGCAACAGAGGAGTTGAATAAAGCATTCAAGTCAGAATTCATAAATAAATTAAAATCAATTTCTTATTATGTGCCTAAAACTGTATTGAACCTTAAAGAGCCTCTTGAATCAATTAGGGAAATCGAACTGACCGGGAAAGCAAAAGAATATTATTTGAAAATGCAAAAAGATGGTATCATTGAACTTGAAGAATATATGAAATTTTTCGAGGAATATGAAGATGAAACAGGAGAGGAATTTGAAAACAAGAGACAGATTATTGCCTCTGTTGCAATTGCTAGGATTACAAAGCTTAGGCAGATATGCTCAGGATTTGTAAATGATACAGCAACAGGCCAAACTGAGGTTTTCAATCAAGATAAACTAAAAGAACTGAAAAATATTATTGAGGAAATAGATGAAAGTGTGTTAATTACAACAAGCTTCAAGGAAGAGATCACGCAGATTGAGAAACTTTTTGATGAATTGAATATTTCATATGGAGTGATTTCAGGGAAAATAAAACAAGAAGACAGGAACAAATTTATTGAACAATTCTCAAACGGTAAAATTGATGCAATGATAATCCAGGAATCTGCTGGAGGGATTGGGATAGATGGATTGCAGAAAAATTGCAGCCTGATGATAGAATATTCTAAGGGTTATTCATACGATAAAAGAGAACAAAAAATTGGAAGATTACAGAGATCTGGCCAAAAAAATGGTGTCCGGATTATCATCATGGAGTCAATATTGGGAGAAGGTAAATATACGATAGAAAGAGATATTTCAAAAAACATAGAACAAAAAGAAGATGGAGTCAATAGTTTAATAAGGAATGTTGTAAGCAGAATAAAAGAAGAAAAGATGGCAATTAATGAACAATGAAAATAACTATGTCGATTTTGACCAAGATGCATTTGATTACATGCTTGGCCACTTCCCTGAATCAAAAAAAGCGAAACAGAGTGATGACAGATACCTTGCAACATGCCCTTCATGCGGAGCAAGAAACAAGTTCTGGTGGTATGAGAAAATGCCACACCAGGGATCTTGTCATGCTTGTGGATATAAATTAGAAAAAGACGGGATAAAGGGTGTTTTTGCTCTCGGCTACAGATCAAAAGATCACAAGGTCAAAAAGATGTCTGATCTTTCAAGCATTGATAATCTTGTTCTGAAATACAGGAATACATCAGATAAAAGACATCGGCTTTCTGCAAAAGTAATAAAAGAATTTGGACTATTTCCGGTAAAACTTGCCAAACGTGATAATTCAGGATTTTACTTCAATATAGCTTTCCCATTTGAAAACAATGTTGGATATATAAAGCACCTGAATTTTTCCGGAAGATGGATATCGGTTGAAGCAAAACACAGGAATGGTTCCGGATGGTTAAATGCTGACAGAATAAAACCTTCTGAAAAAAAATTATTTGTTTTAGCAGGGGAATGGGATCTTTTTTCATTTTGGGAAAACACTGGCATTCATGGAATTTCACCAATTGACGGGGAAGGAACAGCCGGGAAGCTAAAAGCAAATCAATTCGATATATTTTCAAACAAAGATGTTGTTATAATATTCGATAACGACAAAGCAGGAAGAAGAGGTGCGGAACTTCTTGCAACATCCATTCAGAAATATCAGAAAACCGATTCAATCAGAATAATTGATATGTCAAGAATGGGTTTGAAAGGTGGCGGCGACATAGATGATTTCTTTTCATCCGGTGGAACAATAGAAAGACTTAATCAGGAAATTAATTCAACTCCTGAATTTACAACCATCATTGAAGAAGAAGATATTGAAGCAGCAAGGATTCATGAACCATTCAAGAGGCCTGAAAGCCCTGATTCAATCCTTGACCCAGGGACGCTTGACAAGATCTGGAAAACATTATTTGTTTCAGAAAATAAAAGAAATATTATATTTGAAAGCATAGCTGAATCTAACGGTGTATTCAAGGACTCTTCTGTCACTCAATTCAGGAATGAGATAAAGAAATATAGAAATGAATTGGATACCCTCCAGTTCTTAGCATATGATATACTAGTAAAACAGAAAGTTGACGAATTTCATATAAAGCACACAGCAAGGATGAATGATTTTGATTCAGAGAAATATTTCTATTATTGGAACGGATATTATAATTTCTTTCATGAATCTATGATGATGAAAATATCTGATGAAATTGCGAGAACCATCACTTCACCGGACGACAGAAATCAATTATCAAAGACAAGGAAGCAGGCAACAGAAGATTTGAGAATTGCAATGCTTGAAACACCTGAGGTTGATTTTGATGAACATATCGATTATATAAACTTCAATAATGGAATATATGACCTAAAGGAAAAAGTTTTAAAGAAACATTCGCCAGAATACAATGTGACTTACAAGTTGCCGATTGAATTCAACGAATCTGCAGATTGCCCTAACTTCAAAGAAGCGATAAAATCATGGTTTGAAAAGGATGAGGATCAAAATGAACTTTTGAAAGGACTTTATTATTTAATTTCTGGAGACAGATCAATTGAAACCGTATTCTGGTTCCATGGGAATGGTAATGATGGTAAAACTCAGGTTGCTAATTTATGTAAATCTCTTGTCGGCAGAGAAAGAACGTCTGCAATAGCAGTCGAAAAAATAGACGATAAACATTCGTCTGCGATGCTTTTCGGAAAACTCCTGAATGTAGCCGACGAAGTACCGAGGAAGTTTGTGATATCAGATGCAATGTTCAAAAGGATGTCCGGGAACAGTTTGATGACAGGTGACCCGAAATGGAGGGATCAGATAACATTTATTTCAAAAGCATTGTGGGTGATCCCATCAAATCACTTTCCAAATTCATCTGATACTTCACATGGATATCATAGAAGATTCAAGATATTCAGATTCAGGATGATCCCAAAGGATAAAAGGATAAAAAATTTCTTCGAGGTAATGCTTGCGCCAGAACTCCCTGGCATAGTAAATTATTTGCTTACGAGAGGGCGTGAATTATTCGAAAAAGACGGGTTCATTGTAACCGACCTTGAAAAGAAATCATCAGATGAAATGAAATCAAAGAATTCAATTTTTGCATACTGGCAAAATGCCGTAGAGATGAAGAAACAGGAGGAGGCAGATATATTTGAATATGAAAGAGATAAGTGTTTGATTGACGGCAAGAGCCAGAAAGAGGCTGAAAAGATAGCGATGAGCGTCGTTAAGAGCAAGTATATATCTGACGGAAGTTTCGACAGCACCGACCAGACGACGATACTGCAGAAATATAACCACAGGAAAAAAGGTGACATAATTATTGTTAATACAAATGCACATTATAAATTCTATAAAGAATTTTATGAACATGACAATGTGGCTCTTGTATCATATGCCAATTTCAAGCAGGGGACTGCCAACTTCATGCTTGATCATTATAAGGATATTTTCTATGAAACAGAACAAATCCCTATATGGACTAGTGATGGAATGAAGAAAACAAACGTATACGTCTTATGGCTGAGGCCGGAGAATAAATGAAACTTTTTATAAAAACTTTATAAAAAATGCTTTACTTATTCTGCTTTTAGTAGCAAATTTATTGTGAGGTTTTAAAATGAGTGATAAAATAAAGAAAATAGCAAACATTGAATCTGGCTCAGGAAGATATTCCGGTAAATATGCGACTTCATATTTCTGGTATGATTTAAGGAAGAAGCAGGAAGAGGCAGCTGTAAGTAAAAATAACACGAATGATTCAGAATTCAAGAAACTGTTTCAGAATGCGATATCAGATATTGATTCATGTGATTATCCAGATCAAAAAAGTTTGTGTGACGGATGCTGTGATCATAAAGCATCAGTTTTCTCGCATTCAAGTAAGCACTGGGATATTTCTCACACATGCAAAAATGGAGCTTATAAAAATTCAAATGAATTACCAGTTATATTTGAGTGCGATTTCAACAAGGAGAACTGATAAATGGATATGTATAACGAAATGATGAAAATTAAGAAGGTTCAAATTGATTACATCATCGATAAACATTTACATGGAATAATTGAAGATGAAAAAAAAGACAAAATTTCAAATGAGATAATATATCTTTTTCATGGGTATATTCCCAAGTCTTTATTCAATGGAGAACATTTTTCTGAAATTAAATTGCCTGCTGAATAATTCCAGCAATTTATAATTGAATTATTGCCTCTTGTTGAAACTCCCAAATTTTGAAATCAAATTATTTATATTCTCAATTTGTTTCACAGGAGCAAAATTCATGTATATTTTAAATGCGATGTATAGACCTATCGAAATAATTATCCCCCAGATGAAAATCTGATCAGTGTAATATTTATTCCTGTAATCAACCATCTTTGCCTCTATTTCGAGACACTCAGCACCTGCGGATTGAACATGGCTTTCCATAGAAAGCAATCTTCCCTCGATTGAATTAATTGATTTAATTCCATCTTCAATTTGCTTCTTTAACTCACCAGAATTTCCTGTTGAATTTTTCATGTTCATGAAGTTCTGTTTAAGTTTTTGAGTTTCTTTTTTTAATTTAACCATGTCGTTGCCGACTTTTTTATATGGTGCTTCGGCACAAAAAGAAACGCTTAAAATAATTATTGATATTAATATTTTTTTCATTTATTTTTTCCTCGGTTCCGTTCTTCTCATTTGCGCTGCAGTCTCAATGAAAAATGAAAACAATATCATCAACGGCAAAATAACCACTCTGGTATCAATATCGATTCCATCATTATTGTTATATTTTATAGATGATAATTTTTCAAACAATAAAATATACAGAAGCGATATGACTTCAAGACAACCAAATATAGCAGATATTATTCTAAAATGTTTGTTTACTTTTAAATCCTGCATTAATCCAATGAATCCATCGAATATTCCCCTTAAAGCAATCCCGATACCTTTTAACATTTATTTCCATTCCTTTTTATTTAATATATACAGAGCCCTGACATTCATAAAATCCCAATCATAGTCAACACCAAATCCATCATGATTTTTATACATTGTTTTTGCATTGCCATAAGAATCTGAAGTTTTAAAAAGATCGGTTTTCTCATCATATTCCAATGCTGTGATAATATGTCCGTCAGGAGTAATTTGTGTTCCAACTCCACATGGCCTCTCCTCTGACAGCGCCTCGATGAGCATTTTTTTTGATCCTGGCCGAGTTACTATTATTTCCAGCGGAACACCATTCATTCTGAATAGTTCATTCATATATTTTGCATGTAAATCAGAAATCTTGTTCGCTGATTTATTTTTAGGACTGAACCCATGACCATTTAACCATGTTTCGAAACCGGCATAATACGAAAATGTGTTTGTTTTTGAGAATGCTCCAAATTGCTCCTGGTAACATGCACCTGTCCAATTTGCAATATTTTGGAAAGTATTACCCATGCATTCAGCCCATCCAAGAGTTTTCCATATTGGTGTTGGAGGATCGTTTCTCTGGTCGTTTCGTTTTAATATTTTGTATGGACTCATTTAACCCTCATGTGTTTGTCTTCTTACATATTTTATGTCGTCTCTTATTTCATCTAAAGTTTTTATGATTCTTTCTTCAAATTTATCTTGCCTCTCCTTGTCTTCTTTTCTTAAAAGTGCAAGTCCATCAGAAACCTTTTCAACTTTATCGACACGTTCATGCACTTTATTTGTGACACTTCTTGCGTATTCCTTTGCCCTTGTCTCGATTTTATAGATAACAAGCCTGTTGACCCACCCAATCGAAGCCACAAGAAGCGGCAGAATCCATGATATATTGTCAAGAATGAATTGATTAAACATCACCACACCACCGCCTTTATCGCTGCAAGATCATTCGCCGCAAATGCAGCTTCAACTGCTGCAAGTTTAGTTTTCAAGTTTGTGAAATTGTTCGTTGCCCTTGCTTGAATTGCGTCTCTCAAACCGACAAGTCCAGGTAAATCAGTTATTTTTGCGGCCCCATTTGAATCGAGCCATGCTGGTATCCCGAAAGTTCCGCTTGAAATAATTGAAAGAATCTTAATTACCAATAATTCGTTTACGGGGAATGTTGTATTTAAATACGACACATCCGAAACTTCAAGATCGTCATGAATTTTTCGCAATTCAGCAAACTTGTCAGTTTTAGCATCAAGTAATTGCCTTGCTGTATCAAGAATCGGAGTTCTTGTTGACTCATTCCACCCATTCCAATATTTAATTTGATCATATGTTAACTGGACGTTTGTTTCGATCGGCTGGACATTATTTCCGATTGCCCTTACTGAATCTTCCTTGATTAAATATTCGCCATTTATTTTAAATATTTTCATGGTTAAATCTTCCTGTGATGAATTTGTATGTTGTGTTATCGTTTTTTATATTCATATTCTACTCATATTAATTGCCAGACTTTCTCTTACTGCTAGTGCTGGTGCATAATTATTACTTTGCAGAATTCTTATTTTATCACCGACTTTTAATTTTTCCGTGTGCGACATAGGGTTGCTTTCAGAGTATCCGGCAGTTCCAGTACCACATGCTGCCCCGCAGTATGCTCTGTCATTAATTCCTATATAATTATTATTTACTCCTGTAGCACTGTATAATTTTGAACAATCAATATCAACAGATAATGGATTAATTATCTGGACATAGCTGTCAGTTGCTGCGATTACATAAACCTGATCAGTTCCCCATAATTTAAGAGGAGTTATAAATTTATAACTATAAAGTGTAATGGTTGTTGCAGAAGTCGAATATTTATATAATGCTGAGAAAGTCTGGTTAGACCCTTCTCCGGTAATAATAATATTATCATTCTTATCATCATTATTTCCATAAGTATGCCATTCTGTTACAGTTCCAGATCCGGTGATCATAAAAGAAAATGCCCTAATTGCCGTAGCTGTTGATAACGGCCTCCCAGATCTTTCGAAATAATATCCTGTCCCATTTGTGTTTAAAATAGGGGTTGGAGAATATTTTGATGCCGTTGCATCTGTAAAAGTATAATGAGACTTGGTTGTCCCGTCTGTAGACCCTTGAACATTTGATGCGTCATAATGAGCGTATACAGTCCCACCTGTTGCATAAGTTCCATTATCAGCAGAGCATGTGAAAACCAGATGTGTAGTATCAGTTATTGAATCTATTGTGAAGTTCCCATAAAATATTCCATCATCCAAAAATATAACATCACCGGCAATTGGGGCAATACTAAACGCAGTATGAGTCATTGTAGCCGTTCCACCAGTAACAGATATACTTGAGAATGCGGTTGAACTTATTAAGTCTCCTGCTGCAAGAAATACTCTGAAGTTACCATTTTGATCTATTCCTCCATGGTAATGCTTGTTATTCTTTATAGATGTTGCAGAAACTCCAACTTTATCATTCGTCAAACTGAATGTATGGATTACATTTGATTGAACGTTTTTCCCGTTAACTTCAATCATTCCAGGCAATACTTTAGGGAATGATGTTCCGTTATCGATCAGTGATAATCCATTCAGCCCGTATTGAATTTTTACTATGTCTGTATTAAATGTAAATACACCAGTTCTGTCTGAAATCTCAGTGTAGGAGGTTCCGTTCATGCTAAATGAACCCCATTTTACTATATTCGCACCAGGATCTGCATCAACGAAAAGATCTGTTGAAAGGCTTTCACCAAGATATGAATCTTGTGAAATGTAGTGGTATGATTCACCGATAAAATGAGTTCTTGTTTCAGTTGATAATTTTTCAACATATTTACCAATTACCCAGATCTGCCTTGTGTCATTCCATCCAACAGGCAGTGAAACATTTGAAAGTGCAGGAATTGCAATTATTCTCGCATTACCTGAAGCGTCCCTTCCTATTGCTGCACCGGCTGAAATGTTTATCTGTCCGGAACCAGCATCTGAAACAACGCCTCCATACAAAATCTGAAATTCTGTTGTGCTATTTGTCGACAAAATCATCAATGCCTGAACAATCTTTTGATTGAAATAGTTTTTGTCTCTATTGTAGTCTGTTATCTGAAAATAATCACTTACGGCATCAGGATTTTTCCCAGTAACTTCACCGTCTTGTGTTGTGTTTGTATATTTAAAATCCATTTTATATTGTCCTTAAAATAGTATAATTAGAATCAACAAGATAAATCTGATAAAATGCAGGTAATAAACTTTTATCCCTATAAAGAAAAGTTATTTGATCAAGTTGTGTTGCATCAGTTGTCAGACAATCAATATATATTTCAAATTGAGATCCGGCAAGTGCCCACCTCATATCATCCTTCTGAATTGTTGCGTCATGCCATCTTGAATATCCCCACCGCCACACTCCAAGGCTTTGACCAGAAGTTATGTTTCCCCTGGTTCCAACGATACCTTCTTGAATATCAAGATATAACAGATCAAGCCCTTTATCTCTATATTTAGTCAAATATTTTCTGAATTTAATTTTTTTTGTGAGGAAAGTATCAGAAGAGTCATATGAGATCCCTCTGGCCTTAAGGAAAACCTCAAGAGCATTCTCAGGTGTTGTGTTTACATCCCTATATCTGTACAATCCCCAAATTTTTGAAATAAAATAATCGTATGCATCGTTTATGATTGTTAAAAATGCATCCCAGTCTTTCCCATATTTAGATTGGAATTCAGGATGTTTATAATTAAAAGTATTATTCATACTGCTGTCACCGTTATTGTTCCTGAATCAATTATCTGAGTTGAAGTTGTCGCAACGTTTGACAATGGAGAAACAAGCGTGAAAATATCAACACCATGATCACGTAAACCATTGCCCATTTCCCAAATGTCACCAACTTCAAGAGCTTGTCCCCACTGCCTGAATTCTCTTCCCTCTCCTAGCAATTCAACCCATTTGTTTATAATAAATTCAAGTGCATCATTTTCTGAATCAGTGAAAGCGTAAGCCCATAGCACATTTATCACATTTGTTCTTGCCGCTTCAATACCGTTGTCAATATAATATTCAATTACCTGCTTGTCTATAGCAGAAGTTATCAGGCCTAAAGCCCATTTTGTAAGATTCACAACTGTTCCTGATGTAAATCCTGTTCTTACTGTTATTGTCGCCGTGATTGCCTGTGTCAAATAATTTGGATCTGATGCTGTTACCGGCATGACACCGAATTGTGTTCTCGCAATGATAGCATCTTCAACAATTGTTTTTAGCCCGGAAGAAGGAAGACCACCGCCGGAAGGGATCACATGAACAATTGCTGCACCGGATCCAGGTATTCCAAGGATCTTTTGAACGCTTGATGATGCACTTCTTCCTATTGTTTCAAGGTCTTCCTGACTCCAGACAATATTTCTTGTCCTTGCGTTTGCCCTTGAATTTCTTATAATCGAAGCAATACTTTCTGAATTATTTCCGCCGGATGTCTCAAGTGCGTTTGTAACAACTGTAATATCCGGATCACTTCCGACATTTATATTTATTTCACCTGCTTCCATCCTTCCGTTAAGTCCAAGAGTTGTTGCAAAATTTGCAAAAATTGTATTATTCACTGTTGGTTTTTTCCCATTAACGCCATCACCAAACTGAACAATTGATTTTCCGTTTGATTGATAAATCAGAACAAAATGTCTATCTGTCGAAATTGAATTATCGAAGTTGTCAACCCTTGTCCATGAATTTGTGTCTGAATCCAGAAGGGAAACTGATGTTTTTATTATATTTGTGAATCCATTCAATGGTAATTCATAAAACTCATCAGAATTTTCTATCTTGCCGATATCTTTATTTGTGTATGATGTTTGTTGTTTGCATGAAAGGTCAATAGTTGAAGATGCAACAACAGAGGTATTTGCAATAACTTCAAAAATAACCATTGCCCCGGAAGCAGAAATCCCGCCAACCTGATATCCGGCAAGAACAGTTTTATCCATAGAGCCGGACAATGTAGCTGTGACAACGACAGTTGATCCATCAGCTTCAACAGGTGAATAATCTGATGCCGCTGCAAAACCATAAGCTGATTCTCTGGTAACTGGATATAAAATGTCGGTTGCAACCCTGTTCATAAGTTCTGACTGGAAATCAAATGCCGCTGAAATTTCAGAAAACATAAATGTTGGATAATTTTTGTATGCCGCAATAAATGCATTGTAGAAATCGAAAAAAGATCTTGATGTATGTTTGAATAAATTTATCATAAAACTGCTTCCACTGTCCCTTCAACTTGTAGATCTTGAAGTAATCTATATTCAATACGGATCAGGAATTCCCCGTTTTTTATTTCAGTATTAATGTCGGAAAAGTCAACAATAATATATGGATCAAAATTCCTTGATTCGTTTAGACGGTAAACAGAACTCACGATATTCCTGATAAACAAAAAAACGATTGCACCGTTTTCTTTTTCCTGTTCTATGTCTTCAAAACTCCCGCCATTTCCCCTGTCATAATGCGTCATTTCCTTTGTTTGAAATATTATCCGGTAAAGTTCTGCTTCAATTTCTTCCTTTTTATACCCGTCTGTATAATTCAGGAAAAATGCAAGGTTTGCCATGTGAAAATCATCAGCTTCCATTATTCAGTGAACACCTTTGTTGATAAAATATTTGAATAATCAGCATCAGGAAGTGCAAGAAATGCAGCCAGTGCAGTCTTTAAAGCCGCACCGCCATCAAGTGCCACTGGTGTCCATGCGTTAAAAGCAGATTTCAGGGCAGTCATCAATGCAAGATCCTTGTTTAATTGTATAGAAGCCGCAGTCCCTTTTATTAATGCGTCAATTGCAGTCTTGCTTCCAAGTTTCATCTGTCCTGTTGTTGTCGCATAGATTCCCTGTGCAAGCCATGTCATTATCAATTGATCTGTTGTCGCTGGAGTTTCTCCGCCGCAATCTGCAAATCCTGTATAAATCCATCTTTCGTCTTCACCAACCGTTGGTTCAACCCATATGTTCTGATTTTCCTGAACTCTGATGTATGGAATTGACAATCCATACCTGCAAACAACCAAATTTGGCAAAACAATACCTTCCTCCGGGATTTCAACAAATATCATCCCTGGTTCATAGATCCCGCCCATTGATGCAAGTTTTGCCGTTACTGCTGTTGGATCAGTGATTATTGCCTTTGCAAAATTTTTCACAAGGAAGCCTCAATTGAAGTTTTTATCATTCCATCTGTCAGGACTGTTTTCACCTTGTTTGCATTGAAATCACGGCCTAATCTTCCGCTTTCAACAAGATATCTCGGAAGATCAGATGTGACAGCCCTTGAATTTATTGATCCGCAAACAAGATTTATTTTCCTTGGCGGCCTCAAATATACATCGCCTTTATTCAGGTCAATTGTAACATTCAGAGCATTTACCTTGTGTGCCGGGTTGTTTTGAAGATCATTATTTGTTCTTGAATCACTGCTGCCAGGGTATTTAATCCAATATTTACTGACTTCAGAGCCGTCAATTGGCATTGTTACAGATTGGCTGATTATTTTTGCTGCAAATGTAGGATTCCTCTTTATCTGCTTGATAACTTCAGGGCTGAATTTGTATGTTTCACCATAAAATTCATAAACATAATCTTCAGGTTTCGCCGGAGATCTTCCACTCTCATTTTGCCTATTGGCCACGGAAGCAGTTCCATTGCTTGAAACTGGTTTGCCAAATTTCCAGTCTATTTTTGCGACATTATTTTCTGCATAATCAGTTTTATATCCAAGACTATATTTCCCGGCAACATCATTCAGCCCTTTTACCGGACTTGCAGCGTGTATTATATCTCCTTGTAAATGTGCAACATCAGCATCCATGAAATAAAGAGTTCTGATGCTTGAATCAATCCACATAACGCAATTCCATTTTCTGGCACAATAAAGTAAATATTCCAGGTCTGTTGACGCTTTTTGAATCGGCATTTCTTTTGCTGCAATCGGGAATTGGTCTTTTATTATGACATTTGGAATAAATCCGTTTTCCCCGGCAATTTGAGAAACTATGTTCTGCTTTATAGGCATTGCAAAAGTCCTGACTTTTTCCTTTTTTGTCATAACGGCAGAATCATCAAGTGCCGTGATTGTATAACGCATGAAATCATCAGTGCTTCCTGTCGGATTTTTATCAATTTTTCCTGAAAACATTTTCACCAATGATAAAGGCCCCCACCCCATTTTAACTTCAATTTTTCTTCCTCTGTTGAAATAATTTTCAAGGAATGATACTGACTGAACTTCAATTGCAAGTTTAGAAATTGAATTCAATTCATATTCAACTGAAATTGAGGATATATACTTCTTCATCTCATTAAACTGTCTTCCATCAATTTTCAAATCCCAATATGCAAATCTTTGTTTCGGCAATGACACCATGTCAAATTTCCTTCTCCGAAATTGGGATTTCAATTTGGTTCATTTTCGAAACATCGCCCCTGTTTTCCATATAATCAATAAAATTTGTATCAAGAATTTTGTACATATCAAGCTCTGTGCCGAGAAACTTGTACGCATAATGATCGAATTCCCATAAAAGATTCTGTATCTTTATCGTTTTGTCAGGGACAAAAAGAGGTCTATACATTTTTACCTTCATTCCCCATAGTGTAACCGGAGAGACTCTTTCCCATCTCAGCATGATCAGAATCCCTTAAATCTTGCCGGATTCGTAATTCCAGGGCTGCTTTTTTTTACGCCTTTTGATCTGCTTAATGCTTCTTTTAAGATGCTTGTAACAGATCCTTTTACAGCCAATGCCTTTTTCGCAATTTGATTTGATTTAAAAAGAATATCGCTTTCATCAAGAGACAATTTCAGATCAATCACGCATCTTTTTGGAACTCCAATAATTCCCCTCAATAATAAATCTGAATTCATATTTGCCTTTATTTGAACATCAAGGACATCCCATGTCAAAGGGATAATTGAAACACCAAATTGAAAAGAAACTTGTGGCGGTGGAAAGTTTTCATTCCCGAAAAATGAACCGGCAATCCCAAGAAGCCCGGGTGCAGGTTCCCTTAATTCCTCAAAATATGCGATTGTATCATTCACGCCTGTTGCACTTTCCATGTCAATTGACTCAAGTCTTAATGACACTTCCTTGTTTTCAAATCCAGTAAAGAATTTTTCGTGATATGAGCCGCCAATATTTGGCGCGGTGAAATAATTTATTTTTTTTGATGTGTCAATTTCCTGAGGATTCAAGTCAAATATCCAAGGCAAATATGAATTCAGATTTATTATCATTCCATGGCCGCGTGACATTAAAATGCTCCTGAATATTTCGGTCTTCCAGATTGATTGAATATTTCAAAAACTGAAGATTTTTCTTCTTTTGATAATTTTATATTATAGTGATTGTTTACTGTTGAATTATTATTTCTGGTATTGCTGATATTGTTATTTGAAACAATCCCAGTTGATGGTTCAGTGGCCACCTGGTTATATATAGATGCTGTCTCTGTAACTTTTTGAATTGCTGATTCTTTTAATTTTCCTGCTTCAGCAACCTTCCCGCTGATAAATTTATATATTTCTGAATTCTTTATATAATTCCATGCTTCCATTATACCTCCGATAATAGATTTATATATTCTTTTACCGATTTCATCTATGTTTGTAAGCATACTTTCAAACATAACGCTGATTGCGATCCCAGCAGTTACAATCACTGTAACAATTTTTACATAAAGATTATTTATCCATTCTATTGTATTTTTGAATTTTTCTGATATTCCAAAAAGATTGTCAATAACAGTGTATGTCATATTTACAATTGATGAAATTCCCCTGGCAATAAATGAAATTAATTGCATTGTTTTTGTTATAACTATAATTATTCCCCTGAAAAAATTATATGTAATTAAAAGTGCAGGGATTAAAAATGTTTTCACAAGATCCCAAATCGCAATGACTACATCCCAGATTGCACCAAATGTTGAACCAATCATTGTCCCAAAATCTACGAGTGCAGGACGGACATAATTCACAAACGCTGTAAACCTGTCGGAAAAATCAGCAAGAGTATCTCTTAAATATGACCAAAAAGATGTTTGTGAACTTGCGAGATCAGCTCCTGACATTGCCCTAAAAATATCATTCCATGTGTCTTTTATATTACTCCAGATACCAGGAACCTCTTTCGACATTTTCGACATTCCCTGAAAATATAATCCGCCTTCAGATGTCATGCTTTTAAATGCTTGTTCAAGGTGTGCAAATGTTATCAGGTTTTGAGACCCCATTTTCTTGACTTCAATTGCAGATTTCCCGAACATTTTTGAAAACTCATCAAGGATCGGTATTCCAGCTTCAATTAATTGGTTCAGGTCTTCACCCTGGATAAAATTTGATGATTTGTTTTTTGCGTATATTGACGCAAGTTCATTGAAATTTTTCCCGGAAACCTGAGAAACATCACCAAGCATTTGAAGAGTTTTTACAACATCTTTCGCTTCAACCTTCACTGCCAATAATTGTTTTGTCGCTGTTGAAATTTCAGGAAGTTCCAACGGTGTTGTTGCACCAAATTGCTTGACTTCCTTGAATAATTGCATGGCCTTTTCTTCAGATCCAAGCAGTGTTGAAAATTGGACAATAGCAGTCCTTGTTTCATTGCCAATTGAAATAACCTTGCTCATCCCCTGGTAAAAACCATAGGCCGCAGCAGTGGCGACAGCGAATTTCCCGGCAATTGAAGTTAGAGTCCCGGCAAGATCACCTTTCAATAATGACATCGCTTCAGCATTACCAAATCCACCAGCACCAGCAGAAGGAATTCCGGGAATTCTTCCACCGCCTCCGCCTATCCCGGCAGGTGTGAATTTTCCTCCGCCTTTCCCGCCTAATTTTCCAACCAAGGCCATGTCTGTTTTTATTTTCTTTATTGATTTGTCCCACTTGGAAGTGTCTGCAATGAATTTTACTGTAAGATTCTTTGTTGCTTTATATGCCATCCTCATCTTCCTCCTGTGGTTTTTCCATCACGATCTTTTCATGGATCTTGATTATTTTTGAATAATAAATATCATCAATTGTTTGCGGACTCCATTTGAATTTTCTCATCAAGTCCATTGAAATGCTTTCATATCTTTCATTTGCATATTCAAGCAAATCAAAACATTTTGCAGGATTTTTATACTGCCAGTCCTCATCGGCATGAACCGGACTCCCTATCGCAAGGTAAGTCAAAGGTTCATCATTCCTATCCCTTACAGGTTCAATTTCTTGGCCGATAAGAAATGAAAAAAATTTGTGAAATCCAGAGAACCCCCGATCTCATTTGAACAGTTTGAACAGTTCACTTTTCTGTATTTCGCAGAAAGACCAATTTCCGGTTCTTCTGACATTGCCTCAATATTATCCTGATCTGTAATGTATTTCTTACAGAAATTCTCCTGATTATTTCGTTTCAGGATGTTCAGTTCTCTTTCTGGCATACCAGTGACTGATTTTATTTGCTCATCCCATGTCGCAAAAATCATATTGGCTTCAGATTCGTTAGCCCACTTGTTTTTACTCAATGAAATTACCTGACCAATTGAAAGATGTTCTCTGATTATTTCAGAATAAGATCCTTCTGTGATTTGCTTTGTTCCTGAAATTTCAATCGGGACTGGAAGTGCTGTCTTCCATGTGAAATCATCTGGTGATTCACAGTAAATATCATCAATAATTCCTTTATCAATGAGCATTTGCCAGTCTTCAACAACCTTTGTGTATTTTTCATTTTTGTATGAAGAGCAAACCGGACAAAAGAAATATTCATCAAAAACAGGCCTTTCAGTTTTGGAAAAAAGCTTGTTCTGTTCCCTGGAAATTTTCCATCCGTCTTTAAATTTAAGATCCTTATAATCTTGTTCAGTCATGGTGTATTCATCACCATCTTTTGTGTATAATGTATCAATGCTTCCCTTGATCAAAAGAAGCATTTTCCCGGAACCAGATTTATCAGCAGAGTCAAGAATCGCAATGGAACCTCCTTTCAGCGGCTTAACTTCAGTGTAATTATACCATTTGCCATCCCTGACTAATCCAAAATTTAATTGAAACATATTTATCTGATTTCCTCTACATCTTCCGGCATCAGAAAGAATGTATGCACTTCTTCAGTTTTGCTCTTTCTATCAAATCCACTTTTCTTCCCTTTGGCAAGCCCACAATTTGAAAGAAGGTATGTCATTTGTGCAAATCCCTGTTTGTCTCTTCCTATTGCGAAAACATCCCTTGTTCTTGATGATTTAGCAAAATCATTCATCAGATCAAATTCCCGTCTTTCATTCTTGTTCTTGACAAGAACTGATGTTTCGATTTCACCGATTCCAAAAATCTGATCACCGATCATGTATTTTCTTGAACCGTCAACAACTTCCAGGCGGCCTTCTTCACCGCCTTCTGATAATTCACCGAGTTTTTGAATCGGGATAACGTTACCATCGAAAGAAAGTTCCCAGTTCCAGGATTGTGCCCTTGCAAATAGTTGTAAATTTATTTTCATCTTCTTTATGCCCTCACTGTTGTCACTGGTGCTGATGCCAGACTTAAAATTGGTTTTTCAATAGGTGGAACCGCTACAAACTGAACAAACATTTCTTCTTCACCGGCTGCAATTCTTGCAAGAGTGTTGATTGAAAAGTCATTCACGATTTTTACAACATCTTCAAAAGTCGTTTCCGTCCCGTCTTCATGCTGTCCGACGAAAAATTCACCGGACTTGTATTTCTTATTCATGTAACTCCACACAGCGTTTCTGTGTGCTTCCTGTGCTCTCACACCTGATTTATCCTGTTCAATTGTTCGCAGATAATCAAGGATGGAAACTTTATAAAGCAACCATTGCATGATCTGGTTTTGATACATATACCCCTGATCTGTTGAAAATGTTCTGGCTGAATTGAATGTTGTTCCTTTCCCCTGTCTGAATCTTGCAATGTTGATCCTGAATTTTTCAATCAATCTTCCGCCAACACCATTTGCATCATCATGGATTAATCCGTTTGAATCAAGAAGTTTGTCAGCGGTCACAAATGCGTCTTTGTTCCCGGCTGCAACTTTTGATGCTCCATATGTTGCATAGTTATTAAACCAGTGTGCAGCAGCATGGCCAACAGGAGGAATTGCAACTTTTGCACCGTCCCTTGTCGGATCATCAGTTTCAAACCATTTGTCAGACGGAACCATGCCTAATTTTATAGGTTCAGAAACGATTGCACCCAGGTTCTGCAATGTATCAAGTGTTGCACCGTTGGATGATTGACCATAATACATTGCCCTGTAACCAATAGTTGTCCATACTGCCATGTTGTTGTTGTGTGTAGTTGAAGAACTCTCAGGAGCAAGAAGAATCTGCATCTGTTCATCAACAAGTCCTTCAACAAGCGTGTTCCAGTCAGAATCAATAGCAGCAGATCCATCAGATCCACCGGCAAGAGGTTTCCAGGATGTCAATGCGGCAGGTCTTGCATTTGCTCCGACAGTAACATTGGAAACGTTTGTTGCCAGAATTCCATAATATGAACCAGAAACAGTATCATTAAGAAGTGGTTGCATTCCTTTGGTTGTTGACTTAATGAATGGAATGTCCAGATATTCTTCTTTTGTCTGGTAAACACCAACATCATCTTTCACGGCAATGTAAAGATTCCAGTCAAGTCTTGATACAGTTGTCAATGCTGCTGTATAAGTGTTTGCTAAAGCTGTGAATGAAACTTTTTTTAATGCCGGATCAATCGCAGTGATAAACGGGTATTCAGTATTTGTTCCATTCGCAATTTTTATTTGGTAACCGACTTCAAGATTGTTCACCTGGTCAAGAAATATAAACGCAGGGGTTAAACCAGAATCAGCAGTCAATTTGAAAGTAATGTTCTCAGAATGGCTGATTTTGATTGCTATATCATTCCCAAATGCTGATTTGTCTATTTCATTTTTCAGACCGGCACTAATATCATATATCTTGACAGCAGCACCATCAAGAATAGCATATGTTGCCTGTGCAGCAGTCCCGGAAACAAACATTTTCACCTTCATTTCAACCTGGACTTCAGGCCTTAAATGTTTGTAAAATGCTCTTGATACAAGTGGAGAATATGACGCAGTTGTCATTCCGCCACAATGTTTAATGAAATCATCAATGGAATAAATTCCTTTTCTTACGGAAGCAATTCCCCTTTTGAATTTACCGATAATTCCTAATTTATAAATGTCAACATCAACGACATTACCGCTTCCCTGTGCAGGGACACGTTTTGCACTTGCTCCATATGTCATTTTTTAGCTCCTGTTTTCTTTGTGGATTTTTTTCCGCCGGTTTTCTTCCCGTAACATGCATATTTAAAATCAATTTGATTCATTTTTTTCTGCCTTTTCTGGCTGTTCTTCTGAAATTGGTTCAGAATATTTCTTTGATTTTGATTCTTTTTTTTCTTCCGTATCCTCAACCTTCATCAGTTTTTTGATACGTTCAAGTTCATGTGAATAAATCTTTTTTGGGTTAATATCTATTGCCTGCCCTGGCTGAACAATGAAAGATTCATTGATGAAATTTATTTGCTGCGGATAGCTTGAATGGTTTGTGACTCTCATGCTTATTTACTCTCGAAATTTATTATAAAATTCTCGATTTCTCTTTTCCGAGTCACCGTAACTGGCTGTGGATTTATCGAATAAAACCAAGCTTTTCTTGGAATGTTTCCAAGATCCGTTGTGTCACTATACACAACATTCTCTGTATACATCGTCACAACTTCCCCGTCAAGTAAAATATTGAACGATTCACCATATTTATCATCAAATTGACGGCATAGCCCCCAAAACTTTTTCTTGGCACTGCATTCCACATAAATTATTACTTTCAAATCGCCAAGAAACCTTTTTAATTTTACTCCAGCAGTGGAAACATCCTTCATATGAACCGGGACATCTTCATATTCACTATTCTGGTCATATATTTTTATTCCACAAACAGGGTTTGGTTCAATTTCATCATAATCTTCAGATAGAACCGGACAAATTATTGAAACTGTTGTCAGATCCTTGTTGTAACTATGCAAAAGCGGATCTTCAAAATTCCCGCCTTTTGTCTGAAGCTGCCTGTATTCAGTATTTACGCCATCTGTTATTTTTATATATGAAGTATTATTCACATATGCTTTGCTTGAAAGAGACACTGAATTTCCGCCGATTTTCGCATTTTCAGTCAATGTCGTGCTGACATTATAATCAAGAGAAATTGCCGATTTCATGGCTGTTGTCACATCAAGATCAATTGTTTCATAATCCACCTTCCTGTAACCTGCAACATCAATGAAAATTATCAAATTTGAAATCAGTGATGTAATCTTGAAAGATGTTATAGCAGGCCATCCGGTGCAGTCGAATAAAACATGATTCCATCCGTTCCCAAGCCCATTATTTAAACCGCTGCTGGTCCTTGCTATTTTCTCAAAAGGACAAACTTTCCCGTTTATTTCAATTGTAAAAATATTCCCTTGATCAATTACTCCAGGGAAATACAACTGCATGGAAACTTCTTCATATGTTCCGACTTCAGCAGAATCAAAAGTTGAAACTGCATATGATCCAATTTCAGAAAAAACAATCTTTTTGCTTGATCCGTCAATTGATAAATCTGTATTGTCGGAGACGACACAACCGGTAGGACTTACAGACCAGATTTGATTTGAAAACTCATTGAACAACTTCTTCGACCTTCAAATATTCAGGATATTGTTTTTCAAGATTCAATATTGCTTCATAAATCATTTCAATATTGTTAAAAACCCTGTCTACATGTATTTTTGATACTTCGACAAACAGGAATCCGTCACCGATTCTTAAATCAGAAAGATATTGTCTGTCGAATAAATATGAGAACAATGCCTGTGATAAAACTGAAATCGCTGCACATAAAATATTGTATCCCGGCTTCCCGAAGTCATGTGATGCATGGCCACTGAAAGTCATGGACTTGTATTTATTTTTATTTTTCACTATTTTTATTTTAATTACAGAGTCTGCCATAAATTGTCCATGAATTTGTTTATTTCAGTATCATCAGAATTCTCTGATCTGTCAAATGATTTAAAAATGAACGGCCTCGGTGAAACTATTAAAAAAGCTTTATTCTTTTTCACATAGACACCATGACCTGCAAGCCATCTTCTCACTCTTTCGCCTTTTTCACCGAGTAATGGTATCCTGTAGCCAGTATGCTGCAATGTTGCAATATCAGTATAAGAAATCTTTGCACTGGCAGGCCTTCTCTGATCTGAAACGAAATATCCGGCTTCAGCACTGCCATTATCTTCAGTTTTAATATCAATAGATTTCAGCAATTCCCCTGTGAAATATTCAGGTGGATGTGTTGTGTTCTGTATTATTTCAGTTGCAGGCCTGTTCTTTTTCAGTGCAAGTCTTCCTGTTTTTACATCTGAAATCGTATTTTTCCGGAACTTTTCAGCCCTCGACTTATTCAATTTTGGCTTACCACCTGAAACACCTGAATCAATTTTTGAAATTGATCTCATGAGTGAATTGAATTCTGCTCTGTCAACTTGCAACAATAGCACCTATCACGACATAAAGAAAATCATCACCAAACGACATATGATTCTCGGCATATTGAAGTTCATATTCTTTCTTGTCATACTCAAATTTTTTAAATGATTTCAGATCCTCAACTTTCATTGATTTCAGATCAAGTGATTTTTTTGCAATGTATGCAACAAGACTGACATTTTCAGCCCATGCAAACTTCTGAATTATTTTCCTGTTGAACGGTGCAAATCTGACCGGATGAACCTTGAAAATGACCTCTGTTTCTGTCAACATTTCTCCAGCTTCATCCTTGGTTGCCGGTTTCAGAAGTTTGATTGTTTTACCAGTCATGCAAATTTGGTAAACTTCTTCTTTGGCATTCTTAATTGCCGGTGATCTCATTCCGCTTGTAATCATTCAAAAAACCCCGCTTCATTGATTCTTCCCTGTCTGTCAAGAAATGATGAACCCCTTTGCAGTTGTAATCCGACTTTATATCCAGCCTGTGCAAGACATTCCCGGCCTTTTTTCATAAATTCAGTGACAGCGACATCCTTCCCGGTTGTTGATCCGGAAACACTTCTTGAATATCCTTCAACGGAAATACTTTCAGAATCACCCAGGGTTGACTGATTTTCCGCCCTGGCATAATCTTCCATAAATTGAGCACATGCGAAATATACTTCAGCCCTGTAAATGTATCCTTCAGATAATGTTAAATCAACCTTGTCTTTTGATGCAATAAGATCATAATAGCCAATTGCGTTTGAAATAACCGCATATTGACCTTGTTGCAAAATTGGCAAAAGAGTTTCGTATTTTGCATCATCAACAGCAGTTTCGAGATCAGAATCGAAATCTTTTGCTGTCGAATATCCATAATATGAATAATCATTTTTTAGCTTTTTCTTTATATCAATAATTGTATTTGTTGTTGATAGCATTTAAAATTCCTTGTAAATCAATGAACATGCAACGCTGACGTTTGCCGTGATTGGTGTTCCGCATAAAATTATTTCTTCCTGGGTATTATCAATATCAATCCCTATAAATGAATATAAATCGTTTTTAAGTAAATTGGAAGGTGTCGACATCCCTTGTGACATTGGAACAGAAGAAAGATCTCTCCCTTGATCTGCTCCGACAGCAGGAGGAGCAGGAATTGTTATCACTCCATTATAGCCAATTTCTTTTTCAACATTTGTGACACACTCGAAGTCTTCCCATGTGAACTCTATGATATGACTTTTACCTGGAGAATAATTTGTGTAAATTTTACTTTGTCTTACAAGATATTGGCCTGATGAAACATACATACCATATGTATTATTTTCAAATAATCCAGTTCCAGTCCCCTTTATATCGAATAAATATTTATCATCTTCATTGAGTATCTTTCCGTCGAACAATCTTGTTTCAGATGATGTCCTTATTTTAAATGCTGCATCAACTGTGATATCATTCGCAAATTTAACTGTTTGTAATAACTGGCTCATATAATAATCCATCCATAAGAAGTTGATAGTAATTCAAGAACTGAATAACGATTGTTTAGAAGCAATGATGAAACACCATTCAGTGTATCTGTTCCGGCACATAAAACAGTTACACTTCCTGTATTCTGCTGAATTATCATAATTCTTTTATTAAGAACCGTTGCCGCGTCCGGAAGAGTGATGTTTATTGCAGATGTATTTGTGCAAATTATAATAGATTCATTGACGATTGTATAATCGGCACTTTTTGAAGCAATGTTGTCAATATTCTGCTTGCCGTCAAGTTCTGCCTGAAGATCTGCCTGGTTTACAATAAGTCCAACAATCCCGCCCCATGTCGCAGCAGATCCGGAACCTTCAATGACTGTGATTGATACAAGCTCTGGTGTTTCTGATACGCTGACTGATATATCACTCACAAAGTCACCTCATCAAGGACATTTATTTGCCCTTTGACATATGTCTTTTTTACTCCAGAAGGAAGTGTTATCTCTATATCATGATCATAAGTTTTTGCAGGAATATCGCATGTATATTTTTCAATCCTGAATCTTCCATTGATTGCATCCACGATTGTAATTGTTGAATTTTCAGTTGTGAAATATTTGACAACTTTCCCGGAAGGATCTCTGAAATCCATTTTAATCGTTGCCCCTGTTAAAATCAGCGGTGCAGCATTCACAGTGATCACAAATTCAGTAGTCTCAGATGTATCTCCGGCTACAATATCCGGAAAATCATAATTCCCCTGGATCATGCGTATTCCCCTTTTAATGATTTCATGAATTGATTTGAGACCCTTTTAATTGAATGTCTGCAATATGATCCAAATGCACCCTGTCCCCTGGCCTCTGCAATCGTCATAATACCATATGTTGACGCTGCCTCTTCTGTCAGTGCAAGAAGTGATTTTCCGTTTACTTTATCACCAAGCAGATACATGCAAATTTCCCTGGCATCCTTTACTGTCCGATGGTCTCTCAGGTAAAATTCAACAACTTCATCATTGCTGACTTTTGCATCTACTTCAACCGCTGTTCTATCGACATTCAGAAGGGTTGTTCTTACTGACATTTCAGTATAATTTTTCAGTTTAAAATTCCTCGATGTCCCGTCTGCCATAATTGAAGATTTCAGAATCTTTCCTTCTTCCATGGCCATGTAAATGTCTGGATATTTTTTCCTTAAAGACTTTTTGAATAATTCAATTTCTTCTGATAATTTTGACCCAATAATATCAAGAGATGAAATCTTCTGATTCTCAACAATCATTTCACGTTGAAGAGTTCTGATATGATTCAGGACATTGCTTTGTGTTTCAAGCATTGTGTTTTGTGTTAATTGGTTAAATTGTGACAATGTTTGATCAAGTATCATTTTTTTTAAACTTGCTGATTTTATCATATTATCAATGAATATTTTTTCAGATAATGATTCACTTACAAAACTTTCAAAGTTTTTCGTGTTTAATGAAACGAATGCAAGTGTTAAAAGTATGACGCTTTTCTCAAGGTTATGTGAATCTTGCCTTTTTAATTGTCCTGATTCTGCCTGTGAAATGTAATTTTGAATAGTCGTTTGGTATTCTTCAATATATGGAGTGACATATTTTTCAATGTATTCATCAATCGCCTGTTCTTGTTCGCCTGAATCAACAAGCTTTTTATAATGCTTCAAGTCCTTTTCAGAAATGCTTCCATCTTTGAAAAGGACTTGAGGATCTTTTATTCTAATCGAATTGTTTTCAAGTGTTGGCATTTTTGCCTTACTTAATAACGCCCCAAACTGAAACCACAAGATCTGATCCTGTTCCGTTCGCATTGCCAAGAAGCTGAAGGCCTTTTGACAATGTTCCGCCGGTTCCGAGTGCATAAGCGTTTTCAAGTGTGACGTTTGCTGTTCCAGGGACAACGGTTGCATTCCCTGTAAGTGCTGCAACAAGCATTGTCACAAAATCAACTGGAGTTCCGTTTGTATCCTGAATTTTCACATTTGCAGTAGTTGCCCAGAGTGTTGCACCGTTTACTTTTGCAATGAATCCTTCGAGGTATACTTTTTTCCCGTCCGGAACAACCAAGTCTGAAAGCAACGAAACCGGAGTTGCCGCTGCTGCAGAAGTTATTGTTGCAGTTCTGAAAAAATGTCCTTCTTTGGCCTGCAATCTATGTTCTTCATCAACTTCAAAAAAATCAGAATCAACATCATCAATTCTCTTGTAGTCAACAAAAAGTTGAAGATTTATTTTATGCTTCATCTCCACCTTCACTTCCGGCTTCTTCACCTGGTTCTTCACCAGATTCAACTTCTTCCGGTTCTTTGTCTTTTTTCTTGCCGTTGTTTTTTGCAGCCGGTTTATCATTAGCGACAGGCCTTTCACAGGAATCAGATTCAACTTCTTCCGGTTCTTTGTCTTTTTTCTTGCCGTTGTTTTTTGCAGCCGGTTTATCATTAGCGACAGGCCTTTCACAGGAATCAGATTCAACTCTTGAAAATCTTTTGTCTTTCAAGAGTTCTGATGCATGTTGTTCTGTTTCAACATGCATCTCAATTCCGGTTTCTCTGCCTTCCGGATCTTTTATTGTTTTGATCAGTTTAATCATTTTTTTACCATTTCTGTTTTATTATACTGTCAGAATTCTTTCAATTCTGCTTGAATCAATGTTTTTCACACCGAAAAGGATATCATACTGAACTGTCAAACCAAGGTTCCCGTTGTGGAAAACTGAAATCCTGATTGGAATTCCCTGATAATTTATCACAGAAGACTGAACACCGGTTGCGGCTGGTAGCAATGCGTAAGGTCTCGCTGCCAGGGTTGTTGCCTGGGGAATAAACGCAAGCATTGACTTTGTTGCAACAAATGTGATCACTGCAGTATGTGCAATTGTCGCATCCAACGCCGGAAGGAATGTCAGGCCGATAGTGTTTGTCGAAACAGTGGTTGACTGAACGACATACTGCAGTGAAGATCCGACAACGGTGAAAACGTCACCTTTTCTGATCAAGTTTGCAGCATCAGCAAATCCATTCACAATCATGGTTGTGTCACCAGCTACATATCCGGCAACATTGTTTACGGCACCGGTCAAATCCGCTGGTGTATACTTAGAAATTGCATTGTTTTCATAGAAATTGAAACCGTATCTGTTGGTGATTTTTCCATCAAGGATCACATCAGTCTTTGAAGTGATGTTTGCCTGAGAAAAGTTAGAAAGTTTCATCAATGTTCCCATATCATCAGGGTTGCCGACGATTGCCCGGTTCATTTTGGAAATCTTTCTATTTGAAAGAGCGGTTCCGGCATCAACAATTTTTGATTCAGTCAAAGCCGCTGTTGCATCTGTCAGGTATGGAGTTGCAAGCATTTCACGATAAATAGCATCATTTACTGATTCAAGAATCGCTTCTGCTGCCGGTTTTCCCCACTGCATGATGATTTCATATTCAGACAAAGATTGTTCTTTCCCATCAAGGCCGAAAGGAACAGACTTTGATTGATCCAAAATCACAGGAGTTGTAACGGTTGTAACGCCACCCGGAGTGATTGTTGAACCTGGAACCCAGTCCCCTGCTGTAAAGCTTGGAGGATTTGGAACGTTTACTGTATCGCCTCTTTGTGCAAGTTGATTTTCAAAATCCCTGTTGACAAGATTTTGAAGATTGTATTCACCCATGTTCACGGCATCAAATGAAGCAGCCCAGAATTCAGGATAAAGGTATTGTGTGTTTGTATTTACAAACAACTGAAGATTGAATTTGAAGTTTTTCATAAAAACTCTCCGAAAATTAATTTATTTAAAATCTCGTTATCGGAGAGCATCCGTGTGTGTTGATCTTTTCGTCGATCAGACGATAATTTTGTAATTTTAATCAATTACATTATCTTGTCAATCAATTAATGAAACATTTTCACCTTTCATCAATTTACTTGAATATTCCTGTCTTATTTTTGGATTTGAAGCAACTTCAGATCTTTTATAAGCAAGGCCGCCGTTAAGTGCTCTTCCGCCGTTCCCGGATGTTCCAGCACCAGGATTCAAATTGTTTTTAAGGTGATGTTCATTCCCTGGCATTGCAAGAAACTTTTCGATTGCTTCCTTTGGTGGAAGTTTCTGCTCTTCACCGTCGATAGTAATTGAAAGCACTGTATCAAACCCGCCTTTGTCGTTTGCAATAAGTTCAGGTTTCAACAGGCTTTTTATCAAAAGCATTGTTTGTGATGGATTATAAACACTTGCAGGCAAAGATCCAAGGATTGCATTGTCGATTCTTTCGTTTTGGAATTGTGTTCGCCATGAAACTGCTTCTTCCTGGTGTTTTTTTAAATCATTTTGAAATTTTGCACGTTCCCTTTCAATTGCAACTTTTGCCCTGTCTTCTGCTGAAAGTTTTTCGTCTTCAAATTCCTGAAGCTTCTTTTGAAGTTCCATTGTTGTAGTTTCTTTGTTTGCAAGAAGATCATTAAGTTCCTTCATTCTTTTTTCATTTCTTGCTTCAATGTCTTTTGAGACTGATTTTCTGATTCCTGAGTTCAGGTGTCCCATTATGACACGCATATCAATTTCTTGATCTCCTGCTTTTATTTTTTCCGGGACAAGGATTTCTTTTTTTGATTCTGGATCAAAAAATTTGAAGAATCCTTCTGCATTTTGTTCACCGCCGGTTCCACCTTCACCGCCTTCCGGAAATAACTGTAAATTTATTTTAAATTTTTCTGTAATCATTTTTTATCCTATCGCTTTTATGCGTTTTCTTGTCTGGCCTTTGCTTCTGCATCAATTGCGGCCTGATCAACTGGAGCAGTTTTTTCTTTTTTTGCATTGTCTTTAATCTCATTGTCTATTTCATCGAACAAGACCTTCTTTTCTTCTTCATCGTCAAGATATGAGAATGTTTTCTTTGCAATCTCTGACATCGCCATCCCCTGGATAGCCTTTACCGGCAATGAAAGCATCTGCATCAGCCTTGTGATTGTTGTATCAAGTTCTTCTTCTGTGAATTTCTCCTGATATTCAATCTCAATATTTGCATCAGCATCAGTCATGCCTTCCCATTTGGAAAGAATCCGGAAGATTTTCTTCTCTGTTTCTTCAAGTTGATCCGCACCAACAGAAAGAAATGATTCCGCCTTTTTATATTCGAGAGCCTTAGCCACACCTGACTGGACATATGCCTTTTCCTGGTCTTTATCAAGTCCAACCTTATTGAATATTTCCTTCAAATATAATTCAATCACTTTGATGAATGGTTCAATTGAATCAAGCCCTGCACCTTTGAATTCAGGTGAATTGCTTAGTTTCCCGTTATAGGGGAAAACCGTCAGATTTGAAACGCCCTGGGTAATTAATTCTTTCGGAAGATCTGATTCTTTTTCGATCGGGACAAACAGCATTTTGAATGTCCCCGCTGCAATCATTTCATCAAGATACGACAAATAGTTATAAATTGCCCTGTCTAAAAGTGCAATGTCTTCAAATGGAGTTTCAGAAATTGAATCATCACCAGCATCCCTGAAATTAGACAAAACAACCGGGACAATACCAAGGTTATGATTTAATTCTTTTTCTACGGAATAAACATCCTTTTTCTCTTCGTCTTTTTTTACTTCAACCCGAAGCAGTGAATCTCTTGTCCATAGGCTATACAGTTCTTTTTTCTTTTCCTCAGAAAAAGGATCCGATGAATCGATTCCGCAATCATCAAGGATTATCCATTCAAGTTCACCTTCATCATCAAGGTGAAAATCCCGGATCTGCCATGGATAATACATCACGCAGTATGGATTCAAGCCTGCTTCATTTCTGTCATTTGCTGTTCTGATTTCTTCCGGATTAAACGAAGGGCTATCGACAAGTATTGCAGTTGTATACATCATTGAGTGTGTCGCAACAATCTGCATGAAAGTATCAAGGCATTTCCCTTTTGACGCTTTTTCAATGATGTAGTTTAAATTTGATGGGACGTCCCTTTTTACGTCATGTGAAAAAATGAATCCTGCCAGTGTGTCGGCAATTGGCTGCACATGGTTCAAAAAAACTGACCTTGCTTTCCTGTTCTTGTGTTCCGGTGATCCTTCTTTAACATACTGGAAAAGATTATTACTCTTGATGTATGTTTCGCCACCGGCATATGAATCTGAAATTAATTTCCAGATGGATTTTTTGGAATTAATCTTGCTGCTTGTTCTTGTTGCTATTATCTTGAGTTGTTCTTGCGTTGGCATGTTTTAAAATTTCCCGTCTTCTCTTAATAAATCATTCAATGATTGTGATAATCCCTGCAATGTGAAGTGTTCTCCCATGAATTGAAATGAAACATGGCTTGTGTTTTCCTTCATATCACGCTGCATTGTGATGATTATAACTGCATCACATTCTTCATATAATGAATTAGCCATTGCTTCCATTCTGTCGCGGATAATATCAACATTTTTGTTGTTTTCATTCTCATCATTCAGCCCTTCCATGATATTTTCCCGGTGAATGGACTTTTGATTGTTGCACCAACCGCAAGACCGTGAGAATTTTTGTGAACCTCAATTTCTATAAAATGAGATTTCATGAAATAATGGACTATTTTTTCTTTTCTCTTCTTTTTGAAGTGTCTGAATATAAATCTTGCAGGCGGGAAAATTGCTTTTTCAACTTCAGCATTTAACCATTTGAAAATACTGTTGATTCTGTCTTGATCTGCCTTGATTAATTCACGGCTT
>SCLI03000053.1_pt1 | contig 35450 bp, 46 predicted proteins | sample 7268041 | NCBI WGS metagenome assembly SCLI03 (sample SAMN10721081, study PRJNA514188) | viral metagenome | isolation source: depth-stratified mine tailings core A | place: China: Fankou Pb/Zn Mine tailings | collected 2017-10 | reverse complement strand
ATAACAAACGAATCTTATTTCAGTTTAAAAGAAAAAAAATTACTCTAAAATCAATGGAAAATTTTTTTCTCAAGCTGTTCTGTTCTGCTCGAAAGTGAATCTAATTGCCTTTGAATTTCTGATTTTAGAAAACCTATCTGATTCGAATCTTGTAAACGATCCGAGTTCAATTGAGTATAATTTGCTTGTATATTTTTTATATCTTCCTTCATGGAATCAACATCCCTCCGCAAACCATCAAACCAAATAGTTACCGCAACAATTATAGCAACAAAGCCTAAAATTCCTCCCAGCACTAAAATGTTATTTTTCAGAGAATCTGTAATGGTAAGCCATTTTGATTTTTTTATGACCTTAGACGTTTTTAAATTTTCCTCATCATTTTGGGATGCAGGGCTATTGGTCCCCTCTGTTGGCTCATCATCAAAAGTCCTCTCTTCCGAGAGGCTCTCTGCACCTTTCAAAATTGCGTTATACCGCTTTCTTTCCTCGGGACGCTTCGGGGCTATTCTTTTAAATGCTGATTTCTGATGATTATTCCTCATTATAAGTTCTCAACAGAGGGTGAAAATTGTTGACTACATATCTTCTAGCCTCATTTATGAATGTGTCAATTTTGGCATCTCTAATATCTTCCCTGGGTGGTATAAAATATTTTTGAAAGTCTAATTCAGCTATCATACCGCTTTCAATCTTTGCAAAAGTGTGAATAGTATTAACGTAATCATCAATCCCTGATAGGTTTGCCGTAGAGCTTTCAAGTTTTTTTGAAAAAGACAAACTAACATTATTTGGATTCTGAATAGATTCAGTTGTAAAATTTTTTACTAAATCTTCTAACACCGATGAACTTGAGAATTTATGACGAAAGACCATTCCAAATCTCAAAATATTTTTTATTCCGAACTTCATAATTACATTATTAACTACATACGGAACCTGCTTTTCTAAAAGATTTGTGAAATCTTTATCAAAATTTTTAACGGTTATTCTTAAAATTAAATCATCGCTATTAATTCTTATAAAGTTCCCAGTTTGTTTATTGTGAAGTATCTTCTCATCACTATAGTCATTTAAATTTGGAAAAACATCGGGTCCGAATGGCGTGTTATTGCCGTATAAAATTTCGTCTACGATTTCACCTGAAATATCAGGTATACGAAAACTACGGGAATAACGAATTCCCAAAATCAAATTTTCTACACTATGCATTAATTGAGATGGCATAAAATTATGTTTATCATCACTATTTTAAAACTTTGCATAAATAAAGTCAATTTCAAAAAATCCTTTGTTTCCTTATGGCCTCTCATTATACTGTCCGGTTTTTAGGCTGATCAAGGGTAAAATCAATTTATTTCCCGTGGGGCATAAAGCTGATTTTAATCCCTTGACACCTAAAACTTGCGGCCAGTCTATGATAGCCATAATAAGTAATCAAGAAAGGAGTTAATATGGCTAAGAAACAAGTTCAAAAGCCTGTTAGCAAGAATTCGGGCCTGACGCCGGAGATGAAGTCAAATATCATCAAGGCGTCTTTGCAGAGAAAAAAAATCCCCTGCCTTTTTACGACAGAGGATTTTAAAATATTTACACTAACGCTTTGCCCACTGCGGGATTCCGGGGGCCTTCCTCAATCCAGCACCTTTATACCTGTAAAGGTCTGGATCTGTTCGGTTTTCAACGTTCCTATACTTATCTTAGCATAACCCCCCACAAATTGCAAGGGTAGTTATCCACAACACCCCACGTGCTAATTTTCCAACGGGCATTTATCATAATACACCGGACACCACTGCTTATGCAAATCCCATGCTGTTTTCCGATCAATATTAAAATGATTCCCCACTTCTTCATAGGATTCGCCGCGGTGAACCATTTTAATAAGATCCTTATTCCGTTTTTCTTTCTTTGGGTATGCCATAGTTATTATCAGTATAAACCCAAAGACCCCACAAGTCAAACCGACTTTTCCACCAGTCCCGCCGGCGTGATCTTCCAGACCTGTTGTTTGATGTAATCAGTCTTTACCACGTAGGGCTTATTCATTACCCGCTGATGTTCTTCCTTGCAGCGGGATTTGCTGACCGCGGCGTAGTAGCGCAGCGTGGTCCGTTCGCTTTCGTGGCCGCATAAAGCCTGCACGCTCTTGATGTCCGTCCGGCCGTGCAATAGTTCCGTGGCAAAGGTGCTGCGGAAGATGTGCGGATGGATCCGCTTTTTAATGCCGGCCAGCTTCATAGCCGTGTGGATGGTCCGCCGCACGCCTGCCGGCGAAGCGCGCTGCCCGGTCAAAGACACGAACAGCGGCGGAAAATTATCATTGCGCAGATCCAGATAATTTTTCAAATGCTGTAAACTTTCGTCCGTGAAGTAAACCTTCCGCGGCTTATACGGCTTCTTGCCACCGATAATTTCCGCTTCCCTCTTTTCCCAAACTATAGTATCGCGATTTAGTGACAAAGCCTCCCCGATGCGCATCCCGCTGGCGTGAAGGATTTCAACCAAAGCACGATCGCGTATTCCAATTATCCAATTTAAATTAAAAGCGTTTCTGACTTTTTGCCATTCGTCTTGATCGAGCCAATCCACTTCCTTTTTGGCTACCGTAGGCAGCGAAATTTCCCACCAATTGACTGACGTGGCATGGCCTTCCCCCCGGATGTATTCTAAAAGCTGCCGCAACACCACCCCGCGCTGTCCGCCAAACATCCCGTGCTGCTGGCCGGCAAGCAAGATCTTATCCACATCATTTTTCTTTAATCTGTCGATTTCTATGTCCGGCACCCCTGACGGAATTAGCACCTTTTCCCATAGCCTTTTGTATTCATCGAATGTCTTTTGATTTAGGTTTTGCGCTTTTTTGTGTTCGAGCAACCCCCCAAAAAAGTCGCCAATTTTCATATACACAAAATCCCCGTGACGCTAATCAACGGGGATTTGTGCGTTCCTTTACCCCGCTTTCGCGGACAAAGGGCGTAGAACGTCCCTATAGGGATGCACTACAAACGGTGTAAAAAGCGTTGGACCTTTTACGCGCTTAGTATAGCACAAAATCGTTGTTAGCGTCATTCCCTTACGGGAAGAATCCTTTCGGATCAACGATTAATGATTTGCTTTTATTCTATACCGATTTTTCGCTTTGTCAAGAGTTTATTTGTCAAACGTCTAATATTTCACATATATGTCCATTTGAGCATTCTGCGGTGATGTAATAACCACCAAAGAGAGAAGCGCCAAGCCCGAAAGACGGCCGGCGCTTCTTGCTGTTATTGGCACTGCGGCCACCAGTCGCGTTTTAGGATCTGTATGCACTGATCCAAACTGGCTGCGTTGGCAAACAGCCGGTTGTAGGCATCATGGTCAGCCTTCAAAACGCGGATCTTTTTGGACAGCAGCAGCCGTTCGCGCTGCCGGCGTTCGTCTTCCTCTTTTTGGTCCTGCTTGCGCAGGCACGGCCGGTGATAGACATGGATGCCCTTTTGCACCCGTTCCGGGTCAAATGGCGCAACCGTTAAATGGCACACGTGGCAATGCGTCATAACTTCCTCCTATGAAGTTTTTATTTGCTTTCTAACAGGCGTTTTACCCTGACAACCGTTGGTTCCCAATTAGTGCAGGCGGAAGCACAGTAGTAGCCGCGCAGCGATTCCACCGTTTTTCTGGATTCGTAGAGCCGGATAAAGTAGGCATCCATGAAGGCGATAGCTTCTTCCGCGGATTCAAATTTCCGCAGGCCGCCGCCGGGCAGCATCATCCCCCAATAATTCCAATCAGGCGCTTTCGTGCAGCCGTATTGCTCGATCGTGCAGATTCCGATAAGCACGGCCCAAAAGTCAGACTGCGCGATCTGGTCCGCGTATGGTGCAAGCGGACTGCCGGCAGCTTCAAGGTATTCCCGGACAACCGCGGCATCCCCCGCAGGCGATTTAAGATCCGTTGCCACACCCGGGCCTTTATCTTTTGGAACTGTTTTTGGCACGGCAAATCCCGCCGGCAGGACCGGGCCAGTAAATGCAGCAGCTTGGTTATTTGTTTCGTTGCCAATTTGGTCATGTGAATTTGTTTCAGCCGCGGAATTTGGGATCAGCATAATCAGTGCAGCCAGTATTGCCAGTAGCCAAAGCAGCGGCCAGAATTTGAAATTTTTGATATAATCCCCACTATCTCAATTTAGGCCCCTCCAAACCCTCCAAAACCTAGCATGAGTTAATAGAAAAAAGACCGAAATCAATACGATTTCGGTCTTTCCGTGAATCTATGGGTATTATATCACAAAAGCTATTTTCCCGCGAATGGCGGTTCATTTGGCGCGGAAGACCCCTTGTAAGCGAAGTAGAAGGAAAAAGCCATTGATGCCAAAATCATAAAGTCTTTAGGATCGATCTTCCCTAAAAACAAACCTGCGATGGTTGCCAAAGCCATCAAGACAAACACCGTTTTGCTGGCAGATGTTAGTATATCCATACTAATTTTTGTTTACCATTAATTGTTTTAAATTAATATCATTAAAAATCTTGTCCATCTGATTCAACTGATAGTAGTAGTGCGTGCGGTCCGTGCCGGCTTGCTGGCTGTAGTCCAAAGCCTTGTCGTAAAGCCAGTGCGACATTTCATGGATCAGATAATCGACGAACGCCGGCAGGCCGTAATGGAACATACTGACATCGCCTTCGTCCACCTGCAACACCACCATGTCATCGCCGGCGTAGTAGTAGCCAATTTCCGCGGCGCCGTCCGCGTTGAATACCGATCCGCGCCAATCCTGCTTCGATACGCACAGGATGGTCAGATCCGGCAGTTGGTTGTCGCTGGCAAAGCGCAGCGGCATGACCGTATCCTTTAGCCATTCCCGGGAAGGCACGTTATAAAAGTAATAATTATTTGGACCGTTTACCCCTTCGGCCTTGTAGTTGGCCTGGTCAGTTATACCCGTGAAGTTTGTGTATAGCGGAAAGATCTCGAGCTTCACGGTCCGATTGGAATTTTCATAAAACCACTCTTGCAGCATTTCGGGATACACAGCACCCCACGGCTTTTTATAATTCATCAGCAAGCAAATTTTTAACGTCAGCAGTTTTGGCAAATCTAGCGGAAACTTATACGCCCCGCGAATCACCCCGTAGATCCTGTTTGGCTGGACCTTGCGGCCGTAATGCACTTTACCATCTTTGAAGTAGTTGCTTTCCACCACGGCCAAAGTTTTCGGATCTAAAATTGTTGCCACGTGACCGGATCCAATACCCAAAAAAGTGCCTTCGTCAGTTATGACAACATCCCCGCGGCGGAATTTGTTACCCACGTAATCGCGCAAAATGCCGTATTGCTGAACCGATTTCTTCTTTTGGCTGTAACTATCGCCAATGGAAGGGAAATCTATCAGCTTATGCGCAAAATCGCCGCACTGGCCGCCTGCGGATCCTTCCGGATATATTTTTTCTATAATTGGTTTTATATCCATATATTTATTTTTTGAAAAAACGCCACAGGTTTGCCCCCCACGCAAAGCCGGTTACGACCAAAAATAGGGTTGTCAGGGTTTTATCATACGGCTGATTGTCCTTCAAATTTTTGAATCCGGCAATAAGCAGTAAGATAGAAACAATTACAAAGCTCACCCATCGCATGATCTCATTTTGTTTTTGAGAATCCATAGCGTTCTAATTTAAATTTTTATTTGTTGAATAAAAATCCCCACCAGCCAAAGCGCTTTTCTGTCCACGCGCCAGCAATTATGCTGATTGCCGTCAGAATCAAGTGGTGGTGCAGAAACCAAAAATGGAATCCATCAATGCAATATTTTTGCCACATTTGATTTATGTTAATGATTAGTTTTAGCGGGGGTGCAGAGAGTTAGGCACCCCCGCGGCGTTTTTATTTTGGTTTGACAAAATAAATATTTTCTGCTATAACTGGCTTATCTATGGATAAAGATGAAGTTAAATTCAGGGAAGTTGTAAAAGAGTTTTTAGGTTTTCTTTTTAGTATGGTTGTGGTCTTCGGATTTTTGGGTTTTACTATGGCAATAATTACACGTGATGGATCTTATATTATTAATGGTTTAATTCTTGGATTTGTATTACCAATAATGTTTTATATTCGGGATATTGCCTATTGGAACAGTGGCCGAAATCGATTTTGGAATTTAATTTGGGAATGGCTTAAATAAATGAGACTAAAACTTATTTTAAATTATATATTTTGGGCTATACCAGTAGCATTATTTACTTATTTAATTTTGATTCCTTTGTATATACTTTTAGTCATACCTTTTGGAATGATTTATCGTAAAATTAAAAAAATTAATTAAATTTATGATCTTTCTTATTGCAATACTAATAGCCCTGATAATATTTCTTTTTTGGGACTATATTTTAGCCGGGTTTCTAGTAATATCTTCTTTATCTTTAATAGGGATGTATAAGTTTTTAAAGATGCTATGGAAATTATTGACAAATATTATTACCTTATTTTTTATTAAACCAATAAATATAATAAGGACTTTTTATCTTAAACATCGTAAAGCAGTGTTGTATTCCACCGGTGCTGTTTTGGCAATAATATTTTTTGTCGCTATAATTTATAATGGCGTTGTCTAAAACGGCACATCTTCATTAACTAATGTATCCAATAATTCCTTCAAAGCTTTAATCTGTTCCTTATCGCCTTTACCTAAAACCGCTTTAAGTGTCCTAGCCAATACACCCCTAAGATCGCCTGATGCCGCATCACCCATCGCCCCGGCGGTTTCCATAGCAACATCCATGCCTGCGCGTCCGACTTGACCGCGTAGGCTTCTTGTTTGTGCAGTGCCAAATAAGTTTTCTAGCATATCTGCAAACTTAATCTGATCGGTAAGGTTCATTGCTATTTTTTTACCAATTACGTTTTCAACAACCTTCTGTAGATCACTTAAAGTTGATAATGGACGGTCCGCGGCATTACCAAGAATCCTTGCTGCTACCTCGCCAGCACGCAAGGTTTTAGCACCTATTCCGTCCAAATTTCCTTTATAACCAATTAGCTTCACAAAATTCATCAAGGGTGGTATGGACTGCGCCATTTGTTTGCTATACCTAAAATAATTTTCATCCAAATTACGCAAGGGTTTCATTAACAAACCTCTAAATTTTTCTGCTGCCTGCTCTAAACCACCGGAAAAAGTTTCTTGCCGTGCTTTAGCAAGATTTAATTCCTCAAATACTCTTTCCCTAAATGCATGTAATTTCTGTGGGGTCCTTAAAACTTGTCCATTTTTATCCGGTTCTAATAAGTCATACATCATTTGGTAAAACTTCATATCGGGACTAGGCACTTCCCCTGTATTTACAAGTTTGCCCGCAGTTTCTTTTAAAGCTGATCCTTTGCCATCTATAACTTTTTCTGCTAGATTTTCCAACAATTTTCCTTCACCAGTTATCTCTATACCTTTCTTAGCTAACATATCAAAAAACTGTTGAGCCTCTGGAGTTATATCAATTGCTTCAGTTGGCATTTTATTTACTATCTGGCCAACCTTATAAGACAAGTCTTTAATTTTACTGGAAACTGGCAACACTAATTGGTTCAGTATATTTTGTCCGGCGACTTCAAGCGGCTGCGTATTTAATCGCAAATCCGTTGCTTTCTTTTCGGCAATATCAAACATTTTTTGAAAGGCAGATTTATCTTCCGGGGTAGCTGAATGCAAAAAATTAACTACCTGTTCACTAAAACCTGATCTAACCGCGTTTTGTTCCGCCGGGGGTAAAATTTTAATTCTATTAGCTTTTGCATTGGCTTCTTGGACAGTATCAACAACTTTTTCCGCTACGTTTTTAACTGTTCGTCCTACGCTAGATGCAGCATTGGCAATTGGTTCGGTGCCGGGTATTTTTGCCGCTGCTTCCGCTACGGCATCGACAGCACCTCTAACCGCAGGTGGCGCACCACCGCCGGGCGGTGGCATTATACCGCCAACGCCGGTTTTAACTCCTTGCTTTGCTGACTCAAATAACTTATTACCGGGTTTTTCTCCTGCTAATAATAAGCCAATATTAACCGAAGCTTCCAAATTACGAGCTGCTTCCGGATGCTGTTCGGCCCATGTTTTATATTTTGTTCCAATTTCGCTTTCAGCATTCACAATGGTATCGCCAACTTTACTGTTTGCGATTTTTTGGAATGTTTTGTCATTGGACAATTTATCTGCGCTAAATTCTACCGCCGGGGCAATAGCTTCAGTTATCGGCGCAAATACGGCTTTGGCAAATTCACCGGCTGTTTGAAGTCCTGCCGAAAGCGGATTTTGCTTTCCCTGTCCTGCCAAATTAATATCCCTAACAATATTTTCAGCGCCTTTATAATAGTCCTGACCAACACGCTTACCATAATCAACAATAGCCGATCCAACTTTGTTGAAAAAGCCCTTGCCATCGGAATTTTGTTTGGCCTCTAATTCTTGGGATTGATTGCCGGTTACTGTTACCGGCTTACCCTGTGAAAATTGTTCAAGTGATATCGACATATTAGTTAAGGGGGGTTAAGGATCCATCCGGATTTACCCGGGCCTGCTGGCCTTGAGCATTGGAAAGGACATCCCCAACAGTGTATTCCTTGCCATCAGATAATTTGATTTTGGAATATCCGTAGATAGATAACCCATTAATTTTTAATGTTGAATCTAGTTTGCCTGCAAGCGATGATTTAAGATTGTCAATTTTATTTTCCCCTTCACCGCCAAGCCACAAAGTCTTGTTCCACCATCCGGGCAATTTATCGCTATATTGTTTTTCTTCGTAAGCGGTGATCGCCGCGCCGGTTCTGGCTCTAGCCAATAAATCGGTAATTTCACCCTGCAAGGTGGCGTAAGCCTGCCGCGTATCAGATGGATGTATCCATGAAAAAGTTCCTGCCAAAACGCCAGTGGACATTTGACTAAATAACCCTTTTGCCTGATCTAATTTCTTTTGCAAATCGTAAAGCGCGGTTATACCATCCTTTTGTGTGGAAGAAATTCCATCTGGCGCTATACCTGTATTGCTATTAACCAAAGTGCCTGCTGGTTTAGGTAATGATTTGGCAATATCAGAAACTACACCAAACGTTCCTTTTGGCAGTCCAGTAGGAATTTGACCATTAGAAGCGTATTGCTGTGCATAGGCCACCAAATCCATAGGCGATACCATACTTCCCGCGCCGGAAGAAGAAGATCCCAAATCTTGTCGGCTAACCATTTTGCCGGATTTATCAAATCCAAACCTGACCACGCGGCCGCCGACATCCTGCGTGGTATATTGGATGTTCGTTGGTCCTGTGCCTTTAGACAAAATTTTTGTTTCAATGCTGCCATCGGGTTTAACCCCATAAAATACAGTGTCACCAGTATTTTCATCCACATCGATTTTAGTTGATTGATAGGTTTTAGAAGGTCCGATATTCCCGGCTTTTTGCGTGGTTACTTGCCCTGTCAAAGGATTTTTAGTCATGACATAAACATTACCCGTAACCTGATCTACCTGTGTTCCAATGCTTTCAGGTGCCAATGCCTTATAAATATTAATTGTGTCGGCAAGGTCATTTTTACTTGCATCATACACAAATTTGGCAGCATCCAGTTTCGCCTGCCGGGAAGTCTGCAAATTTCCTAACACATCCAAAGCAGTTTGCAGTTCTATATTTTTGCTGTTTAATTTGTATTGTCCTTGCCTTTGGGTTTCATACTGCTTAGCGGTATTTACGGCCGTTAAAACCGGATTTTGCCCTTCCTGCGCAATTGTATTTTGGGTATCTTCCTGAATTTGGGCTGCTTCGCCTTTTAACTTTGCCACATTAGTAGCGGCCGAAGTTTCTTCCGCCGTAGGGGTAAAATAATCTAACACGCGCTGCAAGCTAGTATCAATTGCACTTTGTTTAGTGGTAAGAGTATTCCTAATATCTGCCACAGTTGGCGCGTTTGGATCAAAAGCATTCTTAACCGTGTTAGCATCAAAAGACGCAGGCGGGGTTACTTTAAAATCCGGCGCGGATCCTGCCGGCTTAACCTGCGCGCCGTTAATGTCATATTCGCTGCCATCGCCTAACTTAAAAGTTGTAGGCGGTGGTGTTGTTTGGGTTTGGGTTGCTAAATCTTGGGCCATATATTTAAATATTTATTTTAGTTAATAAGACTTTAAAAGTTAGTTCCACACATACATCTTTTAAAGCAGTCAAAGCGCCAGATGTTTTTAAAGCTATTGCATCACCAATCGCCAATTCCCGATTTGCATATGTTGCAGTCAAAGATCCGTTTTGGATAGTGTCAGCCGCAGCCTTTAAATCAAGGGTAGATGCCAACATGGTTGTGCCTGATCCTTTGGCTGTCCCAGATGACACCTTTTCTAAATCCAGCGTAACTGCCCCAGCATCGCTGCCTGCTACGGCATGGCGTTCCTGAAATTTTATAAGCGCGCAAGGAAATGGTGCTATAAACACGGGTCCGTATTTGGCCGCAGTTTGCGCGTCTGTATCCGCGACTTTGGCAAAAACTGTAAAAGTCAATGAGCCAATTAATTGGTGCAAACTCGTCTGCTGCGGCGAATTTTGATGCTGCTGTTCCGGCTCAATTACCACGTTTTCAACCAAATGATCTTTGAATGGATCTTCTTTTTTCATGTTATTGTTGTGTTCCGGTTAATCCTAAAGGCACGGCCCATAATTCAAATCTTTCCAATGCCAGTTTGCCTAAAGTCAATTCCACATAAAAAGATTCAAAGTCTTCCGTTGTCCTGTTTCCATAAGGATAAAAGGTAGTGCGTTTAAGCGCGCCCACATTTGCGTAAGCCTTAGTGTCACTTAGGGAAATCGTAGCAGCCCCGTCGCTTTCAATAACCTGCAAGGCAATTGATTGGTTTGCTGACATTCTGTCCCGAAACACAGCTTTAGCAAAAGCCATTTTATACGCGCGTTTTAATTGGATTATTGTTGTATAGGCATCGCAGTTTCCCCGCGTAGCACCGGCATTCATCTGATACAAAGCCGGCTGATCACAGGCGGCAAAAACCGAACTACCATTAAAACCTAAACAAGATATATTGCCGGCACCGACGCTGTAAGGCTGATAAAATATTCTCTTGCCGCCTTCAATCTGCGTGCCGTAAGCATATATCCTGCTGGAAGATGCCCCGCCCCAATAAATAGATCCGCCAACTTTTATTATTGACTGCGGACCGTTTGGCCTGACCGTTATAGTGCTGTTGCCGCGGAAAGTAAAAAACTTCCGCAACTTATACCCGCGGCCGCACCGATACATATTGTCTTGGCCGAATACGATAATATCATCATCCAAAATTTCCCCGCCGATAAATTTGGTTTCCCAGTAGTCCCATAAAATGTCAAAAGAGGCTTTTGCCAAATCCCAAAAAGCCACCACGCAGCGATACCTGCCATACGTGGCCGTGCCGCTGGCATCGGCAATTAAAACCAAATACTGCCCGTCATTCAGCAAATCCCGAATTGTCATGCCGGTTTCCATGACCACGGCATTTAAGGAATTGCCCGTGGTGCCGGTTGCAGAAGTCAGGATGTGGACAGCATTACCATCAGTAACATACAAATTACCATCAGGGCCGATGCAAAAAACATGGTCATTGGTATTTAAGCCGGTTAAAAGCGTGGTGTTTGTATTGGTGCCGATCGTATTGGCAACCACGGACCCGTTAAGCGCATAAATGTATTTGCCCTTCCACGTGATTGCGCCTTTGGCTGATCCGGTTGTAATGCCCGAAGATGCGGTAATATCAGTTACAGCCCCGCTTAAAGTATTAACCTGATACAGCTTTGAAGCGTCGTGCAGATAAATGTAAGAAGTGCCAGCGTCATTGACTTCGGTTGAATATAGTGGCGTGGTTAAAACCGTAGCATCCCCGCGTCGCGTGGGAGTCAAAGAAGGTATTAAATACCCCAAAACTTCAAACGGATCCGTATCGTTCAAAATTTGGAATAATCCGCCAATGGCAGCAAAGCGCTGATAGGAAATGCCCTTTAAAAAATCAGCAGCGGAAAGCTCAAATATTTTTACTGCACCTTCTGGTATAACCATATATTTTTAACTTCTATTTTGTTTGGTCCATGTCGGATCGGCGGATTTGTTTTGTTTGGTCCATGTCGGATCGGCGGATTTGTTTTGTTTGGTCCATGTCGGATCGGCGGATTTGTTTTGTTTGGTCCACAGGATAGCCATTCCATTTACTAAAAAAGTCACTAAATTCCCGGTTAAGCTAAAGGTTGCGTTTACTGCGCCCATTATCAAGGCTTTTACCAAAGATGCCGCTTGGCCTGTTAAGGTGAAAGATGCCGCTGCCGCAGTCAAAATCTTGCCATAATTCAATGCCACGCTATATCCAGTCAGAACAAAATTCCCCACTGCCGCCGCGACTTTTCGCCCCCATTTGAACAAAGTTGTCTGACCGCTTAATAAAATAGACCCGTAAGCCGCAAGAATTTTTAAAGCGATCTTAAATAATGATGCTTCCCCGGTTAATGTAAAAGTGGAGTATGCGGCAGCAAGTGTGTAAGCTTCAGTGGCGCTATAAGCGGCAGATGGCGGCGTAAAATTGGTAGTCCATCTGGCAATTCCTTTGCTAATTCGTAATTCATCAAGCCAGCCATTAAATTCATACCCAAGACCTGGGTTTAAATTATATGCTGCAATATATAGGGAATCAGTTGAATCGTTTAATGATCCTGATGTAGCCAACGATGCAGGTGTTCCGGAAGCAGACCCGTCAATATATAAAGTCAATGTATCGCCGTTTCTCACCATTGCTATATGATGCCAAGCCCCGTTATTTACTGCGGCAACAGAATTAACAGAATAAGTGCTAGGTTCTATTCTAACATCAACTCTAATCGTTCCGTCAGGATTTAAGGCAATATCCCAAGACCTTTGGGTTCCTCCGGCATCCGGCCATTGCGCTAGTAGGGTTGCTATGGCAGCAGGATTTGCATTAACTTTAATCCAGAAATCTACGGTGAAAGCCCCGCTGCCGAATGCCCAATCTGCGTTATCAGCTAAAGTAAGATAATCCCCTGTGCCATCAAATAGCCCTGATGCCCCGCCAAATTTGCTTTGAGCCGTATCAATTTGTGCGTTACCGTTGGCCGTAACAGTTTTTGGCGTGGTTTCCGAATCGGTAAAAGTCGTGGATGCATCCGTTCCATCCATATGAAGCATCAATTTAACATAGGAATCTATTCCGGCCATAAGTGATATAAGTTATTAGGCTAATTGTAAAACCCCGTTTGTGCCGTCAAAATCAACCGTAAAGGTATTGCCGCTCGCTAAGGTAATAGCGGATCCGTAATCCCACCACCCAATCAGGTTTTTTCCGGCCGGTGTATCGTTATACAATACCACATACCGAAAAGGCCCCACCGCACCGGTGGCGGTCAAAACCAAATCCGCACACACCAGCTTATAAGTGCCGGAAGTCTGCGCCGATGAAGAAACCGTAACTGTCCTGTCCGATATGTTGGTATAACTGATTTCCGTAATATCGGCCAAAACCGCGTTGGTGGCTACCGGCGCGGAATTGGTCAAAGCGACTTTTAAGGTATCACTGCCTAAGTTGTGGACCTTTTCCGCTACCGCCTCCACAAAGGCATTAAATTTATTAAATGCTGCCATATATTTATTCCTTTCTTAATTTGTTAATTAAAATGTTTATTCCATATCTTCCACCACTATCCTGATATGCGGTGGCATGTCTTTTAATTTATTAGATCCTTCTTGATTGGTAATCAAATCCAAAAGTCCCTGCACCGGCTTGCCGTTTTTAACCCCGCCGTATAATTTAAGCTGGATAAAGTCTAATTGGCTGTCATAGCCCGGATGCGTGCCTGCAAATTCTTCCGCCACCATCAAAGCCACGGCCCGATCCCCAGGTTCGTCAAACCCTATTTCCGAAGTAGTGGTGGAAGCGTTAAACTCGCTAATTTCGCGCGGGAAGTATATTTTTAAGCCAGCCAATAAAGTTACATCTGCCGCAGCCGGCGCCGGATCTATAAACAAAGATCTACCCTTTATCCAATAATTTACAGGTTTGCCGTTTGATTCGCCGTAATTGGTCAAGGCGCCCGGCCGATCAGTTTCGTCCATCGGGTTTAACCGATAATAATTGCCTGCGCTGTCTTTGATTTCCACGCGTTCTAAACCAATAGCATAAGCCGGCAAGGTATAATCCCGCTGCCCTGCCTCCAAAGGACAGGTGGCAATTGGCAAATCCGTTTGAGCATTATCATCCCAAGACCATGCATCACTTGCTTTCATCAGCATCAGCGCCAGCAGATATTTGGAAGTATTGGCTGCCCGAGCTTTGGCCGCTAAGGAATAAACCGTAGTATCGCCGGATGCCAAACCTAATAAATCGTTCACATAGTGAACTAAGCTGTCGTATGGGTTGCTTGTATCGTAAAATTTCATTGCGGTAGTCCTTCCGTTTGCGGCATGTCCGCGGCTTTAGCAATCGCTGCCGCAGCCGGCGCGGGTGCAGCGCCGCCCATGTTATTCGGCGCAGCGGCCTTAGTTTTAATGCCAAATAATTTAATTGGGCTTTGCCCTGCTTCGTTGGCAATCTGCTCGAGCAAACGCATGGCGGTTTCATTCTGCTGCAAAGCCGGACCTGCTTCCAAAACAATCTTTAAGATGTTACCCAAAGATTCCATATCCACGGAATCTGTGCTATCGCCGGAAACATCCACTTTGACTTTTTCCTTAATGTCATCATAAAAGCCTGCTGGCAAGGTCATGGAAATCTGGTCCCTACGTTCTACCATTTGCGTTACCTTTTGCAGTTCGCGGTCAAAAGCTGCCAAAGACGGCACTGCGCCATACTTCTTCTCATGCTTTTTGACCATTTCATCCATATAAGCCGCGATCATAAATTCCCGGGCCTGCTCTAATTGATCGCGATCCCCACTGAAGATAAAGTCATGTTCGCCGCGCTTTTCCTTTTTAAACTGTGGCACCACAAAATCATAAATAATATCTTCAATAAACAACCCTAAATTTTCGCGCTTAAAGGCATAATGGGTATTAACCGCATTGGACAAAAGTGCGCCTAATCTAAATGGCACGCCACTACCCATCGCTTCACCGGTTACGATTTCATGGGTAAAGGCGTTATTATCAGCTGAATCCTTAATCCGGTTAAATACTAAATTATACTGCGGCAGGTTGCGTTCCGCCATATCTACCTGCGTCAGTTCGGACTTTAAATTAAATACCGTGCCGTTAGTAGCCTGCGAAAACAAATTGGAAGGCGCTTCCGGATCCCGGCTGTTAAAGAATTTTTTGGAAGACCAGTGCAAAGATTTTCTTTCCAAATGGGTAACGTCATTATGATATTCCTGATGCTGGAACAGATCTTCCATCACGCCTACGCCAAGTCCGCGGTTTTCTTCTTCTTCCCAATCCAGTTTCCGGTAAGGCGGCTTTTGAATTTTTATGCTTTCCAAAACTTCCGGCTTAGATTTTATATTTTTACGGTTTTGCGTGTTACGTCCCGATTCCTGCTGATACCATTCCATCCCGGTAATAATGGTCCGGGCCTTAACCAAATCCGTAGGCAACTGCGGGTTTTCAGTCAGTTCATCTCCCGGCACGTAGCCGTAACGCTCGATTACCTGAATTTCTTCCAGCTTTTGCTTTTCATACATGTCCATCACTTGTTCCACGTTGTCCCAGCCATACTTCTTGCCGGCTTCGTAAAATTCGTCAAAGTTGTAGATGTGCTTTTCATCGATGAAGGTGGAAGCCATCATGCTGTTTAAGGTCATGTCCCAAATGATGTTGCGCAGTTGCATTAAAACCGGGTTGCCGTTCACGTCTTTGACGATTACGGACCCGTAGCGCGGCCACTTGCTGCAAATATCGTTGAACATTTTGCCCCAGCCGTTTTCGCGCATCCAGTCCCGCAGCTCATGTTCAAAAAACCACGCGTGGTAATACTGCCCGTTGGCGGACCTGATTTTTACGTTCTTGGTGCCGATATTGACCGATTTGGTGGCTGTGTTTACCCGGTATTTGCTGATGTTGATGAACAGCTTTTTAAAGTTTTCGCTGTCATACTGGCCCTTTAAAAAGCGGGATGCAAAATACAGGTCAATCTTATTCAGGATGGAAAGGTAGTTGAATTGGTAGCCCGAAGGCATCGACACGCCGTAGGTTTCCACGGATGCAACTTCTTTTTGGACCTTTCCAAATACCGTATTTTTTGAGCTTTTGGATTTTGCAGCCATATATTTTGTTTCCTAAAATATAAAACCGGGAAGCCTTTTTCAAGGCATTCCCGGTCTTTCCGAAGAATCTATAGATTAAGTTATCTACAGTGTAGCACCATTAGAAACTTTGTCAAATGGCTACTTTTCCGCCAGCAGTTCTTCTAAATTTTGAATCAGGATCTTTTCCGCCGCGATCTTGGTTTGCGCCATCTTTAGGTTCTGTTCCGCCAGTTGCTTATTGGGTGATCTAAGCAGTTGGCGCCGGTAAAGGATTTCCGTTACCTCATCTGCTAATACCATCTCTCTCATTTCAGCAAGCAGTCTTTCCGCAGCTTGCCGGTGCGGTTTGTCTAATACGCTCATAAATTTTCCTTAATTATTTTAATTGTTTTATCCACATCCTTTTGCTCAAAACTTCGATGGTAGCACAGATACAAACCACGCTGGCTAAACCTCAAAGCATTTTTGCCGATTTCCACGTCCGCGCCGCAATACATCGGCTGCATACTCATGGGCTTAAAAAAGTGCCGCGCCGGAATGTTTGCCTTAGTCAAAGCCTGCAATACCCGGTCCCGCTGATCCTGATTTTCCATCACCATGTCGTAAACCCAAATAACAGATCCGCTTGGCCGCGACAAAGTGTAGTGGCTGAACGCTTGGTCCAGTTGGTTCGCCCACGCCTGCCGCTGCTTCAAATACCACTTAATGTCCCGCAGTTCCATCAGCGCGTGTTCGGCCTGCATGTTGGTCATCCGGTAGTTGTAGCCTATGGCATGGTGGTAGTAATCGTGCGCGTGGCCGAACGCCATAGATTTCAGTTCCCGAATCCGGTTTGCCAAAACTGGATCGTCAGTATTTACCAAGCCGCCTTCTTCCGCCTGAATGATCTTATTTCGATAGAGCGAAAACACCGCCAGCTTGCCAAAGGTTCCAACTTTTCGGCCGATAATTTCCGCGCCGTGCGCTTCGCAGGCATCTTCGATCACCGGAATGCCTAAACCAACAATCGGGATGGTTTCGTAAACCGGTCGGCCGTATAGGTGTTCGATTATAATGGCTTTGGTTTTATCGATAATTTTTCTTTTAATTTCCCCGCCGTCCACATCCACGGTTTCGTGCCGGCAGTCCGCGAATATAGGCTTGGCGCCGCAATACGTTACGGCGAATGCTGCAGCGATCATACCAAAGTCCGGCACAATCACTTCATCCCCCGGTCCAACGCCCAAAGCTTTCAAAGCCAGATGTAGCCCGGCGGTGCCGGAAGATACCGCTACGGCTTCATTGGTGCCGATGTATCTAGCCCACGCAGTTTCCAGTTGTTCGTAAGGCTGCTTAAAAATCCCATTTGTGACCGTTTGCATAAAAATATTCAATAGTTTTCTTTAATGCTTCTTTTAAGCTGACAGTTGGCCTTGTTTTAATGACCGAATACAGCTTGGTATTGTCTGACTGCAAATGCCAGATTTCCCACGGCCTGACACGCTTTTGATCTGGTTGCACTCTTACTTCCACGTCCATCAATTTGCCAATTAGGACAGCCAAATCATAAATTTTAATTCCTTCTTCGCTTCCCATGTTATATACTTCGCCGGACTGACCGTTATGCAGCAAGTCCACAGCCATGCGCACGGCGTCACCGGCATACTGGAAATCTCTAAAAGAATTATTGCCTAAACTGACATCGCAAATTCTAGGGCTTGAACCACCATTAAAAGCCGATTGATTTTTTTTCCAATTAGCGATTTGTTGAATAATTTCCGGAATCACGTAAGGATGGCTTTCCCGTTCGCCAACACAGTTAAATTGCCGCAGCGCAATTACCGGCGTGCCGGCTTCCTTAAACCTAGCCTGCACTAAGCAATCGATTGCCAGCTTGGCCGCCCCATAAGTGGAATGCGGCCTTGCCGGATATTCTTCGTTAATTCTATGGTCCGGCGCATCCCCGTAAATTTCCGCACTTGATATTTGCAGGATTCGCTTTACCCCGGCTTCCTGCGCCGCGTTCATCACCATCAGCGCGCCCCGGGCATTAATGTCAAACACGTGCAGCGGCCGCTGAAAAGACAGCGGAATGTAAGGTTCAGCCGCGTAGTTAAATACATATTCTATTTGGTGTTCAACAAAAATCTTTCGTAGCTGTTCTTCCGAATGGGTAATGTCGCAGTAAATAAATTGGCACCTTGAGCTATTATTTAAAAATTTCTTTTGGCCTGTTATAAGGTTATCCAGCACCAAAACAAAATGCCCTTCATTGATTAAGTGATCTACAAGGTGGCTACCTAAAAAACCAGCGCCACCAATCACACAATACCGCTTTTGAAATTTATATTTAGCCATAAAGTTCCCTTTCCCATTGTGTTTTTAATTTTTCCCATGAATACATTTGCGACAGCCAGTGCATTTCATCGGAATACTTTGACAGGTTCTTGCCGGCCAGCCGATCGATCGTATTGGCAATGTCTGCCGGCAGCACTTCCGCGGCATCGAACGCGGTGCCAATAAACTGCCGCCTGTATCTGGCTACCGGGATCAAGAGCTTTTTTGGCAAGTAGGCATTGAACGGAAAGCGGTTTGTGGAAATGATCGGATAGCCTGCTGCCATCGCTTCCTGAATTGGTAACGACAAACCGTTAAACTTTTCCGGAAAAATGAACGCGTCACCTTGCCCCCAAATCTGCCAGTAATTTTCGTAATCGCCCACGATGACTTCGATTCTCGGATTGCTGTTTTCGATCGGAATCTGGCTGTTGATGATCAGCTTCACGTCAGATTTTACAAGATCCATTGCTTTCACCAATTCCGCGGTGCCGTTTCTGCCGTTTAGGCCGCCATGCCCGGCATTGTGAATCAAGGTTTTCAACCTGCTGCGCCGCCTGTAGGGAATCCGGTCTAAAGCAATAGGCCACGGCAAGAATACGGAATCCGGATAGAATTGTTTGTCCAAAAGCGATACGGTTATGATCTTATCCGCCTGCCTGATTATTCCCGGGTTGGTGCATTCATACATGGGAATTAAAACCCGTTTACCGTGCCAAAATTCGCTTTGGTAAGGCGTTTCTATGGCAATGGTAATATCTGTCGTCAAGCGGCCTACAAGGTTGTAAAAGCGGTCTGGATAGCGCTTATAGCGGCCATTGGAAACGATCTGGATCTGGTCAAATTTAATGTGCCGGGCCAGTTCCCATGACATGTTCCCTAAGCCCGAATTGTCCGCCCGTGCTATCAGCCCTAACGTTGGTTTCATGTTTGTGTATTAAATGCGGAAAATATTTCTTCACCATATAAAATACCTGCACCCGAGTCTTGCCGCTGCGGATCTGCTTGCTGCCTTTGTTATTGTGGTGTCGGCGAAATTTCATAAATGCCTAAAATAAATCGGGTCCAAAACTTCCATTTTAAACTGATATTCCCGGTCAGTCAGCATGTCATAAGTGGCATACGGCCGGGATCCCCATGTTTTTACCCAAATATCCAACCACTTTGCTTTATGGTCATCGCACAGTTCCAGCGTCCAGTAACCCCAATGCACGGAAGCGGCCGAACACTGAAAAAGCTTTACGTCATAAGTCGGCGCGCCTTTGACAAACCGGTAAGCGCCGCAGGTAATCGGATCTATCCAGTGTCATTCTTCCTGTAAGTTATAAATTCTTTCCCGCCCCGATTCCTTGCCCTTTAAAAAATAATCATCCATCCGGCGGTAAAGTTTGTCATCCCTTCTTGCCACGGTGATCATCGGGCAATAGCCCTGATGCCCGGGATTTTCCGCTAAAGTCTTTTCAATGATTTCTTTGGCGCCATCCTGCCAAGTTTCATCAATGTCCATCTGGATAGCCCAATCAAAACCGGTTAAAAGGTTAAAGGCTTTTTCTTTGGATTTTTCGCTGAATTGGTCCTTGCCCTCAACTATGCCAACCGTCAGCTTCCAATTTTTCAGCACTACAAGATTTTCCGGCAATAGCCTGTCCGCATACCACGCCACCGGATACTGCAAAATTTCCGCCTGCTTCATAAACTGCGGCACCCAATTAAAATCCCTATCGCAAATTGCTGTAAATATCCCTATTTTCATAATTGAAAGATTGCCATCTTGCCGGCCTGCGCTACAGGTCTGGCAAAAAATTGATCAAAAGCTTTCATAACGTTTAAGCCGTCCGAAGTCCGGTAATAATCATGTCCGGCAATATATTTGGGATGGCATTGCAAAGCTTTTTCAATAGCCGCCTTAGTTCCTTCAAAACTGTGATCCCCGTCAATATACACAAATTCCGATTCCACCGGCTGCCAGTCTTCCGCCCTGCATCTGACTGGCTCAATGTTTAAATATCCTTTGGTATTTTCCAAAAATGTTTTATAAATTTCTTCGCCTTTTTGCCCTTCGTAATCCTGCCAACTATCCACGCAAATCAGCCAGCGGTTCAAGCCGGCAAGCAGCGCCGCGGACCTTCCCTTATAGCTGCCAATTTCCACAATCGGCCCTTTGGTCTTTTCCGCCCACTTCAAAAGCAAATCCGCTTCTTCCTGATCCAGCCAACCTTCGGGTAATGTGTTAATATCAATCATAAAATTTCGTAAATTGATGAATCTTCGTATTCCAAAATTAAAACCTTTTTTGCCACGCGCTTTAATTCCTGCTGCATCGGCAGCCATGCATCCTGCCCCAAATTACCAACTATCATGTGCCTGATGGATATGCAAACCGCCCAATCAAAGCTGTTATCCGCAAACGGCAGTTGCTTTAAGTCCGCCTGAATAAAAGCCTTGTCCGGATACAGTTCCTTTGCCTTATTAATAAAGTCCGGGGAAAAATCCACGCCCGTATAGTCTGCCGGCAAAAATTCGCTGGCCCGGCCGTAACCGCATCCGGCATCCAAAACCTTGTCCTTCACCGTCATGTGCTGCTTAATTATTTTCTGGTGGTTCTTTTCAATAAACTTCCAAAGCGTAGTGTTTGCCACGTAAACTGAATAATGCGGATACCCGGCCGGCGCCGTATCAAGCCGTTCCTTCCAAAATTCCAATTTATCTACTTCGCGTTTCATACGGCAATAATTACTGGTTTATCAAGCCACTGGATTTCTTCCTTCACCTTCCAGCCGGCAGCTTCTAAAAGCTTTTTCATATCTTCCGGGTGCGATCCAAAATATTCTTCCCGAACGTGCGCTTTCCTTAAATTGCACTGCACCACCAAATGCTTGCATTTCTGGTGCAGCCTAAACAGCATCGGGATCTGCTTTGGCCGCGGCAAATGGTAAATCGCATTAAGCAAAAGCGCAGTATCACAAACTGGAAAAACTACATCAGAAATATCCGCTTCCACAAATTCCACCGGCAAATCTCTTTGTGCTAAATATTCAAAAATCAGCTTATTGGTATTGGCCCCATCAATGTAAGAATAGTCATAACCAATCACCCGCTTGGCCGTCTTTGCCGCCATGATGGACAAATAACCTTCGTTACAGCCTAGATCCAAAATTACTTTGCCCTGTGGCTTAATTAAATTTTCCAGCAGTTCCCATCGCGGCGCGGCATTTTCTTTGTAAGTCGGATGCACGCTTGCCGGCAAATTGGTGAAATTGCCGTAATCTATAAAATAATAATTTGGGCCAATGCCTAATTCCCGCGCTTTTAATTTCCGGCAAATAAAATCTTCATCAATATCCTGCCAGTTAAAAGCAAATTGTTTGACCTTAACTTTTTCAATGCCTAAATGAATTAAAATTGCCGTCCTGTGCGATCCGTCCAGCCTTTCGCCAGTCTGCTCTACGCAGATGCCACCGGCAAAATTGCCGGCTTCCGGGTCAAAACCTTTGGCTTTGATGGATTCATAAAGTTCAAAAAACTGCTGTGTGCGCATCGCCATATCCGCATCGCCTTTTAATTTGCGCCATTTTTGAAAATAAAACGTATCCACCGGCCTGATCTGCGGGTTTTCATCGTATTGCCGCAGCGTTTCAGTCATGGAATTAAAAACATTTTCGTAAAAGCTATCATAGTCTTGATCCCAAATAATGCTTTTGCCGCGGTCTTTATCATCATCCACTTTTAAAATATCAGTTGGTTTAACTTCCACCCATTTAAACGGGCGGTTGCCTTCCAAAAGCTTTTCCCGTTCTGCCATCTTAGTTGTGTGGTAATCGTAAAACATCCAATAATTGCTTAATTCTATAATCCAAAGTGTGATGCGTTTTAGTATGTTCAAACCCGGCTAATGCGATTTTTTTGCGTTTGGTTTCGTGTGTTAAAAAGTAATTGATTTTTTCTTTTAAACCGTCAAAATCATTGTGGAAGTAAGGCACAAAATGCTTATAGGGTTCGTATTCGCTGTCCAGTCCCGGCACCGTCGGATGGATGATAAACCCGCCGCGGCCAATGGTTTCGTAAATCCGGTTTGACCAGTAAAAAGGGGAATAGACTGATTCGCCAATAACCACTTTGCAGGATGCATATAGCTTGTTTAATTCGTGTCCGCGGATTTCCTGTTCTTCGCCTTTGCCAATCCATTTGAATTTGCCCGGGTATTCTTTCCTAAGCCATTCAATCAGCCTTTGCCGGTAAGGGTATTCCCCGTTCATTGATCCTACAAATACCACGTCAAAGCTGTATTTTTTTTCCGGCTTGGCTAAATAACAGAAATCTTTGGCAATACCCTGCCTGATGGTAAAATGCCTGATACCTGATTCTTTCCAGTCCTGATCGTGTCCGCCGTCCGGGGTAAAAGCGTAAGTGCATCTAAATGGCGGCTCTTTCCTTTGAGCTTTCCACTGCCTTGTCAGCCCCCAATACAGATCCGGCAAATAGCAGGCAGTGGTAAAGTTTAACTGTTCAAGGTGCTGCAAAAAGAAATAGCGGATCCGCGGATCTATTTTCAGCTTGGCCCACATCACCAAATCTGGCTTTTCCAAATCCAGCAAATCCTTAGCCACGGAAAATTTAAAGCTGTTTTCTTCCATCCTAAATACTTTGCAGCCGGCCGCTTCCAAAGCCTGCGCAATTCCTTCTTCATCCCACAGCCTTTGAAATGATCCGATGTAAAGGATTTTAGGCATGGGCTTTTTCGCGGTGCGTCTTTAACAGCTTTTCAGTCTTATAGGTTTTGCCGCACAAAGGACAGGCGTGCATCGCCGTATCCCCGGGCGCAAAGAATTTTGGCGGCTCATTGACTGTCTGCTGCACATCGCCGACATATCCTATAAACTGAAATTCGTTTTTATTGCAGATATTTTCATACCAGTCCCACTCGCTCATGTCCAAAAGCTGCCCGTCAAGCAGGCGCCGGACATAGACGAATTTGGTTTTGCTGTATTCTTTTCTTTCGCCTTTAATCATAATTGTGGCCTCTCGTTTCTTGTTTGGCAGTCCGGACTTTCTGCCAACTGCTTTAATAATTTTTCCGGATTAAACGGATGCATTTTTAAATCCCTTTCCAAATCCGCGTAATATGCCGGCTTCATGTCCCGCTTGTCGTATTTTTTGTATCTTTCCGCTTTTGCCTGCCTGTCTTTTGGTTTCATTAATCCGTAGTGCAAAACGTAATAAGGCGCGTGCCAGCCGTGGCTATAGGCAATGGGCGGACCTAAACCACAGTGCAGATTGGTCTTTTGAAACTCCAAACCATACTGCGGCAAAAACTTATAAAACCTTACATTCCAAAATCTTTGGATCCCTGTGTCATGCGCGAAGTGCTGTTCGTCGTTGTAGAGATTGACAATAAGGAAGTGGAAGGCGATTTCGCCACTGTTCGCCAAAGCCTCCGCTTCACGCCGCGTAAATTCTGGTGCAAACCTTTCGTCTGCATCCAACGCCACGATCCAGTCAGGCGATAGATTACCAATACGGCGCAGTAAATCGGTCTTAATAAGAGGTTGATTATAACCCCATTCGCGATCATCCCTGTAAAACCAATATCCGTATTTTTTGATAAGTTTTTCGGTTTTGGCATCGGTGTTGTTTCCGCAGATTATTGCGTCATCGCATAGACGCTTAAATTCCTTTAATGATCCTTCAAGATAGCGATCAGCCTCGCCCTTACCCACTACCATGAAGCCTATTATCCGCATTGCCTTATAAGATTGTTATCATAAATAGTGTGGCAACTTTTGCATAAGGCTATAAAATCTTTTAAACAACGCCGATATTTTCTATCAATATTAGCCCATTCTATATTCCATCGCCTACCGACTTTTTTACCTTCTAATCCGCAATGTTCGCACTTTTTAGGCTTGCCACGCCATTTTGTAACCCATAGATGTAAAGCAAAATATCCAACTTTTTGCCCCATCCAATTCGGGTGGCTGATTCCCCGTGGATATTCTCGCTTGGCCGGAATGTTGCCTATTTTAAATTCTGTTTTTTGACTATGGTGCTGACCTAATTGATATTTATTAGCACACTCATGGCTACAAACTTTGCCACGCCCTTGCTTAATTCTGTAGCGATACGCCCAAAATTTATTGCCACAAACTACGCAATTTCTATTTTCGCCTTTGATATTATGTGCTTTAAATAATATATTTTTCATACTTTCCCCAATCCGCGCATTGAAGGCGGCAAATTGCTAGTTGGCGCTGCCGGCTTCCACAGGCGTTCCCGGGCCGGTGGCTTGCCGCGCGTTAATTTCCGCACTTTGCGCAAAAACGGATCATTCGGATCTGCCGGGGTAAGCCTGCCAACGCGGATTTCGTGTGCCACGCGCTTACCCACAAACCGGTCCAATTCGGCTTTAACTTCCAAATTTTCTTCCCTGTATTCGGTATTAAAGGCTTTTTTGTTGTCCCGCAGGTCCGTTAAGGTTTTTTTCAGCTTTTCCGGCACGCGCTTATTTTTTAAAATATCATCCACAATTTCTTTTTCTTCGCCGCCCTTATTGTCTATGGCCCGGCCTAAAAGCCTTTGCGGAATTTGCGCGCCGATGTGTTCAAGCCTGCGTTCAGCCGTCTTTTGCATGTCAGTTCAAGTTAATGTTTTTAAGGCCGCCTAAGCCAAAAAATTGCCTGCTGCTTAGCATCCTGCCGTCCGATCCGACAGTCTGACCGCCGCCAATAACAGATAAATCCTGCGGCGGAATAAAATTACCCCTTGCCGCTTTCAATTCCGCTTTCCATGCTTCAGATATGCCGGCTTTGACCTTGTCCACGATTTTTTCCACGTGTTCGTCAAAGTTTTCATCCAAGTCATAAAGTTCGTCCAGTTCCGCTTCTTCTTTTTTGGTCAGCTTATTTTTTCGTTCCAGCCGGCGGATCTTGGACTTAGCCCCGCGCAGTTTCAAATGCAACTTGCCTATTTCCCCATCCTGCCATTCTTTGAGTTTCAATAAAGCTTCGTGCGAAGTCCGGCCATCGCTTCTACCGACAAAGCCGCCGTAAGTAATATAAAATTCGTGGACCGTAAAAGCTTCGTCTTCCCCGCAACTAAAAACCGACCCATCCCGGCGCTGATAAAAAAATACCGGTTGCGGATCGTCTATTTTACCTAAAACCAGCTTTTTGTGAACAAGCTGATGCGTATCACTTGATGTATCAAATATTCCTTGTTTTGCCATATAATTTTGCCTGTCTTCCGGCCCCAAACACCTAGATTCAGGGCCGGATGACATTTCGGCTTCCTACGGCTAATAGCCTAAGTAAGCGTATTAGCCGGTTAAATTAAGATCCGATAAAGGCGGATGATGCATTTAACAGCACAGCAGCGGGTTCGCGGACAACCTTTACGCCGTAAACGATGTCCAAAACGGTCAAAAGACCTAAGTTTCGGATAGCGTTTTCCGCTTGGATGCGGACAATGTTGCCGCCCGGGGTTTGAGTTCCAAACCCGAGTGCATCCTTATGCAACAGTAAGTTGCGGTAAGTCTGCAAGCCGGAAACAATTTCCGGGGTGGTGAACATTGAGATGCCATAAAGGGCGCCGGTTAAGCCGCGGCTAGCATCCATCGGGCCAAAGTTGCCGTCAATGACAAAGCTTTGGGCTTTGCCAAGCAGGCCGCTTTGGGAAGCATCGTAATACTTCGCTATGGAAGCCAACTGCACCCAAAACACATAGGTATGGATGAAGAAGGCGCATTCGCGAAGATCAAACTTGCCGGTGGCAAGCTTGTTGATGCCCTGACGGATTTCAGCATCCACTAGCTGCGTGGCGGTGTCGCCGATCAAATTGGTGGAAAGCCCGGACCACAATGCGGTCAAGGCATCTTCCAAAACAATGTGAAGGGCGGATCCGCACTTGCGGCCATACACGCCGTTGAAGTCGTAGGATTTCCAAAGCTGGGCTTGGTCCTTATCGCCGATCAACAAAGCGATGTATTTGTGGGTGTTAATTGCCAACTGAACTTTGGCTTGCGCCACGGATTCAGTGGTAACTTCCGCGCCTTGCGTGGATTGTGTCTGCGGGGTGAAGGAGTTAGTGAAGACATCCGGGATTTCAAAGGTGTTGCCACCGTCTTGTGCGTAGATCGTGTAATCACGCACGAAATTCCCTAAGACATACTTCGCAAACTTTTCTTCCAGCACATAAGGGACCCAAAGGTCCGGGATCATTCCAGCAAGGTCTGTAGCTGTAAATGGATCAGATGTAACTGCCATTTATTTATTCACTTTCGCTTGAGCGTTTTCCCCTCTTTGCGGCGTCAAACGCAGCCTGACGTTCGGCCGGTGTTTTTAGGTCCTTGATGGACTTAGCCTTCTGACTAAAGGCAGCACGTTGGGAGGGTGCAGGGGTTCCCTGATTAACCTTTTTCTCGGCACGGTTTGCTTCAATACCCTTCTTGAATGTCTGATTGTTAAGCAAGGCGGATACGGAAATTTTCATGGAGTTTGCCTGTTCAGCAATCTCTAAAATTTCAGCATCACTATACCCTTCGCTTTTCAATTTCAGGACATCCTTAATTGGAAGATCCTGCGACACTTGTTCGGGTTTTGCCGGCTGTGGCGAAGCATCCGGCTTCGGTTGAGAATCAGGCTTAACCTGCTCTGGTTGATTAGGTTTAACAGCCTGTTCGTATAACTCCTTATACGTTTTCCCAGTTTTGGGATCTTTGGCTTTCTCACGCCAATGGTCGCGCTGCGCAACGGCAGTCAGCAACGGCTTATTTTCTTCCGCATCTTTATTGACTTGCGATAAGTCTATGCCGATGTCATCTTTTTCCAAGTCGGCAGCTTGGTTTGGTTCTTGTGCCATAAGGTAAACCTTTCCCTTAATTTCATTTTTGAAATGGGTTTTGTCCCATAAGTCGGTTTTTAATGAGGTTTGCCGTAGCCCTCAAAATTAAAAATTATTTAAGTTTATCACCGGAACAATTGCCGCGCCTTTGGCCGTTTGGCAAAATCAGTTCTATCGTGGCAGTTGTTGCAGATAGCGCCGTGGCTGCCCGGGCATTGGCCGCAGCAATCTTGGATTCGGTAGCATCATTAATGGTTTCCGAATAGGTTGCTTTGGTGGCCGGATTTATCCACGTAAATTTTCCGCCGTGCATATCACTTGCCTTTCATTGCCATCATCCGGCGCATTTGCGATTTGGAATGCATCGGTTTTTCACCCGGCTTAAAGCCGTGATCAATGGCGTTTAATAATTTAGCTTGCTTTTCGGCCTTTGCTTTGGTGGTGTTCTTCGCGTGAACACCGTTTGGAGTGCGGACAGTATATCCGCCCTTAGAGTTTTTATTTACGGTTGCCGGCATAATTACTCCATTTCTTCCCCGGAAGGCTGCGGCTTGGAATCTCTTGTTCCCTGCCACTGCTTTAGGGGATTAATTAATTCATCTTCCAAAATCCCGGCCACGGCGCAGGCTGTTTCCAATGTCATGCCTAGCTTTTTGGCATTCCGCACGTCGGAATAAGTCAGCTTAATTTCTTCCAGCCACGCAATAAGATGCTGCCCGTAATAACCGCGCGCCAGTGCCTTGATCCGTTCAGTTCTTTTTGTTTCCTGCTGCCCATTAGCCATAAAAAATACCGGGAACCCTATAACCTGATTTGCATCAAGTTAGTTGGATTCCCGGTCTTTCCGTGGAATTTATATGCTATTTTCTTTATAGTAAACCCTAAATTTAATCCTGTCAAGAAAAATGTGCTTTGCTGCCGGAATATATCTTTTTTTGGGTGGAAACGAATAAGTAGCTGTCAAACCGCCCTAGCTGATCCTTAGTTATCCGCACTTCTTCAAACGGTTTGGCGGACCGCAAATCCATAATAATATCGTGTTCCACCTTTGTCAGTTCCATCGGTATTTTTTTGTGTTCGCAATCGTCAGTAATCATTTTTGTTTTCCTTCCCCGCAGCACAATTTGCCATTTAAATGATCCATTTCGTGCTGTATTACCTGCGCCTTAAACCCGGTAAATTTGTCTTCGTGGATAGCGCCTTTTAAATCCTGCCAGCGCAATTTAACGGCATAAGCCCGGGTAACTTCGTAATCAAACCGCTTTTCTTCTAAGCTAAAACATCCTTCCCGGCATGGTTTTTGACCGCCTTCCGGCTTCCACAAAATTTCCGGATTAATATATACGTCGTCCAAAGCAATAAATACCCGAATGTTCCTGCCGGCCTGTGGCGCTGCAAACCCTACGGCTTTTCCCCACGGTTGCGATTTCATAAAGGAAAGCAGATCCATCACAAATTCTTCCAACTCCGCATCAAACTTTTCCACAGGTTTTGATATAATTTTCAGCCGCGGATCCGGATATTTTACTAATTGCAATGGCTCTTTAATCTTTGGTTTGGTCTTTAGAAATTCCAGCATTTTGTTTTTGGATTAATTGTTGAAGTCTAGTTACTTGCCGCATGGACATATGAATAAATCCGCGCACGCCTAAATAATTGCTTACAAGGCCAATTAAACTAAATAGCACTATGGTTCCCCATCCTATTGTCAGCGTGCGGCCCCAAAAGATTAAATTAACGATAATCAAAATGGCTAAAAATATGATCATATTATTCGCTATCCCCGGTCCTACTGTGCTGCCGCGGATCTTTATTATTTAATAAGTTGGCAACAATAGATTTATTAGGCTGAATCTGTTTGGTGTCTTCCTTTGCCGGCAAGCCGTGGACCACCACGTAAGCGTGTTCTGCCAAGACCCACGAATCCGGATAGTCATCGTGATCGCGGTTGTCCCATGCGCTAGATTCCTTGCGGTTGCTGTTATTTTGCCCGGGATGCTTAACTACCAAAATGCGGCCAACAATTTCCTTTTCCAAATAAAGCATCTGTTCCCAAAAGTTTTCATGCGCTTCGGTTACAAACACCATGTCATCTACCCGGATCTGCGGCAGCGCGGTCAGTTTTTTAGCAATAATGGCCTGCAGACTTCGGTATAAAATATCTTTCATTTGGGCCGTAAACTTTATTCCGGTAACTTGCCAGCGGGTATTTAGATCAAACCAGTCAGGCATAAAGTCCCCGGCGCCGGTGGAATCTATGCAAATCTGCTGAATGCCGCCCTTTTGAAAGCCCTGCCTAAGCTTTAACACCGTTACTACGGTTTGGTCCATGCTTTTTGCCACGTCAATTCCCACATAAAGGTTATAATGCTTGGCGTTCATTTCCAGTCCTTGCAGCCAGTCCTTAATCAGTTCGCATTGTTCAATATAATTAGTTCCCTGAAAGCTGATCCAATCCACTAACTCCTTTGGGGATTTCTCATTTTCTATGAGCTGCGCAAGACTGACTTCATCGGTGAAGCTGGAAGATGTGGCTTGGAAGGCATCGTCAGCGGTTTCCGGGTATTCCTGCTTTAGCATGGACATGTCCACAAATTCCGATTTGATGATCTCAAATTCTTCTTCCGTGTAGAAATCGCGCCAGCCAAAGAAACGGGGCTTGAAGCGGGACAGCTTTTTGACAGCCTTTTCCCACATTTTGTAGTAATGGTTGCCCTTGCCGTTGCCCGTGGTTTCAATAAATATCCAGCCTGACTTAATATCGATCTGCCGCATGGTGCCTTCGATGATTTCTTCCGCCGTCATGTTTTCCGTATCCGGATACCATGCTGCTTCCGAAAGCAACAGCTTTTGCAGGGTGCCACCGCGTTCACCAGTCCTTGCTGATGCAGTTCCACAAAAGAAGTGCGCCCGGTTTTCCCGCAGTTCTAATTCGTTTGAATCCACTAAAAAAGCTGATTTGGCAAACTGTTCCAATACGTCCGGATTTTTAATAATGTCTTCGTAAGCAACGCCGGCACGCTTGGCATAGCAGGATAAAATGTAATTGCGGTAGCGCTTCCTGAATTTCTTTGTGGCATCGTCCTTATAGGAAATAACTTCCGATTCCGTAGGGTTTTCATTGGTCATATCATCCGCAGCAAATAAGGCCAAAATAAAGCTGCTCATGCCTTCCCGTCTAGCCTTTAGATCCAGTTCGCGCAGCGCCGCGCCTACCCCCTTTTTCTCAATATCACATTCCTTGCATAAAATGTCGTAATATTTGGATTGGACCTTATTAAACTTAAACGGGATCAGTTTGCCTAATTCCGGTTCGTCTATCAAAAAATTGTCTTCAATAAATTTCTTATACTTCATCGGAATATTACTATCATACTTGGAAATGGTGCCGAATTTTTGCTATTTCCAAACTTTAAACGGCCTTTAATAAATCTTATTTCTGCTTTGCCATAAATATAATCATGGAACCATTTAGTATCAGTGCGCGCAGGCAGCAAACATACTGTAACCCCCCCTGCTTCGCTGATTCGTAAGCCTTCTTAATCCATTTACCAATTTCCCGTCCATAAGGCGGATTCATCCAACGTGCCTTCCAAACGGTCCAATCCTTAACTAATGCATCCGATTCTTTACAAATATATTCCCGGCATTTGGTATTTAACCAATCAGCGCATACATCTACGTCAAATCTAAATTCCTGATTTAATCCATCAAATAATACTTGTGGGGTTTCCCAATCATCGGTTTTACTGGAAAATAATGATTTATTTATACTCATTGCGTAATTCCCCTAAATTCAATTGAAACATTTGATTTGTTGCCGGCTTAACCCGATTCTTAATGCGGTTATATTCCCGGATAGCCTGCACCTTCACATCCAATTTATAATTTTGCATGATAACTTTCGCTAATTCTCCATCCACAACCTCATCTTTCATTAACTGATTTAACAACTGGTAGATTCGGCGGCGTATGATAGCATTTGAAAGCAAGCGGGATCCATTAACCTGCGCCACTTTATAGGCGTTTTTCTTGGTCTTATGACTGCCTTTTTCCAAATCCATACCATACGCCGCAGCGTAGCAAAAAGTAGCATTCCCAAAGAAATCACTGTTATTTACGTAAAGTTGGCAAAATAATTCATGCTGCGTGCTTAATTCCTTTATGTCCGGAATAACGTAGCCTTCAAATACATTTAATTCTTTGGATTTTTGCTTCTTTTTCGCCATGATTTTTAGTCATATAAGCCTTTTAAAGCAGGCTGTTTATCAGGAATGTTAATCACTACGGCTTCCGTAGTCAGCAGTTCGCCGGCAATACTGGCCGCTTTTTCCAATGCAGTGCGCGCGACTTTGACCGGATCTATTACATCTTCAGTTACAGTATTGGCAAATTCCGCAACGTCCTTACCGGCGTTTGCCGCGATTTGAAATAGTGGCATTTGGCAAGCAGCATCAATAATTTCTGCGCCGATTTTTTCACCTTCATTTTCCCCTATGGCATCAAATTCATTTTCAGTTGCAATCTTATACAAAGGCACACCGCCGCCCATTATTACCCCTTCTTCCACCGCTGCACGCGTAGCATTTATAGCATCTTCAATCTTTAGTTTCCGGTTATTGGTTTCCACTTCGGTATCAGCGCCAACTTTAATTACAGCTACGCCGGACGTAAGGCGCGCCAAACGCGATTTTAAGAAGTCTTTGGTATAATCATTGGTTTCGCCTTCAATCCGTTGCCTTAATGCGGAAATATGCGCGTCAATGGCTTCCTGATTCTGCCCGGCAATGATAGTGGTATTGTCTTTGTTGGCAATAAGCTTCTTAATTTGACCAAAGTAAGATTGGTCCACCTGCTTTAATTCAATTCCCAATTCCGGTGTTACCACGTTAGCGCCAGTCAGCACCGCAATATCAGACATAACATCTTTCCGGCGATCGCCAAACATCGGCGATTTTATCAGCACCGCGCGGAAAATATTTTTCAGCCGGTTTACCACAGCCATAGCAATCACTTCTTCGCTGAAATCATCGGCAATCACTACAAGTTGCTTATTTCCTCCGCCCATTGCCGCTTCCAGCATTGGGGTAAAATCTTCTACGGTGTTAATTTTCTTTTCAATTAAAACCACTGGCACGTTTTCCATAACAGCCTGCATTTTTTGCGTGTCAGTAATAAAAAATGGTGAAACCAAACCGCGGTCAATCCGCATGCCTTTTACAACCTCTTTGGTCAGCCCTACCACTTGCCCGGTTTCCACGGTTATAACGCCGTCATTACCCACTTCGTCAAAGCAGGATGCAATTAATTCGCCGGTTTTGGGATCTAAACAGGAAATAGTTGCCACGCGCACTTTGTCTTCGTGGCTTTCCACCGGCCGCGCCTGCTTCTTTAATTGTTCAACTACAAAGGCCACTGCCTTGTCTATACCGCGGCGGATGTCATACACATTGGCTTTTTCTTCCACTTTTTCCCATCCGGCAACTATTGCCTGCGCTAAAACCGTGGCTGTAGTGGTGCCATCGCCGGCAATGTCATTGGTTTTTTGAGCCACTTCTTTAATTAACTGCGCGCCAATCTGCATGTGCGGATCCTCAAAATCCGTGGCATTGGCAACTGTTACCCCGTCATTGGTAATTACCGGACCGTTGCCGGTTTCCAAAATGACATTGCGGCCATTTGGCCCCAAAGTTGATTTAACAATATCAGCTAATTCATTGACACCCTGTAAAACCTTTTCCCGGGCTTCTTTGCCGCGGACCGTAATTTTAGGCATTTGAAGTTTCTCCTTCTTCGGTTAATTTTGCGTAAATATCTTTTGGCAGCAAAAACAAATACTGCTGCCCTTCCCACTCAATTTCATCGCCGGCATACTGCGCGTAAGCGATTTTATCGCCTGGTTGCACAAAATCAATCAGTTGGCCGACGCTTAACACTACGCCCTGCACCGGCACCTTTTTGGCGGTAGCCGGAATTTCTAAACCCGATTTGCGGGTGGTGCTAGGCTGCAACGGCAGCACCAAAATGGAATCATTTATGGCTTGTAGCTTCATAAATTTAAGTCCTTATTTTATTAATATTAATTTTAATATATCCTTCATCCTCCAATTCTTCCGCCACCTGATCGGCTTCTTCCTTACTTTCCGCGTCCTGATGCAGCACTTCTTCGGTTTCCGGATCCACATAGCTGATGTCAAAACGCAGATTAAGCATGGCAGTTTCCTTGCATTTTGGCTGCCATGCCTTCCAAAATCCTTTTATTTGGAAGCACGCAATGGCCGCCAATTTCCTTCATAATCGGTTCCAAAACAGGCCGCACAAATTCCGGATGCCCTAATTTGGTATAGCCTTCGTTATAGGTCAAATTTGAAAGTCTATAAGCATCAGAAAACGGCACTTCATACATCCGGCACAAATTTTTAACTCGCTGCGCGAACTCTATACAGACCCGGTAGTATTCAGTGTCCATCAGCTTCATTAATTCCGTAGTTTCCGGCTCATCGCACAAATGCACTTTCAGCCCGGCGCGGCGGAAATAATCAGCTACTTCGCTTGCCTGCTCACCGCCTAAAAACTTCACAAATGTCCGGATACCGCCTTCCAAATTCGGATGAATGCCACGGATCGGCGAATGCACCGCGCCGCACCGCCGGCTAATTCCTACCGGCACCGTGGAATGGATAATAGTTATTTTAGGCTGGAATTTCTGTTGATATTGGCCCACAATTTCCACGAAGTTATCAAAATAGGGAATGCAAACGTGCATTACTTCGGTTTCGCAATTTTCTTCCCCGTCATAATCAAAGTTCGCGTGCCAGTCATTTTTATCAAAACCTACGGTTTTATAATGTTCGGACAAAATTTCGTATAACGCTTTACCTACTTCCCCTAAGCCAATAATCACAGTTTTCATGATTTTTATTTAAATATTAATTTTGCTAATTGATAAATTAAAAAGCTTACAGAAATTTCCAACCATTTTAGAATTTTCTTTATCCACTTTTCCACAGCTATTATTAATATTTTGTAAATAAGTTTCTTTTGTAGTGTGTGAATTTCACGTATGTGAATTTCCTCGTGTGTGAAAATCACACACGGCGTTTATCCAATGGGTTAAGTAACATATCTTTTCCGTAATTTTGGTTATATCTATAAAAGATTTTATTAAAATTGTGCTGTCTTTTTTTTGCCGTATCAAGAAGTTTGCCGTCCCTGTCATAAATCAGCACAATCCCGATTTTACATAGGCTATCCACAGCCTTTGTAACCGCCCACGCGGACCGTCCCGTCTTTTTTATAAGCTGCGATCTGCTGATCCAGTCCTTTTCTTTGCGCCTACCGGTGGCTATGTCTTCCACCCATCCAAAAGTTTGCCTCACAATAACAGACAAAACGCGGTATTCCACGTCTTTTAAGCGAAGCATCCAATAATCAAATACATCATTCGGGGTTTGGGTTGTATTTGGAATAAATTTATCCATAGTTAAAAAAGCTTTTGTATTACTTTTTCCACCTGCTGCTGCGCCACTTTTTTCTTTAAATCCAAAACCTGCTTAATGTGATCGCACGTCCGCTTGCTGCCGCTGTATTTAAAACCCTGACAGTCGCATTCGCCCATACCGTAAAATAAATTAACATGATGGCCTTTGCCAAATTCGCTTTTACTTGGCACATACCACGTTTCCGGATAACCGGCCTTTACCAGTCGGATTTTATCCATTGGTAGCGGTTCTAATTTCTGCGGAAATAGTGTTTCATTGATAATAAATACTTGGCTGTCAGCATTAACTTTTACCGGCTTATATCCGTCTTTTAAAAATACACCGCCGATCACAGTCCCAGCGCCGGCTTTAATCACCGGTTCCCACCACGGAAAATTCCGGTATCCCGGCACCACGTCAGTCATGGCAAAAACCGCCTGACCATTTTCTAACTTAACTTGGAATTTCAGGCGATAATACATGGTCCCGTCCCAATTCCGGGATCCTTTCAATTGTTCAATTTTTGTTACTTTTGCTTTTAAGCCCCCAGACATTTCATTGCTGTTTTTATTTAATTTG
>SCLI03000125.1_pt1 | contig 35651 bp, 25 predicted proteins | sample 7268041 | NCBI WGS metagenome assembly SCLI03 (sample SAMN10721081, study PRJNA514188) | viral metagenome | isolation source: depth-stratified mine tailings core A | place: China: Fankou Pb/Zn Mine tailings | collected 2017-10 | reverse complement strand
AAGCGCGGTCGTCGCCACCCCCGCTCTGGCAGGCGCCAAGGCGTAGCAGGATGTCGGTCCCGGACCTGGTTGAACGCGAGGCTGGTCACGTCCTGGTCAGCCTCGTCCTGATTGTCTTTGGCGCCGTTCTCTGGCTATTGAAGGTGCCGAAAGGCGAAGACCTCATTCCGTTCGCGCTGGGCGTACTCGGCCGAAGCATGATCGGAAAGCCGAATGAACCTTCTCGATAGAGCCATCAGCGTCGTCTCGCCGCGCGCGGCGTTGCGGCGCGTGCGGAGCCGCGTGGCGCTGGAACTGACCACGGGGTATCTGCAGCGACACGCCCAGCGCTTCCGCTACGAAGGAGCCAGCGCCGGCCGCCGGGCGAACGGCTGGTACGCGGCATCGACCGACGCCAACATCGAGTTGATGGGCTCGCTGATCTGGTTGCGCAATCGCAGCCGCGATCTCGTCCGCAACAATCCCTATGCCGCGCGTGCCATTGAGGAACTGGCCGGCAACGTGGTCGGGACCGGCATCGTGCCGAAGGCAAAGACCGGGAACACGGCTATCGACAAGGTTATCGACGCCGAGTGGCCGTTCTTCGCCGAAGCCTGCGATACGCCCCAGCGCCTGGACTTCTACGGCATGCAGACGCTGACCGTCCGCACCATGGCCGAAAGTGGCGAAGCCCTGTTGAGGTTCCGGCCGCAGCCGGCGGATTTCAGGCTGCGCATCCCGCTCCAGCTTCAGATGCTCGAAGCCGATTTTCTCGATCAGTCCCGCACCATGGGCCTGGTCAACGGCCACGTGATGGAGGGCGTCCAGTTCGACGAGAAGGGCTGGCGCGTGGCGTACTGGCTGTTCTCCTATCACCCAGGCGGCGTGCTGATCCTCAATCCGCGTGGCGGCATCGTGAGCCAACCGGTTCCGGCCGACCAGATCATGCACGTGTACCGCGTCCTACGGCCCGGCCAGGTGCGCGGGGTGCCGTGGCTCGCGCCCGTGATGATGTCCCTCAGGGACCTGGAGGATTACTGCGATGCCGAGCGCGTACGGAAGAAGATCGAGTCCTGCGTTACGGCGTTCGTCACGCAACCGGAAGGCATCGACGGCGATCCGCTGGGCCTCACGGATACGAACCCAGCGAGCGGCTTACCCGTCGAGAATTTCCAGCCCGGCATGGTCGAGTACCTGAAGCCCGGGCAGGACGTGAAGTTCAATAATCCACCGGCGGCGGGCGGCTACCGCGAATACAAAATGACCGAGTTGCAGGGCATTATGGCGGGAATCGGCCTTCCGTATGAACTCGGGACGGGCGATATGTCGCAGGTGAATTACTCCTCGTGGCGCGGCGGCATGCTGGGCTTCCGCAACACCGTGGAGGCGTATCGCTGGCTGACTCTAATCCCGCTGTTCTGCATGCCGGTGTGGCGCCGATTTATCGATGTGTTGATTTTGCAGGGCAAGATTCCGCAGTCGGTCGCCACGAACGGGAGCATCAACCTCCGCACGGTGCAGTGGACGGCGCCGCGGTTTGAATCCGTCGATCCGGTGAAAGACGCCGAGGCTGTGTTGAAGGACGTGCGCATGGGCCGGAAGACCTGGTTCGAGGCTGTACTCGAAAACGGCTTCGATCCCACGACCCAGCTTGAGCAGATCGCCCTCTTCAACAGGCTGGTGGACAAATTCCAGATCATCCTCGATTCCGCCCCGCGCTACACCACGCTGCGAGGCCAGGCGCAACCCGAGGCGAATGCAGATCTCCCACTGGACAGTAAACCCGTGCCGGCTAAATCGAAAAGCCAGGAATCCGGGGCGCTGTCCGAAGACGATCTCGGGATGATACGGGAACTGCTCGTTGCGGGAATCTCGCGCACCGGCAGTTGGGAATCTACAACCCGGCTCTACCGGGGATAACCAGCTAATCACAGGAGAACAACACGATGAACGCACCGCCAGAGGTGACCTCCGGGCCACCGGAACCTATGCGACCCGGCGCGCCGCCGCCCGCACCCCCCGATTCCGAAGTCTTTGCCGACGCGCGCCTGCTGCCGAGTACAGCCGGCAGTGCTGGAAGATCTTCAACGACGGCGTGAACTGTCCTTACTCGGCTCACGGCAGCGGCGGCGATCCGGAGTCCTGCGACTATTACCTGGAGTCGGCCAACGGCTGCCAGGCGCACGGGATGGCGAAGTACTTCGGCGGCCAACAGGCTGATCCGCAGGGTGTGAACCTCCTGGATAACTCGACCGGGTTCGTCGGACTCGGCCGCAACAGGGTAACGGCCACGTCGATCATCTCCGACACCGTCTGGGGCCTCGCGCTACCCGAGATCTGGTGCAACAGCGCCGGCAACCCGTCGTTCGCGTTCTTCGCGGCGGCGCTGATGGTCGGGGCCGCAGCCGGGGAGATACTCCTTCAGATCGTTCCCGTCGTGGTCCCGGCGGCGTGCCAGGAAGAAACGGTTTTCGGCGCGCAGCAACAGCGCCATCTGCATGCGGGCCAGGCGTTGCTCGCCGCCATCGCGGGTGATGCTGACTTCGCCTCGGGGTTCGAACGGCTGACCGTTGGAATCCTTACCGGCCTTATCGTTCAGCACCGCGAGCGCTTCCGTCGTGAACTGCTCGGGCGTTTTGCCGTCGCCGATGGCCTTCTCGATGAAGTCCATGCCGAGCGCCGTTCCCAGATTGCTGGCGCGGTGCTTGATTTCCGCAACCCGCTCCCGCTCGGCCCGGACCGCCTCTTCGCGCGCGGCGGCCAGGGCCTGTTCGTTTACCGCACGGGCATCCGCGCCCGTTTCCTGCGTGGTCGTTTCGGTCATTGCAGGTTTCTCCTTTTGTGGGCTGATTGCCCGTAGTGCATCGGTCACGCCGTGCTGGAGCGTGCCGAAAACCATCACTTCGCTCGTGGGCCCCGCGTTCAGAAACGCGGTATTGAAATCCGCGGGAATCGTGCACGGGGAAATCTCGAACGGCTCCCAGTCGGTGGCCTTGAACATCCCCATTTCCTTGTTGTTCAGGTACGGCGGTTTGCCATCGGCAAGCCCCTCCGCCTGGGGATCGACCTTTTCGCGCGAGTACACGAATGTGCCGAAGCTGAGGTTCTGGAGGATGCCGGCGCTGGCCTTGCGGAACATCTCGGCGCCATTTTCGTCGCCCATATCGAACTGCAGCGTGGCCATGCCCTTTTCGCCGTTGGCCCATGCGCGACGAACGACGCCGACCTGAGCCCGCGTGCCCACCTTTCCCGCGATGAGCGATTTGAAATCGTCTCCGGTGAAGTGAGTGTCGAAAACTGGCGCGCCATTGTTGAGGCGGTCCATCCGGCATCCCGCCATATCGAGCTTGAGCATGTACGGCTCGCCGCTCGCGCGATCGACGCGGGGAACGTAAGCCCCGCTGTACCAGACCACGTCGATGGTGGCGGCTAAAGACATGGACCACCCGCGAGGGCCGTGAGGTTGGCGGCAGTCATTTCACGAAGAACAAGCTCTATAACCTGCTGACCAACGTCATTTACACGGGCAAGGTCGAGTACGGCGGCCAAATCTACGAGGGCGAGCATCCGCGCATCGTGGACGATGAGGCCTTCAACCTCGTGCAGGAGACTCTCCACCGCAATGGGCGCCGCGGTGGACGCAATGTGCGGAACAAGTACAGCGCGCTGCTGAAGGGTATCGTCCGTTGCGCGACCTGCGACGCCGGGATGATCCACACCTACACGAAGAAGCAAAATCGCCTGTACCGCTATTACGTGTGCGTCAGGGCGCATCAGCGCGGCTGGAATCAATGCTTGACGCGCGCGGTCCCGGCCCAGGCGCTGGAGAGCGCGGTGGTGGCGCAACTTCGTGGGATCGGCCGCAACCCGGCCATGCTCGGCGAAGTCATGCGCCAGATCGGCGCGCAGCGGGAGCAGAGCGTCGCCGGTTTGGCGAAGGAGAAAGCCGCCCTCGAGCAGGAAATGGAAAAAACGAGCCTGGAGATCGGCGAACTGGCCGCCGTTGCGGGTTCGAAGGGCGCCGCCGCCAAATCCGCGACAGACCGTCTGGCTGAACTGCATGAGCGTGCCGAAAACCAGGAGCGGCGTCTTGCGGAATTGCGTCGGGAAATCGCCGAGGCTGGGCCCGTCGAGCCGGTGCTCGCCAACGGCCTGTGGGCGTTGGGCCGCCGCCACCTGGCGGGACGGTTCCGTGAGTTCTTCCTGGCGGCTGGAGTATGCGACTACGCGATGCCCGCGCTGATCCAGCAGGCGGATCGCATCGCGACGGCGGTAGCGCCGGTGCTATTGGTTCCGAATCGTGTCCCGAAGCTCGAGAGTTTTGCAGGCGGGACGATGCCGGCTTTCAGCCTCGCCATCGTCACGTCGATCGACGGCGACCGCCTCTATCTCGATGTCGACTTCATCGAGGATGCGCTGCCGCAGGAGCGCGCGGCCGCGAAAGGCAAGGATCTCCGGAGCCAGCCGGTACCGCAGGATGCGGACTGGGGCGACCTGCACCTTGCGGTTGGAGAGACGGCGCTTACGATCCGTATCAACGGGTCGTCTCGCGAGTTGACCGTGGAGGACCTGGGCTTCGCCGACGAGCGGAAAGGCGACGTTGTTGGCGACAAGGTCTGGCAAGTCCTGCGGCTGTTTGCGCAGCAAGGCGGCGCCGTGGCCTTGGCCGAGAGTCCGGCCAAGAAGTCCGAACGCCAGCGGCTTCAGAAACAGATCGGCATTCTCCGGCAGCGCCTGCAAACGGTGTTTCCGATCCAGGGCGATCCGATCCGTTGCGACCGGGCCCAGGAGCGTTATGAGTGTGCGTTCCGCGTGAGCCAGATGGCAGAGTCCGGCTGGAACTTGGGCAACAGCACATCCTGGCTCGACGTACGCATCACGGAATTGCCGGGAGGGCGCCTCCAGTTCCAAATCAAAGGGAAGGAAACCTTCGCGGGCCGGAAGCACGGAGCGGAGAATGGCCGGGAGCGGGAGGCCGCGGAGCGTGCGGTTTCAATTTCGAGGGAATACTCTCTGGAGGCAATGGGCCTGGCCAGGACCAACGGGCAAGTCACCGAGGAGGGCAAGTCCTTGCTCGCCATGATTCGGGCGGGTGGCCGGCTCCACCGGGGCGGCGATGACCTGGCCGTACTCCGGTTGGGCGAGCGACTACGGACGTGGACCGGGATAGTAGACGATCCTTTCCAGTTCACCGCCGCGGGCGGCATATGGGTGGCTCGTTTTGAATGTGAGGCACGGCAACGATACGGTCAGGATTCACGATGAACTGAGCCGCCGAGTGACGAGGCAGACGAGCGGCGGTACCATGTACCATAGTTCACAATGTACCCCTATACATGGGGGTGGAAGACGAACGGTCTGAGGGCTGGTGTTCCTACGCTTCGGTCGGCTCTTCGCCCGCCGTGTGTATACCACGAATGACGCTTCCGCTTCCGTTCGATGATGGATGTGCGCCGTGAGAGATAACTTCACGTCGCGAACGATCGACACACTCGCAAAGCGGGCAGGGTATGTCTGCTCAAACCCAGAATGCCAACGTCCTACGGTCGGCGCCGCGGAAGCCCATGACGGAATTATCAACATCGGCGTCGCAAGCCACATCACGGCGGCCTCTCCAGACGGCCCCCGTTATGATCCGTCATTGACCAGTGAAGAACGGCGCGGTCAATCAAATGGGATTTGGCTCTGCCAGACGCACGCCAAGCTGATCGATTCGGATGCCAAACATTTCACTGTCGAACGGCTTCACCAATGGAAAAAGGACGCCGAGCAGAATTCCTTCCGCAAGTTGGTCACTTTGGAGCGGATCGCCGACGCCGACGCACAATCTCTGTCGCCAGGCAAGCTGGAAACGCTGATCCGCGACTTGATTGCCGCGGGACAAAAGGACCTCGCCGCATTCAAGCGAACGACCCTCTGGCCCCAACACGCCATACCGCTCAATCTGCGGATCACCGACGCTACATCTTCAAAGCCATTTGACGCCGAAGGTTTGGCGGCTGCTGTCAAAACTTTCAATGAGATTGTGGTTATCGCGCCCCCTGCCATGGGCAAAACCGTGACGTTGCTCCAGACTGTTGAGGCCTTGCTTGGACGCGGCAGCGTTGCCGTCTTTGTCCCCCTCGGCCAATGGTCGGCGGCGCCAGATACCCTTTTCGCCTCAATCCTTCGGCGCCATGCATTCGCCGGGACGTCGGAAGCCCAGTTGCGAACGACCGCTGAATGCGGTCGGCTGGTTCTCATTGTTGATGGCTGGAACGAACTCGATCCAGCCTCGCGTCGGCGTGCCCGCGCGGAGATTAACTCGCTGCGGCGGGATTTTCCGGCGCTGAACATCATCCTCAGCACGCGCCGGCAAGGGCTCGATTGGCCGATCTCCGGTCCCGTCGTCGAGATCGACCGGATGAGCGACGACCAACAGATCGAAATCGCCTGCGCGATCCGCGGCGTCGAAGGAGAAGCAATTCTCGACCATGCATGGCGAACACCAGGAATTCGCGAACTCGCGACAATCCCCCTTTACCTGACTGCGTTGCTTGCCAATGCACCTGGCAACGCGCTTCCAACCACGCGGGAAGAAGTCCTTCGCATATTCGTCCAGGAACACGAGCGCGCGGCCGACAAGACGGAAATGCTGCGCGCCACCCTCTTCGGCGTCCATTCGGACATGCTTGAGGCCCTCGCAGTCGAAGGAGCAAGCTCGGGGAACACGACCATTCCGGAGAGAGAGGCGTTCGCCGCAGTCGCCCGGGTCCAGGAATGTCTCATCGCCAACCGTCACTTGATGAGCGCTATCCAGCCAGCTACCGTCCTCGATACGCTGGTCAGCCACCATGTGCTCATACGCGTCGGCGAGGGAGGCGGCATTGCGTTTCTGCATCAGCAGTTTCAGGAGTGGTATGCATCTTTCGAAGTCGAAAGGCTCATGAAGCAGGCCCTTGCAGGCCATGTCGACGGGTTCACGCGCCTTCGAGTGGATGTCTTGAACCAGTACGCTTGGGAGGAATCTATCCTTTTCGCCTGCGAACGCCTCTCACGCGGTGATGCCCACGACGTGGAGGCCGTGGGTGCCTCCATCGTGCAGGCCCTTGGCATTGATCCGATGCTTGCCGCCGAGATGATCTACCGGTCTTCAGCCGTAGTCTGGCCGCGGGTTCGCGACAGGGTTATGGATTACGTTCGCCGCTGGCATACGGGCGGCAGCAAGGTGGACCGCGCCGTTGGTTTCATGATTACGGCCGGACAACCAGACTTCGCCCCTATGATCTGGCCGTTTATTTTGAACAGCGATTCCCAGGTCTACCTGGCCGCTCTACGCGCGGCCCGGCGCTTCCGCCCGGCAGTTCTCGGGGCGGACGCCAAGGTGAAGATAGCCGATCTTCCGGACGAACACCGCGCTAATGTCCTCTCAGACATCGCGCATTGGGGCAGCATGGACGGCCTTGAGTTGGTGACCGAAATTGCGCGCACCGACGCTAGTCCCCTTGTTCAGGCGGCCGTCATTGAGGCCCTCCGTTTTCGACGCGCCGACCGCTTTGTCGCGGAACTCCTTGCCACGGCCTCTGATGACGTATGGCAAAAGCTCGGTCAAGTTGGCGACGCAAACATTGCCAACGCCAATTTCGCGGAACGGATTCGGCGTGAACATGCGCGCTTCATCGAGAACGAACCCAGCCCCCTTCGACGATTGCAAATGCTCTTGAGGGCCCGAGACGAAGGATTGGAGCTGACGTCCTATATCGGTCCCATTATCGAGTCCAGCGCTTTTGCCGCAAACGAACAAGACGCCGGATGGGCTGTCCAGGAAGCACACAAGGCCGCGCCGCAGGAAGTGACGGCCGCCCTATTGCGCAGGCTAGAGGCCGGATTGGAACTGCCGTTTCGCGCGGCGGACCTTCTCCGGTCTTCCGGCATCGCGCTTGATGCGGGGCCCCTTGTCGATATGGTTCTGCAAGCCGGCGGTCCGAAGGGTGCTGGATCCGCCGCGGCAAGCGCCGTCGGTCCCGCAACCGTCGACAAGCTCATCGATCAGCTGCTTTCGATGACCCGCGAAATGAACGCCGCCAGGACGCCAATCCCGGACTCCCTGCGCCAAAGATACGAAGAGGTGCGGGAAAGGATCGCAAATGCAAGCATTTCGTCACTCGTCGGTGCCATTCTCGCGCGGGCAGCCCAAGTGCCGGATGAAATCCAGCTGCTGGCTTATCTGATTGTCCGGCACGACTCTCCGTATGAACAACCCCGACTTATCTCGGGGAGCTGGGTTACTACGGCTTCGGCGTGACGGCTGCCTCGACGCTCAGGGATATCTGGAAGTTGTAGCAGGATTCGCCGCAGAGGGGGCTTACGCCACAGCCAGATTTCTCGGAAGTGCGGGCGCACCGTCAAATTCGTCTGACCCGGCCCGAAGTGGTGGCGTCTTCGCCCTTCGCCGACGCGATACTCGATGTCGTCGATAAGGTCATGGAACCGAGCGCGAATGACGAAGCGCAAAGACACGCACTTCAACTGGCGGAAATCGGACTGAGCATGCCCTATGGCGATCGCCGGAAGACAATTCGCCGGCTTCTGCAACTGGAGCAACCCGCCGCGCTCAAGAAAAATATCTTGACGCGTCTCGCTGAAGCTGGGGAGATCATTCCCTCTAGCCTGGTTCTGGAAGGCATCCAGACGTTGTTGGCCGCGTCGGCGTCAAACCGCTGGCAGCTTGAAAACCAGGGGTGGTGGGAGATGGAAAACTGGCTGGCGCTCCTGCCCTTCACCGAACGGCCCACCGCGATCTTTGAAGCTCTAGCCTTGCTGGGTCCAAATCCAGTACGGCCCTACCGTCTGCGCGGCTTCCTGACAGCCTTGGGCTATTCGCCTTCGGAGGAGGCGGATGAACTACTCGAAATGATGGCGAAGCAGGACAGCGAGTTTCTACACACGCATGAATGGCTCGCCGCACTCGATAAACGGGGCACGCCCGCCGCGAGGCGCATTCTCTTTGAACGTGTTTGCGAAGGGGCTTATGATTCCGAGCCTCATCGCGTCGACGGCTGGACCCTGGCCCGCAGGGTGGCGGCCGACATAGTGCAAGACAGCGATCTCCGCCGGGCGGTTTACGAGCGCTGTGAGAACCAGCCCGGCGCCCCTGGAAGCCAAATTCTCGAAGCTGCCATCGCCGACGCAGCGGATGATGCCGGCGTGCTGCTGCTGCTTCGCAGCCAGGCGCGGCAGGGCAACACGGTCATGGGCCCTCTCGGCACCGCCATCCGCCATGTCGCCGAAGGCAGCCGTCCCTCCCCGTATGGGGCCGGTTCAAGGGAAATGTTCAGCGTCGGCGTTCCGCAACTGCGCAAGGATCTCTTCGCTCTGACGAACAACGACAGCATCGAAGCAAAACTCGCGATCGCGGCGTTGAACGCCATCGATGAGATCCGGGATGATTACGGCGTCGCGGAGTCGGAACCCCGCCATCCGGACATCTCGGCTGACCGCCCATGGCCGATTCTGCCTACGTGATAGTCCGCCTGCAATCCGGCCGGGCGAAGTTCATTTCGTGAAGGCTCTCCATGAAGTCCAGCCCACACAAGACAGCAGCGTAACGACAATCCCTGCGACACGAAGTCTGGTTTTGAAGGGGAGTGCATTTGTTTCCAGTTTCGGAAAAGCCTGTACCTTGGCCCGCCACCACGAACCCCCCTGTCAACTTCGCGCACCTGTCAACCGGAGATTTTGGAGATTCCGCCCACGAATTCGTGGCCACCAACGTGAACCCGGGGGGTTCATGTTGCACCCCGGCGGCGCACCTTTCGAAACGGAGACTCCGGGCGGACAACTACCTGCAAAATGTTTGGGATAAATGAGGACTTGGGAGACGCTGCTGTCAACCTGGGCGGCGGTCCGGCTGGACCAGAGGGACGGTGGCTCCCCTCTCTCAACCCTCCTCGAACATTCTCCGGCCATTGAGGAGCGAACGGCTCCCCAATCAGGCGAAGGGTATTTTGCAGTCCAGAGACTCCCGTAACACATTGATCCAGAGTGGGTTACTTAAACTGGCCTAGCTCGCCGGCCCGCGCCATTTGTGAACGAACTACCACGGATATTGCTTGTAGTTCTTTAGTAGTGCCCCCGAGATGTACTCGCCTCGGTTGAGTGCACGAAAAACCGGATCACATAGACGAGCAGCACCATCTATTTCGTCGATCGCCATTTTCACCCTCCGATCTGCCGTCGCCTGATTCACGGGATACGGCTTCTCGTTCGTTATGTAGCCAGGATCGACCGCGGTCACGAAGATTCCGTCGCGTCGGAACTCGTCTGCCATCGTCCGAGTCATCATGTTCAGCGCGGCCTTGGCCATGTTTGTGTGCGGATGGCGGCAATTCTTCTCGGGATCGTAAAAGTTCCCCTCCATTGCCGACACGTTGACGATAAACGAAGGCCGCTGATCCTGGATCTTCCGCATCATCTTCTTTAGGCGACTGCACAGGAGAAAAGGAGAAACCACGTTGATGTATAGGACCTCGAGAAGTTCTGGCAAAGCAACATCTTCAAGTGTCATCATCCAGCTGTTGTGGTCCCTTCGGTCCTCCTGTTGCCCGTCTTTGTCGACTCGTCCAAGTGGGAACAGCCTTTCATCGTAACTATCATCCCCTGGCAAGAGGGCAACCTGAGAGAGGCTGGCAATGACCGACGGATCGATTCGTCCGGAGGGCCCCACGAGTCCACGCTCCCCATGCGCTGACAGAGCGGTTGAACGCTGCACGATCTGAAGTGCGCAACGAGCGCTCTCGCTAGGGCTTGTCGGCTGCGCATCTGCAACTAGGTGTCTGTAGAAGGCCGGGGGGCGCCGAACGGTCTGCGCCGCATTATTGATCAGAATGTCGAGTGAGTGAACCTCGCAGTGGACGTAATCGATCAGTTGTTCGACGGAAGCTAGCACCCGGAAGTCTGCGGCGAACACCTTTAGACGATTTCTCCATTCTCCGCAATCAGCCTCGTTATCGAATCTCCTAAGTGCATCTTCTTCAAAACGTGTCGTGACTATGACGCTGGCCCCGGCCCGCAGAAGCTTGAGTGCGGTTTCGAAGCCGATCTTAAGCCGACCTCCCGTCACCAACGCCGTGTAACCGGCCAAGTCGGCGGTTTCATTGCGCTTGCAGTAGTTCAAATCTCCGCACTCAGGACAGAGATCCGAGTAGAAGCTGTGCGCCACAGTTGTCCTCGACTTGCAGACATAGCACTTGTCCACACCACTCATTAGACGTCCCCGGCCCACCAATCCGTATCAACAACTGCCGAGCGCTCGCTACCGCATTTCGAGAACTGGGGTGCCACGCCACAAGCAACGGCGAACCCACGGAGGCCAACCGCCCGCTTCGCCTGTGGGATAATGTATCGGCGTGGCACGATCGAGCCGGTGTGTTGATGATTCCTGGTGGCAACCCCTTTCTGTTCAGCGTCAGTGGCCCGTACGGTGTCGGAAAGGACTCCCTCATCAACGAACTTCAAAGGCACTACCCCGGCAGGAGCCATCGCGTGCGGGCGCTCACTACCCGCGATGTAGACAGCGCAGCGGATCCTTGGTATGAACACATATCCGAGGAGGAGTTGGCAATTCGCACCGCACACGGGCGTTGGATCGTTAATAGGCAGATGGATAGCAGCGTAGCATACGCGACGAGCATTGACGAGATTGAATCGGCGCATCATGCTGGTATGATTTGCATCCAGAGCATATTCGCCGGGCCAGATGGTGCCGGCAGGCTACGCGAAATCTTTGGCAAGGCAGTTTTGTCAGTGGGCCTGGCGGCGGGAAGCGGAAGTCTCGACGAGCAGTTGGCCGTTCTCCGGCAGCGCCTCACTAAGCGCGGTCGAGAGGACACAGAGGCCATCGACCAGCGGCTAAAACACCAACACCAGACCATCCAGTACATACAGGAAAACCCCTTCGTTCACACTTCGGATGGCTCCTTGCGAGTCTTCGACGACATTGTTATCAACGACGACTTTGGGGCTGCGATCACCAAGCTGCAGCGGCTGTTTACTCGGCTGACTCCTCACTTGTGAAATTCCGCCTCTTTCCTTGAAGCCTTCTCCTGGAGTAGGTGCTCTCTAGCCAGGCGACCTCGTCAGTAGTGCTCGGTTTGAACGAGCGGTTCCCAAATGCTCCGCACGGACTGATCCCGCGCTCCTGCACACCATGCTTGAAACACGCACTCTCCATTGAAGGGGAACGATACGTAACGGTAGAACGAAGAATCTTCCACCGTTCGTCCCACACACACCGGTTGATGCCTACAGCAACTGCGGGCATGCGCCCACAGCAGGATATCGAATTCGAACATCGGAGTGCCAGACAGCGCAACGATGCGCTTGCACACCGTGAAGGCTAGTTCTCTCATCTCCTTTTCGGCCTCGGCGTCTACTGGGCGCTGGGCGACTAGGTCCTCAAGAAGCAGACTGTCTTTGATCACAATACACCCGGTCCGACATAGGATCCGTAGACGATGGTAGTCGATCATTGGAAACAACTCATGTTGGTCAGTTGCCGTCCAGATCTTCGCGAAGTGCAGCGCCATCAAGAACACGGAACTCTTCTTCTTGAGCGGGTCACCATATGCGTCGAAAGTTGCCAGTTGGCTGTAGGCTCCAGTCGCACCGCCGGCCACCCCCGCAGATGCCTCCAGTATTGCGGCAACACGTCCACCGCGTTGACTTGACAGTTGTGCCGCTAGGCGACGCAGAAGTGCAGCGCGCGCCTCCAAATCCGTGAGACGAACAACTGGATCTGAGACCTTTCTGACGAGGATCTGGAGCAGAGAGTCTGCTTCGAGTTTCAATACAGAGTCCACCGAGATCGTCGCTGGATCGTCGTCTGCGGCGCCGCAGAAGGCACGGAGAAGATAGTCCCATCCGCGATACGTTCTGCCACCGAAATCTCCACGCAGCCCTCCTTTGGTGTTGTGGCAGATAGCCGCCGCCCAAAACACTGCGCGCGCGACAGCCTCGACAGGGGCGGATACCTTAGGCACCACTTCTTCGTAGAACGAGTCGGCGAACGAAGGCGCTCGAAAGAACTCGGCCAGATGCGAGACTTGTTCCTCGTCGATGATCATTCGCATAGATCGTCCATGCTAAAGACCGAAGTGGGCTTTCAGCAATGGAGCGCAAGCGCTCCATATGGATGCAAGCGAACCGGTTACCGAGAGCGTGTCTTTCAGGGCAGACATGAGTGCTCGAAGCGTCCCACGATTTCTTTGCTCTGCGGGGACCGTCGCCTGTTGTGACAGTCCAGCCAGTTGCTGGAGGGCCTCGGCTTTGGCGTCGGCGCTCAATTCCTCGGATTGAGAGATCGCGTCGACGAGCTGTTTCACCGCTCTCCCGATGCTCTCGTGGCCGGACTGATTCAGCATCTGGATACTAGTTTCCATGTTGCCCAGCACAGTGCCGGTATTCACGTTTCCTACGTTGCCAAAAATGTTCACGATCAATTGCCTCCAGTCTTGAAATTGGTCTCTTGGGCTCCTGTTGATGCTATCCCGAGCCTCAGCCGTAATGCCGTGCCGCACCTCGATCGAGACTATACCGTACCAGTCGTAGTCAGCCTCGACAATGCCCCTCTCACTAAGTCGCCGAATCGCATCAAAAGCCGCACGTCGGCTCTCCATGGTTGGTCGAAGGCCGCACCACCGCGTAGCGACTTCATCCCAGGAGGCCGGACCGGCCCCAGCCCGGCCCGAGACGATGGCGTGTTCGAGTTCCTGTTCGACGTCGCTGCCCACTGAACCAGCTACTTGCCCCTTGCCACGGATTTGCGCTGACAGTTCCATCATAGATGCGTCGGAGGCGTCCGGCTGAGCGAACGCGGTTTAGCTTGTTGGCCGCTTCGGCGAGAATGGGCCACGTTCAGATAGCATCCGCTTGACCTCTAGTAGTACAAGAACGGGCGGTCGTGGAGCAGGGTTGTCACGCCAGCCAAAGAACCTCGCTGCGTGTTCCTTCGTGATTACGGGCGACAGCACCAGGCGGCCGAGTCGCCACGCGATCACCCGGAGTGCTTGCCGTACGGACATATTGTGTTGTACGACGTCGAAAAACTCGTCCATGATCTGCTTGGCGATCTTCTCGGCGATCTGCTCTTCCTGGAACTGGGGTGATGACGCAGCTTCCGCCACTCTTGCCTCCACATCTTTACGAAACGCAGGCAGAAAGGTCCGACACTTCGCAATCTGCTCCGCGGTCAGAAGAGTCACGTCTGGAATGCTCAGACGGTTCATAACTTTGGACACCACGGCGTCTGCAGTGACGTGATGAGACAGAATTCCAGTGAAGAACCGCGTCGCGTTGGTGGCCGCTATAGGGTCAAAGAGGATCCGCTTGGTCCTGAGGTACTCATTTAGTGCGACAGTCCATAGCGCGTGCTTTCCAAGTACGAACTCCGCGATGCCGTCAAGGGACTCAGCCATGGCAGTGCCGAGGAAATACTGGCGATTCTGGACCAGCCGCTCGGTGATTTCTCCGTAGAGCTCTCGGTAAACTTCGACAGGAATAACCTCATGCGCTGGAAACGAAAACTGTGTTAATTGAGGCTGAGATCGTTTCAAGAAGTCAGATTGACCCTCAATCTCCCAAAACCGGATCGCTCCGATATCATTCAGCTCCTCCAAACGTCGAATGACGGACCGCTGCGCGACCTCATCGAGGTGCGGCTCAGGGCTCACAGTTCTCGGGAGGTAGAGGTACTCGGACAGAAACACGCAACTTTGGACAATCCTGTTGACATCTTCCGGCCCAAGACAAGCCTTGTACGTATGCAGCGAAGCTTCAGATGCCGCGCTCATGCGCCCCCAAGCTCCGGTATCACCATGAGATCCATTTCGTATAGATGGTAGCTGAGGACAAAAAACGTGAGAAAGCCGGCGTGGCAGGCAGTCTCCTGAGCAAGTTGACTGTGGAGACGAGCGAAGCCAACGAAAACAGGAAGAGCTCCCAGCCAAGCATCGATTGATCGAACGCAAAGCGTGGAGTTCAGACGGCCTGATCTAACGCGAAAGGACGCAACCAACGGGGATACTGGATTTGCGATTCTGGTGTCGGTATTTGGATCCCAAAAGGAGACGATGTTGTAGCGGCTTCCAGGCTTCTCACGCAGCACTTTTCCGGCATGAGCAATCTGATCAAGTGCTGGTGCATTTTTCTTCGAGGAGCGTTTCGGCCATCTATATAGGCGCTCTGCGATGGTCGATGCCTCAGTCACGTTTTGCCCGAAGAAGCCGTCGGAGTATATCTCGATGAACGGCCTGAAGGATTCGGGATATACAGTGCTTCGCGGTTCGCACGCAGGCGATGCGGAACGGATCGTCACATCTTCCAACTCGATGCACGGGCCGCGCTCACTATCAAACCTGTTGAGGGTCAGGGCGTTCCCGAAGAGAAGAAGACTCTTCTCCCAGGCTTCTTCGATGCTGTCTCCAGCAACGCTCGCTGGCATCGCATTCCGTCTCCAGTAGCTCCATATTCGCCTGCCGCAATTTGATGAACGCAGTGCGTCGCAGATTTGCGACCTGCACCACTTCGCGGTATTGGCGTCGAACGCTAAAGCCGCTCCGTAGTGTAGCATGCCTGAATTGACAAGATTAGAGGTTCCTGATCGGAACGTCGCAACGCGAAAAATGCAGACACGTGGCCGCCGCGCCCACCTTTGGCTGAGACGCCATGCAGCAAGCTCCTGGATCAGCAAGGGCAGGTCGACCGCCCGTGGATTGAAGGCTGAGCGGCGATAATCGGCGAATCTAAGCAATGTTGGGGATCTTAGGAGATGGTAGGTGAGCATCGATCGCAGCTGCTGCGAGCTCGACGTTCTTCGAAAGAGGAGCCTCGCCGGACACAACTAGGTCGGCGATCTGCCGCCCGGGTGCGATGAAGTCCCGCTCCATCGGTCGGCTGCACTCCTCGTAATAGAGAAGGCTCCCCTCTAAATCGTAGCCTCTCGACACGCCTAGCACGTCGCGACGCAGACGCCGGATCAGTCGAAGGTCTGGAGCGGCGTCTATGTAGATCTTGACTGCGATGCTGCAAAGCAACTTTGCATTGACGAAAGGCCACAGGCCCTCCAATACGACGACGGCTGAAGACGAGACTTCTTCTCCCCGACTGCGATCGCCGGTAACGTAGTCGAATATAGGAGCCATGCCCCGGCCACTCGCTTCGAGGGAAGCCACGAAGCTCAAGAGGCAATCCCAATCCAGTGAGTCCGGGGAGTCGAAATTGTGTATTAGTGGATCGCTCGACTGGGTCCTGTCGAAGGGCCGGTAGAAGCGGTCCAGGCTGATAGCGAGCGAGCGCTCATAGCGATCACAAAGTCCCTGTGCAAGCGAGCTCTTGCCGGAACAGGTTGGTCCCTGTATCGCCACAAAAATAGGCATCTGCAAGACTCAAGGCGTCCTTTCTCAGTTCTCCCAGGTTACCAACGAGCCGCCCAACGAGGGCGGGCTCAGGGGTCCATTCTCGCAGGAGCGTTGCCGGTTCCGCCTGCCAGAATCAGTTCGCCGCCGGAGGCGATTTCGGGGAGTCGGTGATCGGCCAGGTGCGAACCCGGATCGTATGACCTGAACGAGGTCTCGCTGCTGTCCCTCGGCGCGACCTGGAGCGCGCCGCACCCAAGTCCAACAGCAAGCCTCCAGACATGGAGGACACGTTGACCGTGGAGTCGCCGGCGCTCACAGGGTCTGTCGTGGTCGTCTCCAGAGGATTGGTCGCGAAAGCGTCAACCGGCGTGCACACTCTGGCCGCGCTGTCGACTGCGCCCGGAAAGTTAAACCTGGACCATCGGATCTCCGAACGCGCAATCCGCTAAACTGGTGCTTCCCGCTATGCCGCCGGACAGCAAGCGCCGACTGCTGTACAACAGGCTCTTCGCTCCGAACACGTTTGTGTTCTTCTTTCATAAAGGGCCGAGTGAAACTTCCTGGAGCGTCAGAGACTACTCCGTGCCCGGTGCGGTCGAACTTCGTTACGCATCGGACTTCCAGGACTTCGCGGGAAGAATTCCGCTGGCTTCCGAAATACGCGCGGCGGCCGAGTATGATTTCCCTGCGCCCGCACACCCCACAACTGATCTGGATCACTGGCACGCCGTTATACGCGCAAAGAATTGCGAGCACCTTGCAATAGGCTCGTCTCCAGTTCCCCCAGCAACGATTCACACCGCCGAAAAACAACTCTCTGACGTGGTCGTTCCCTCCTTCCCGATGCTCAATCTGCCCAAATTAATGGCTTCGCCGAAGGCGCGGAAGCGCGGTGACATGGAGCGCATCCTTCACTCGGAGAACAGCGAGGACTACGTCACCTGGAACTTCTTCCAGTTGCTGGAATCCGTCCCAGTTTCAAAGTGGTGGCCTGCGCTCCTGAACTTGACCGGCGTCACCTCAGTGGACCCGGCGGACCACCCCCTCGTCCGACTCTGGAACGTTGCCGCCGCGCCCAGAGCATATGAGGCATTGAGCCGCGAACGGATGCGGGCGTCGGAGATCCGCGCCTGGCGCGAGCGGAGCCTGGACATGAATCCGGTTGAGGGCCCGTCCGAAATTGACATCTCCTTTGAGGGCCACAGTTACGTCGTCTACATCGAGGCTAAACTCGGCTCCGACGTTTCGCTCAGTACGACCTACGATCCAGAGCGGAACCAGATCGCACGCAACATCGACTGCCTTCTGGAACTCCGCTGCAATCGGCGACCGATTTTCTGGATGCTTGTTCGCGACCGCCAACCGACGCGGGCCTACACTCAATTGATGTCACGCTACCGGGATGCAACTGAACTGAAGCGTTCGCTGCCACACCGGGTTGCGGCCCGCCTTGAAGAAGTCGCATCCGGATTGGCGGTGCTGACATGGGCTGAACTGCTCACGCTCTTGGCCGATACCAACCGAGTGGGCGGAGCAGCGGAGGTCTACCGGGAACTGGAGCGGCGCCTTCGCTATTCGACACAAGCGCCCTCGCCCGACTGAAACGTCCGATTTCTGATCGAGTCCTCGGCGCGCCACTTCGGAACCTGGCTGGAGATCGGCATCGATTCAAAGTTAACCGATCAGGCACGATATATCGCTTCTTGTGCCCCGGTCGTGTAGTACTTCGCTCTGCTCTGAAGGATCATCTCAATCCGCGATTAGTGCTATAAAGGACACTGGAAATTTGCGCCTGATGGGAACGGCTCTTCCATGGTCAAGCGATTGGTGCGGCACGAGCAGTTTGGAGAAGGGCGGGTCGTCGCCCTCAATAGCGGAACCTTAACCATCTCTTTTTTTGAGCTGGCTGGCGACGAGGCGGAACAGGTTTTTGCCCGAACGGCAATCGAGCAGGGTTTCCTTGCGCTGGTGCTTCTGGAGAAAGGGCGCCGGTGCCAGGGCCCGCTTGGCACATGCCAAGTAATCCGGGCCCTGCAGGATGGCGAGAGCGGACGGTACGCATACGAGGTCAGTTACGAGAGCGGAGCCACGGCGGTCTGTAGTGAGACGGAACTGGACCCGGTCCCGGCGACATCGTTGCCCACACCCAGTTCTCGGCTAGCAGTTCGCGAAATCGAGCACCTACTGCAGTTCCGGATACGCGAAGCTTTCCGAAACACTTGCGCACACAACTTCCGACAAGGCGGGAAATTGGCGGCGTTACTGGCCGCGCGAGTCGACCTGCATCCGCATCAAGCCTTTGTGGCAGGGACGGTGCTGGATGACCGGCGACGGCGGTACATTCTGGCCGACGAAGTGGGCCTGGGGAAAACGATCGAGGCTGGCGTAGTCATTCACGACCTCCTAACGGGCAATCCCGGCGCACGCGTCCTCATTATCTGTCCCGGCACTTTGACGCAGCAGTGGTTCTGCGAAATCTACTCCAAGTTCGGGGGCCAGATCTTCACCCTCCTTGATCTTCATTCCGAATCGAGCATCCGCTGGGACACAATCCGCCACGTGATTGTCTCAATGGGGCAGGTATTGCAGTTCGCGGCAGAACCGTTGCTGCGAGCACCCTGGGACCTAGTCGTGATTGACGAGTGCCATCACCTGCTGACGGCACCGGTACTTTACGAGTTTGCTGCCTCGGTGTCCCGCCGTTGCCGATCGCTGCTCCTCCTCAGCGCAATCCCCGCCCAACAGCGCGAGGACGAGTATTTCAAATTACTTGCGCTATTGGAGCCCGACAAGTTCGATGCGAGTTCGCCCCAAGCAGTGGCGGCGTTTCGGGACCTGTTCGAGAGTCAGGCGCCGCTCAGCCGCCGTCTTCAACCGCTCATGATTAGACTGCACGGCATAAAGAGCGGCGACTATACACCAGAGGACGTAGTTCGGCAAGCGCGCCGCTTGCTGGAGTTGCCAATCTTAGCCAAGGATCGGCAGTTGACGAAGTTGTACGACAAACTAGTTGCCGCTGGTTCTGAGCCCAGTGCCGTTGGCCAGCAGATCGTCGACTATGTGGCCGACCGATACCGCGTCTACCGCCGGATTCTGCGTAATCGGCGCGCGCCGCTCCAGCGCGACGCGAAGATCGACGTGGTGACTCGCAGGCGCGACGTACGGCCGTATGCGCCGGGGGACTTGGAGCGCAATGCCATCGATGCCGTCGAGTCGCTTCTTGCTGCCGCTTGGCGTGAGCGGACGGACACGGATTTGGTCGTTACACTGGCGCGAACAGTGTGGCAGAGCATGGCTTCCAGCGACTGCGCCCTCGAATTGCTACGCGGAATTGCCCAAACGCCGCCAGGGCGGTTGAACCAGAAGGGCCGCGACTTCTTAGCGCTAGGGCCGCTGCTCGGGTACGAGGAGTGGCAGGACTACATGGCCCTGCTACAGACGGCGGCAGCCTCAATCCTCGATCAATACCTACTCGACACGTCTATCAACGCCTTGACCCTGTGGAACGAGTCAAAGGAGCAAGAAGCACGGTACCGACAACTAACCACGGTCCTGCGGCAATGGTGGCTACGGGACCGCAGTGCAAAACTCCTCGTGTTCGCCGGACACCCGAATCTGGCGGAGGAGGTAGCGGTGGCTCTCGCCACCCAGATCGGCGAGGCTTCGGTCGCGTCGTTCCGTGCAGATATGAGCCGGGAACAGAAAGAGGAGGCCGCAAGCCGATTCCGGCGTGACCCCGCCACCCGAATTCTGGTCAGCGATGAGACGGGAGGGGAGGGCCGGAACTTCGAGTTTGCGGACGCCGTGGTGCACTATGACACTCCCTGGCAGATCTCCCGGGTGGAGCAGCGTATTGGCCGACTTGACCGAATTGGCCGAACGCGGTTCCGTAGCGATGTAGCGTCGGTCGTGATATGTCCGTCCGGGACGGTCGAGGAAGCACTCATCCGCTGCTATGACGAAGGTTTGAATGTGTATCAAGAATCGGTCAGCGGTCTTGAGTTCTCGCTGCGGCAACAGGAATCGCAACTGGTCAGTGCCGCGCTTGCGGTTGGCGTGGAGGGGTTGGCTGCCGCAATCCCGGGCCTCAGTGAAGTCGCGCGGAACGAACGCGCTCGGGACGAATACGACGCCCTCCTTGATTGGGCGTCGTTTGACGAGGACCGAGCACAGCGATTCTTGTCGGTTCGCAGCCGACCGGAAGTTGAACGGGCGCTAGAGGCGACCTTTGTGGAGTACTACCAGAGCGTCGCGAAATCAAAGGCCGCGCGACCTTACGCCGATGAACGCTCGCCTGCAGGCCTGTGGGAATTTCAATTGGACGCGGTTCGATCGGGGATACTGCCCGCTGAGGCCAGTGGCACCGTATGCGGCACGTTTCGGCGAGATGTTGCGCAACTCCGAGTTGATCGCGCATTCTTCCAGATCGGGAATCCGTTTTTCGATTCCCTCTCCAGAGCGGCGCAGCGTCACCCCGCGTTTCGGACGTACGCGGTGCAGTGTCGGGCCGCGGGGCGCGCGCCGTGGGCTGGGTTTGAGTTTGTGTTTTCTTGCGAGCCGAATCTCGAACACCTGGATGGACGAACCGACCTCAACAACCTGGTACTGTCGTTCTTCCCGTCAGCGCCAATTTACATCTTTATCGATGTCGATGGCCAAGAAGGCGATGCGAGTGCACTCCACTCCCTGCGGCAATCATTGACATCTCAGAACAAGGGCAAGGCGTGGGTCAATTTGTGGAAGGACCGTGAGGTTGGTCTTGACGCGCTCCTGCCCCGGAGTACCTGGACGGCCACAGTGCTGGAACTGTCTGCGAAAGCCACTGAACTTGCGACAGAGCGGTTCCGGCAGCGGCTATCTTCGGTCGAGGAGATCAAGGCCCGCTGGTCCGCATCGGCCCGGAAGTTCCGGGAGCAGGCTACGCCGGTGTCCCTCGGCGAGGCCGCTACTTTGGAGGCCCTCATCGCTGCAATCACGGACTGGCGGGTCAGTGAGGAGGCGGCGGGGTTCCTTGCGGTGAACCATAATCTTGTGAGGTATGCGTGAGCGACGCTCTAGATCTGCTTGCCCGAGCGTTAGCCACTCAAAGCCCGGCAGTCCTCCAGAACTTGCCCCGCCCAACCACGCCGCTCGGTGCAGATTACCCGGTCTGGCGCTTGGGCCAGGCTTGGACGGGCTCCTTCGGTTCGGATGAGGCCGTTCTGGTCCGGCAAGCGGTCCGGAACACGGGCACACACGCGCTTTGTCCCGACGTACCCGATGCCCTTATGGCCCCACTGAGGTCGGCAGGGTTGCACGTCGATGCCGCGGCGCGGTTGCTGGCGAGTCCGTGGGTGCCGGCGTGGCTAGACGGCCGGCATCTCGATACTGCTGCCGGCATCGATACTCCGGTCCACCTGCGTGTACCGAACGAGGCGGTGCCGGCCGAGAGTTACGTGTCCCACTCCTTCGGGTATTCCCATTGGAAGTCACAGGCGCTGAAGGAGGCTTGTTGGAAGGTGCATGAGGCACCGGCCGGATCCACCGTTCTGGTTGCGCTCCCGACCGGATCGGGCAAGAGTTTGTGCTTTCAGTTTCTGGCGCGGTTCTCCGCTGGGCTGACGTTGGTAGTGGTACCCACTGTGGCGCTCGCGATTGACCAGTACCGCAGTGCCATGGCGTTGCCTGGTATGCGCCCGCTGGAACCGCGATATTTTGCCGCTGATGATCCAGATTTTTCGCCGCAGTCGGTTGCCGAGGCGGTACGCACCGGCAGCACGAGGCTCGTTTTCTGCTCACCGGAAGCCTGCGTCTCGGGCAGGTTACGTTTGGTCCTGGATCAGTTGGCCGCCGAGGGCAGGCTCAGCAATATCGTGATCGACGAGGCGCATATGGTCGGGACCTGGGGAATCTACTTCCGGGTCGACTTCCAGTTGTTCTCAGCGCTATGGAAGCAGTGGCGAATTCGGGTGACGCCGCCGTTCAAGACCGTTCTCCTGTCTGCCACGTTCACCGCTGCGTGCCGCGCCGGTTTGGCGCAGTTGTTTCCCTCGGAGCAATGGGTCGAACTCATCAGCCAGCGACTGCGTCCTGAGCCAACTTACTACGCCAAACGCTTCGCGAGCCAGCAGGAACGAGACTGCGCGATCCAGGAGTGCCTCTGGAGACTGCCTCGCCCGGCGATCCTATATACCACCCGCGTCGACGACGCACAATCGTGGCGGGACCGATTCCGCAGCCAGGGTTTTCGGCGGATTGAATGCTTCACCGGCGAGACGCCTCCCGTAGAACGTCGGCGCCTGTTGACACGGTGGCGCCAGGACGAAATCGACGTTATGGTCGCGACGTCGGCGTTTGGCTTGGGTGTTGATAAGGCGGATATCCGCAGCGTCGTGCACGCATGCCTGCCGGAGGATCTTGATCGCTTTTACCAAGAGGTAGGGCGGACCGGCCGTGACGGCTATTCCGCGATCAGTGTGTTGGCGACGACGCCCCGAGACGAGGCGGTTGCCGACGGGATGGGGCCGACGCTGTTACGTCCGGAAACGATCCAAAAACGCTGGGAGGCGCTCTGGCGTACGCGGGAAGCGATTGACGTCCGCCGCCACGTTTACCGGGTCAACGTACGCACGAAACGAGACGATCTGGTGGGCACGAGGACGTATGAGGAGAATGTGCGATGGAACAAGCGGTTGCTGCTGCAGTTGTATCGCGCCGGCCGGATCGCCCTTATTGACCTGCGGCGGGAGACCAGCGAGGACGAACAAATTGAATGGGCGTGGCTTGAGTTGAAGTTCCCGCCGGAGTCTCCGGATATTGCAGCATTAATTGGTGCAGTCAGGGACGAAGAGTTGCGCGTCCTCGATGCTGGATTAGCGCGCATAAAACGTTATGCATTCGCCGGGGAGCGCCTCTGTGTGGCGCTCGCGAGAATGTATGGGAGAGAGACGCTGCGTGTCTGCGGCGGCTGCGATGGCTGTCGCGCCAACAATCGGACTGCCGATGAGTGTCCGGCGTTGCCGGTTCCGCCGTCGCCAGCATCGCTGCGCCGGCAGGAGGTTGTGGGAGGAATTCCGGCGCTGTGGCCCGCCAGCACGCCGCATCCGCTGGCGCGGTGGATGCGGCGGGCGGCTCAAGTAAAGCGAGTCCGACGCTTCGCCTGCCGTGAGGAAGCAGTACCGGCACTCTTGGCGTTGGCGAGGGAAGCGTTTGGTGGGGATCCGGCACCGTACCGCATTGACCCTCTCGGTGCTGACGTGCCAGGCTGGGAGCTTCCATTTCGGCTAGAGCCGGAAGAGCAACTCGTCGTCGTTCACTCGGGTCCGGTACACCGGGGGGCCTGGGAGTTGGCGGCCGGGCGAGTCGTGACGCACTGGCTGTGTCAGGGGTGTGATCCGGCGGATGAGCGTGGCCGGGCGTGGTTTGATCAGGCGGGTATTCGCCCGTATGTCACACCGGAAGGCTGGATCGCTGCAGGAGACGGGAATGTTTACTGATGACATGGTGACGCCAACGCGCCTCGAAGTGCTGATCGACGTTCTGCGGGATTACGGCCGACGGGAGTGGAGCCGAGCCGACCTCGTCTGCGTACTGCAGCCCAAAGGATTACCTGACCTGAGTCCAAACAGCAAACAGGCCGAAGTAACTATTCGGGCGGCAAAGGAACTAGGAATCGTCACGGAGGAGAGCCAAGTGGTCCGCCTGAGCCGGTTTGAGAAGGACCTTTCGACCCGCCAATTGCTGCTTGAGGTGCTCGATGACAAAGTTCTAGCCAGCACTGAGATCGAGTTCTTCTACGCACCTTTTTACTCCTACCTGCTCAGCCTTAATGCAGAAGGCGCGCAGAAGCGTGACGGGGACCAATGGGCAATTGGCTTCGCGCGCGATTGTCCTGCCGCGGCGCGGACTGAGAATGCCTTCAACAAACCGAAGTACACTGGCCTGAATCGCTGGTATCCATATTCGGGGCACGGCTGGTTTGATTCCGAGGGTGTGTTCCAGCCGAATCCGTATGAACGGGTCTGCCGCCGGATGGACCGGATCTTCGGGGCGGAACGGAAACTCTCGGGCGACGAGTTCTTCAGCCGCGTCGCGCGCGACTGTGCCGAACTCGATGGCGGCGAAATCTTCTGCCGGGCTGTAGCAGCCTACGATAGGAAGCGCCGAGTCGCCACACAGGGCTTGAGTCACGCTTTAATCGACTTGCATGCTGACGGCGTGATCCGGCTAATCTGCCCCCCAGACAGTCGAGGGTGGAGCATCGAGGCCGCGCAACCATACAATGACGGCAAGACCTTGCTCTCTGGGAGGATCGACTATGTCGAGTACTGCTGCTGAAGTGCGCGCCGAAGCGTGCTGGGCCGCAGACCGAGTCGGGCGGGCGATCCAGAACACGGCGAACCTGTCGGCTGCCGACAATCATTACTTTCTCGCCTCCCACGCGCCAATTCGCCGAATCGTGGACGAACGCACGAAGGATGAGGTCACCGATGCCCAATACTTCGATCTTGTCTTCCGATCTGCGCACCGCAACGTGCAAGCGATAGTCTACGGGGAACCGGGGGCCGGGAAGTCCCATCTGATCCACTGGCTTAAACTGCGGTGTGATGAAGCCGTGCGCACGTCTGAGGACCTTCGCGACGTGCGGTGCGTCCTCATAGAGCGACGGAACGGCAGCCTCAAAGACGCCCTGGCGCAGATCATCGAACAACTTGGTGATCAGTTTTCGCGGTATGTCGAAAAGATCCATAGTGCGCTCCGTCAGATTTCAAGTGATACCGCGCGTAAGGAACTGGCGGGGCAATTCCGATTGGAACTGGGCTCGCGACGGGCGGATCGAGATCTCAAGCCTCTACCTGCAGACCTCCGCCACCTATCCGAGTGTTTCGTCGCGCCCGGTTTCGGCGAGTGGCTGTGTCGGGACGGCGGCGCAATCCATCAATTGATCTCCAGGCTGACCGACGCCAGTTCGGTGGAGGAACGTCAAACGACGCCAGCGTTTTCACTCGCGGATTTTCTGCCCGCTCCGGAACGGCGCCACCAAAACCCCCCGATCGTACGTGAACTGATCGACCAGTTTCTGGAAGACGAGGACCTTTGTCGGCAAGCGTGCTCCGCGGCGGATGCGGTGACACGCGATGCAGTGTTGGGCATGACCGGTCTGACGGGAACCGACCTGCAAAACGTGTTTTTTGAAATTCGTCGGGAACTCGCACGCCAAGGACAACGTTTGGTGCTATTGGTCGAAGATGTCTCTGTCTACCTAGCGCTCGATGTCGAGCTGGTAGTTGCATTTGAGCCGCAGGTCCGTCAGGGTTTGTGCGATCTTCGGGTCGTATTTGGCATGACCCAACCCGGGCTGGAAGCAGTTCGGGCAATGCCAGACAACCAACTTCAACGCATCACATATATCCACTCCGTCTCACGGTCCCAAACACGCTGGGGCGACGATCCCGACGAATTGGCGCGATTCATGGGCCGATATCTAAACACGATCCGGCTCTCTGATTCGCGCGTCAAGGATCTAGCTTTGATGCGGCGGGACGGTCAGGATGTCGCGATCAGCGCTTGCGACGTCTGTCCGCACGGTGTGCGGGAGCACTGCCATAAACAGTTCGGCGCTGTTGAGTTTGAACCGGGTGTTCAGGTTGGGCTCTTTCCTTTCACTCCAATTGCTCCGTCGCGTTGGTTCGGTCTCTTCTCCGATCGTGCAGGAGCAAATTTCAGCCAGACGCCGCGGGCACTCCTGACGCAGTTACTATTCCCTGGGTTGGAGCACCCCGCCCACATTCCGGACCAGTTTCCGCCGACATCGATCCCCATCCCGCTTGTTGGCCTGCCGTTCTGGACGGCATTCGAGCAACAGTACTGTGGGAACTGGACGAACGATGACAAGAAACGACTACGGCGCCTCGCCGCCGCATGGGTGAATGCAGATTCGGCCCACGAACTCGCGCAGGCACTGGACGGATTGCGTAAGGCATTCGCCTTCCCGGAGTTCACTCGCGCCCCGATTTCTGAACGCCGCCCGGCAGCAGGAACGCCGACCCCAATCGAAACGCGGTCGCCCCAACCACGCGTTCCGGCAACTGCCCCCGTTTCTGCGGAATTTCAGCGCCTACTAACCGTCATCGAAGAGTGGCGAGCCGGCAAGCCGCTGCGTGAGGACACAGTTCCACGAGAACTCTTATTTGACCTGATCAAGAACTCGATTGCATGGCAAGACATTCGCAGCGTGCCACCCCGCGAAATCCTGCGCCTACTCAAGAAGGACATCATCGAGATTGAGGACCAGCGTGTTAAGGCCCGCGGTGCTTTGGTGCAGTTTCCACGAAATGACGAAACGGCGGACCTGCTCCGTGCGCTTTTACGGTTTCGGTACTTGGGGAATAACAGTTGGTCGTTTGAGGACGGGGAACGGTTCAAGCGCATGGTCGCTTCTTGGCTCCGACATAATCGCGAACGAGTGGCTGCATCCCTTGTTCCCCAGATACCGGATGCGGAACAGCCCATGCGCAGCGCTTGCGAGTACCTGGCGTTCATTGCGACCACGAGCACACGAAAGCAACTCCCTACCGACCGCCCCGCAGAACTTATTGCGGCACTATTCTCGCCGCCACCTAATGCCTACCGTCGAAGTTCCGCCTCAGGCCAGCAGTTACTGGAGACGCTACGGGAGAAGCATCAGGCGATTCGCGAGTGGGTGGCCTATGAACTCAGCATCCCGCAGGGCGATCTCGCCAGGGCTGGTTGTGTGTTCATAGACCCGCGGCCAATTCTCGCGGCGTTTCGCGGCGGCAGGGACCGACTGGAAGTGAGTCGATTGGGCGATGCCTACGCCCGTGACATCGCCACTGCTCGCTATGCCACACTCGCCGCGTTACCTGCTGTTGATGGGTTCTGGGCCCTGGAGCGAGAAGCGCTGCGGGACTTGCGGACCACCGTTCTCTCGCTCCTCGGCGACCCGCCAGATCCCGGACAGGCGCTAACGGACTACTGTCAGGAACTCTCGGCTATCAAGAAACTGCAGGGGCAGAAGGACGTGAGCTTCGCGTTCCCCCACGAGGAATTCGATCCCCTGTGGCGGGAGCGCCTCTACACCCAGCGACTCGATGTCTGGTGCACGGAACTCAGGAGGTCGGAAGAGGTCCTCTCAGACGATACACAGGCCGCGCTCGCGACGTATACCCCCGATGTGCTTGAGCAGCTTAAAGCAGCTTTGTTAGCGGCCGAGCACTACCTCGACGCGCTCGAAACCCAACTTCGGCGCCACATTGATGCACTAACGGCGGACGGCGACCCCGACGCACTTGCAGAGAGGTTAAAGAACGCGCTATCAACGATTCTCACTCTGCCGGCCGATGGAGGAATCGCATGAGCGACCGAGCGAGCCGCATATGGATTGCCGAGGCGCTTACCACACTGCCAGCCAAGACCCGCAACAAAAACCTCGTCGGCAATTTAGGCCGCTTTGCCAACGTAGCTGAGCAGGCCAGAGATACATTGAATGCATCTCTGCAGGGCGCAGCGCGAGTCAAACTCGTCTTTGCTGATGCGGTGACGGGCAACGTCGTCGATAAACTGGTGAGTGCCCAGAAGAAGACGCGCACGTGCGTTCGGGACCTAGCGCAGAGCTTGGACGCAGTGGCCAAATCGAGTTTCGAGACCCGACTGATTGACATAAGGGATCATGCCACGGGTTCAATCAGGCCGTTGCTGGACACCTGGCAGCGGCGTATCGATGATGCTACACGCCCGTATGAGAAATTGGCTCAGGTGGTCCAGGATCGGCATCTCGAAGGCGGCGACGCGCTCGTGAGTGCTCTCGGCCGCATACGGGAAGCACGAACGCAAACACCCGGCACAAACCAGGAGGCGCTAGCACTCAAGGCGCTCATCGACGGGTTGCCCGGCGTCGTCCGCTCGCTCGGTCTTACCGGGCACGTGAGGGCGTTCCTGGTGGCAGTTGCCGAAGGTGTTGGATCACCCCGTGACCTTGAGCGCGCAGACGTCCGCGAGTTTCTGGACCGGTACGGGTTGTGGGACACCCTCCGCGTGGCCTTTGGATCAAGTCGATGACCTTCAAGGAATTTGTTAGTGAGTTCCTGTCGTTGGTCGAGCGGCAAGAGTCCCGTTTGCTCGCGTGGGGCTTTTACGGCGGCTGTTTTGATGCCGGTCAGGTTGAAGAGTGGCTTGCGGACGCCAGTCCTGAACTGGAGGCAGCTTGGGCGGCGCTGGCGGAAGCAGGAGAGTCAATCGCGGGCCTACTGGAGCGCTTGGTTGAAGAGCGGTTGTTGTTCGAATTGCCGGACCGTCCGGGTTGCTTCCGCACGCGGTTTGCAGAAGGGGTTCGCCTGCTGGCAAGCCTTCGACAACTGTTTCCGGGACGCTCGTGGACAGTGGCACCGCGACTCATCTCTGACGTTCGAATCCAACTCGGCCCACGCAGGTACCCTCGCCGTGATATTGCGATAGAAGAATGTTGGAACGATCTCGCGGCACTCGTCCATCCGAGCCGGGCGGAACTCATTCGGGAATGCTTCCTTGCGCTGGCCGGAACGGGCAATGGGGCGCTGCAATTCGCGGGTTTCCAGCGGCGAGCCTTTTCTCATCTATTTGCCGCTTACGGTGCGGAACGGACAAGCGGCTCGATCATCAGCGCGGGTACAGGGTCGGGCAAAACCAAGGCTTTTTATGTGCCGGCACTGCTGCGCGTTGTCGACGAACTCGCTCAGCGGAGTACTCCGTTCACGAAGGTCATTGCCATCTATCCGCGAACGGTTCTCCTCTCCGACCAGTTGCGGGAGGCGTTGGCAGAGGCGGAGAAACTAGCGCCGACACTTCAGGCGCGCGGCCTGCGCCGGATCACATTCGGTGCCCTGTTGGGCGATACACCGAACGTGACGGACTTTGAGCGCGTGCTTACCGGCACGAACAGGCTCTTGGCTGAGGTGCGACACTGGCGGCGGACTGGCAACGGGTTCTGCGTGCCTTTCCTGAAGGCTCCGTCGGACGCCCGTCGGGAGCTCATCTGGCGCGACGCAGACCGGCGAGCCAACCGCGCCTGTCTTTATGCCGACGGATCGGCGGGGCAAGCGGAGATTCCTGCAGACGTCTTGCGCCTGACACGGCAAGATTTGCAGTCGCACCCGCCGGATGTCCTGTTTCTATCTGCGGAGATGCTCAACCGCGAGTTGGGAAACACGGAGTGGTCCCGAACCTTTGGTGTGGGGCGGCGGGACCTTGTCCCCCGACTGGTTCTCCTCGACGAGGTACACACCTATCAGGGAGTCGCGGGGGCGCAGACTGCATGGCTTCTGCGCCGTTGGCGGCATTGGACACGTGCGCGGAAGACCCACTATGTCGGGCTCTCCGCAACATTGGCGGATGGTGCCGCGCACTTGGCGAAGGTAGCTAGCCTGCCTGCGGGCGCGGTCTCGGAGTTTCGGCCGACCAGTGCGGAGATGATATCCGAGGGAATCGAATACAACATCGCCGTCAAAGGTAATCCTGCCGGAGCCTCTCTGCTAGCTACGTCGATTCAGACAGCGATGCTGATCGGTCGTTTGCTCGCGCCCACTCACATCCAGAATGCCGGCCCGGACGAGATCCACGGGACCGCGTTCTTCGGCCGAAAGACCTTCGGATTCACCGATAATCTCGACACCTTGAACCGGTGGCTTGGGGACATGCAGGATGCCGAACAGAAGCACTTGGCCCGCCTTAGGCTACTGCCTGCCGACAGTTCGTTATCCCAGCGGCAGCGACTTCGGGCTGATGGACAGGTGTGGGATCTCTGCACGGCGATCGGCCACAATCTCAACGCGGCGCTGAGGGTGAGCGGTTGCAGTTCCCAGCGGCCAGGCTTAAACACAAACTCCGACCTCGTAATTGCGACCAGCAGTTTGGAGGTTGGCTTCGATGACCCCGATGTCGGGGCGGTCGTGCACCATAAACGGCCATCTTCAATGGCTTCGTTCGTACAACGCAAGGGCCGGGCTGGGCGCAAACGAGCGATGCGCCCCTGGACCGTAGTCGTGCTCTCGGACTATGGCGGCGACCGCTACGCCTTTCACAATGCCGAGCACCTGTTCAGTCCGGAAATTCCCTCACTCTTTCTGCCCATCCGCAATCCGTACGTTATCCGCCAGCAGTCTGTCTATTTTCTGCTGGAATGGCTTGGGCTTCAGGTTCAAGCTGGCGGTCCGTTCTCGTACTTGCGCCCTGGCAGGCTGACCCCACAAGTGCGACAGTCCGTGCTGCGACTCTTGCAGGACGTGCTGGCACAGGGGCCATGCTGGCAACGATTTCGTCAGGAATTGGACCGATTTTTCTCCTCTGGAACCGGCGCAGAGTCGGCGTTGCCGTCGGGGATCGTCGACGCGGTGCTGTGGAACGAACCGCGGCCGCTCCTGCTGGAGGTGATTCCAACACTCATCCGAAAGGTAGAGGCGGACTGGGCTAACTCCGACCCGCAGCGGACGGAACGCGAAGATCGGAACTTCAACCGCCCACTCCCTACCTTCATTCCGGCAGCGACATTCGGCGAACTCGATCTCTCGGAAGTGGTCATCGCTTTTCCAACGGTCGACAAAGGTGAGGAGCGGATGGCCATCTCCCAGGCGCTGTACGAGTTCTGCCCCGGTCGGGTTTCAAAACGATATTCCACAGCAGATCGCGAGCCAGGCTATTGGCAAGGTGCCTCAGTGCGCCTGCTCAATGATGAAACTTCGATCGCAATCAGCGATATTTTTGCGGACGCCGTGCTACTGGAGAGCGTGCCGGTGGCTGACGGCGCGGTAACGGTTTATCAACCGCTCATTCTCAGCTTGGTTCCGCAGGATGCCAGTGTAACGGAGCGAAGCAATGCCTCTTGGCAGTGGCAGTCGCGCCTCCAACTTATCGGTGAAGGCTGGCCACTACCTCTTAGGCGGTCTGGCATCTGGCAGAAGACGATCAGGCGCGCTCAGGTACACCTTCACCGGGAGCAGTCTGGCATCGAAGTGCTTCGGTTTGCGGAAGCGTGGGACTTCAATCTCCAACTGGTTCGCCCTCGAGGGCAGGCCAAATCCGGGCGCGGCAGGCTTGGCGCGACTGATGACGAGGGCGTAAATCGGGAGGCTGTGGGCTTCCGACTAAAGGCCGACGGCCTGGAGTGGGAGATTGCATCGGAGTTCTTGGCCCGCGTGACCCCGCCGTCCGAGGCGTCCACCCGCGGGTTACGTGCGCAGTTCTACCTCGATCAAATCAAGACCAGCCCGCGCCTGCAGGGTCTTGTCGACCGGTTCTCGGCGGAATGGCTTCAGCGGACCAGTTTGGCCATGTTGTTGGCCACTGCGCTGACCCAGCACTATACGCTTCCGGAGGCCCACACCGCGCTCCACGATATCCGATTGCCAGCACTGCGGAAAGTGCTCGACCAGGTGATCCCGGTCGCCACGGACGACGAGGATTCACCCGACGCTCCCGCCAAGTTGCGGGACCGTCTTGTCGGCCTGTGGTCCGATCCCGTTGTGCGTGAAGAGATTGAGCATTTGGAACAAACTCTATGGGAACCACTCGCCGAGCCATTCTTCGATTGGTGCAAGCGACGCGGACTCTCGGCGATGGCCCAGGCTTTCCGGGCGGCGGCACTAGCCGGCAGTGAAGGCGTTTCGGAAGACGATTTTACGCTCGACCTTTTCTGGGACGTTACTGGACCCGCGCAGTTGTACCTGACGGAGCAGGGAGCCGGTGGGTTGGGTCACGTGGAAGCCGTCGTTGCCGCCATGCGGACCGCACCTGAACAGTTCCCGGAGGGAGTACGACACGCACTCACGTTCTGCCCGCGCGAGCAACTCGCGACGTCGATGTTCACTTTTTTGGAGGCACTGCACAGGGAGGCGCCGGATGGGCCGTTACGGACGGCGGTCGCGGGAATTCGGAGCGCGCAGGATTTCAAAGGACTCGACGTGGCGAGCGAGGCATTCAAGGCGGCCCTGTGGGAAGCCGGTCTTGACGCCAGTCGCTCATTGGTGGTTGCCGTGGTCGCGCGGATTGTCCGGCCTGGTAGCTCTGCCGAGACGGACCGAATTGCCTACGTCCTTAACGCTTTGTGGCGGCGAAAGTCCGAGCGACTCGGCGTAGACATCGATCCCGCTGTTTTTGCCTATGTTTGCGCTGCGTACAAGCCAGCGGCTCGCCGCTTCGCGCGCGTGCTCCGGATGCTGGCGGGCGGTGTCGGACCGTCGCCGGGCCAGGTCTATCGACTCATACAGCAGTTACTGATTGAGGGCTGCCGCCACTCCTGCCCCGAGTGTATGGCCGACGTCAACCACTACAATGACGCCGGCATGGCCTCGCGAGACTTGGCGGCGGTGTGGTTGGGCTTGCGTCCGCCTGAACTCCGCATTGACGTGGCGCGGCAATGGCGCGACGAACTGCGCGTTCTCGTACGAGATCATGCGATCGCCGAACTCGTGTTCGAGAGTGCCCTGGCGGCGGAGGCTATGACCGAGTTGCAGGTGCTCCTCGCAGAGGAACTTGAGGTGGACAGCGTGCTCGTGCCGGTTACGGTCGGTGCAATTCGTCGGCGGGGGAGGGACTGGGTGGTGCAGGTGCAATTGCGGGGATTCACAGCATGATCGAGCAACCGTCCAGTCGCGATATTTGGTCGCACGGCAGCGGTACGCAGGCCGTCGACCTCGTCTCCTCGGCGCTTGCCACACTCCTGCTGCTGTCCGGCAGCGGCACCCCCGTATATTTCAGCAGTCCGTGGATCTCGGACTTTCGTTTGCTCAATAACCAGTTCCGCCAGTTCAGCGCCTTGTTTCCGCATCTTGATACTCGCTCGGAAATTCGATTCGCCGACGTGCTGGTCTCGATTGCCCGGCGGATACCGGTCCGGATCATCACGGTGGACAATGAGGTTTCCAACAACTTCGTGCGGTCGCCATTGCTGCGCGATTGCCCGGGTGTAATCGTGCGCTACGCGCCCGAGGTACACCACGAGAAAGGCATACTCACTCCCTGGTTCTACATTGAGGGTTCAATGAACATCACCTACCACGGGGTGCATATTCGCGGCGAGAAGATCACCTATCATGTGGCCGCCAGCGAAGAGGGCCGGCGGAAGATCGCCCGCGCATATCTGGAATTCGACCGTTACTGGAGCACGCTACTTGGCTAACCAACCCCAAGAGGAGTTGCTCGCTCGATTGTCCGCATCGTGGCCCGCCCAGTGGCGGTCTGCGGGTGAGGGCGACGCTAACCCGTTGCGTTACGAGATCGCGGCGCTCCGCCGTAGCGAGGAAGCTCATCTGCCGTTCTTCCGCGGCTCGCAAGACGTCGCATGGTTGACTGTCGCTGGGACGCCGGCCGCACTTCGCTCGGCGATTACCGGCCTCCGTGCCTGGATAATCCCAAGCTTTGGCTGGGAAGACCGGGTTCGCCCGATCGCACAACCCGCCGACTACGCTGGACCCTTAGCCGCCGCACTCAGGGCGGTTTCGCCGGCAGGCTACTACCGATGGCACTCCACTGCAACAGCGGCGCGTGGTTGCATAGTTGAGAAACTGGCACTCTGGCGGAAACTCCGGGCGCTAAGGCCAGCGACTGCCGCTGCGACGGAGCCGAGTTTGTTCGACCTGCGGGAGCAATTTCAGTTGGCCCTCGTCACGGGCGATCGAGCGCTCGCGGAGGCCGCGCTCGCCGCCCTTGACGAACGGCAACTCGACACGGCCGCCAACACCTCATTCATGCGCACAAGTATGCGAGCTTGGTTCGGCGCACACCGTGAGATCGTCCTGGATCCAAACTTACTCCGGATGATCGCACTTCGCCTGCCCCAAACGGTGCGTGCAGCGATCACGGAGGCCTTCTACCACGTCTATGCGCGCGACCACGTGATCGCCGGCAACCTCGATGCGGCCCGCGGTGCAGCAGTAGATCAGATCTTCCCTCAGATTGCGGGCCTACTCGCGCTAGCACGCCCAGATGACGGAGAGGGCACGCGTTGGCTCCTTGAACACTTGCCGGTGGGCACTGCGACTGCAGCGCAACCCGAGTCGCAGGAGGAAGCCTTCTTTGGAGCGTTGCGTCGGTGTGACTGGCCCGTCGTACAAGAGACCGGTCTGCAGTTGTTGGCCGGAACTGAATTCCGCGAGGCGCTCCGACCGTTGGTCCAAGCGGGGTTGGCGGAGAGTCTGAAGTATCAACCGGACACAGCCGTGCAAACGGTCGTGCAGGGGCCTTGCCAGGAACGCCCGATGGCGGGGGATTGGCCGCAGTTCGTCAAGGCACTTCGCGCCGCGGACGTGCCGGCCGCCGAAGCATTCCTGGCTCTTCCACAGCGCCCGGAGTTGGATCCGGCGGACGGTCACGCGGCTTCGGAGGTTATCACCGCGGTTGTGGAACTGCTTACTGCTCCTCAGGTAGCTCAGGATAGCCCTGCGGGGATCGCCCTCCATCGCAGTCTCGGATGTTTGGTAGAGGATCTAGTCGGCGACCGGAGTTACCCACGCTGCGAATTGGCCGGTGCCTATCTGGCTTTGCTACAGGCCTGGGTGGCCACCCGATGCGGAAGCACGATGCCGGCGGACTCGAACGTCGCGCTCAGCCTTGCAGCGGGCGTGTTGCAGTGCCGCGGGAGCGAGGAGACTGAAGTCGCGGCGCTCCTGCGAACGTGGTGGGATGCCCGTCCGGTCAAGGCCAAGCTCCCGTTCCTGCTCAACGCCTTGGAAGTTCTGGGCGATTGCGCCAGCCAATCCGCCACGGCGCAAGGGTTATGGATCGACGGAGTGACCTTCATTCGCTCGCACGCTGTAGCCTTATCCCCGACCGAAATTCGCCTCTGGCGGGCTGTCGGACGTGGTCTGGGTTTTGACCTGACCACGATCGATGAGTACATTGCACTCGAACCGGTGTCGGATAGTGGCGAGGTGCCGGAGGATCCGCTCGCTACCTCCGGATTGCGCAAGGTGGCAATCGTCTCGTTGCATGGGCGGGCCGCCCGGGCGGCAGCGGGTATTATTCTGGACCGTTCCGGTGCCGAGGTTGTGGTTGTAGACGAGGTGGTTGCCGGACCTGCGACAGACAACGCCCGCACCGCTGATGTCATTCTGCTGGTGTGGGCAGCCACCAAGCACGCGGTTTACCGCGAATTTGATGGCGTTCGCGAGAAGGTTGCCTATGTTCAGGGTACCGGCATGAGCAGCATCGTGCTTGCTCTGGAGCGGTGGCTCCGACAGGTCGGAACCGCACATGCGACCTAGAGTCGTTCGGGCGCCGAGCCTTGCGCGACTATTCTAGGCACATCGGCAA
>SCLI03000167.1_pt1 | contig 35796 bp, 51 predicted proteins | sample 7268041 | NCBI WGS metagenome assembly SCLI03 (sample SAMN10721081, study PRJNA514188) | viral metagenome | isolation source: depth-stratified mine tailings core A | place: China: Fankou Pb/Zn Mine tailings | collected 2017-10 | reverse complement strand
ACCGTTGGGACCATGTCGTCACGCTCAACTACTCGGAGGACGAAGGGTGACCGAGAAAATGCGCTATGGCCCTCAGACCGACGCCATCGAAGCGATGATCCGGCGCCTACAAGCGGCGACGCCAGCGGAGATAGAGGCCATTGCTCAGGCGTGCGACGAGGCCCGAGACGACGGATACGACTGTGCGTACGAGGGCGCTCGGGAAGCTGCTGTAGAGGAAGGGTATCTTGTTGCGCTGGACGCGGCGTGGCGCTCTGTCAAGCTTGCCTGGAATCCCGAGGCTGACGATGCGGAGGCAGACAGTAGCGCAGCTTGGTGTGCGATCTGGAGTGCCTTCACCGCGATCCTGGCGCTTCATCTCATCCCACGCGGGGAGGCAGACCTTCTTGTCGAACCTTGGGCAGACGTGTTTGGAAGAACTTGGGACGACGGAAAGTGACCAAGGAACCGCAAGAACTGCAAGTTGGATTCTTCTGGGACCTGAACGCTGGGCTGCGTCGGGTCTCGCGTCGGGACCTGGATTCCTCGACCGCTGAGAAACTGCAAAGGCAGCTGGACGAGTTCGACTCTGTTCGCGCTCGCGGAGAGGTAGAAAGCCATTCCGCTTATTTGACCTCTTTTTATTCAAAGGGGGAATGATGGACGACGTGCTGCGTCGGAAGGTTTGGCGCTTCCTGGCTGGGGAGCTATCGCGAGCCGAGCTGACGGCCTGGGTTGCCTCGCAGCTGCGCCATCCTGCCGGCGAAGGACGGTTGCCGCCTCTCTGGACTTCAGTAGACCACGCTCTGTGCCTGCCCGACCTCGCCGACGCCGAGATGCGCGAGGAGCTGAGATCGCTGGTTTCTCTTACCGTGCTCCCTGATCCGTCGGGCACCTCGATGGAAGGCAACGTCGTGGTCTCCGAAACGACCGTGGTAACGATCAAGGAGGGCAGCGTATGAGCGAAGAATGGTGGGGGCGTCTCCCTCCTGTGATGCCGTGTGCTAAATGCAGTGCCTGGGCTGAGCGACTCGTTCACCACGCGCCCGAGCTGTACGAGGCGTGGTACTGCACGGCTTGTGGGTGGTGCTGGGTGGGACGCCACTGGGCTGAGCCCGAGCAAGGGTGGGAAGACACTCTCGCAGCGGTGGTGCCGGAGGTAAGCGGCTGGGATCAGTATGTGAGACGCATAACGGCTGAAGCGGAGCTATGGCCGGTGCGGCCACGCCGCCCGTTCTATGGGAAATCGCTCGGCCCCGCAACGAAGGGGGAGGTATGAGCGACGACGACGAGCTGACTCGCCCTTGGTGGGCCGTCTGGCACGACGCCGACGGGTGGCACCAAGCGTATCAGCGCACCCCGTTCCTCCCGGCACGCGATTGGGTGGCCGCCACCGAGGTGGAAGAACGTTGGGAGGACGGAAACACGCGGTGTCTTGGGGTGGACCTCAAGTGGCTTCATGGGCGTGGCCCGAGGAGCGTCATTCAGTGTCGCAGTCGTGGCACCTGCGAACTCGCTCACGACTACTACGTGAAGGAGGATGAGGGATGACGAAGACGATTGACCCCGCTGACTGGCCGGACGAGCTGCGCCCGGTGGTGGAGTGCATGAACGAGCTGCTGGAAGTGCCGTCAGGACGAAGACGCTACGACGCCGCTGCGATCAAACGTGAGCCGTGTATCGCCGCGCTGGACCTGCTCCGGGGGCTAGAGGATGGACCTGTCCCGCTCCCTCGGGTCGTTCCCACTGCACAGGGGGGCATCGAGTTGCACTGGGATGGCGAGAACGGCGACGTGGTTTTGGACTTCGATCCGGCGAAACCCGAGGAGTTCGGTTTCGTGGTGGCCGTTGAGGCATGGCGCGGAGCCCCGGCCTGCGTGCCGCTCGCTCGGATGCTGAGCTGGATCGACCTGGGAGAGGAGGGTGCATGAGCGACGAGATCGACCCCGCTGACTGGCCAGACAAACTGCGCCCGATAGTGAAGCAGATGAACGCTCTTCTTGAGCTTGAGCCAGGGTGGAACAGCTACGACGCAAAGCCGATCCAACGTGAGGCTTGTACGAGAGGACTTGAGATGCTTCAAGCGAGGGACGACGTTCCGTTGCCGCAAGTCGTTCCTAGGCCTCCTGGGGGAATCCAACTAGAGTGGCTCGGGCCGGACGGCGACTTCTGTGTAGAGTTCGACTGTACTACTCGTATGTGCAAGATCGGAGTGACGCTGGACATAGAAGAGTGGCGCTCTGAGGTAAGCCTAGTCCCACTAGAGACGATGCTCGTCTGGATTGGTGGGGCGTCAAGACCGGCTGTCGAAGTGCGAAAGGATTGATATGCCCATTTGCTGTTTCTGGCTGGAGTTTGCAAATCTATGCGAATGGGGGCTGCGGCGGTACACGAGCTTTGACAAAGACGTAGAGTGTACAAATGGCTTCCATTTTCATGACGGAACGGTCATATTGGGACAACACTTTGCGAGGGAGATTGTAGATGAGGGTCCGTCACACTTGGGTGAGGTGCATCTGTGTGTAGACGAGCGTATAGAGAAAATCTCGTGGCCCCCTCACGACGACCCTCGTTGGCCAAGAAAATGCAAGAGATGTGCATATCAGTTCACTGAGGATGACCAATATCAAGAGTGGACTTCTATGTTGTATCGTCGCTCGGATAACGGAGAGTTGATTACTCTTCGGGAATCATCACCTGGCGCTATGTGGGACGCTGTATGGTACCCGTGGAAGGGTCCCGATGGCCGAAGCGTAGTAGTCAAGCTTCCCAATGGGCACGAGTGGAGCATTGATGGGCGTGCCACTAACTGCACGATGCCTCAGGACAACGAGCACCACTGTTGGGTACGTCACGGAACGCCTCCGAAGCTAACGGTGGACAAAAACGGTCGGACGTGTCAAGCGGGTGCCGGCTCGGTCCAAGGCGGTGACTACCACGGCTTTCTCCGAGACGGGTGTTTCACATGATCCGGCTCCTTGCAATGTCGCCCTCTGGGGAGAGCTTTTTTACTCGGGGCCAATACGGCACCTTCTGGCAGCACTGGCGCTTGGGTCGGCCTTCCGCCTGCCAGGTGGCCGAGTTCGACGTGGACGTGGCCGTGCATGACTACGGGTTCGAACGTGTGGACTTGGACTTCGAGACGTGGGAAGAAGCGCGTGACGAGTTCCTGCGTCGCGTGCGGCGCGCTCCCGAGCCGGTGGTGGTGACCTGCGCGACCGCTCGGGCGCTCGTGCCCGTGCTCGAAGCGTGGGCAACGTCCCCGGACGACTGTCACCGCGTGCCGCTTCTCGTGAACCGGCTGTTGGAGGTGGACGAGGTGCGGGACGACCCGTGGTTGGTTCGCACCTTACGGGACTTGCTGAAACGAACGTCGCAGCTCCGGGGCCTCGGTGAGGAGGACGCATGATCCGAGTTCAGTGGCACCTTGAGCGGTCGGCGCGGCTTTCGCCCGATGGCGTGTACCGCTACCAGCTGTCGAGAGTGTGGGATCGCGACTCGCTGTGTCAAGTGTGGGCGATGCTCAATCCGTCCACCGCCGACTCGGAAGTAGACGATCCGACGATTCGCCGTTGCATGGGCTTTTCCAAACGAGCTGGCTATGGAGGGATCACGGTACTCAACCTCTACGCTCTACGAGCCACGAATCCTCGCGAGCTGCTCAGCCACCCGGACCCCGAGGGGCCTGAAAACGTCTCAGCGTGGCGGGAGGTGTTCGAGCAGATGGATTTCCCTACTGCGATAGCGGCATGGGGAGTGACTCCAAAGCTTAGCCCCTCCAAGGCGCTAGCTCTAAGCTGGCCGATCCGTCTGGGGTGCTTGGGCGTCACGAAGAACGGCCACCCGCGCCATCCCTTGTACGTGCGAGGAGAACAACCGTTCATGCCGTGGGTCCAGGTGCTCGCCCCGACGCGGGGGGGAGACGCGTGATCCGTGTCAAGTGGCACCTCGAAGTAACGCCAGGGGTGGAAGGAGGGCGTCTTCAGCTAGGGGGGTTGGTGGACATTGGGGGGATGTATTATTGGGCTGAGAGCGATGCGTGGCCTGGTTTTACCGTCACTGCCGCGTCTCTCTCGGAACTGATTCAACGTGTCACTGACTACGCCATTGAGCAAGGGGTAAGAGCTGACGAGCTGGTGTGGGACGGGGACGGCGCTGTGACGGAGCTTGGGGCTCCATGACTCAGCCCATTCTCGCAGCCGAGCGTTGGCCCACAAATGCTGACATGATTGTGGCGTGCGCCCAGCTTGGGTATTTGCGTGATAGTGACACTATTCTGGACCCCACCTACGGGGAGGGGGGCTGGTGGACCAAATGGATGCCTCGGCGCCTCATAATACATGATTTCTACACGCTAGATGACGTCGATTTTAGAAATCTCCCTGAGCCCGATGGTTCGGTGAATGTGGTGGCATTCGACCCCCCGTATGTCTCCGTGGGGGGTCGTAAGACTTCGACTCTCCCCAGGTACCAGGCTCGATACGGCATGGACCGGAGTGGGAAAACCCCCGCAGAGGTCCAAGAACTCATGGATTTGGGGACCAAGGAGGCATACCGAGTCCTGAAACCAAAGGGGGTTCTCCTTCTTCGGTGTCAGGATTATATTTCCGGGGGGAAGTTCTGGCCGGGGACCTTCTACTCCATGCGGACAGCGGTGGATTGTGGGTTTACGTTGGTAGACCGGCTGGAAAGGATCTCCTCTCCCCGGCCGCAGCCCTCGGGGCGCACGCAGCGCCACGCTCGGCGCAACCTCTCTACCCTGCTGGTGTTCCGCTCCTGAGAGTCGTTTGGGCAGTTCAGAAGCCTTTTCTGACTGTACGGAGGGAAAGCATTTGCATATCGGTGAGGTACCTGCTATCTTGGTGGTGTGATCGCCACGAAAACCGCCGTTCGTTTCCTTCAGGGGATGATCTACGCCTGCCTGGCGTGGTGGGGTCTTCGGGCTTTCTTATCCACCCGGGTCATCTGGGTAGCCGCGTCGCTCTTCGTAGGGGTGGCGTACTTGGCTCAGATGGCGATTTGGTGTCTGAGCTGACCCGGTTCCGCCATCCCGCAGAAAGGTCATCGAATGCCCCATAGGAAGTATTCTCTCACCCAAGAGGAGTGTGTACTGATTCACCTTCTCCAGAGCGGAGAGGCGTGGGAGGGAAAACTCTCGGATCTGAGTGCCGAGGTGTCCGTCCCGAAAACTTCCCTCAGTCCTGTTCTGTCCATCGGCAAAAATCAGCGGAAGCCTCCTCTGTGGGAGTTTTCCACTCAGAAGGACCCGAGTAACCCGGGAGAAGGAACTACCACAATCATCCTCACCCCAGCTGGGCGTGAGTCAGCAGAGAAGGCTTCCAAAAAGAAGAAGGCTCTGTTTGCCGAGGGGGATGCTCCGGTCTCCTTCCTTCAGCGGTCCAATATAGTCCAGCACTACTGGGAAGGGCGTACAGGAGCCCCTGAAACCGCTTGGCCCTGGGGTTTGGATCCGAGTCACGCTCGCGGGTTGATCGCGATCGCGGCGGTAGTTACTCGGTTCGGGACTCTTCCGGCATATCAGAGAGGTGAGGAAAGAGTCGTTTTCACCCGCGATGATCTCTGGAGAATGATCCCCTCTGTGATCCAAGAGGTCCTCTTTTCCGAAGGGGACCAGGGGGAGAAGAAGCTCTTCCAGTCCCAGTATGAGTTTTATTCAAAGAATGGGAAGAGTATCCGCGGTCTGTGCTCCTTTGTCCGAGAGGTAGTGCTCGGGGAGCCGGTTCGTTCCGAACGAGAAGTAAACGAGTGGCGGTCCCTGCTCCCATATGGTACGAGTTCCTTCTTTTACCCTCCAGCCTTGGATTGGGGGGTATATGCTCCTGGGAGGAAGATAGAAAGCTGGAGGATCCGATCTGATTTTCCTTTCCTTCAGGATCTCCGTCAAGCTTCCATAAAGTCCAAGCAAGAGGTGGTTTGCGTTGATTTTAGCAACCCTATCCTCCGTTCATTGGCGGATCCTCTTCCCCGAGTCATCCAGAAGCCTCATCTATTCCCACGTCACTGGAGGGAGTTCGACCTTCTGTACTCCCCGAAGCCACTCTCCGAAGCTTCCCCTCAAGCGGGGGAAGTCCCCGCCGGGGTAGCCCCGGATCCCCAGGCTGTTGCGGTGGCCCTCCTCGAAGAAGTCGTGCGGAAGCTCTCGGAAGAGAGCGCAGCGGGGGCATCCCGTCACGAGCTTCAGGCTCAGCTGGAGGAGCTTCAGAAGGCTTACGACGGGGAGATCCAGCGTAATGCAAAGCTCACGGCTGATTTGGAGTTGGCAGCTGAGGAGTCCAAGGAGCTTCTTGCCGTTCGGCGTGAGCGCAAGGAGCTGGCCGAGGCAGTTGCAAATCTGGAGAGTCGTATTCGGTATCTTCAGGATCAGCTGCGGGAAGCCTCGCGAGCCAATAACAAGGTAGTGGACGCTGCTGTAGCCGAGCAGCTCTCTCGGGTGATGCGGGGAATCCCCACCAAACGCTGATCCCGGTGCAAATCGAAACGAGGAGGGGGCTGGTGGGTGGCCCCCTCCTCGTTTCTTGTCATGAAGGGTGTAGGGTAGAGTCCATCCTTCCCTCTGGTAGCGAGGTATAAATGGCCCTCCATGTTTGTGAAACCCCCACCCTTTTTTTGGGAGGACCCTTCTGGCACTCCCAATGCTTTTGTGGAGTAAGATTGGTTTGCCAGGATTTAGGAATGCTTCAGGGGGCGATCCGGGTGCATGAGAGCACGGGGCACCTCATCCTCGATGGCGCGCCTGTTTCAGGCGTTGACGAGGTGACGGGGTGAGGCGTCTTCAGCGCTGATCGAGCTTGCTGGCAGCCGGAACCACACCTGCCGCCCTTCTTGGCGCGTTTCGCAGCCGAGAGAGCGAAGGTCTTCCATGAGCTGAGCTGAAGCGGAGAGACCCCCGGGGCGCGTGTCCAGAAGACACACCCACTGGGGGGCGTTGTACACCGCCAGCTCATGCAGCTCCTCTAGGGCCGACTTCATGCTTCGGAGTGTAGCGCAGGTTTGGCTTCAGCGTGCAACATTGTTCTTGACGCGCCGAAGGCCCGGCAGGGGGGCCGGGCCTTCGACAACGCATCTTGTTGCGGAGATGGGGAAAAGCAAAAGTCCAGGTGCTTCTCCTTTCTTTGGGGGACTAGTCCTCGTCGTCCTCCAGCAGGTCCTCGTCCACCTCGTCATCCTCGTCCGTAGAGACGATGAGTCGGCCGTAGATGGCTCCCCGGGTTACCGGGATGAGGACCTCTCGCCCGTTGGCGTCCACGCCGGCCTCTTCCACCGTCACCTCTCGTGCGTGGATCTCGTAGCGCCCTTCGAGCTTGGTCTTGATGACGGCTCGGAGGTAGGAAGCCACGTTCGAGGCATCCTTGCTCGTCTCGTACAGGGCGAGGCGACCGTACTGGCCCGGTTGGGAGTCCAGCAGGTGCAGGCGGCGTACCCACATGGAGGGGGCCCCACGAGAAGCGGGGCGAGAAGTGGCAGGGGGATCCTCCCAAACGACTCCGGTAGCCAAGGCTTCCTCCAGGGCTCGACGCCGATACGAACGCTTCGGGGGGGACGCGACAGCATTACTCACTTGGGGCTCACTTTCTTATCTGTGCAGGGCTCTAGGGGGTGGACCTGGGGTGTCTGATGATCCGCCGAACACGCTGGGGCTGAGAAACCTGACCTTGCTCGGGGGTCTGGATTGCGGGCTCATTCGGTCCAGGGGCCATCTTAGCTCTCCTGGGAGGGGGGCTGTCAACACGATCCCCTCTTGTTTGGTCCGAGTCTTTCCTGGGCCGAGAAGTTACAACTGGGTGAGTTGACCGGGGGGCCCTCTTGATAGTCGTGCGTTTTGACTGAGGAGTCATGGGGGAGGCCCCAGGGAGGGCTTCGAGCAGGGTGCGTCCGATGGATTCCACCAAGTCTCGAAAACCATCGTTCCCCAGGTTTCCGTAGGGCCTTCCTGGCTGGAGATTATTGGAGGCGCGAGCGGTCATATCGTAAAGCCAGCGGAGCTGGCCTTCAGTTAGCTCCAACGAAACAGGGCTCGTGAGTTTCACCCATCGCTTCCAATCCTGCTCTTGATATGCAGTGGGGAGCACGGTCATTTCAGGGGAGTCCTTTCGCGACGGGATTGAAATACCGGCTAGAAATGCAGCCTTGAAGACAGCCTCTTCAGCGGTATTTTCGAGGGCTCGGTGGGCAATCGGTTGGCCCCCAGGGACCAGAGGGGGCTTTTCCAGGGTGCAGCTCCACTGGGGGGCTGGGGCTCCCTCTAGCCAAATCGGGCGTAGGTAGACGTACCATCCTTGCCGAGCGGCTCCAGCTAGGAGAGTCAAGGGGAGGTCTGCGTTCATGCGAGAGGACCCTACCCGGGGTCTGATTTGATTACCAAATATGGGCTTTCACCTGCGAGAATGGCAAAATCTTAGATTTGACTTGCACAAGAGGCCGGAACCTGCTATCTTGGGTCCTAGCAGGGAAGGAGACGGAAATGGAATATCGACTCTCAGGTGCAGGGCTCCCCTCAGACCGAGTGGGTCAGCCAGCCCCGCAGGCTTCGGCTCCGGTGCGCCCCATCAGTTCGGCTCGGAAGGCGCAGAGCAACGCTCCTACCCCTCCTCCTGTCCCGCAGGCCGATGGCCCTTTCCAGCGGTGCCCGGTGTGTAACAGCCCTTCGTGCGGGCAGTTTGTAGCGGCCCTCGTGGCGGACCAGACCCGAGAGGGGCAGTCCGTGAGCGTCTTCACTCTCGGGGAGGAGACGGGCGTGAGCCGGACGGCGAGCCGCTCGCAGACTCTCACCGCTCAGTTCCTTTCGGTCCCTCAGTCTCCGAGCTGCTACCCGTGGCTCCCGGCCTTGGTCTTCTGGGCCGGTCTGATTGTGTGGACCTTCTTCATGCTCTTCGCTGGTGTCCTCGTGAGCGCTCTGGTGCAGGATGGCCGTGAGACAGGCTTGGCACTCACCGAGGCGTGGGTGGTGGGCCTCGCGTTCATTCCGGTCTACATCTTCATCACTCGGGCCGTTTGGAAGGCGTGGCATCGGGCCTACGCCCCCTGGAAGCAGAGCTGGCCGGCTCGGATGGCTCGCTGGGAGCGTGGGATGGAGCTGTGGAACCAGGCGGTCTACTGCCGGCGCAACGGCCGGGTGTGGATCCCTACGGGCCAGACCTTCCCCTCAGACCAGGCCATCGTCGGGATTTTCGAGGGCCCTCTCACGAATGCCTGAACCTGAGCTTCCGGGGGAGACCTTCCCCCACTCCATGTCTGATCTGGATTATCTCCTGCGAAAGGAAGGTCTGCACGCTTTGGAAGAGGAACTGGAAGAAGAGGAGCCGTGGCCGGAGTATGCCCCTCCCCCTAAGATGAGCCCAAGCCGTGCGAAGTGTGAACTCGATAAGGTAGCGAGGCGGCTGAACAGCATTGCAGGGGGTCTAGAAACGGAGTATGACATACGCAAGCGGTTTGTGGAACAAAATCGAAATCAAAATCGCTGGGCCATCGAGACTCTCCAGCACCTTTACAGTGAAATAGGGACCTTCCTCCAAGAGGAGGAGGGGGAAGAGAGTTCCTACGTCGTTAGGGTCCCTCGGGAAAGTCTGGGGCGATGGCATGCGCTGGTATGGGACGCCTTCGGGACTCTGAACTACCCTCCAGTAGGGTGACTGAAAGTCACTTCTGACTCAAATCTACTTCTCCTTCCGTAATCGGGAGCAGCTCGCCATCCCGAATCCAACCGTGCCAGAGTTCGTGATCGACGCCTTGGTAGCGCATCCAGATTCGGATTGAGGGTGCAGCGGTAAGGGTTGGAGGGTCTCCTGAAACTGTCCACGGCGGACCGCTATGCCACACCAGGGGCCACCGCACGCCCTTTCCGTCTGTGTAGTGCCCCACGATAACGGAGTAGGTTTTCGCCTCCAAGGGCCACATCATGCCGGTTTCCCACTCCTCCATGCGTTCTGGCGGGGGGTCGTGGAAAAACAAGCGCGTGTGCTTCGCCATCTCCCCACCGTACCGCGGTACGGTGGGGTTATGTCGATTGACGAGGGATGGGGCTACGGCTCCGAGGACGACGAGGAGGGGGGCGCAGGGGCGTTCGGGGATCTCAACCCGAACGAGCAGGAGAGCCCCTGGGGGGCGGGTGAGGCTCCTCCGACTTTCCGCCCGATTACGACCTCCAGCCGCATCACGGAAGCGGCGTACTCTCCCCGCAGTCGTCGCCTTTACGTTCGATTTGTGAAACCCGAGCCTGGGGGGACTCCGTGGACTTATTATGACGTTCCTCCAAATGTGTGGAGGAACTTTTTGCGCGCTCGGAGTAAAGGGAAGTTCGTGAATCGAGTGCTCAACAACTACAACTACGGCCCGGGGTGGGGGCCGGAGCGGTGAACGAGTCTTATTGCAATAATGCCCCTTTGCGCTCGGCGCTCGTTTTCTGGTTTCGACGCTTGGATTACCCGGGGGTGCATCCCCCATTTATCCATAAGGCCTGGTCCTCAGAAGTAAGATGGCCGTGGCGGCAGGGCCCTGGGGTGGTTTTCATGTTTCGCCGGTCTCGTGGATACGTCTTTGGTGTGTGGTGGCCCCGCTTTCGGTTTCATCTCCCCACGGCTCTCGCCACTCAGCAAGCCATCTTGGAGGACTTGGAACCGCATGAACCCGAGTATTTTGAGGACTATGATTTGGGGGCGTTAGATGTTATGGACCAAGACTCGAAAGAAGCCGGAACTCTCTCCTGACCTGCAAGTCGCTTCGCGACGCGTACAACAGCTCAGCGACCGAGAGCTGCACCGGTGGGTAGAGAACCTCCTTGCGGACATAGGGCGCGAGACGGCTTACTTCTTCGACCACCCGGATCTCCCCGACGCTCGGGATCACCTCGCGTGGGCGAAGAACCATCTCGCCCTCCTCCAGCTCTTCTTGGATGACGCCGAGGACCGAGCCCAGGAAGACTGAGGTAGCACCGCCGGGGGCCTCTGGTAGGGTTCGAGGGTATGAGTGTTGCTCTCGGCTCGTCTCTTTCGATTCCGACTCAGCGTTTGGATCCCCCTCTCTCTTTGGTGGAGGACTGCGTTGGGATCGCTCTGGATCTCATTCCAGTTCTTTTCGATGTAAGTCTCTACCCTTACGAGACTCTTCTGGCTGAGCGCATCTTTTATTCTCTTCTTGCGGGAGACGGGGCCGAAATCACGGGTTTATTCTCGCGCCAGTCTGGTAAATCTGAGACAGCCGCCGATGCGGTAGCTACCTCGATGGTTCTTATGCCTCGGCTGGCAAAGCTCTACCCGCAGTATTTTGGGAAGTTCCTAAAAGGGCTCTGGGTGGGGACATTTGGGCCGGTGCGTGAGCAGTCGGAGACGATTTTCGCCCGAATCGTAGATCGTCTTACATCGGAGCACGCCAAAGAAGCCTTAGCTGATCCTGAAATCAACGAATCAGTAAAGCCTATTGGGAATCGAGTGCTTCTTCCAAACTGTCAGTCATTTTGCCGGCGTCAAACTGCTCACCCTAAAGCTAAAATCGAGAGCAAGACGTACCATTTGGTAGTTATTGACGAGGCGCAAGACGCTAATCGCGACGTAGTACGTCGGTCTATTCACCCGATGCTCGCCTCTACAAATGGCACTATAGTCAAGTTGGGGACTCCTTCTTATGAAAAGGGGGAGTTTTACGACGCCATTCAGCGCAATAAGCGCGAAGAGGCCGCTGCTAAGCGATCTCGGAAGGGGGCCCGCACCCATTTCGAGTTTGACTACCGGACATGCAGCAAATACAACCCGGACTACGCTAAATACGTAGAAAAGGAAAAGCGTTCTCTGGGTGAAGACTCTGACGAGTTTCGTCTTGCTTACAAACTGGAGTGGCTCCTCGAACGGGGCATGTTCGTCACCCAGGAGGACATGGAGCGCCTGGCGGATCCCACTATGGGGATCGTGCCTCATTGGACTTCAACCCCTGTGGTGGTGGGGATCGACCCGGCCCGACGCGTGGACTCCACCGTCGTCACGGTCTTGTGGGTAGACTGGGACCAGCCGGATGAGTTTCGGATGTTCAATACTCGGGTTCTGAACTGGCTCGAACTCAACGGTGAGTGGGAATCTCAGTATTTCCAGATTTGTGACTTTCTCTCCCATTATTATGTGGCCCATATCAGCGTAGATGCACAGGGAATGGGAGGTCCTGTGGGGGAACGGCTGAAGGTTTTGCTCCCCCCTACGATTGAGATTTCCTTGGAGAACTCTAACCCCCCCGATATTTCGGAACGCTATAAGTGGCTCATTCAGCATTTGGATCGGGGGTTAGTGGGGTGGCCTGGATCCCGAGAGGCGCGTAAGAGCCGTCAGCACAAGCGATTTGTTCAGCAAATGATGGATGCTGAGAAGCATTATCGCGGGAAATACATCGCTGTGGAGGCTCCCAAGGAGAGGAACGCTCACGACGATTACGTCTCCTCTCTCGCTCTTGCCGTGTGGGGAACCAAGACGTATGCTCAGGAGACTGAGCAGATCGAGGTATCAGAAAACTTCTTCTACGCTCGATAAACAAAGGAGCTTCAAATGCCTATCGCCCCCGATCCTCGGTACCCGGAAAACACTCCGAATGTCTGGGTGACGACTGTTGGGCCAAACCGCCCGGGGCAGCAGGGTCCTCTTCGTTTCGAGGAAGGGATTGCCACTGACACTCCCGTCACGGACGATTTCATGGAGGGACTGTCAGACGGGTACATGACTCCCCCGGAGTCTCCAAATCACAACAACCCAGCTGCTCAGTACAAGCATGCCGATCAGGTAATGCGGGAGCGGGCTCATGTGGGGTCGGCTTCTTGGGTAGAGGCCGGGAGCCAGCTGCGGTCCTTTGTGGAGGGAGTAACTGAGCCCCCCATCGAGTTCCCTCTCGTACGTCGGAGTGGGGGGCGCTACGAGCGCCTCAATGCGACGGTCGTAGGGGAAGCCAGCGAGCAGGACGTGTACGATCACTACGACCAGCGTCCTTGGTAAATGTCGTATTTTGGTCTCTCACATTTCGGTCTCCCCTCGTCCCACCCTCTCTCAAAGGATAAATAAATGCCTGGTTTTGGCTCTTACGATTATGTAGTGCCGTTCAGCGTGTCGGGGGCTCTGGCTGCCGGCGTGGTGGCCTTCCCGGTGTTCATCGTCCCCGAGGACGCAAATGTCCTCTTCCTCGTGGCAAGCGTGGAGACTGCTCCTGCTACGGACGCCATCATCCTCAATCTTCAGGACACCCCTGAGGGGGCAGGTGGGGCTGCCTACAACCTTTGGACCACGGTTGCCAACCAGCCCACCATCGCGGCCGGTGCAACACGCTCTTACTCGTTCACGACTCGTCAGGTTCAGCAGAACAGCGCCTACGCCCTCAACGACCCACAGCCCGGTGGAACCGTGACTCTTGCCCCGGAAATCTCCATCACCACGATGGAGCCGGGTGCAGGGCCGGATACTCCTCTCGTGCGTGCGGGGGATCAGCTGGCCCTGGATGTTGTTCAGGTGGGCGTTACCACTACGGGCTCGAACCTCTCGGTGTGGGTCTACCTGGAGAAGGCGTAACGTGAACCAGAGTTCGGTTGGGGGGGCCCCGCGCCCCCTCGACCGAATCGCTCATTTCAACTCGGGGGCCCAGCATGACAGTGGGAGCCCTACAGGGATCCACGTCCATGTTGCTCCAGGGGCTGTCTTTGCTGGCGAGGGCTCTACCATCCACGTCCACTCCCAGCCCCCCAAGGAGAAATCCGGGGGGCTGGGAGCGGCTCTGAGCATGCTGCGGGGTCCGAGCACTGAAGATGCGGTCCGCGGTCTTGCTGCTGCGTATCGGCCGGGGCAGATGCCGAGCCCCTCTCAGCCCTTTGGGACAAACATCCTGAGCAGCCGGGAGTGATATGGCTCGGGTTCGGTTGGTTCCGGTCTCTCCCCAGGAAGGGCGCCTGTTCAACGCAGACGTGTATCGAGAGCCCACTGAGGACGAGAAAGCGAACGCGAAATCACTGGGCCCCCAGTTTTGGCGTCGATGCCCTCTGTGCAACAAGGAAGTTCCTATGTGGCAGTCTCTCCCGCATCATGTGTGGGAGTCCCATACGGATGAAGGGTTTCGCCAGTCTTATGCTGGGCGCATTCAGCTTGCCGATGAGGCGCGTAATGGCAGGCGGGTGAGATAACGTGGCGATTTCCTTTGTCAGCCCGAGTTATCGGGCTGCTTCTTCTGACCTCACCATCGCTATCAGCCCCCTCGGGCTTGTGGAGCTGGCAGACGAAGAGTTTGAGGTTCACGGTCCGCGTCTCAACCGATATGCAAACCTCTGGGCTTGGTATTTGGGTCACCAGTGGATTTATCGGAGGGAGCTGGGTGAGCCCCAGGTAACTTTCAACTGGTCCAAGGCCTTTTCCGATTTCATTACCAACTTCTGTTTTGGGAAGGGCGTGGTATTTCAGGCTCCAGCTGAAAACGAAGCCATCATTCCTGAAATCCTTCGAGAAGTGTGGGAAGTCCAGAATAACAAGGAAAATCTCCTCTGGGAGATTGGCGCTAATGGTGGTGTCTCGGGCGACTCTTTTGTAAAGGTCGCTTACGAAGAAGAGTACGTAGACCCGGCTGGGAACTTCCACCCGCCGAAGGTGCGTATTCTTCCCCTCAACAGTGCATTTTGCTTCCCTGAGTGGCATCCACATGACCGAAACCGGCTTATTCGCTTCAAGCTGAAGTACCGGTTCTGGGGGACGGCTCTGGAGGGAACTCGCCAGGTATTCACCTATACCGAGTTGATGACCGAGGATTCCATCCAAGAGTTCGTGAACGACGAACTCATTGATTCTCGGGAGAACCCCATCGGTACCATTCCGGTTGTGCATATTGCCAACACGATGGTTCCAGGGTCTCCCTGGGGGTTGGCTGATATTCAGGACATTACGGAGCTGAATCGTCTCTACAATGAGACAGCCACCCTCTTGGCCGACATTATCAACTACTACGCGGCCCCCGTTACTGTGGTTACCGGGGCCAAGCAGAACAACTTGGAGCGCGGGCCCAAGAAGGTTTGGACGGTTCCCAACGAGAACGCTAAGATCCAAAACCTCACTTCGGATGCCAATATCCCTGGCGTGATTGCGTTTCTCCAGACTATCAAGCAGGGGATGCACGAAATCACGGGGGTCCCCGAGTCCGCTCTCGGTCAGGCCCAACCGGTTTCAAACACATCGGGGGTGGCCCTTTCGATCATGTACCAGCCTCTTATGAACCGTTTCCACCAAAAGACGGTTCAGTATGGGGCAGGTCTGAAAAGGGTCAATGAGCTGATTTTGCGCTACCTGGCGCTTTACGAGCCCTGGCGCTTCCGCTATGACCCTACTTTGGACGCGGAGCTACAGCCGGGTCAGCTTGATGTTTTGGACACCCGGGATCCTCTCACCTATGAGACAACGTGTGAGTTTTCTCCCCCCCTCCCGATTGACCACTTGGTTGCCCTGAATGAGATTCAGCTCATGATGGGCCTCGGACTGGAGTCCAAGGTAGGGGCTCTGCGCCGCCTGGGGGAGGCTTACCCTCACGAGAAGCTCCAAGAGCTTTACGACGAGTTGGTGTCGGATGCCAAGCAAGCGGGAGCGTTGGATCTGCTCAAGCGACAGATCGACCAGCTTTTGTGGGAGCTGGGCGGGCCCCCCGTGGGGGGAGATCCTTCCAACCCGGCCGGCGCCTCCAGCGGAGGTGTCGTCAGCGCGGGCGGAAATGGGGTAACCTCGGCAGGAAGTCCCGCACCGCCGTCGGTTATGCAGGTTGACCCCGGGAAGGGAACGGAGGAGCTTTATAACGCATTGACCACTTTAGCCGCTGGGACCAAACTCCCTCAGCGGCGAGCGCCAGATACTACAAATCCTTCAAACCCAGGATAGGTACCAATGTCAGACACTATTAGTGCTCGCATCATCTATCGTGATGGAAAGCCCTACTGGAGCTACAGCTCTGGTGAGATTCTCCCTTATATCGCGGGAGGGGAAGGAGAAAACTCTCCTGAAACCCTTCCGGGAGGGATCACTCTTTCTACGCCTCCTCCCACTACCCCTCCCCCAGGGGTTGTTCCTGCGCCGGGTGTTTTCATGGATGCACAGGGGAACTTGGTAGATGCCTCCGGGCAGCGCCTGCTCCCCGCTGAAATGATTTCTCAAGCTCGTCAACAGGAAAAGGACAAGCTCTACCCCACTCTGGAGCAGCTCAAGGCTGAAGTAAGCGCGATGAAAGCCGCTGAGCAGGAACGGCTTCGGGTGGAGCAGGAAGCCGCCGCCGCTCGGGAGCAGGAGGCCCAGAAGGCCCGAGAGGCCGATATGGACGCCAAGACTCTCTTGGAGCAGCGCACCGCCGAGTGGCAGCGCGACCGGGATGCACTGCGAGCTGAGATCGAGCGAGAGCGCGTGCTGGCTCAGAGGGAGCGAGAGTTTGCTGAGCTGACCGTGTACCGGGCCCAACGCCTTCAGGAGCTGGCCGGGGAGATCCACCCTACGCTCGCCCGGTACGTCTCGGGGAATACCCGAGAGGAGATCGAAGCCTCGTTGGCGCAGGCGCAGCAGGACACCGCTCGGCTCATGGAAGAGATGCGACAGGAGATGCGCCCTGCTCCCCGTTCAGCCGGGCCCTACGGCACCACAGGCGGAACTGTAGTGAACCCCGGGGATCTGGCCGGGCAGGCCCAGTCGCGCACCTACTCTCCTGAGGATATTCGTAATATGTCGCTGGGAGAGTACGCCCAGATTCGTCAGCAGCTTCTTGGTGCCGCCTCTGAGCGCGTGCGCCAGGGAGGCTATGGAAGCGTTTAGGTTTAGTTCTGTACTTGGGCTGATTTAGTACACGCAATCCGGGCTCCCCCACCAGTATGGGGATTCACTGACAGCCACCTAAGGAGTTAGAAAATGGCGGGTAACGCGATTACGGGTACCCCCTACCTCGCGGCTTCTCCAACTGGTTATGCTGGAGCAAACAACGTCCTGGGCCAGAGCATTCAGGTGATTTGGTCCAAGGAAATCCTGTTCCAAGCCATGCCGATCCTGCGATTTGAGCAGTTCGCAGTGAAGAAGACCGAGCTTGGGGTTCAGCCTGGCCTCACCATCAACTTCATGCGTTACAACAACCTGGGGAATGCAGCCCAGCTTGTTGAAGGTGTTCGCATGGAGACGCAGGCCCTCACCGCTTCACAGTTCAGCATCACCGTGGCCGAGCAGGGGTATGCGATTGCAGTTTCCGAGCTGCTTCTCAATGCCACCTTCGATGACGTGATGGCATCGGGCTCTCGCCTTCTTGGTCGTAACATGGCGCAGTACCTGGACTACTCGTGCCGTAACACGCTCATGCTGGCAAGCAGCACGCTGTTTGGCTACCAGCCCGCCACTACGCGGGATGCGTGGTCGCCGTACGACCTCGGAACGGCGGGGACCAGTGTCAATGGTCTCAGTGGGAACTACTACCTTTCCACGGCATCTCTGAAGGATGTTCAGGAGACCCTGGCAACCAAGAACGTGCCGCGAATCGGGGAGACCTATGTGGGGTTTGTTCACCCACACCAGTCTCGCCGGCTCAGGGACACCCCGGAGTTCATCGAGGTTACAAAGTACGCGTCACCGGGTAACTTCATGCTCGGGGAAATCGGGCGTCTGTACGACATTGTGTTCATCGAGACGACTCAGATCGCTCAAGCCACGAACACGGCAGGTGCTCCGGTTTATTCTGGGGTCTTCTTTGGCGACAATGCCTTTGGGCACGCCATTTCTCTCCCCGTCGAGCTGCGGGATGGTGGTGTGCTGGACTTCGGTCGTGAGCACGCACTTGCCTGGTACGCGATTTGGGGCCTTGGTCTCATCACGGACTACGCGGTCATCACGGTCCAGACCAACTAACCCCCCTCTATAGGGAGGTTGAGAGTGGCTGCTCAGAAAAAGGCCCCCCGGCAGCTTCGTTTGCCCTTACGCTCTGGAACCCCCCACCAGAGCGTAAGGGCGGCGAAGCGCGCTGCGCGATGGTCCATTCTTAGGCATCCGTCATCGGAGCTATAAAAATGATTCCGCGACCTCGCTATTTCCATGGAACTGACGTGGATATTCCGGTGGGAGGGGAGCTGAAGCCGGCTAGCGAAGTCCCACAATCTCGTAAATGGGACTACGAAAATGGCATGTTCCCTCCGGGGCATGGGGGGCACGTATATGCCGTAAGAGCTGGCGAGTCTCGGTGGCGGGATCCTAGTTTTCCCGTTGCAGGTGGCCCTAAAATGCGGAATCTTCTAGCTGAGAATGATGAGCAACGCCACCTTATCCCTAAAGCTGAGGAACGAGCTTATGCCTGGGGGCGCTCGGGGGTGAGAAATCGTTCGTGGAGAAATGATGCTCCTCCTTTCTCCCCGGATATGGGGCGTGTACGGATTTATGAAGTTGAGCCTAAAGGAGAAGTCTCCCCTGACCCTGTGGGAGGAAGTGGAGAGATTTGGCCTAATACGGAAAGCCCTGTGCGGATGCCCCGAGGAAGAGTCACTGGCGTACAGTGGACTCGTCCTCCTGAACCCTCCGAAACTGGAGTCCAGGGGACGCTTCCTCCGATAAACTGGAACTTCTATCACAAGTATGCTCGGGAACGCCAAGGGAACTCATCGGATCTCAACCAGCATGGGCTTCGCCCCATCGAGCCCCCTCCCTCTACTCCTGAAGTCTTGGAACACGCCCCACAGTTTCACGCGATCATCCCCGGTCAAATGAAGTTACCCTTTGGAAACTCTTAGTGTCTGAAAGAAGGATTTGATATGGCTGATTCTGCACAGCAACTCCCCGGCGCAGCACAGCGTGGGGTTACCCAGTCTGTCCAGCGCGCTTCAGCGCGTGTAAAGCCGGGGGATGCTACGGGGCGAGAGAAGGCTCGACTCCAGGCCGAGCATACGGAGGAGATCCGGGCTCAGCAGGAGCGCGTCACTTTGATTTCTCAGGTTGCTGAGGATCAGCAGCAGCGGGGCGTATTCGACCCGCAAACGGGCGATCTCATCGAAGAGCTGACCGTTGAGGAGGCCGCAGTCTTCGAGGGCCTTGACGCAATCGAGGACCCGGGCACGATTGCTGTGCTCCCTCCCGTTGAAGCTCAGACCCCCACGGTTCGCGTGACCATGTTGGATGAAGTGGAAAAGATGACCTACGGGTCTCTCAACTTTCCTCTCCTCAGGGCCGGTTATTCTTACCGGCTGCCAGTAGATGTGGCCGAACATCTCGACCAGCGGGGGCTTATCCGCAAGATTGGATAGCGCATGATCGTACAAATCGGGACTCTTCAAATCACTCTGGCAGCTGATACGGCTACTACTCCGGTTCAGCTCAACGCTGATTATCGTCAAATCGAAGTAGTGAATACTACGGCCAATGCTGTATGGGTAACCGTAGACGGGAGTGTTCCTTCGATTCCGGCTGCTGGGGTCGTGTCGGATAGCGTGCTGTACGTCCCACCGGTGGTGGGGGCAGTAACGCGCATCCCTCTTCCTTATCAGGAACAGCAGGGGGTCCCGAGCGTTGGGGGTTCTCCCATTTTCGCTACCCCGGTCTTTGTGGCAGCGATTTCAGCGGCGGCTGGGGGGATTGTCGTACTGGCCGGTTACACGGTTCGAGCTGATTAGGGGTTCTAGCTATGTCCAGTAGCACACTCGTTTCTCGGGTGCGGACGCAGCTTCAGAGCTACCCGCTTCCGTTCGAGTATTCTGTTACTGCGGACGGCCAAACGTCTCTTTTTGAGATCCCGTCGTTGTCCATTTCCGAGACTTACCCGGTGGGGGTGAACTTCAACCCCTCCTCTTTCACGGGTACCTGGAATCTGGACTACAAGCACGGCATCATTTACTTTGCTGCCCCTCCCCCGGCGGGGACCACCATGACCGTGCAGGGGTACAGCATTGACTTCTTCACTGATGCTGAAATCTTTCAAGCTGTTCAGGACGCATTTACTCTTCATACTTCGGACCAGAACCCCCCGCTTTATTTGGATCCTCTTCCGGGTCAAAATACGATTCCGCAGGTTGAAGAGTACCTCGTTGCCAATCTCGCGATTCAAGAGCTGTTGTGGGGCCGTGCTACAGCGGCTTCTCAGGAAATCGACGTAACGCTGGCGGACGGGGTAGCCATCCCCCGAGAGCAGCGTTATCGTCAGATTCTCCAGCATATCCAGGCGCTCGCCAACAACTACAAGGAGTGGGCTGGAGCGCTGGGAGTTGGTCTCTTTCGCATCGAAATCTTCACTCTTCGTCGGATTTCTTACACTACGAACCGCTTGGTCCCCGTATATCAGGAAGTAGAGTACGATCAGCCTTACGCTGGCTTTTACCCCACGCAAGCTCCCCCAGGGGCCTACGTTCAAATCTTTGGTTACAGTCTCAGCGGCGCCATCCAGGTCCTTTTTGGGACAGTCCCTTCTCCCAGTTTCTCGGTCACTCCTGGGGAGGACGGGCAAACCGACGTGGTTATCGCCCAGGTTCCCCTCACTGGGCTTACCATTGGTCAGGCTGTCCAAATCGGGGTTACGACAGCGGCGGGAACGACTCTTTCTTCGGCCGCGTTCGTCGTCGGCCAGGGTCCCCCTCAAATCCTTTACGGTCGCGAAGTTCTCCACCCTCCCATTCCGCCGGGAGTGTAAATGGACTACGAACTGCGGCGTGAAGTCTTTTCGATCAACCGCGCTTTATGGCGGCGTCAGCGCAAGCTTGGGTGGACCGTCGATTGGTACCTCTTCAATCCGGAGCTAAGCACGTCTGATTTCGTTTACGACACGGGTCCGCAGCGTATGTGGAGTGCTCCGATTACGGTGCCCGTTTACGAAGAAGAAATCATGATGCAGCCCAACACATTTCGGGATGTTGGGTTGTATGTGGTAGACGAGATGGCAGTAGTCTTCTCGTATCAGACTCTTCTCAACTTTGGGATCCATAATCCCGTTGAGAACACCAACCATGAACAAGATCGGATCTCCTTCCACGGGCAGCTCTTCGAGGTGTCCCAGTTCCTCCCGCAGTCTCCCATCGGCGCCACGGCCAACTATCTGCTAGTGTCCGTTCATGGGAAGGCTGTGATGCCGGATCAGCTCTTGGAGGATGCCCTGCCGTGGCATCTCTGAGAGACCCCGCTGCGGGGTTTTTGCGGTAGTACCTGCGACAACTTGCAAGAAGGAGTGCCAGTGGAAACGGGTAGCTCAAACCCGTTTGCGGACCTGCGCCGTCATGTCGAGAACATGCAGCGTCAGGTTCCGAGAGCACATGCACGCGTCTTGCATGAGGTCGCGGTAGCTCACGCTCGGGCTCTCAATCGAGCGGGTGAAATCGCTGGCAGGGACCCCATTTTCCGAGGAGATCGCGGTCAAATCTGGGCTGACCCCACTAAGGCCGCGCAGTACGAAGAGGACGAGTGGGGGGATGAGACAAATGCTCCCCAGCCCATCTATCGTAATGCAAACCCTCAAATCGAGCGCTCATTGAGTGAGTGGGGCCTCACGGAGTTTCACAATGAAGTAGTGAGCCGATGAGCAATACTCTTGGCTCTACATCCTCCCCGAGTGGGTCCTCTAGCTCGGGGGGCGCCCTCTCTCCCACCTCTGTTACTATCACCCCAGCCCCTGAGCAAATCACGGCCCCCCTTCAAGGGGGGCAGACGTTTCTCTTTGCTGAGGATGAAGGAATCAAGCAGACCCTTCAAAACCTCCCGCAACTCGAAACATCTCAGGGCCCTGTCACTGTTCCGGTGTTCTTCCGCTATCCAAGCTACGAAATCCGGGTAACCACCTATCCAGCTATTTGGATTGATTTGGTAGACATAACGCTGGAGGCGGATCGGTCCCATCGCAGTGGGTGGCGCGACTACGATCCTACCGAATACTGGGTTCCCCCCAACATTCTCATGATGAATCCTCTTCCTACAATGGTAGGAGGGTTCGATTACCCGATTCCTATTTCGTTGACCTATCAGATTTCGGCTGCTACTCGTACTCCTCAGATGGATCGGCAGCTTCAGGCTCTCCTCATGCAGCAGGTATGGCCCCCCTTTTTTGGGGCTATCTATTGTCCTGCGGACGGCTCCCTGCGCCGGCTGGATTTTGTGAGGATGCGATCCGCAGATCGCGTTGACACGGACCAGAAGCGTATCTTCATCAAGCAGTATGTCGTAAATGTCTCATCTGAATACTATTTGAGCCAGATTCTCGCTGCGACCCAAGCCCTCAGTCTCGATTTCTCGTTCGAGCTATTCGACGGGGAGATCAGTTCGGGGTCGAGTCCGTCGCTTACTGAAACGTCTACTACCTAAAGGACACGGTATGCCTACCTACACTCGGCCCGGTGTTTACGTCACGGAGACTTCGCTCCCCAATACCACCACGACTGGTCTGGGGGAGTCGCTGGCAATCTTCGTGGGTGAGCATTTCTGGGGGCCCACCACTCCGGTTTTCTGCTCTTCGTGGGGAGCTTTCGTCAAGACGTTCGGAGGGTTTCCTCCCTTCCCTGCAAACTTGGGCAATCCTTATCTTGCATACTCGGTCTACGAGTTCTTCGCCAATGGTGGTAACGGGGCATGGGTGCTCCGGGTGGTGGGCACTGGTGGGGCGAATGCGCTCCACACCTTTGACGACACCGCGGCAACTCCGCTCCCCACTCTGGAGCTGCAAGCTCTGTCGCAAGGCTCCTACGGCAACAACCTCTACGCCGATATTGTCGTCCCGAGCACCGGGGCTGGGAGCTTTACGCTCAACATCTACCTCAATGGGACGAATCCGACGAATCTGGTCGAGTCCTGGCCCAATCTGACGATGAATGCGTCAAGCCCCAACTACGCCTTGGCGGTGCCAACTCCGCAGCGGGGGGGCTCGCAATACGTCACGGCTATCAATGAAAACTCTACGACGGCTCCCCCGAACAACAACCCCGGAGCGGTCACGGGGGTCCAGTTCAGCGGGGGCGTGGATGGAGGAGACCCCACCGCTGCTCAGTACACCGCCGTACTCACCTACGGGTCTTCTCCCCTCGACGGCCTTCAGGGGATGTTCCTGTTGGCCCTCCCGGGCAACACGGTAGCGACAGTTGAGAACGCCGCGATTTCTTATGCAGCTGCGCGCTCGGGGGGTTCGAGCAAGATTTTCGTTGTCGCTGACGGGCCGCAGACTCCTACGCCTTCTTCAGCCGTGAGCACTCTCACCGCCTACGCGGCTTCGTTGGCCCCCCAGGACAACAACGTGGGCGTCTACGGGCCGTGGGTAAATGCCTCTAACCCAGCAGCCAGTGTCGTAAATCAGACTCTCCTCATGCCCCCCTCCCCCTTCGTAATGGGTCAGATCATTCAGAACGATCTGGCTAATGGGGTGTGGAGTGCTCCTGCGGGTCTCTCAACGGCTCTGGCAAATGTCGTATCGCTTCAGTACACCCCCACGGATAATGATTTGGGAACTCTGAACGCTGCGAATGTCAACGCTCTTCGCTCTCTGGGGGGGTTCGGGCAGGCGCAGGGCGTTGTTATCTGGGGGGCTCGGACCCTTTATGCGACGGACTACACCCAGTACATCAACGTGCGGCGCACCCTCGATTACATCGAGGCGTCCATTGTCGCATCTTCTCAGTGGGTCCCCTTCCAGAGCAACGACTCAGCTCTCTGGACTCTTCTTGCAACCGATATCGGGGCCTTCCTCAACGAAATCTTTCAGGCGGGGGGCCTTGCAGGTTCTTCTCCCTCCCAGGCGTACTTTGTGGTATGTGACGACACCATCAATACCCCTGCCACCATTTCTCAGGGAGTAGTGAACGTTCAGGTGGGCGTCGCGGTGGCAGTCCCGGCTGAGTTCGTCGTCTTCCAGATCGGCCTCTGGCAGGGAGGGACCACTACGGTTACCTCCGTAGCAGCCTAATCGGAAAGGATTAGTGATATGGCAAGAGTTCTAGCCTCGGACCCACTGCGGAGTTTCAAGTTCAACTTGAATATTCCTCTTCAAGTACCAGGGGTAAAGCAGAACCTCCTCACGATTGGTTTTGCTCAGGTGTCGTCTATCGGCCTCACCACGCAGGTCATCACCTATCAGGAAGGTGGCGACAACACCACGACGAGGAAGATGCCCGGAACGTCGGATGTTCAGCCATTGCAGCTGGCCCGAGGACTCTTCGCGTCAGATCCTCAACTCTGGACGTGGTTCACGGAAATCTTCGATGTGAGCTATGGGAGCGGGGCCAACTACCAGAGAAACATCGGAAGCACGGCTTTCCGCTCCGATATGTGGCTCAACATTCTTGCCCACCCTTACACCTCGGCTACGCAGAGCCAGCTGGGCCCGGGGGGTAGCGGGGGTTCGAGTGGGTCGGGTGGTAGCGGGCAGCCTTCCTTCGTTCAGCAGCGTTTGGTGCAGGCTCAGATTGTGTTCTACTCGGCGTGGCCCATGGGAATCAGCTACTCAGATTTCGATGCCACCACCAACAATGTGGCTATCGAGCAGCTGACCCTCGCTTACGAGGGGTTTGAGGTGCGCCGCTCCGGGTCGGCTACTTCTTTCCTGACTCCTGACGCAATGTCTACGTCGCTGGTCGCGTAGTCTGTTTTTCTACGTAAAGGACACTAAATGAGCACGATTCCTAGCGTCAAAGTCGTGGCGTCTTCAGACGACGGGCCCTCTCTGAACCCTCCTCTTCCTCCTACAGACTTGGGGGAGCTGTTGGGAGGGGTCAAGGCCCCTATTTCAAATGAGTCCTTTCAGGAAGCTCTTACGGGAGAGCAGCCAGAGATCGTGTCTCCTCCTCTGGCGACGGTCCCCCTCCCCTCGGGCGTGGTTCTTCAGTCATCCACCGGCCAGGGGCGTAGGTTTTCCTGGGCTGCTATTCGGGAACTGAACGGATATGACGAAGAGGCTCTGGCAGCTCAAGATATTGAGGATGTAGACGCTTACATCACCGCCATTCTTCAGCGAGGAGTGATCGGGCTCGGGCCGATTGCGGATGGAGACGCTCGAATGCTCCTCGTAGAGGAGGACCCGGGAATCCTCTGGGATCTTCTGGTGGGGGATCGAGAGTTTCTGGTTCTTGAAATCCGACGGGCCACCTTCGGAGATGATCTTCCCCTTACGGTCACGGATAATCGCCCGGATTGTGGGAAGACGTTTGAGATGGTGGTGGAACTCGGGAAGGATATTCAAATCCGTCGGCCCGAAGAAGTGTTCTATCTAAACACCTACCACTACCAGGGCGGGAGCAAGAAGTTCACTATTCGATATCGCCTTCCTACGGGTGCCCATCGTCACGCCCTTCAGTCTGAAAAGACCGATAACGCAGCCAAGCTGAACACAGCGCTTCTCAGCCAACTTATTCACGACATTGATGGGAAAGGACCGGTTTCTCCTGACGACGTGCGAAAGCTCTCTGTGGGAGTCCGGCGCGGTCTGCTCCTAGAGATCGCAGAGAAATCGCCTGGCCCCAAGTTCGATCAAATCATGGCTCCGTGTCCCCACTGCAAGAAGGAGCTGGGTGTGAGCCTGACCTTGGCGAACTTGTTTTGAACCCACCTATATCCCCTCTGTGCAACAGCTCTACACTGAGTACGCCCGACTTCTCATTACGCTTGGGCTCGGGCTTCGAGATGTGAAAGAAATGCCCCGGCGTGAGCGCCAGTATTGGCTTGCCATGTCGGATTACATTATCCAGCTCCGAGCTAATGCTAATGGGAGGAGGTAAATCATGGCACCGTCGGAGCCTTCTCCCTTTGGGTCCACCCTGGGAGGGTCGTCGGGGGGTCGCAATAGCGGCCCCTCGATTGTTTGGACCCTGACTGCCAATCACTCGGGAGTCCAAAAGTCTCTCCAAGCCACGATTCAGCTCCTCGATACGGCTAAGACCAAGGTCGATGCTCTCACGGCTTCCTTCCAGAAGCTTCAGCAGGCCGGCCAGATGGCCGGCCAGGTCATCTCGGGGATCGCTCAGCGTTTGCTCGGAGGGGGAGGCGCGGCCTCGGGAGGGATGGGAGCCGGCGTCGGGGGAGGGTTCACCAGCGGCCGTTTCGGGGGAGGGGGGAGCGTCCTTCCCTCTCCTCTGGCCCTCCCCTCGGTTTTCAGGGGGCTCCCGGCTGTAGCAGCGGGCAGCACGCTTGTCGTACCCTCCGCGCGGGCCCTGGGGGTTCCTGGCGGGGCTCTCCCGGTTCCTTACCAGTCGCGTCTCCCCACCCCCACTTCCGAGGATGTGGGAGCGGGCATGGGAGGGTGGAACAACGGCTACTGGAACTACGGGGGAGGCTTCGGGGGAGGGGGGTCGGGAGGAGGGGGAGGCTCGGGCTCTGGGGGCTGGTGGAGCAGGATGCCTGGCCCCATCCGAGGGATGGGGGCCCTCCTGGCCTCGCAGACAGGTGTCAACGCAGCCGTGAGCTTGGGAACCGCTTTTCAGCGCAATATCCCTGGGGGGACTGCTCTGGATTTGGCTACACGCCAGCTCATGCAGCAAGCCGGCATGACCAATGGGTATACCACGACCGGTGTGGCTCAGATGATGCGTACCATTCACGGGCGCATCGGGAACTTCAACTATGGAGCCCAGGATCAGGCTAACGCTATTGAAATGCTGCTCAACTCCGACGTTATGCGTGGGAGTAACGCTAAGCAGTCCATGGGCAATAGCCTCAATCTTCTCCGGTCTAGTGCTCAGATTTCAGCTCTCAACCCTTCCTTGGGCCTTTCTGGGTCTACTCAGGCTCTTTTGAGCCTCACTAACCCAGGTGTGGCTAATGCCCTTGGGTATCGGGGAAATGCGGGGCTCCTTCAGGCTGGTGGGGGTCTTCAGAATAACATGAACACCCTTTTCCATCGCCTCATGGAGTTCGCGGCTACTGGAAGTGGTACGGGGGCTCTTTCCAACGCCCAGCTCTAAAAGGACGTTCGGAATGGCACCCTCGGGGCTAACGGAAGCTGGACGGTGGGGCTTCAGGGACTCGGGGTTTCGCCTGAACTGATTGCGGCCTTGCGTCAGTTTGGGGCAGCTGGAATGCCCAATATGAACAAGGTAATGACAAACCAGTCCTACGCGAATCAGCGTGGATTCTATAGCTTGGCTACAAGTCAGGAAAAGGTAGCTGGTTCAGCTGGGTTTCGGCAGGGAGCGCTCACAGAAGCGCAGTCCGGGTACATCGAAACCATGAACCAGTTCAAGACTCACCTCAACGATGCGGTGGGAAGGTTCACCGATCTCAACCGGACTACGCAAGCGTTGGTAGGTGGGTTGGGGGATGCGGCTCACCTCTTCGGAACAATGGCTCACGCCGGCCAGGGAGTGATTGATTTCCTCGTCACCCTCGGTAAGTTCAATATCATTCCCACGGGATCTGGGGGTGGGGGCGGTGGTGGATCGGCCGGAGGCGGGTCTGCTCTCATGCCTCGGGGCGGCGGCGGGGGTGGAGGGTGCCCGGGCTGTGGTGGTAGTTGCGGTGGTTGCTGCGGAGGAGCCACGGGCGGTGGTGGAGGTTGGCGCGTGGTTGGCCCCAAGGGGGGCAAGCCCAAGAAGGGAGGGGGAGGGGGGAGCTTTTGGGGAAGTTTGGCTGGAAGTGTGGGCAGTTGGCTCATGGCACAGGCCAAATCAGTTTGGGGTGGAGGGAGTGGGGCCGAAGGGGATATTCCCCCCATCGAAGGTCTCGGCGCAGCTGGCACGCAAGGGAGTTTCCTGAATGTCCCATCTTCGATTCGCCCTCAGGCGGGGAAATCGACGCAAGGGGGGACCCAGGGAGGAGGGCTGACCGGAGCCCAAATCGTCGCAAAGGCTTCCCAGTACCTTGGTGTCCCATACTCGTGGGGTGGGGGCCACGGAAATGGACCTACTACGGGGATCGGTTATCCCGCTGATACGGTCACGGGGTTTGACTGCTCGGGGTTGGTCCAAACTGTCATGGACCAGCTCGGCGTTCCCTTCCCACGTACGACATATACCCAGGTGAAGATGGGGACGCCTGTCGCATCTCTGGGCCAGGCTCAGCCAGGGGATCTTGTCTTCTTCGCTGGAAGCGATGGGACCATGACCAACCCGGGCCACGTAGGGATCTACGTTGGCAACGGGAACATGATCGACGCATTTGCCACGGGTACCAACGTGCGTGTCGAGCCCGTGAGTGACGCCGGGCCCGTTGCAGCGATTCGTCGCATTGCTTCAGGGGGTGCCGGGATCGCGAGTGCTGCGGTGAAAGCAGCGGGGAGCAAGTCCGGGGGGACCGGTACTTCAGCGGCAGGAGTCCCTATCGGCCTCCCCGGGTTCTACGGAAATCAGTACGGCTCCGTAAACACGGTGGCCCTGCTCCAGCAGCTTCTTTCTTCCTCGAACGCCCCTTTGGTCGGGGCTGGAGCGAGCGCGAGCCCTCAGGGACCCCAGCCAAGTGGGGGTTCTCAGGTTGCTGGGAAAGGAGGAAACGCGGCGGCTGGTTCCACCAGCGTAGTGGGGGCGGTCAAAGCTATTACTTCCATTTTGGCAAACCCGGTTCGCTACGAGACGGCCCTTGCCATGCTCATGGGGTCTTATTTAGAATCAAATGCTAACCCCACTTCCCCTCTCAATATTGGAGGTGCAGCTGGAGCTTGGCAGATCCAGTTGAGTGCCCACCCCGGGGTGACGGCAGCGCAAGCTGAAAATGTGGGGTGGGCTGCCAACTTCATGTTTCCTTCTTATCAAGCCGGGGTCCAGGCAGTCCCTTCTTCTCTCTGGAAATCCAACCCCATGATGGCCGGGCAGCAAGCCGCTACCGATGCTGAGAGACCGGGGGGCCCACAGGGTGTGATTCCTTATATTCAGAGTCAGGGCCCCGCACGCGTCCAAGCTGCCTATCAATGGGCTACATCGCAACTTGGGAACTACGAGAGCGGAGCGTGGCGAATCGGGCAAGATCAGCTCTCCGTAATCCATGCGGGGGAGATGGTCCTTCCCAAGGAGCCCGCTGAGGCTCTTCGGCGTGGGGTTCAGCAGGGGAGATCAAGCTCGGGAGGGGTGGTCTTCCAGTTCGCCCCTGGCTCTATCGTGGTGGGGGCTATGTCCTCTCAAGCTCAGGCTGAGAACCTCTTTGAACAACTTCAGCATGTAGCAGCGACAAAGGGGCTCACACTCAAATGAGAACCGCCATTGCAGCCACTCCAGGGGGCTCCTCGAATGCGCCTCCCCCCAACCTTGGAAATCTTCTCCCAGCGTCTACTATTTGGGGGTCTACGCAGCCGGTCAACCCTCCCCCCGCTCCTGGGCTCTACGGGAGAAACCCGAACTACCCCATTTTGCGACCGGGGTACATGCAGATGCTCACTCCTTATGTCCCTACGGGGATCAAGTATCGGCTCAACTTTCTCTTCAACCCGAGCGAGATCCAAGAGTCTTATTCTCTCAACCAGAACTACACCAACCCGGGAATGCTCCCGTCTTCGGTTCAGGGCCAAGTGGCGTATGTCCTGAGTGGGGTGAGCCTCGGGTGGTCTCTTTTCTTTGACCGTCGTCTGGATGTGGCGAGTGGGAAAAGCGATATGGGGGTTCTGGTTGATATCGGGGCCTTTGAGAACATGCTTTCGGCTCGTGTCTCAGTAAATGGGGTAAGTGAGACTAGCGGTCAGCTCATGGGGGGGCCTGTCAAGGCGGTATTTGGCATCGGAAGCAAGGGGACGGTCTTTGAGTTCACCGGGATGGTGAGCAGCGCTACTACTACATTCGCGCAGTTCAACAAGGACATGATTCCTACCGTAGCTACGATTGACGTATCACTCACCCGGATTCTCTACAACATCAACAACAATACGACTATCCCGCCCCAGTTCACGGGGGCTGGTCCCACGGCACCCGGGCCCACAGGGGCGACTCGAACTGCTCTTGAAACCCGAGCCCACTCAGCCCCAGTGGGGTCTCTTACTACCCCACCCCCTCCTCCTGTGATGCCTCAGAGGTAATGCCATGATTTTGAGCGGGTCGCGTTATCAAAGCTCACCGGTCGTATGGGTGCTCGGATCGGACGGTTCCTACCATTCCACGGTATTCGCCCCCCCTCAGGAGCCCACTCTCAACGTCACACTTCAGCTTTATCACTGGAAGTCAGGAGATCGAATCGACAATGTTGCATATGCGACACTAGGGGATCCCGAGTTGTGGTGGATGCTCATGAACGCAAATCCTCAATATCTGAACCCGTGGGATATTGAGCCCGGAGATTTTATTTACGTTCCTGCCCCCGGAGCTTACCTTGGCGCTATCAGCACCACTACGTCTTAGCCCTCCACAAACCGTTGTCACGTTTCCTACCGTCCCAGTTCAACCGGGGGCGTTCCTGACGCAAATGCGGTTCACGGAGAGGGAGTATCAGCACCCTCTAATGGTGCTTGATTACCTCAACGCGAGCGCGGACGATAAGCGACTCGTTACGGGGACCCCAGTTCAGGTGGAGTGGGGTTACCCGGGGCGCTCTCGGGTCTTCTACGGGTACATAAATCATCTCGAACGAAACAACTCTCCTTATCCCCCGGGGGACGCCCAAGCGCAGGCGGGGCTGCAACTTTACTGCGTAGGGGCCTCATGGCGTCTCAAGAGTGAGGATTATGCCTCCTACACGGGGGCCACGGTTCCCCAGGTGGTGCAGGCAGTAGCCTTGGGAAATCGGATGAACGCTATCGTGGGGCCTAATGCTTACGCATGGCCTTTCCTTTCCCAGCAAGGGATGAGCTACTGGTCGTTTCTAGTGAACATCGTAAAGCGAATCGGCTACACTCTGATTTCCCGGGGGGTGACTCTTGTGGCTCTCCCTCGTAATACTAACCCTCTTGCATCTCAGAACCTGATTGGGTCTTTTGACTATAATCAGGGCCATGTTCTGAAGTTCAGAGCGACTCTTGGGGAAAACGCTCCTGGGGAAGAGCCTTTGCGGCAGCGCAAGGGATACTATTTGGATACCCGAAGTGGGACCGTGGGAGAGATAGTCCACAATGGATTCCCCAAAGCTCCCATGGGAGTCGAGACTGCCTACCCAGTTTTTCAGTCTATGATGGGAGGACTCCCCGCCTCTTCGGCGGCTGAAATGTCGCAAGAGTTGGTGGGGGCCTCGGAGTCCAATCAGTTCTATTTGGGAGGGAAGGCACTCATCGTTGGTAATGCTCGTGTAAGTGCAGGGGATCTTGTCTTCTTTCTCAATATCCCCAACGGGTCCCAGAACGGGGTGTGGTACGTGAAAGAAGCAGTTCATCACCTTCACGGGATCAACTATACCACTGAGCTGACTCTGGGACGGAATGCATACTCCTCGACGGGTGGGGTGGCGACTCCTTATAACTACAGCTACTCCCCCCTTGCAGGGGCCCGTATTGTCCAAGGAATGTGGTCTACATGACAGAGCTTCCTTACCCTCCCATTCTGGGTATTTATCGCGGGGTGGTGGTGTCTAACCAGGATCCTGAGAGGCTGGGGCGCCTTCAAATCATTGTGCCCGCCATTTTGGGAGGTACTCTGCTCACTCCTTGGGCTGCTCCATGCTCTCCGGCGGGGGCGCGAGGAGGTCTCCCCCTCCCTGGGGCAACTGTCTGGGTAGCTTTTGAAGGAGGAGATATCCAGAAACCGATTTGGCTCGGGATTTGGCCGTTGCCGAGCACTATTTTCCAGGCTACGCTGGGGGCTACGTTGGGCCTCCAAGCCCTAAACCCTACGATTACCTAGAGGAGGGGCGTGTCTCTAGTTTCTAACACTACGAATATGGCTGCCCCTTTGGCAGCCCAAATCAGCGTGCCTTTTCAAATAACAAACGGGGGCGCCGTAGCTTTTCAGACAGGGCTCGTGCAAATCGCTGCTCAAGCCCTCCTGGGGGTAATCCTCACCAGTCCTGGGGAAAGGGTAATGCGACCCACTTTTGGGAGTGAGGCTGATTCATATGTCTTCAGCAGCAACTCTCCGCAGGCTCAGGCAGCGTTGATTTCTGACATAAAGTCGGTAGTGGGCTCTCTCATCCCTAACTTAGCTATTCGATCTTTTGAGGTGTCCAACCCAACCGGTAGCTCAGTCTTGCTCAATATCGTCTATCAAGTTCTCCCGGGGCAAACCACCTATACCGCTCAAATCTCTACCGGGCCAATCATTGAGAATGTGAGCAGCGTATGAGCCTGACTCCCTCTTCCTCTTCTCTCCCCCCTTGGCTGGCCCCTCCCCCCGTCATTGATTACACCAGTCGGGATTACGCGTCTCTTCTCAACGATCTTCTCAACCTTATTCCATCCTTCCTCCCCGAGTGGACTACCCAGTCTCCCACGGATTTCGGGGTAGCTCTCCTAGAAATCTTTTCGTATGTTGGGGACATACTCAACTATTACATTGATCGAGTTGCCAACGAGAGCTTTCTCCTCACGGCTACTCAGCTGGAGTCTGTCCTCAATATTGCCTCCATGCTGGACTACTCCCCCCCAGGGCCTCAAAGCGCCACGGGGAGCGTCACATTTACGCTCACCGCGGGGTACCCGGGGAGTGTCACTATCCCAGCTGGTACGGCGGTTCTGGCCCCCTCTGTGAACAACTCGGGGGGTCCTGTCCCATTCCAAACGACAGCCTCTCTTACGATCTTGGGCAATACGGTGAGCCCTCCACAAATGATGGGGTCCGTAGGAGTAGTCCAAGGGGTCTCCATCGTCAACGAGGTAGTGGGCGTCTCCAGCGCTCAGCCAAACCAGAGTTTCCCTCTTCAGTACCCCTCCGTGACGCCAAGTAGCCTCGTCATTTCGGTAGACCAAGGGTACGGGCCTCAGGTCTGGCAGTTGGTGGGGCATCTGGTAGAGGTAGATGGTTTTGTGCCTGCTTACTCCATCTCGACTGACTCAAATGGCGTCACTACGATTCTCTTTGGAGATGGGGCTAATGGGGTCATTCCGGGCCTGAATGCTACCATTTATGCCTCCTATATCTACGGCGGGGGCACCGTTGGAAATGTAGGGAGCAACACCATTACTCAGCTAGGGTCCCCCATTACTGGGGTGGCGAGTGTCACCAACTCCCAGCCTACTACGGGGGGCGCAAACGCTTTTACGCTGGCTCAAATCCGAGCTGCTATCCCCGCTTCTCTCCAAACGGCAAACCGGGCTGTTACCCTCTCGGATATATCCACGCTGGCTACCCAGGTTCCAGGTGTTCAGCTCGCGAGTGCTCTTGCGTCTACCTATCAGCTCATCAACCTTTATATCGCCCCCTTCGGGGGCGGGATGCCTTCTTCCACTTTGGTTCAGCAAGTTCAGAACTACTTGCAGAACCTTGTAATGGTGAACACCAGTGTCACAGTGCTCAACCCGTCGTATGTGGGGGTGAACCTCACAGCTACGGTTTATGTGGCTCCCCAGTATAACGCCACTACGGTTGAGCAAAATGTAATCACGGCTCTCCAAACCGCACTTAGCCTCGGGACTGTGGGGTTTGGCAGTCGCGTTTCTCTTTCCGCGATGTACTCGGTAATCGACACTACCCCGGGGGTGCTCTACTCGAACATCTCCTTGCTGGCCCGCGCTGACGGAACTCAGAGTGGAGCGGCAGACTGTGTATATCAGACTTATGAGATCCCGGTAGCGGGAACTCTCACCATTTCAACTTCCGGCGGGGTGACCTTGTGACGTACTATCCGAGCAGCATTGCCGCGTTTACGACAAAGGTTGATTTTGTCAACGTCGTTGACGCCAATGACGTGGACAGTCTTCAGAATGAAGTTGTCGCAATCGAGACTGCTCTAGGAACCAACCCCGCTGTAAGCCCTACCGCTGGAACCTTTCCTTCGGTAGGGGCTCGGGTGGGGGCGCTCGAAACGGGGAAGTCTCCCATCGGTCACACTCACGTTCATGCCACTCTCTCGGATCTAAATGCCGACGACCACCCTCAGTACATGCTTACGAGTGTGGTCTCTGGAAGCGGGCAGGTGGTGGTAGGAGGGGGGAACCAGTCTCTTGGAGCCGTCCCCTCGGGTACGGCGGGAGATGCACTCACGGCAAATCCTACGGCTCCTCTCGGCGTGGTGTGGCTGCCCTCGCAGCTCCCTGTGGGGGCCGTCATCATGTGGGCTGGCCCCTCAGGGAGCGTCGCGACTGCGGCTCAGATGACCCGGGATTACACGGCCAGCGGTGGGGTCCTCCCTTACGGCTTCCTTTTGTGCGACGGGTCCACCTATGCGACGAGTCAATACCCGGACCTCTATGCCGTCATCGGGAACATGGCAGGGAGTGCGCCTACGGGTTATTTCATGGTGCCCAATCTTCAAGGTCGATTTCCTATTGGAGTGGGCACAGGCCCTGGGCTCACTCCTGGCGTGAATGAGACTTACGACATAGGGGAAACCGGGGGCCACGCTGGGGTGCAGCCTACGGTTCAACAAATGCCCCAGCATAATCACTCTTTGGTAGACCCGGGTCACGTTCACGATGTAACGGACCCGGCTCACTCCCATAATCCCCAGGCCGTCAACTCGTCTTACGGAGGGGGGTTCCTGGCTAAATATTCCCCCTCTTCCTACGGAGGATCTGCTGACTCTAGCGACTATTTGGGTCAGGATATTGCGGGGGAGTACCAGGCAACTACGGCATCGGCTTCGACGGAAATCACCATCAATACATCCGTGAGTAATACATCTATTAGCCAGAGTGGGGGGAATGACTACCTCCCCACAGTTCCCCCCTACTTGGCTCTCTATTTTCTGATTAGGTACTAAATGTCCAGTCTTTTTCGCGATCGAGTAGACCCCGTGACCGGGGATACGCTGCGTTTTTCCGAGCAAGTATCTTGGATTTCGCAGCGCATCATTCGGCGGTGGACATTCGTCCTGGCGTATTCACTTCTCACTCTTGTTTGGTGGCTCGTGCCGAGATGGTTCCCCGATGGACTGGCGGGGTGGAACTACTGGGCTAGTTATATGGCCCTCCTTATTGAGAGCGTGGTGGGGATTGGAGTCTTCGGCATCTCGATGCGGGACCATCTCATGTTGAAGAAGATCGAAGCCTCGGCCCGGGTTTCTGAAAACAATGGAGAAAACCTCAAGAAGCTACATGATGAACTGATCGCGCATGTAAAAGCATCTGAGCGGCGGCACGATCACGCTCTTGCCCATCTCACAGCTCTTGTGGAACACCACGGCGTTGAGGTTCCTACGCCCCCCTTGAAAGAGGTTTCCGCGCAATGACAAACCGAATCCAGACTATCCCCGAGCTACCGGGGCCCTATCGCTTGGGGCGGCACATCGAGCACGACGAACGCTCGAAAACCTATCTGGCGGAGCAGGCGCCCGTAATCAAATCAGTGCTCCACCAGCGTCACCCCGGGGTCCCCATACTCAACCAGGGGAACTTGGGGTCTTGCACCGGGAATGCCTCGGTGGACGCTCTCGTGTCGTCACCTGACTGGACCCCGCGGAGCCCCACGAATGAGGGGGATGCCGTGAAGATTTACTCTTTGGCTACGCACCTCGACGGCATCCCGGGTTTCTACCCCCCGGATGACCGAGGATCCACCGGGATCGGGGCGTGCAAGGCGCTGGTCAAGCTGGGGTGGGCTGCTTCCTACACCCACACCTTCGGGCTTCAGCAGGCGCTCGGGGCTCTCACGCTGCGCCCCGCCATGATCGGTGTTGCCTGGTACGACTCCTTTGACTCTCCGGGGCCTGGAGGAATGGTCTCGATCTCTCCGAACGCCTACGTTCGCGGCGGTCACGAAATCGCGATGGTGGGCCTCGACACCGAGGCCAAGACTGTGCGCTTGGTGAACTCCTGGGGGGCGGCATGGGGGGATGGCGGGTACTTCCAGATGACGTGGGATACCTTGGACAGGTTGCTCAACGAGCAGGGAGACGTAACGGTTCCGGTAGTAAA
>SCLI03000246.1_pt1 | contig 36765 bp, 36 predicted proteins | sample 7268041 | NCBI WGS metagenome assembly SCLI03 (sample SAMN10721081, study PRJNA514188) | viral metagenome | isolation source: depth-stratified mine tailings core A | place: China: Fankou Pb/Zn Mine tailings | collected 2017-10 | reverse complement strand
CGATCATCAGGTGGAGTGAGCCCATAAGCTCCCATGTACGCTGCCATGCGGCTTGCGATGGCTGAGGCGGTTTTGGCCGTCTCGTTGCGAATCGAATCCGATTTCCTTAGCTCTTGCGGATCAACGAAGAGTGAAGCGCGCACTTGCGCGGCCAGTCTTTCCAGCTCCGGGTCTCCGGTGACATTCAACTTCGGCAGGACATCAACCAGCTTTACCAAGTTGGTCACGATGGAATCGCGGAATGGATGCTCGACTCCTCCGTCAGTCACCTTGTAAGCGTGAAGTCGTTCAGCCAGATGGGTCACGGCTTCGTAAAGCCGCTTCCACAGTTCCCGGCTCGCGACCTGAAGCGACGCTTCAACTGCAGCGGTAATCTGGCGCTTGATTCGCTCTTTCTCCGCGTCGCCCAATGTGACCCGGAAATCACCCGCATCGGGCAGAGGCATGACCTTAGTCTCGAAGGAGAATTTCGAGCGCAGTTCCTCGGGCGACGGATAATCCTCCGGACGGAATAGCCCGCCAAGTCGCACTTTGGCTTCTTCAACAAGCTGGCCGAATTGCTGCGCAAGGGTTTCAACAGCCGGAGAGAACCGGTTCGAAAGTTCCCGCATTCGTTCGGTGTGGTCCAGGTAGGCGGCGGCCGGGAGCACACGATAACCGTTATCGTCCCAAGGCAGTGTCATAAAGTAGTGCTCCTGGCGGGCGTCGCTGACGATTTTCTGGACCTCGGCGAGCGCCGCCTTTGGAAGAAGCACCTTGTGATAACGGCCCGCGTCAGCTTGCGCGCCGTGTCGTTGTGCGATTTCCTCGGAGGCTTGGGGGTCATGTTTCCGCGCTGACCACATGCTGATCGAAAGCGAGCAAAGCATGGCCCGCGAAGACAAAGATGGTTCTGAAATGTCGTTCACGGCAATATCCCCTGTGTTTTCTTGGCAGCCCTTCTGGGAAGCCACGCTAATCTTTGTTGGTAGCTGCTGATTCCTACGGGGGGCAGCGAATCCCATTTGATCCCGGTCGTTCCTGCCAACGCCCCGGTCGCCCTTGTCCACAAGTCACTTGGTACACGTTCCTATGCTCCCCTCAGACAGGCTTGTTACCAGATCCGGATGCCTCTGCAAGCGTGTTGGCGACCATTCGTCTATAATCTGCAATTATGATTAATGCTCACACTGGCCTGGCTGCATTCGACGAAGACGCAGGTACCCTGCGGGTGGACCCCGACTCCCAACCAATGCCGCTCGTCGAACTTCAAAAGACTCATCGCTCATGGCGTAAGACGTTAAAGAAGCGGCTTGGAAATCGTCCTTTGGTGTGGTTTGTCGATGACGAACACGCCAATCGCGCGTGGTTCGTTGAAAACCACCAAAATCACTTTGCTCTCCTTACCTTTAGCAACAGGAGGCACGTCGCAGCAGCACTAACTGCCGGCACGCTTTGCGACGCAGTCGTGACAGATGTATTCTTCCCTGCAAAGCCTCCTCGGGATGACGCGCAAGCCGACCACCTGTTGACAATCTACAACGAGATATATGGATGCACTGTGTCTGACCTCCCGCGTGTGTGGGACCGCTGGAAAGGTGAATGGTCGCTGGACGGATTCGACATCGCACGTGATGTCGCCGAACACGCGGCGCGTTGCAACGAGCGCATCCCTGTGCTTCTCTTCTCGCGTAAGGCAACGCTGCTGCTGAGCTGCAACGACTGGCTTGTCTCCCCTTCCTCGGCAGTTGAAAACACCCACTGGATGTTGGAGAAACTTGATCCATCTGAAGCCGGTGAAAGTGCGAGTCGGGCCACGCGGATTCAACGGGACAGAATCAATGCAATGTTGAGATATCGCCGCCAGTCCGCGCCGTGGTTGACGAAGCAATTGGGGCGCCTCAGCATCGGCTGGGGGCCAGTACGGTACTCTCTGCGCTCTGCCGAGGAGAAATAGGACAGGATGAAGGCCCCTTGTCTACTCATTCCGTATCGATTACCAGTAGTTAGTTCTAAACCAGAATTCGAAAGGCAAGGAATCTCGCTGCCATGAGCAAGGCGGGCAATATTCATCAAACGGCGATCAAAGCTCTGGAAGAACACGGATTTCTATTCCAGAAGAGATGCGTCAATGAAGTCAGATCCCTGAGCGGTCGCTATCGAGTTGAATCCGAAGAATATCCTGTTTCAATCGGCCCGGAAGATACTGTCATCGATTTCGTGTTAAGAATGCTCGACACTGGGCGCACCTATGTCGTCTTCGAATGTAAGCGTGCCCACCCTGAATATGTCTTCTGGGTTTTCTCTGCCAGTTCTTCTACTCCTGCGCCACGGCCGGAGTTTTTGATGACAATGGTCGCGCATCTGGCTCATGCTCCGAGGAAGCCAGTTGTTCAGACCCATGAGTGCCAGATTGTCGGGAGTGATCCAGCCCATTTTGTCGATATGGGACTCGAAGTATCACACGTCAAGCCGACCAAGGGGAAATCCGGCAGGACTGAAAACATCTATGCTGCATGCACCCAAGTGCTGACGGGAGTCGGTGGCCTTGCGAACGAGCAGAAAAAGCGCATGGACCCGAACGCCCCGCAGACCTATTTCTACATTCCCGTGGTGATTACGTCGGCCGAGCTTTTCGTTACCAGATACAATCCTAACGATGTCGACTTGAAGACGGGGGACGTTCCCTTGGAGAAGGCGGATACGCAGCCTGTTGACTGGGTGATATATGATTTCCCGGTGCCTGAGCCGCTACAAGTGACCCCACGCGAGGACTCCATGTCGACCCTGATTGGTCCCGATGACCGTTACAGACGGCTTTTCAAGTTAAAATCAATCGCAATTGTTCGGGCTACTAGCATCGTTCAGTTTCTTAAGCAGTTGAGGTCGCCAGATTAGGACGTTCCTCTGCTCTTAGCACAATGCCCGCTGGTACGCACTCCAGATCGTCACGAAGCGATGACGTGGTGGTTCGCGACTGCCCACTTGGTGTAGCCAGCGGTGCAGCGGATGGCCGGCTGGCGGAGAGTCGCGTCGCGCACGCACAAGACCCGAAATTCGGTTGGGAGGCGGTCCAAGTACAGACAAATGCGGTCGAAGTTCATGTCTGAGGCGCATCGCGCCAAGGCAGAGGCCACCGCATATTGCGCGGCCGCGTTTTCTGGTACGGGCTCCTTCGTGGGATTCAGCAGGATGGCATCAATGTTGGGCAATTCCCGGAACATCCGCAAGAAGGCTGAGAATTCCGTTGCGGCACCCGTTCCCACAGCCCCCGCTATGACTTCGTGCTCAATCGCCGGGTTCGACTGGGAGTCGAGTGAGTCAAGGATGCGCGAAACGAATTCCCAAGAACGCGGTGAGGGGAACGCATTCGTGTCGCGGTCGAATGCACTCAGAAGTTCCGGCCGGAAGCGAAGAAAGGCAATCACCTCGGGGCGAATAGCCGCCTGAATCGCCCACTCAGACCAGTCCTGCACATCAACCTCAAAATCCAGATGCACAAACCGGTTTCGCAAAGGTGTGGGCATCCGGGTCGTAGCCCCTCGGTCCGAATCGCGGTTGCCGGCGGCGATGATGGCCCAACCTTCGGGCAATGTGTATTCGCCCAGCTTGCGATCCAGCACCAATTGATAGCAACTGGCTTGCACCATGGCTGGCGCGGCATTCAGTTCGTCGAGGAAGAGGATGCCCGATCCGTCCTGCGGGAGAAACTCCGGCGATGCCCACTTCGACCGGCCGTCGTTTCCTAAGAACGGCAGGCCGCGAAGGTCAACGGGATCGAGCAAGAGCGCCCTTACGTCTTGGAGTGTGATTTTTAGCGCTTCGGCAAGCTGTTTGACCACCGCCGATTTCCCGATTCCTGGCCCGCCCCAAATGAAGGCTGGCTGATGGGCAGCCACGAGCACTCGCAGGGCTTCTGAGATCGAAGATGCTTTCATGACGATTTCCTTTCGAGATCCTCTTGCTGGCGAGCATGGACGGTGGGTTCCGCTCCCCTCGACGCGCTCTCGACTAATTCTCGGAATTCGGGCTCAAAGGCGTAAATCAGCCGTAGCGCGTAGCCCAGACCTTCCGCTTTAAGCCACAGTGCATGGGTAATTTCAGGACTCGGGTTACGAACAGCCATGCGGCTCCACGCCTCAACGTGCCCCTCGAGGTTTCCACGAAGATTTTCGTAAATGAATTTGTTGAAGCGCGGTCTTGAAGTCTCAGTCCTCTCGCCGTGGCACGCGATGCCGGTGATGTCTGTAGGCTGAGCAACTGGCCCGACGGTGCCCTTTGTTTTCTCATCTGTCTGCATTCTTTTGACTTCCTCAATCACGTTCTTTCTCCGTTCCTGCCCCGCTTTTCGCGAGGCTCCCAAAAGCAAGTGGGGCGAGGGATCCTGCGGCTTTTGCTGGAGAATCAAGATTATCTCGCTTGCTTCGCCTGACTTTTTGGAGGGACAACCAAAGGGCCGATATTAGCCGGAAGCCAAGCCTGCGGCCACAAGGCGCACGGGTATTCGCCCGCCTGCCGTCAAGGCAATTGCTGAGTCGTTTGGTCGAGCGGGTCCTTGGTACTCAGGGGGAGCAAGTGACTTGCTACATCCGCAAGTGTCGTGAGGTTCGTGGTAAACTCAAATGAATTTTGCAGGCTATCGGAGGTGAGTCAGGTGGAGCTAAAGAGCGGGGATTTTGTCCGCCACCCCCGTGCGGGCACTGTACGTGTCGCAGACGTCGGACCGGACTCTGTATCACTTCGGCAAAAGAACGGGACCGAGATGCGAATTAGTAAGGCAGAGGCAAACCGACAGCTACGACTGATCCCCTCAGACGGATATTACGCCCTAATTTACCAACGCGAGCCGGATGCAGATTGGCTTCGAGAAAACATCGAAGATGTTTTGTCCCGCCTGATGCGCGACCGTTATTCAAGGTCCATCGATGTCGAGGACATAAAACGTGAACTCTCACCTGCTCTGCAAAAGCTGCAGGTTAACTGGACATCATGGTGGAAAACGAGCAGAAAGAAGCTCACTTCCAGCATGAAGTTCACGGTAGACCCTCATAAGAAGACTCGTTTCCTTCTCAAAGGTGGTCAAGGGCCGGAAACCTCCAGTGGCGACATCGATACCCGATTGGAAGGCCTGAAGGACGCCAGAGCTATTCTTGAGGTCGCCAGAAATCTGGATCTATATGCTGAATCCGACAAGGCGAGAGGAGCCAGAGTTTTAAGTGAAAAGGCATTGACGAGGCTGGAGTGCGCAGACGTCCAACCACTTGAGTTACCTGAGCTTTTTTGCGCCGTCTGTTACGCAGCCAGCTTCCTGGAGGGTCCTGAGGCTTCAAAGCTGATTTCAAGATTGCCAGAAATAAGGTTCGAGCGGATGCCTGTTGGGTCTGTAACGGATGGCGATATGGCATTTACACTATCCCTTCTGTCGAAGACCTGTCCATCGAGGGCTCATGAGGCTGCAAAGGGTTTGTTAGGGCACACTTCAAGCGAGGTTGCGAGTAAGGCATACTCGGTGCTAAACACAGAGACGAACAGAGAAGTCCTCAAAAAGAGCATCCTTGACTGGATAGCCAACCCAGATGAAGCAAGAGCGCCGAGGATCGAAATCTATATTCGAAGGGACCTTATAAAGTACCTTCGCAAGAGTGATGTAAGGGAGCTTTACTTGATATTAATTGAGCGGCCGCGACTCTGGGAGGCAGCGAATGTGCGCCAGTTTCTGGGGTCGCCTGAAACGGCGAAGTCTGTTTATAGTGACGCAAGAACCGACCTTCGCACCAAAATTTCTATACTTCGGTCGCCGGCGCTAACACCCGAAGTCAAGCTTGATCTTGTCGAATCCGAAGCAAGCCCAGAAATGCTTTTCCACGCAATGGTTAGTGGGCTAGATCCTGAAACAGAGAGTGCCTTGGCGATCTGCCTAGCGGGACTGTTGTCAAATCGAGAAAGCAGCTCTTGGGAGATGCTGATTCACACCCTCCGCGCGGATCGCCACCCGCTGTTATTCGGCGCTGCGCTGGATTTCGTCAGACGAAACCTAAAGGAGTCCTCCAGCGATTCAACGCTCACAACGACCCAAAGGCTGGTTCAATTGTATGAATTAGCCCTTGAAAGATATGAGGAATCGAAAGACACCCTCGAAGGGCTTCTTGGAGATGCTGGATCGCGATTGTTAAGGCTGAGCAGCAAGGGTTGGGGTTCGCAACTGTTTCACATCTTTGAACTGGAAATAGAGAAAGGCAAGAGCACGCTCACATCTGAAAATGAAAAATTGAAGCGAGAAACTGAGGCGCTTGGCACGAAGCTCCAGGAGACTCGCGCGGAGGCGCATAGACTCCGAGACCTAGCGGAGATGCTGAAATCATCCGCGGCCGTGAACAAACAGGAACTCGAAGTCGGGATCCGGATGGATGCATTTCGACCCGTTGTGTCGCTACTTGACGATTTGGAGCGGCAAATCTCATCAAGCGCAGACCCATCAACGAGCCGCCTAGCATCTATGCTGACATCCATGTTAGACCGAGCGGGGGTGCGACGAGTTGGGATAACGGGAGAAACACTGAATTTTGACCCAGAATTACACGAGCTAGCCGAGGAGGCTCGCGAATTAAGTGGGACCCGGAAAGTACAAGTAATGAGATCCGGGTTTATTCTCGAAACATCGCGAGGTCCAAGGATTATGCGGCGTGCCCTGGTGAAATTGCAGTAGTGGGAGGATGGCATGATTCACCTCGGGATCGACTATGGTACAGCGAACACGCGAGTCAGCATTTATCGAGATAGGGAAATCCCCTCCCTACTTCCGATTGGCTTAGGTTCATCCCCGCTGATGCCGTCAAGCTGCTTCATTGATTCATCAGGCCAAATACTTGTTGGGGAGCAAACGCTTTCAAGGCCTGGTCGGCTCAGGTTTGTGAAACGGTACTGGCAGGACCGGCCGGAGGATAAGGCAGGTCACAGGAAGGCCGCTAGCGAATGGGAGGATGGCAGAAGGCTGGTTCAGGGAAAGGTCTTCACATGCGAGATGCTTGCAGAGCGGGTGGTCGGCGAAGCCATTACCCGGTCGTTTGCATTGGTTGGTGAAAGACTTGCCCAACACACTTTCACTGCCAATGTCGTGTGCCCCGTTACCTTCGACTTGCCTCATCGGCATGCGCTTTCTCGCATTTTGTTAGACCAAGGCGCGCAGTCAGTAAGTTTGAGCAACGTTATTGATGAGCCGTTGGCGGCGGCCGTCTTATACGCCCGCGTGGCCACTACACCTCCTGTCAATAAGGATCTTCTAGTTTTTGATTCCGGCGCGGGAACTACAGACGTTGCGATTGTGAGGTATCACGAAGAAGACGGGTGGAAGAAAATAACAGTCCTCGCAGAACAGGGACGGTGTTGGGCAGGTTCCGACCTGGACTCGGCAGTACAGGAACTGGTCGCCAACAAGATTATGCAGTTGACGGGGGCTGAGGGTCTAGATCAGATTTACCGAGCATACGAGGCTGACCCTGCGGTTGGAAAACTCAACTTTGAGGACGATTGCGAGCAGGTTAAAGTAGCTCTTTCGAATTCGAATTCGTATCGGTGGGGAAAGGCAAGATTTATGGGGCGTGATTTTCTCACGTTTGAAATCACCAAGACCGAATTCGAATCTGCGGCCAAGGTAGTTCTATTACAAATAGACGCGGCTATCAAAAGCTTAGTTGAAGAAGCAAGATGCTTCGTCGAAAATTTTGAGGGGGTGGATCTGGCACTTCTCGTTGGAGGATCGGCAAAAGTTCCGGCAATCAAAAACGTTATAGCTCACCGATGTAGCAAGGCAGTCATCCACAGAGATGAAGTCTACTTTGATGAAATGCTTGCCACTGCCCGCGGCATTGGTTTCTCAAAGGATTTCAAGGACATAATAATTAAGCGGCCTCCCTACACCATCGAGCTAAGGGCTACTATGGCGGACGGTAGCGTTGTCCCGACGACGATCCACAAAGCTTTCGACAGAATCGGGGACTGGAGGCAGAGCTATTCGACTTCAGTCCCCTTTACCGAAAAGGAGCTGCGTCTAGAGAGCCCCCTGGAGACTCTCGAAGTCTACTTCAGGAGCCCTTCGGGCGAGCGGCAAGCGGCTGACCTTCAACGCGACCTCTTCAGAGGGAGCAAAAGCATTCGCGCGCGACTTAACGTTAAGGCCTCGCTTTTGCTTGAAGGAGACTCCTGTCGGTCCAAGACAATTCAGATGCCTTATTTTACGCAAATCGGCCTGAAGCCGTCGCGCCCTTTCAGCGTGAAGACGCTGAATGCCCCGGACGTCTATCCAGAAGATAACTGAATAAGGCGAACCCTAATCCAGCGGCCAAGCCTCCCGCGCAAGCAAGCTGGTCGCGTCAGAACAAATTAGTCTGCTGGGCAGGGGCGGATGCGAGGCGGCGATCTTTCCTGACTTCTTCAATCATATTGCCCATTCGGTGCACTCTATCACTTATCTCCTTGCCGAAGTCGAAATCAAATTGTTGACCGAGGGCTCGATCAAAGTCTCATTGGCATAACCACATAACGATAATGGTAGACCGCCCCGTCTGCGGGCCTCAATTCCACTGCGCTCTCAGCATCCTTCAAGGCGATCTCCACCTCGCCGGTCTTGACGACGCTGAGCATGTCGAGAATGAACGAGGCATTGAAACCCACTCGCAACGGCGTGCCGCTGTAGGCTGCATCGAGCGACTCCGAGGCCTCGCCCGTCTCACCGCCCGAAGTCGTCAGCGTGAGCCGGCCTGAGTCCAGAGCGAGAGAGACGGCGTGCGTGTGCTCTGACGCAAGCAGTGAGACCCGCCGCAGCGATTCCCGCAGCGCCGCTGCGTCGAGCGTCGCTGTGATGGTGTTGCACTTGGGCAGAACCGCTTCATAATTGGGAAATTGACCGGACAATATCCGCGAGATGAGAATGGAATCCCCGGCTGAGAAAAATAGATGGCTATCATCCTTGGCGATCTGAATAGGAGTGTCCGATTGCTGAGCGTTGGCCAGGCGGCGAAGCCCGGCCAAGGCGCGCTTGGGAACCAAGAGCCTCTCATCGCTCTTCAGCCCGGCGATTTCGGCATCCCGCGCCGCGACCGGCAGGCGGTGCCCGTCGGTTGCGACCATCTCGACGCTGCCCGGCTTGAGAATCAGCAGCGCGCCGTTCAGCGTGTAGCGCGATTCCTCCTTTGAGATGGCAAACGCGGTGCAGTCAATCAATCCGGCCAACACTCCGGCAGGCACCTCGGCCAGCGGCTTGGGAACGTCAGGCAGCGCTGGGAAGGCGTCTTTCGCCAGCGACGCCAGCTTGAACACCGACCGCCCGGCATTGACCTGAACCCAGTGGTTTTCCAGAGCGCGGACACGAACGTCCGCATCAGGTAGGGCCTTAACGATTTCGAGCAATCGGCGGGCGGGAACCGCCACGCTCCCCGCTGCCTTCACCTGCGCCGGGCAAAACGTTCGAATGCCCACTTCGAGATCGGTGGCCGCAAGCCGAAGTCCGTTGGCGCACGCTTCGACCAAGACGTGGGACAGGATCGGAATAGTACTCTTCTTTTCCACCGCCTCCTGAATCTTGTCGAGAGCTTCAGCAAGCAATTTCGTATCAGCAGAAAATTCCATAGGAATACCTCCAGCTAGCTTCAACGCGAGTGCGGGGACATGAATCGCTTTGCCGTCCAGATCATCGCCGGGCCCTACTTCGATTTCCTGCGTCCGCGTTCTTCAGTGTGCGATCGGTCCTGATGGTAGCTTCGGCGGCGATCGTGGCAGCGCGATTGAATATCTGCGCCCAGGAAATCTCGAAGGCATGACGAGACCGCTTTGGTCGAACTCGCAGGCCGTGAGCTTCGATCAGGACGGTCATCGGGCGGCGGCCGATCAAGAATGGAGTTTCAAAGATGAGTTTCGTTTTGCGCTTCAGGATGCTTGTCATAGCGTTGCCGGGTTGAGCGAATTTTTCAGGGGACATCGCTGCCCAAGAATTACTCGCGGCACATATCAAGTCACGGGTGACAGAACACTGCGCCTAATCTGGGGTTTCCTCCAAGTAGAGCCGAAGTCGCCGATCTGCGCAGTCTTGATTGCAAAAGGCCCCGAGCTCGTCGTAATCAGGAATCGCGTGGCCGGGAGCGCGGTCTGTGCGACCGCAGAATCCGCATGTTTCCTTGAGCGGCATGTCGGCCAGCGGGGAAACCGTTCGTGACCGCAAAGGGTCTCGCAGCTGCGGAATGTACGCAACTCCTGCGCCCGCAGTCGGCGCGAAGGATTCTGGCGTTGAGCCGAGGAGCGTCTGCCGGGCCTTAGGGTCGGCGCGAGAATCAAGGAAGAGCATGGGCTGTCGGGTCGTCTCGTAACGCATCGCATCTCCTCCGGTCGGCTTCTGCGCGATTCAATCCTGGGCGGCCAGCCATTCCCATAGGCCCTCTCTCGATCCGTCGCAAATTCATTTCTGCCAGCTCTCAGTTGGTCTCGCCCGTTCCCCATGAGAGGATGACTCCGACCGTGATCACTACCGCCATCGCTCCATTTGCCAAAGCCATGATCGGGTGCTCGAGAAAGATTCTGTAAGCGATCCATCCGTTCAGCGCGGCGAGAACAAGAAGCAAAACTCCAAACAACTTGAAATGCTTTTCAATCCACTTCTCGAACACGAGAATTCCTCTTGTGGCAGGGGCTTCACGACCGTAGTGTGGTCGGATATGTCGAGTCCGGCGAGCCGATACTCGCTTCCTCTGAGGCGGAGGGGGTGCAGTGAGCGGAACGCTCCGCGCGAATGGGTGGCGGCGCCCCAGCCAGCGACCTCTCACCGCTACGCAAGAGCCACGCCGCCGATCAATCATTATTCTTGGGCAGGATGACATGGGCGGTTTGACAACGAGGGCGGGATGGCAACGATGCGCCTCCCTCAATTGTGTGGTAGCATTCGCTGAGGTAGTCTGGCGGTCGAACCGCTTCAGGAGGAAAGACAGATGGCACGCACTTCAAGGCGGGTCGCGCGTGAGGCTGCGCGCGAGATGCACTCAAAGTCGAAAGAGGTCCGCAGTGTGGCTGGCGCGGCTTTGCGCGAGCGCCGAAAGGGCGCTGCGCGCCGCAGCCCACGCAAAGCTCGGTGATACGCACCGCAGAGGCGGAAGGACCTGCGTAGTGAAAGGGGAACGCATGAGTCGCAGGATCGCAGGTGCGGCATTTATTCTATTGTGGTCGATCCCTGCGTCAGCACAAAGGTTGCGCCTGAAGATTATCGACCGGCAGGACAACCAGACAGATTGCACTTTTGTCGTGCCGGGGCACTGGTACTCGAATTCCTACACGAGCGTGAACTGCAGCGGCGGCGATGTGAGCGTGAACTGCGGCGGGTCGACCTCGGCCTCTGGCACGGTCACGCCTGCTCACGAGGTGTCGTTTACTGTTTACGGGGCAACACTCGCCTTGCTGCTCCCGGACGGTCGAGTGGCCGTTGTCAACTGCAAGAGCAAGTTTAAGGAGCGGTTCGCAGGTCCCGCTGGAAATCACCGTAGCTGCCGTGTACCGCTCAACGACGACATTGACGCCGAATTCAAAGGTGATAAGGCTAGGCTGATATGGGTCGTAAGCCTGGACGGCAAGAAGAAGGCATCCGAGACGTACAATATCCTCGGGGTTTTCGCAAAGGCTAAGGACAAGGAGACTGAGAACAAGTAGCTAAGGTACGGACACGTCGTTCATGGCGCGTTAGCAACACTCGCGGCGGGCCGTGCTGCGCGAAGAATCAAGTCAGCGGCGTGAAAGATTCGCTTTCCTGAGCGTTCATTGATTCCCTGGCTGTGATTTCAGTGCTGGATGTAACCCTGGCTGAACTCCGCACCGGGCAGACTGAAAGAATTGCGGCAAAGCACCGCCAGTGCTTCGGCCTCAACCTCGCGGGTTTCGGGCGGACCCAGTTTACGGAATTCTACAAAAGATCACCGGCCGAGCTGCCGCAATTCTCACAGCGATAGCCCGTCCCGCTGCTGGTCATGATGGCTCCGCAGTTCTTGCACGCCGGAGCGTCGCCATTCGATCCGTTATTACTCGAAAACGCTGTGGGTCCTGGTGCCGGTTCTGCCTCAAGGATGCGAATCTCCGATTCAGCGGAAGAAGGCGGGGTATCTTCCTGCAGAAACTTCAAAGCCATCCAGCGAAATTATGTAACGAAGATAATTATGTGGCGTCCAGCCTTTGACCTTCGTTGATTGCTCGCGGAAGCAACTGAAAGGCGCCACATAACTGATCGCTTGCTCAGAGAGAGCGCAAGAAGGCCATAAGCCCCGCATCCTCCTTCCATCTGCGCCTCCGCTTGGTTCTTGCCGTTTCGAAGAGGGCAAGGATTTTGGCTTTGGTCTCCATGTCGATCTCGGCGTACAGGTTGGTTGTGTCGAGAGAAGCATGGCCAAGCCATTCACGAATGCTGTTGATGTCCACACCGGACCGCAGAAGATGAGTTGCTGTCGTGTGCCTTAATTTATGTGGGCCCACGTTTTTCGGCACAAGCGATGGGAATTGTTTTGATGCGCATTGAGCGTAGTGCTTCACGACCCTGTAAATCCCGAATCGCGTGAGCGGTTGACCACAGCGATTCAGAAAAACATGTTCGCTTGTGGGCCGACCTGCGACGAGGTCGGCAAGTTGACTCGCAGTGTTTGGCCATAATGGGCAGGGTCGAACCTTCCGCCCTTTGCCCATCAACCTGACAGAGGACAAGCCCTTGCTGGGTGGACGCGCGAGGTTCAAATCCGCAATCGTGAGCTGGGCCACCTCGCCGGCTCGGGCACCCGAGTTGTAGAGAAACAACAATAATGTTCTGTCGCGACACCCCAGGGGAGATTCGATGTTAGGCGCCTGGATCAGAGCCTCCATCTCAGGCTTCTCCAGGTAAGTAATCTGATTGCGCGTGGTCTTTTTGATAGGGATGGCCAATATCTGGGCCGACCAGGCAATGTGTTCCGGACTGTGCATTTCGACGAAACGCGCCAGAGAATGGATAGCTGAAAGACGCTGATTCCGAGTGCGAATTCCGCAGCGGCGCGATTCCTCCAAATAGCGGAGAAAGGACTTGATGCGCTCTGCGGTAAGATCAGCCAGGGAAAATTGATCAGGCGTCCTTCGGAGCGAACGAGACAGAAAAGAGATCAACAGGGCCAACGTGTCGCGATAGCTGTGCTGTGTGTTTATGGAGAGGTTGCGCTCCGTCAGCATGTATTCCATCAGGAACCGGCGCACCCAAGGGCCTAATAGTTTTGGGTCATTCATGGCGCACCCCCGGCATTGCGTATTGCTGGAAGCGCAGGCTGACTTCCCGGAGCAACTCCGGGGTCATGGTCAGATAGACCTGGGTGGACGACAGCCTAACGTGCCCAAGGTATACAGAAAGTCTGGGCAACAATGTCTGGACGTCTGCTCCATGGCGATACCACGCCACTAGCCGATGAACAGCCGCTGTGTGCCGTAGGTCATGAAGCCGAGGTCGTTGACCATCGAAATGGTGGAGGTCTGCCAATTGCCGAAGCCTTTGGAATGCCACACGCACAATGGCGTGGTGCACACGAGCGCCAGAGCGAAGGATAAAGAACGGTGCTGCCGCGTGCTGTGCATAGCCCTCTTGGCCCCGCCATTCCGCATAGGCCTTCATGAGCTGGTTCAATTGGATACCAAGCGGAACGAGCCGGGTCTTGTAGAATTTGGTTTCGCGAACGGTGATCAAGGCTGCATCGAGGTCCACATCACCCAAGTCGAGTGAAGTGGCTTCACTGATCCGGAGGCCCGCACCGTAAAGGAGCAACAGAATTGTCCGTAGGGTATAGGCCTCCAGGAACTTGCCGCGTCGTCTTCTTGCTATCGCGTCGAGCAGCCTCCGCAGCTCGTCACGAGTGAAAACATACGGCACAAATGTGCGCGGCTTGACCGGAGGAAGTGGGACAATGGGCAAAGCTCTATACCCACGGCCAACGACAAAACGATTAAGCCCCAACAGAGTGTAATGTTTCCGGTTTCGGAAAACTGGTGCCGAACAGCTTCCGATGAGGAATCTTTGCAGCTTTTTCCTGTTGATGGTTTCAAGGCGAGCCGACACACCCATAGTCCGGCAGAGAGCCATAAGGTCCCTAGCACCGGTATTGAAACGGATACCCAGTCCACGTTTGTACGCGATGTACTTGCTGACCACATTCAGGAGTTTCATAGCAGACCTCCCAGATCGAGGTCCGCAACTTGACGGAGGCCTGCCAGATCCACTTTGGCATAAATATGTGTGGTCTCCAGGTTTTGGTGGCCCAGATGATCCCCGATTTCCTTGAGGGAGCATCCCAGGGCCATAAGATGGGTTGCACAAGCATGACGAAGGCAATGGGGGCCTGGGTGTTTGACGGAAATTCCGAGTTTCCGTATTCGCCTGCCGACGATGGGCCACAGGCCCCCTGCAGTGAACGCTTGATGTGGAGCTCTGAGCCTAATAAAAAGAGCCCGGTCTCGGCATCGAGGTCGCACCGTCCGCAGGTAACGAATGATGGCGTCGCCCACGGTAGGAGAAAGGGGATAGGTTCGGAGACGTCTTTGCTTCGACCCACGTATCAGCAGTTGCTCCCGTTCCCAGTCGATGTCATCCAACTGGAGCTGGCGGACTTCGTCAATCCGGAGAGCATAGATGGTAAGAAGCAGCAGGATGGCCCGGTCACGAATATCTTTGGGCCGGTTCGTGTCGGTGCTGGCGATTAAGCGCGACACGTCAGTCCAGGGAGGTCCTGAAGGAAGGGTTTCTTCACGGTAAAGCCGAGGCGCCTCAATCACCGTCGCAATCCCGGCTGGACACCAGTTGCGCTGTTCCGCATATCGCAGAAAGGCCCGCAGGGCCTGAACATAAAAGTGGAGGCTCCTCCTTGAAAAGCCGTGCGCCGCTGCCCAGGAAAGGGCTTCTTCGACGTCTGCTGTGCGGAGCTCCCGAATGACACGCCCTCGCGAGGCGAGACGCCTGAGGAAGCGTCTGGCACACCAGGAATACGTGGCAATCGTTCGGGGCGAAAATCCGCGTTCCCGATCCAGGTACTGCGCATAGGCCAAAACAAGCGGTTCGTTTGGCTGGGGTTTCGATGGAGGAGGAGTTAACCGGTTGGCGAAGCGAAGCCAGGAGCATGCCACCCGCCTGAATCCTCTCTGCCGACCTTGAATGCTTGCAGTCGGATTCTTTCGCGTTTTGCGACGTGCCCAACTGTTGGCGGCCTTTTCGACCTCCTCGACTGAAACCCTCGAATCGCTGGTTAGACCCATTCGTGTAGCTGTAGCCAACATATAATCAGCGGTAAGCGCTATGGTCGATCTAGCCGCTCCACCCTCCACCTTGAAAGCCAGATACCGAGCTCGTTCTTCTGACAATGGACCTTCTCGATGGCGTCGAATAGTTTTTTGATGCTTGAAGATTTTTTCAAACATGATCGAACCTCCTTGAGTGATTTAGAGATTCGACCAGTATTAGCAATAGGCCCTGGAGGTTTCAGCAATTATGTGGCGCTCAAAGAACGGGAGCGGTGGCGGCAGCACCCTCTTCCCAGCCGCCGCCACATAACTAACTCCGGCACATAATTCCGCTTATGTTCTCGAAAACATAAGCGGAACAGGTAATCCATCAAGGATTTTGCGTAGCCGATTTTGGGATTTCCTGACCAGCCGCTCGGCTCGAATCGCGTGTGGCTGAACTTTCCGCAGAGGACCTTGAGCGACACTCCGAATTGCAGAGCTAGTGAAACAGCGATTCCGAACGAATCCATCAGCCCAGCGATGGTCGAGCCTTCCTTTGCCATGCGGATGAATATCTCGCCCGGCTGGCCGTCCTCGTACAGACCAACCATCAGATAGCCTTCATGCCCGCCCACGGAAAAGTGGTGGACGATTGCTTTGCGCTCATCGGGCAAGCGACGCCGTAACGGCTCTTGCCGCAACGAAGCGCCCGAGGCAGTTCCCAGCGTCTTTTCCGTTCCGGTCTGTGGTAGTTCTTGAGTTTGCGTGCTCATCTAGATTCCTTTCCAGCCTTCGACGCCTGCCGCACCTTGAGCGCCGAGTTAGTTCGACATGTTTCCAGGACATCGCCCTTGTCTGAAGCCGTCCAACGCATTGGGAACCGCCTCGTATCCGACCTTCGGCAAGAACTGCTCCGGCGAAGCAAATGCGTCGGTTTCGCACTCGCCCTTCCGCCTTTCCGCAAACTCTAGGCCCGACGCCGTCTTCCGAAACGGAAGCATGGCAATCGTGGTGCGTTTCGTTGTTTGGGTGACGACAAAGATGGACTCCCAGAGTTCGAGGGTGCATTGGTCATTCAACAAGCCCATGGGCCGGCGCAACACCAGGCACAGCAGGTCGGCGTGAGCTCGGACGGTTGTCTTGTGAGCCTCCTCGAAGATCCGTGACAGCGAACTCGCACAACCCCGCGGGCTCAGCTTGAATTCCTCGACTGTGCTCCCAACATAAAAGAAGCGCTGGTCAAAGCTGCCCGACGTTTTGAGGTTGTGCTGGCAATAGTCCACGCCGCCCAGAGTCCAGAGCCTCATGTTTTCCGGGGTTGTCGGGTCAAAAGCGTCCATGTGCCTTCCGCCGTCGCGATGCGGTTTCAACCTTCCGGGATAAGGATTCCATTAGCCTCGAGTCCGAATCACGTCCACGGCCAAGTGGTCTAATCAAAGCCATACTGCATATTCAGCTCAGCGACAATCGGCGCCAGTTCGGGCGCCTCAAGGATTTTACGGACAGCGTCCCTCAGCTCCGCCCACTCGTCGGGCGAGAACCCAAGCGACGTCGCAAGCTTGCGAAAGTAAAGTCGGGTGATATCGGCCCCGCGGGCGCAGTCACCCGTGTAGCCGAAGAAATCGAGGCCTCTCCAATTACCTTCCTCTGGCAAGTGGTTAAGGAGCCACATGAACTCGCGGATTTGTGGATAGAGCTCGACGACAAACACCACGTCGCGGCTGTTCATATTCAGCGCCATCGAAAGGTCGCCCTCCAACGTGACTATCGTGGTAACCCGGAAATCACCGCCGCAGGCTGGCACGGCAATGCAGCCCGAACCTATGTGAGGGTCCGCCAAACTCAAGTAGTCGCGCGGCGGGCGGACCGGGCGATGCGTTTGGAGCCAGTGCCCGTGTGCTCCCAGCCGAAACAGCGTCGGAAGAAACGGCGAGAGGGCATCGTGGAGCGCCAGTGCGCTCGGATACTCTTCTTCCCGAAGGGCCACCTCCAAGGTGCGGCCGACATATTCTGGCAAAACACGCGATCCCGGCTCGCTCATGAGCGAGAGCAAGTCGTCCACGAGAGCCCCAACATATGTTCTTTCGCTGTTACCGACCCAAGAGGCACGCAATTTGTCCATGTAATAGCCATCGTGACTGGAAGGTCCCGCAACTCGCAGGTCCAACAAAATTCGGAATGCTTTAAGCAGCTCCATGAATGACTCGCGGTTTGGGTATGCCACGTCATTCGTCGATCCTTCACAGGCCAGCTCGACGTAGTGCGCAAGCACCACCCATTCGGCGGGAGAAAGGACTGCCCGCTGCTCCCACTTCGTTCGGATCTCGAGCAGGGTCGCGGTTGGATCCTGAAACAAAGAAGAAACTCGCAGCCGCTCGTCGAGCGGCGTGTGCTGCGCATCCCCAGGCAGGAGCTTTGCCGCTTCGGAAAGCGAAGAGCGTTTGCCCCGCCTGTTGCTGAGCGTGACTCGCACTCGGTCGATGTAGTCCCAAAGTGATTGCGAAAGTTGAGCCGACAACGTGGTTTGCTGAACTTCCCGGGTTCCTTTCATAGTGCCTCCTGTTCTCGATAGCTGCGCGCCCTAAGCGAGCCGCTTAATAACTCCTTACTCCGCAGGCTTCACGTCCTGGATCCTTAGACCGAACGACTGTCCAGCGGTCGGCACTGCCGTCGCGATGCTTTTCGACCCAGCGCCGCGTGTAGCTCTTGAGTCCTTCGAGCCACACCTCCGGGTTGCGACACTTGAGCAAGCTCAACTCGAAATTGCTGAATTTGCCGCCGGATTGCCGAGCGCTCGCGACGCGCATGTATTCGGCAAGCTCGCCGCTCGCTCGGGCCATTGGCAAGTAGAGCCAGGATGGCGTTATCACGAAGGCCAGCTTGTCGGCAAGGCAGAGCTTTGAGTAGGGCTTGCCAAGGCGCTTCGCCCAATGGCGAGAATGGCAGAGCGTGAAATCGCGCCACTTGGCACCGAAAAGCCAGCCCATGAGGCGGCCGCCAAGAAGGACGTGTCTCTCACCCTCGATGTTGTCCATGTTGGGCTTTCCGAGATAGCCAATATCGTGCAAGAAGAAAGCAACCCAGAGCCTCGGGTCCCATGGGAAGCCGTAAAGCTTCCGCCATGCGGCAGCAACGAAAAATGGATGAATGCAGAAGCAATGCGCCCCGAAAAGGACACTTTTGGTTCCGACTCTCATGATTCAGATCTCCCGATACTCACCAAAATGCGTCTATCTCTGTTCTGTTCGACCTTGGACAGTTCTTTAACGGGCAAGAGAATCACGCCTTGGCTGCCCTCCAACCTGCGCGTCAATTCAGCCAAATCGCACATCCGCCCGCGAATGGCGATGCGGAAGACAAGCTCAATTTCGATGTCGCCGATCGGAGTCACGGGCTTGCCTTAGAAATGGGAGTTCGCTCCGGCTCCGGAGCACTCAAGTAATGGGAGTGTGAGCATCCAATGCACGTGGAGCCATGCGTTGCTGCTCTCACGGCTGCTTCAAACTTTGCTGGAATCAAAAGCGGTTCACCGCCTCGTGAGTGAAACGTCGGGATGACATACCCGCGTTGGTTCTTGTGCTCTTTCACTAAATCGAGCGCAAGGAAGCCATCATGCGCGCGGAACAGGACTTTGTTATCAAGCACGGGCCATTTACCGTTTCCGACTGGTCCGGGAGCATGGCGAGTGAGGAAGAGGTCGTAGGTGCGCCCGCGGCGGAACATTTCGACTCGAATGAGGCTTGACGCGATTACAGCGGCATGCACTCCATTGACGCCAATTGAATCGAGCGGATGAAGCCAGGAAAGCGGCTCTCCGTTCTCGTCGCAGAAGGTCACGTAATGGCCGATTCCTTCCACCGCCCCGCCTGATTCAACTCCGCGAATCACGTAACGGCGAGCAAGGTGCTGGTGCTCGAGACTGACCGCAGCCTTGGCGAAGATTCCTACTTCTGCCAACTTCCGCACGGCACTCCGCGGAAGCGTCAGTCCGCGGCGGGCCTCTTCGCCCGATGGTTTTTCAGCGGCCATCTTTGCCTCCATTTGTTCTCGGCTTCGGGCAGCCCACGGCCGCTCGAATCATTTCGCTCGTGCAACCGGCCCAGCAGATGTACTTGCGCGGGTCGTCAATCGAAATGGCGAGGTTGTCGCCACTGCGGTCGTGGCCCACGTCGGCGCACGAAGGACAGCGGGTCACATAGTTCCGCCCAACTTTGCGAAGTTTTGTGCTGATGTGGTCGAGGATTCGGAATTCAAGCCTGCCCGTACGCTGTTTGAATTCCGCTTCTGGTCTTGATTCGGCTCGAACGGCCTGTGGTGGCGCGGACTTTCCCGCATTCAGCTTGGCGAGTTGCGCCGCCGTCACCTTGGGAAGCGCATTGAGGTATCGCATTTGCTTCGCAAGGTCGTAATCGGCGCCGTAAAACCAGAACCGTTTTGCCGCTCCGCGATGGATGCCGAGCGGGCCACGGATTGCATTGCCGTATTCGCCGGGCTTCAATTCGTCGTGCTTCGGAAAAACCTCAATCCCTTCGGGAAGGCCAGCGCCCTTAACCGGCAGACCGAGGCGCGAAGCGAGGTCGTACACATAGATCCGGCAATCGCGCGCCGGCAAGGGTTCGGCCATCAGAACCCAGAGGTGTCCACCACGATGGCTCTTCTCCAGCGCCGACTCGACGGCGTCCTGCTTCAGGTAGTAGCCCAGCTTGATCAGGTCCGGGAGCGCATTTTTGTAGTCGGCGTCAATCGCCACCCACTTGCACCGCTGGTTTTCGGGATTGATCGCATAGAGGGCAATCGTAATTTCGCCCTCGATGTGACGCCGGATGGTATCGAGCGTCAGACTAAGCCCCTGGCCGGTGTTCTTATCGGTGGGCCGGAAATAGTAATGCCGGCCGCTTTCCGGGTGCGGCCGGTCAGACTGCAAGGTATAGGCCCGCCGGTTGACGAAGAGGCGGAAGTAGTCCGCCACGACGCCCGCGGGCGCTTTGAGACGGTGCCTCCGCATCATTTCCTCCCTCACGTCGGGTGGCCGCCAGTGGTCCATGCTGGCAGTAGTAAATCGGAAAATATTTTCTGTCAAACGGCTGCCAAACCGTCTGGTAGTGACGTGTTTTCAATTGGTTACAAAGGGTCCCCGGAAGGGGCTCAAAAGGGGGATGATTTATACGGGCAGGCTTGGCGGGTTTTGGGGCTGCTGGCCGGGGGTGAGGAACCACGGGTTGACCGGGGAAAGCAGACTGGGCGACGCGACCAGTCTGAGAAAATGGCATTGGTTGATCAGGACATCGAATTCCGCGGGGCTGTACCCGCCGTAATTCCGGTCGTTGAAGTCCACCCAAAGCCAGACGCACCGCTTGCGGTCATAAACGTAGATGGCTCCGCAATCGAGTGCGTCGGGATGGGCAAGAAGGACCACTACGGACGTTGGGAACTGAATCCAGCGATGGATCTTTGGGAACTCGGCAAACTGCAGCAGCTTGGCAGTGGCTTCGTCCACGGTTTCGTGCTTACTTAATTGAAATATCCGAGTGACTTGAATTTGACCGAACATTTTGGCTCTCCTCCATTTGTGGTTGTGCGTTTGCAACGCAAGCGTGTTCATTTGAGGGTTTACCCCTTCCGGTCGCCGCCTCCGGGAGCGTGCAGGAGCTTTGGATTTGAGTTCACCCGCGGCCGTTTGTAAGATGGATTGTGAATTTGTGCTACCCCGATCTCCTGGAGGCACACCTCAGGAATTCGGGCTGGCAGGAGGCAGACCGATGGCAGACTTGGTGAGAACCGGCATTTCGCTGGAGCGGCAACTGCTGGAAAGATTTGACCGGGTCATCCGGAAGAAAGGCTATAAGAATCGCTCCGAGGCGATCCGCGACCTGGTGCGCGACTATGCTGTGGCCGAAGATGTCGAGGAAAACCGAACGGTCGTGGGTACGCTCACGATGGTCTACGATCACCATCGCCCCAATCTCTCTGAGCGGCTGATCCAGGTCCAGCATCACGCACGAGGAAAGGTACTCGCCACTACACACGTCCACCTGGACCACAGAAACTGCCTGGAGGTTGTCATCATGAAGGGGCCGAGCTCGGAGATGAAACACCTTGCCGGTCAGATCCTGAGCTTCCGCGGCGTCAAGCACGGCAAGCTCGTTCTAACCACCCAAGGCAGGGGCCTCACATAACTCCAGCCAGCGATTGCCTCGTTTAAATGCTGTTCCCTTCCTTCCGTGTGGGAGTTTGCGCCGCCAGCCCGCCGGTTTGCCGCCGGGACTCGGGCTCCCTTGCATTTCCACGGCGCAATCAGTAAAATGTGCATCCTAAAGTATTACGATTATTAGATTCGTGTTATCCTATTCGCGTGCGTCAACGCCGACCGTTGCCCAGTCGTCGAGAGCCCAAGCCGTTTAATTCTTGGATCTCTTATGGAGGCTCTGATGCGAAGTCGTTCCAGAACGCTTTGCACACTATTGTTCCTATGGAGTAACTGCATCCTGTTTGCCCATGCGACGAATCCACAATGCCTCATGCAGGTCGATGACATCACGGGAGCGGTGATCCAACGCGCCATAGTTGAGTTGCGTTCGACCACAGGTACCCTGCTTGCCTCTGCCGTCACGGACGCAGTTGGTCAGGCGCAAGTTCCCTGCCGCGTGGGAGCCATTGTTCGCGTTCGCGCTCGGGATTTTGAAACACAATCGTCCGTTCTTCGGGACTGCGCCAAAGGCTTGCAGTTCAAGCTTGCACCAGCCTCTGTACAGACCAAGATTAACGTGGTCGTCACTGACGAAGGGGAACCCAATGTTGTGTCAGGAAGCGCCGCCCAGATTAGCCGCACCACAGCCAGGACGGTGTTTGATGCCATCGACGAGCTTTCGCCGGCCGTGTATGTCACGCGACGTGGGGTCATGGGATATGGCATTTCCACCGATGGGACGGGAGAAGTTAGCATCCGGGGGATAGGCGGCTCTCCAAATACAGATGTTTTGGTTGTGACCGATGGACGCCCGGATTTTCAGGGAGAAATGGGGCATACGCTCCCGGACTTCTACAGCCTTTCCGATGCTGGGCGCATAACTGTGACGGAGGGTCCGTCATCCGTGCTGTACGGCTCCAACGCTTTGGGCGGTGTCATCGACATTCAACCGCGAGAGCCCGGCGAGCGGCCAGAGTTCGAACTAACATCGTCGTTAGGTTCATATCTAACGGGTCAGCATCGCCTGTGGGCTGGTCTGCGCGAGGGGAAATGGGTCTATACCCTTTCTGCGGGCATCAGCCATACCGATGGGGATCGGCCGGAGTCACATTTTCGGTCACAGGATGGTTCGGTGGGCATTGGCTACCAACTTTCGCCCGTTTGGAAACTCTCGCTAGACGGCAGCTACGGCTACTTCCTGGTGGAGGATCCTGGATCCGTGTATGCGTCGCCAGAGGAGCCCGGACCTTACGCGAGCGTTGGACGAGGAGGGTTCACACTCGATCTCGCGAACAGTAGCGGCCCGCTGGCGGGCTACACACGGTTCTACTCGACATGGGGGCGCAACTTTATCTCGGATGGTTTCCGTTCAACTGATCGCATGACGGGCGGCCGCATCTTTCAGACCCTTTCTCTGTCGCAGAATGTGGCCGTCGATTTCGGTACAGATGTTCTGGATTATGGGGGGCTGGCCAGGCAATTGGGGGAGAATCCGACCGATTACGGAGGGGGTTATGAAATAACGGATGCCGCGGGCTTCATGCGTGCCCATTGGAGCCCCACGACCCAATTGGTGTTCAGTGGAGGACTCCGTTACCAAACCGATTCAGTTTTTGGGGACATCACCGTACCTGAGTTTGGCGCTCTGTGGCAGGCTTCTGACCGCGTTTCCTTTTCGACCTCCATCAGTGAGGGCTTTCGCAATCCAACGATTCGTGAACTCTATCTATTTCCAGCTCCCAACCCGAACCTTCAGCCTGAGCGCCTATGGGACTATCAAGCCGCCATTAAGACCCGGTTGACGACGACCACAAGCGTCTGGACAACCTTCTTCTACGATGACTTCAAAAACCAAATCATAACGCTTGGCCAATACCCAAATCTCCAACTGCTCAACGGCGGGAAGGCAATCAACAAAGGCGTTGAGGAGGACTTTCGGTGGGCCCTGAATCGGCGCGTCAGCATAAGCGGGGGGTACGCGTACCTGGTGTCAACGAATCTTGCTCCTCTCATCCCTCAAGACAAGGTCATTCTTTCCATCGATACGAATTTGAAGAGGGCCTTCCTTCATTTGGCGGCCCAGGTGATCGGGCGGCGCGACACGGGCTCCCCAAGTCCAAGCCCAGCACAACTCGGCGGCTATACCTATGCCAGCGCGAAGATCAGCATCCCTGTGCGGAGAGATTTTGACCTTTTCGCTACGGTGGACAACATCCTGAACCAACACTACCAAGTGTTTACAGGTTATCCTATGCCGGGTGTTAATGCTGCAGCCGGGTTTACTCTTCACTTCCGATGATCTGCACAGGTGCTTTCCCCGGCGGGATCGTCGAACAGGCAGACATTTCAGAGCCGGGTTCTTCTCTCCGGTGGTTTTACGGCCGGTGAGTTCTGAGGTGAAGGCACCGTTTTTCGAGCATTCTAAATGAGAATTCATTCAATAGTCTTAATCCGTGTTTGCGATTGTAGACAACTTATTTCAACCGGCGGTACGAAGTGCTGGCGGGTTACACTATGCCGGGAGCGAACGCCGCGGAAGGATTCGACCTGAAGTTTTGGTAGCGCCACCCTTCGGGCGGCGCGAGGCCCGAGAAACCAACGATCAAGGAGCGGTTATGAAGCGGATCACATCAACTGTCTTTGGAACTGTCACGGTTGCGCTCATCTTTGCCGTGGTCCCTTTGTTTTCCCAGGCGCCCCAGCCCCTGACCCTGAAGCTAAAGTCCACAGTCCGAGTTCTCCCGCTATTACGGGGTGTTCCGCAGACGGTGGGCATGCGGAGCGGATTCGTTCGTCTGAAACCCGGGGAGTCGGTCGGCTGGCATACAACGGGGAAGCACGAAGAGTCTTTGGTGGTTTTGCAGGGCCAGGGGAAAGCGCTGGTTGCCGGAAAACCGTCCCTTAGCTTCACGGCGCCGGCGTTTGTCTATATCCCGCCGGCGACTCGGCATAACGTTGCGAATACGGGCGACCAACCTTTGGTGTACGTGTACGTGGTTGCACCCGCAAAAGTGCCGTAATGGGCAGCGGTACGAACTTCTAGCCCACGTTTTCGGATCAGCCCTGAATGATATAAGCGGGGCTGGAGCGTTGGCAACGGCGAGCCACGGCGAAGCGCATACACCAAACCAACGCTCCAGCGTTGCTGGCGGGATTCGAGGCGGGATTAACGGGCGGGTTGAGAGAATCCTTGGAGAAGGAAACTTGCTCGCTATTGAGCGACCGGGCTGGCGGCAGCCCCCAGTTGCTCAAGCGCCGTCCGAAGTTTTGGCACATCGGATTCGGTTAGCCGACCGATGTCGCCGTATTTGAGCGCGCCGCCGGTGGCTTGCTCGATCACGTCGCCGATGGGACGTTTGGTGGTCGTGGCAATGCGGCGAGCGGTCATCAGGAATTCGTTCCGCAACTGATTCAGGCCGTTGCCAGCCGATGAGCCATTGCCATTTTTCGACGTCACAGGCGACGGCGGCTGGCCGGTTGCTGGTTTCTCAGTTCCGTTGGCCTCAGACTTGCCGTTGGTCGGCCCATCTGCCGCGTCTGCTCCCGGGGAGCCCCGGCTCCCATTGCCAGCAACATGGTCAGTAGCGGCGGCTCTGGCGGATCCATTTCCATTCCCATTGCCAGTTGATGACTCATTCGTCGGGGGATAGAACTCGCCGTTGATTTCTGGCGCCTGCTCCTGTTCCTCTTCGACAACTTCGAGGACCTTGCCGGCCGGTCCAAGCAGCTTCCGGGTCTCGGCAAAGAGCCGAGCGTTTTCGGTCAGGTTGGCGATGAGCTTTCGCATGTCGTCGCCTTCGACTTCAAGGCTCAGCACCCAAACCGAAGTGGTCTTCTTCCTCTTCTCCTTTCGGTCGAAGTAGGCGATCTCTTCGGGCCGAACGACCAGCTTGCCAGTGATCCCGGCCAGGCGACCGCCCGTGAAGGTTTGGATCTCCTGCAAGGCGGAGTGAATCTGGCGAATCGAGCGGTAGGAGCTTGTGTGAATGCGGCACACACTCCCCAGGCGGGGGAAGTCCGCCAGAACAAACCGCAGATCGCCGCTCGGCTTGCAGAGGCCAGATGCAAGCTCGGGACAACCGCTGCCGCAAGGGGTCCAAGGCTCTCCGCCCGCCTTCTCAGCCGTTCGCCGGGTGGCTGAGGTTCCGTCCCCCCAACACTTCCGCTCGGTGGCCGTCCACCAGGCGTAAGAACTGGGGAATACGTTTTCGATGTCGTCGTCAATCAGCATGATGTGAAGCTCGCGGCACTCGGCCCCGTAGTGCTCGGTCAGTTCGGGGTCGGGTTCCCACTCGACGCCGCGCGGGGTCTTCTTCTTGCGCAGGAAGACGAAGTGGTCGAGCTTGGTGGGATGGTTGCGGTCACCGTTCGGCGGCAGGCCGATCGAGACCTTGGTGGATACGGACAGCCGCTGGACAACGCGGCCGTCTTCGTCGTGCGTAACGCCAATGATCATGTGAACCTCCTGGTTGGAATATGGATTTACTCCGGCGGCATGTCCGGTTCGCGATCCGTCGCATCCAGATACGCCCTTAGATGAGAGTTTCCTATCGACCCAATAGCGCATGCCCCCACGCTAGGTGCCTGGGCCAAAAGCACCTGAGGTGAATTTATCGCTGGGATCAAAACACTGAGGTAAAATAGCTCGCGTTAGTGGCCGGCGCGTTGTGAGAAGATTCAAGTTCAAGGCAGCAAGCATTCTATCGCCCATAGGTGATTCCAGTGACTCTAACAAAGTGTTGGACATGTGGGAACTCATACGATGGTTGGGAGTGTCCCCTGTGCTCGGCAAAGCACCGTGCTGAGGATGCAGCGCGCCAGTCGGCAAGACAGCACAAGGAGGCGCTTGAAGCGGCTGAGCGGGCGTCTGCTCAGCAAGCCGAAAGTGCCGAACGGCTGCGGGAGGAAATAGCTAACGAAACGGAGGCAATCCAAGAGGCGGCAATTGAGGCGGAAATCCGGGCCCAAGAAGCTGCCGAGGAGCATCGGTGGACCACCGCGAACGCTTGGAGGCTTCAATCCGAGGAAAAGAGTAAGCGGGCACGCGCACTCTACGAGTCCGGGATGTATCAGGAGGCGCTCCAGCTTGCAGTTCAAGCTATTGAGCAAGATCCTGGCAATTTCGAAGGATTTTGGATTGCAGCAGCGTCATCCATGGCTATTGGCCAGAAGGCAGCAGCCATGTCGTATGGCGGGAAGCTTATTCAACTTCTAGATCTGCCGGAAAACCGGAGCTTGCCTAATCGCTTTGTATGGGTCATAACCCTTGTGTCAGGCCAGAAGGATTTTTCCTCATTGCAGAACGCTTTTTCCTTGGCGTTAAAACGGAACATAGAATTCTGGAAGGGCTCAGAGAGCGCTTTTTCAGACGCCGGAGCGCTGGCGCAGCTCTTGGTCAAAACAAATAGGACGGCGGAGGCATGTGCTGTATTTGGATGGCTTGCCCTGGCAGCTCCTTCATCTCAGATTACGTTGAGCGCCGCCCTTCACTTAGTTAAGCGGCTCCTTCAAGACGGTGAAGGCGATAAGGCACGTTGGATTTCAGATCGACTCCCCGCGGTTTGTGACAGCCTACTCAATCAATCCTACATGTTTGAGATCTACTCCCTCGTTGGTAATGATGCTAAGAAACAATTCAAAGCATTCCTCGAAAAGTTGGATTTTCACTCACGGGATTCCCTTGATCGCGACATTCCGCGCGTAAAGGGACTTGTCGGCAAGGAGATAACCCTAGAGAAGGTGACGGAAATCATCCGGATGGTTGCCGGGAAATATGTAACCTGGAAACCTCGATTAGAGCACCAGGCTTTCGAACAGGCGGTCCGATCTGCGAAATCAGAAGGGTACAATACTCACGGTGGGACAGTAGGGGTGATCAGTTTTTTCGCTCTTATGTTCACCTCTCTGTTCTTTCTATTCTCAAGAGGCATTCGCCCCGACAGCAACAGCGTTACGCCATATTGGGTTTTTGGGACACTCGCCGGCGCGATCCTTGTGGGTAGTCTTGTCGGAAGCTTTGAAAAGCGAACGAGGATCTCTCGAAACACGACTGCACGGATGGCGTCGAACTACGCCTCACTAAACGCAAACCTTGAATCCGTTGGACTGTCTGAAGCCAAACCACGGCACACCCTTCCCATCATCGCAATCCTGCTTCCGATTTACGTAGCGGTCATCATTTTCTATATTGTGGAATGGTTCGCGATCATGAGCGGACAGCAGGTGAAGCCACTCGCCCGCGTCAGCCCGTCATCCTTTGGCTCGCGGTCTGCGGAAGCTTCCCTCTTTCCAATCCCCCACGCAAGAGTGAACCGCGTTCGGTTCTTTGGATCAGGCTATGATGCTGCGCCGATTGGGCATCGCTTTTACGCCGCCAGTTTTCCCCGCCAGACCAGTAAGTACATAAACTGGGAATTGGACTTGACCTTTCCGAGAGTCAATCGGAACTACAAATTCCCAATTCAGACGGAGTGGATAGGCCCGAGAGGGAACGTGTTTTGGCGCCAAACGGCATGGGCCTCAGTGTCGGCAGGCTGGGCTAGTATGTGGGAAAGTTCCGGGTGGGGATGCCGGAATCCTCCCTGTGCGTTCGAGCGCGGACGGTATCATGTCAATCTTTATGTTCGAGGAGCTAAAGTTGCCTCTGGTACTTTCGAAATGTATTAAGTAATTGAGCCTTCACATGAGCGAGAACAGCGGGGCACTTGGGATCCGGTTTCTCACCGTGAATAGTATCCGATTAGCCGGGCCAATGGCTCTCCCCTCCGGAACGTCCGATGATAAGTCATTAACTACTGGCCTTCAACCGAAGCTCCTGCCGGAACGGCTTACTGCATTTCTCACAATGGCAACGTTCATCTGGTCCCCACGCTAGCCTTTCGCGCATCGCTCACGACGGTGCCATAAGCTGATCTGAGCGCGTCGTTTTTCGACAGAAAAACGACGCGCGAACACATTATAGTCAACGCGCAACTTCTCGCCAGCCAAGGGCTTACGGCAAGGCCGGAAAGGGCGTAGTGGACCAAAATGCAGCAAAGTTGGCTCAATGGAAGGGCAAAGGAGGGGATATTCGGTCAGATCAGGTACTCAAGGAGGGGCCGCGAGGCAGAACCGTTCGGAGCTACGACTGGCATTTCGAGAAGGCGAGTGTGCCACTCGCGCACGAGCCCGAAGACAACGTGCCGCGAGACGCCCCGGAATTCGTGCGTCAGAAACTTCAGCAGGTCGTAGTTGGCCACGAGATAGAGGATCAGCGCGACGCGTTCCTCGGCGACAGATTCCCTGGCGATACCGGCGTAGTCGGTCTTCGCCTTTCGGCTCCGTTCGTATTCGAGCGCAACCTTCTTCGAGGTTCCGTAGAAGCTGAATTCCATAACCGCATCGTAAATCTTTACGTACGGCAAGCCGCTGAGCTCGTTGATCGACCGGACCTCGGTCGTCGGAATCCAACGGGCCGGGAGGTGCGCCCGGAGCAACGAAAGGTGGATGTTGTTGATCTCGACGGCGTGCAGGACGTCGTTTGCGCCGTCGCTTTCGCTCGGCTTGGCCGATACGACGCAGTATTCTTCGAGCCCCTGAAGCTCCAAGCCCGTCTCACGGCTGAGCGAATAAACCGGCTCGCATCCAAACAGTTTCGTCCGGTGCTGCTTGACCAGGCCGGTGCGAACGAGCCTGCGCATTCGCCAGGCGAACGACTGGCGGCTGCGCTCGTAGCCGCCGAGCTGCATGAACTCGAAGAGCTGTGAGTGGGTAACGTGCTCAGACCGGAGAACCTGCCGCAGCAGTGGATGATCCTGCGAAGGGCTGAGGTGGATTGAGCCTTTCCAGTAGCGCACAGGCTATCCTTCCCCACCGAGTTCCAGCTCGAGTGCTGCACGCCACGGCGCCACGGCATCTTGCTTCAGGCGGTAGGTTCCGACCGAGGCGCGGATTGTGCCGCCTGCCACCATCAACAACATTGCCTCCTGGTCATCATGCGACTCGCTCAAGGCGATGACCCAGACATCTGCCGTGCACCAACCAAGCTCGCCGACTCGGAGGTGACCAAGCTCGGCTGCTCTTGTCACCACCAGGTACCGGTCGGGTTCGGCGCGCCGGGGCAGTAGGGTCTTGAACAGGATTTTGTTCTGGCCGCGCCACACGCACGGGTCTTCGCACTCGAAAACCCGGCCTATCATCCGGGCAGGACTATTGGGGTCGAATCCGCCCGCACCATTGAACCGGACGTGCCCTTTGATGGCCGGCCGGGTGTGCAGCTTTCCGTTAACCATGACGCCCGTGGTGTTGTAATAGGCCGCGCGGACAAAGCGCCTCGGATCCTTCGAGCCTTTGGCCCATCGTCTCCGCCACACGCTTCCGAAACCAAGGATACAGACTCGCACTGATCATCGTCCTCCCTTCAGGCGCTTGTTCTGGTCGCGTTCGTAACGGAGCTGCTGCTGCAGTTCGTTGATCTGGCGCAGAGCACCCGGATCTGTGATGGCCGACGCATTGGGGCTTGGCTGGCTATTACCGTTGTGCCCCGTCTTGTCGCGCAGGGCGTCAATTCTTTTGGATAACTCGGGGATGTCTGCCTGCCTCTGCTGAATCTCAGCCTGCAGGCGTGCCTTATCACGCTTGAGGTCCTCCAGTTCGGTTTGTGTTCTCTCGGGGTTGGCATGGGCTTCGTTGGGCTGTGACCCCGCGGTGGTTCCCGCAGGTTGGCCCGCCTGCTGAGCCTCAATCACTCGGTTGCACAACTCGATGTGGTTGTTGTAGCGCTTGATGGCTTCGTGCGCGGCTTGCCGTGAGGAAGCGTCGTGTGCCCTGACCTTTTCCATCATGTCGTCCATGATCCGCTCCTTTTTCCGGCTGTCGTAGAGCGACTTGATGAGCCAGGGCACTACGAACATCAAGGCGACCGTTGCCCAGAAGGCGTACCAGAAATATTGATTGCGGATCGAAGCATCAACCAGGGCTGCCCGCCGCTCCCGGTACCAAGCGCCGTAGTCTCGGTCGTGAGGGTTAAGCTGGTGAACCATGAACTCGTACCAGGTCATGCGGGGATGGTAGAGGCCGCGAGGAGAGGGTGAGTAGGGAGCCAGGGTCTCCGTCGGTGCCCTTCGGCGACGCGGCTCGAAGCGGGGCCGTGTATGGGCACCAGCCGGAAACGCTGTGGCCAAGACCAATATCGCCGTCGAAAGAACTCCCCTCATCGCAATCCTCCACGCCAACGCCTGCCGTGCCGGCTGGCGAGCTCGTTGTTCTTGAACCGCAGGTTGGCACCTTGGGACTGGCCGCGCGAATGGCGCAGTCGGGGGTAGAGTTCGGGCTTGAAGCCCGGAATGCTCACGTCGGCGGGCGGGCGGACATGAAGCGACCTGAGCAATGTCCCCTCGCTCTCGTCCGTCATTAGGACCTCAACCTGGCCTTTGGGAAGGTTCTTGATGTGGAAGTCGGCCGCCCGGGTTTCGAGCTGCTCCGTTTCGACCACGCAGCCAGTGGCCTCGAACCGCTCGTACCCAAACATGCGCCAGCCGCGGAGTGAAACGCTTCTCCGGGGCACCCGATGCAGGGCCGAGGCCTGGAGGAAATAGCGGGCGGTTTCCTCGTTCTGGGTCTTGAAGACAATGGTGGTGTTGGGGGCGGAGGTCACATCTTCCTTGAATCCCCGGCCAACCCGCAGCAACTGCGGAATGCTCTGCATGGAGAAGAGGAACGCAGTGTTGGTCCCGCGCGCGGTGTTGAGGATGTGGGCGAAGTTCTGGTAGCCGAATGGAGCAAATTCATCCAGGATGACGCTGAAGAGCGGGCCGCGACTCCCTCGGCCATTCTTGCCGTCCCTCGGGTCTTGGGGCATGGCCTTCTCGTACCGCTTGCCGACGACCAGTTGGAGGTTCTGCAAAAGCATTTTGCCCAACGCACGGACGGGCTCGGTGTTCTTATTGACGTTAAGGCTGACGAACAGGATCAGGTTCTGGTCAATGACGTCATCAAGTGACAGCAGGTCTTCATAGGGGCCAGTGATAATTGACAGCTCGTCGTCCAGGAAGGTCATGCACTCGTTCAGCAGGCCCTGAATCTTCGGGACGCGCTCCCGGTCTTGGAGGGACTGGAAAAGGTTTTTGACCGACATCTCGAAGTTGAGCCGGCGCTGGGATGAGACTGAAGAGTCGCAGGTGATTAGATTCCGCGCCTTGTTCACCTGCTCCTTCAGGACTTCTTCATCGAGCGCCATCACCAGAACGTCGTAGAAATTGAACTTCACCCCGGTGTAGACCAGCACGCGGACGATGTCGGCCAGGTAATTTAGCTGGTGCTTGGCGAAGAATTCGTCGTGAAGGTTGAAGGAGCCGAAGACCATATTGACCACGGCCATGTAGTCTTCGTGCGAGCAGTGGAAGGGGTTATACAGGAATGAAATGTCCGGGCGGGCGGGATTGAGGACGCGCAGTTGGTGCATCCGCCCGGCGTGGTGGATGTAGGGCAAGAGGTCGTAAAAGAATTCCATGTCGCCCTTGCCATCAAAGATGACCATCGGAATCTGACGCGAGCCGTCCGGCGTCTCGATGGTTCGGGCGAGGTCCTGGCTGATGATGTTTTTGAGGAGCGTGGTCTTCCCGGTGCCCGTCATGCCGAGGACGATGCCCTGCATCACCCGAATGCGATCGGGCCATAGAAAGGGCCGGCCGTGAACGTCATAGCCGAGGACGACAGAGTTCTTGGCCCAGGCTTTTTTGCAGTGCTTCATGTCGGGAATGGGCTTTGGCACGAAGGGCGGATGGGGCCACTGATTCTCTCGCCGGGACTTTGCGGTCGCAGGAAACCAAATCGCCAAGTACCCGCCGAGGCCGAAGAGGATCACGCCCCCGCAAATCTCAATCATCTGGGAGCTGGTGAGATACAAGGCGCGGGTGCCGACATAATAAAGGATAAGCAAGAGGCCGACGAAGCCAAAAACAAACAGGATTTCAGGGCCGATATCAAGCGGCGGAGAACTGCGAGGTGTATCCCAAGCAGGTTTCATGACAACTCCAAAAGGAATGCGATGATAACGGCGAGAAGCGCCAGGAAGATCGGAACTAACTGTGTGGCCGCTAGACCCCAATTTTGCGCAGGAATCCGTGAATATTTGGTACAGTAGGGACCGACGATCGTGGGGTATAGGGCGAGGAAGATATCCTTACAGATAAGGAATGAAGACCACAGCAGTAGCCCGGACATCATGCAAAAAAGGACGATAAACCGTAGGGCAGAGTCGATGTCTCTTTCGTTGGCTCCAAACATCCCTTCACCTCGCCAGGCTGAAGTACCCAAACCATGCGCAGGTAATCAATAGGAACAACACGGCCGCGGCAAAACCTTTCTTCACCCTGCGCGGCTCCCAGGGCTTTAAGGGGTTGCGGGGTTCAAGGGCGATATCGAGCACCAGTTTTCCGAAGCCAATGTCTGGCCGGGACTTGAAATATCTCTCAAAGAGATCGCGCGAATTCGATTGGTGACTTTTCATCTTCTGAATCCGTTGTGGTTTCATCGTCCCGAACACCTTTTGCTATAGGACAAGCGTCGCCGCCACCGCACCTCGGCCGTCGGAAGGGAATTCGATCCGAATCACGTGGGGCGATGAGGGATTGGGTGTGAACCTCACTGAAATAACTCCCAATGTATCCTGGCCAGGGGAGAGATTCGCAGACCGCAACTTGGCATCGACCACTTGCAATAATGCCGAAGCTTTAACCCTCAATCGCTCTGCCTCCCGCTCGCTCAACTGCGTATCCACCCGACCCACCAGAGACTGGGATGAGCGGACTCCGCGTAAAAGCAGCACCTTAGGCTTGGTGGGCAAATAGGCTCCACGCGTGTTATTGAAAATTTCATACCGGATGTAGAGGGTATCATTCTGTTCGAAAACATCATCGACCGAGATATTCACGCGATCGGCGGCGGGCCGCAGTTGTTCGTCGCGCACAGGCTGGGCGCGCAGCAGAGAGTCCATTTCGGAGAAGTCGGTCGCCGCGTCTCCAGTCATATTCTTTAACTCTCGCCGTGGGGTTGCCGCCTCTGACTTATCGTGGACCGTCACGGGTGATGGATGGTCAATCGCGAAGTCCATGGCCCCGACAGGCCCGGCGGGATCGAGTTCATAATTGAGACGGCCCGATCGTGTCCAAATGAAAAGGTTCGTTGACTGGTTCGGCTCTGTCGGTTCGACAAAGACCATGTTCCCTCGCCATTCGACCTTGAACGCATCACTGCCTGTTGCGACGGTGACCACAGGCTCACCGGCCTCGATGACCGTAAGGTGATTGAGGGCGGTGTGGACCTGAATAACCTGACTTGGATTCTGCGCTTCGGTCACGATCCTTTGCGCCCATGACGGGGCTGCGACAGTGAGAAGAAGTAATCCGATCAGAGAACGCACCATGTTTTGTTCCTCGCTTTCATTCGTTAAAAGTCCCAGGAGGCTCATTTCTGAGCCCCCTGGATGAAGTGCATCAGTTGGCCTTACGCACCGGGACCGCGGGCCGCTGGGCAGTACCGGGCAGGACCAGCATGCCGTCTCGGATTTCGCTTTGGCCGGGAATGACCTTGAACGGCCGCACCTTTTCGAGCAAAACCGGCCGTCCATCCTTCGAGTCCATGTAAAGGTTGCCGTCCTCAGTGATGCGGAAATAGAGGATGCGCCTTTCATGGGGCTCGCCGTCAGGACCTTCAAACCGGCTCACCAGGAACACCTCCCCGTCCTGGCCGATTTCGACTTCTCCCTCGGCCAAGTCGGGAACGCGAACCATGATGGGCCTCCCCCCCGTGCGTTCCACGATCCCATCCACCAGTTCTTGTGGGAAGGCGTAGAACACAATCGAGCCGACTCCCTGGCCCTGGCAGACCTTCGAGTGCAAGGCCTGAAGCCAGCCGCGCCGGTTTTCGGTCTTCTTCTCAGCCCACTTGCGGACAAGCGAGATGACACATTTCATCTCCTCACGTGACTTCTCCCGTTCGTAAAGACGAAGCGCCGCTCTCGCCTGTTTGAGCCTGAAGATGGCTTCTTTCCGTTTTCGAGCGTTGTCCTTCACGCGTTCGAATTCAGCTTCAGCCTCCTTCGCGGCTTGCTCGTAGGCTTCATGTTTCTTCCGGATACGCCCCAACATGCGAGCGTAAATCCGGTTGAGTTTGGTGACTTCTCCAAACATCGCTTCTGTGAACCCGCCCCCGGCGACTAGTCCGCCGAAGGATGAAAGAGGAAGGGTTTCTTCTTTCGAGAGGAAGGAATGGATTTCCTTCCTGACGGAGTTGTAGAGCTCGCCGACGACGTCGCTTGCTGCGAGGCCGTCGAAGTGAAGCGGCAGCTCGTCGATGCGCCTGGCCAACTTGCACTTGAGCCAAGGCGCCGCAGAGCCGACTTCCTTCCGGATCGCGGCAATCCGCTCTCGGTCAGGCTCGGTGCCGTGTTTCAACTGGTCGAGGGCCGCTTGAAGTTGAAAGGCCAGCTCTTCGGCGAGGTCCGAACGGCCAGCCGCCATCGCGCTGGTCTTGAGGTCCGTGATCGTGCCAATGGAGTTGCCTTTGGCGGCCATGACAGCAACCTGGGGCAAGTTCCACCACGGTGAGCGCTTCTTCGAGAGTTTCTGTTTCTGGTTCGAAAGGCGCTCCTTGTAATTGAATCGGTCGTCCACCCAGCGGGGGGATTTCTCGGATTCGACCACGCAAATATAGTCGAAGTCGTAGTCCCCGCCGTTCCGCCGGGCAGTTCCTGAGTGCATCGTGAAGGTTCCGCGCAAGCGAAGTTGTGGTTCAACGATTTGGTCGAGAGCTTCTTGCCGCGTCATCGTGGAGCCGGCCTTGCGAAGCTGGTCCACGAGGAGAGCAAGCGTATCTTCGACCGTGAGCCGCGAAATGGGTAGGAGGTCTTCCTTGGTCCGAATCGGATAACGTACCGAAAGCATCCGGTTCGAGGCCAAGCTGACCAAACCGTGGTCCGGTGGAATCCAGTCTGAGCCGGAAATGATCTCCCCGTGGTGCTCTACCAGAAAGCCGTCGTCGGCTAGCGCGAATGCCGGCAGACGCAGGCCTCCCGCGGTTGACACCTTGTAGGCCCAACGGGTCAAGAGGCGATCAAGCTGCGAGTGGATCCAGGGATGTTTGAGCATGTAGCCCGAGGGGTCGGCTTTGAGTACAGCTTCCACAATCGTGTGCTCAATGCCGGTGTGTTCGGAGTCGAGGCTTTGGTCGTCATCTTCACCGATCACAGCCTGAGCTTCCGACGTACCGAGCAGCTCGAACAGGGCTTCAAAGTTCCGCCCTTCGAACGCCGCTCGAACTTTTTCGATTTCGTTGAGCGCGTAGGGCTTGATCTCAAGCTCAATCGAATCGGCCGGGGCGTGCTCCACCAGCGTGTAGCTTGCCCGGAATTCCAGGTTCCGTGAGACTTCGCGGATGCCTAAAACCACCGGGCCGCGGAATGTGCGGGCCGAACCGGTAAGCCATCTGATGATCGCCGGTTTGCCCTTATATTCCGGTTTGACTGAGGATGCCGGCAGGATAATGTCGGCATCGACCTTTTCGGCTACCCCATCCGGCATCACCTTGAACGAGCCTTTGGCTTGCGTTCGCTCGAAGGCGAGGCGGAACTGGTAGAAGGCTTGAGGCGGGATCACATGGCGGCGGACGGTCCTTTCTGCCGACCGTGTGATCTCGATTTCAGGAAGGTTGGGGTGGATTCTTCGAAGGCGCTCGATCTCCCGCTCAAGCAGGTTTGCCTTATGAGCAGCCTGCAATTCGCGGAAAAGCGACTCTGAAATCCAGCCCCGGCAGTCGTTTGTTCCAAGTTCATGGTCTTCGACGACAAGGAGCCGGCAATCTGATTTCTCGATGCGAACGATGCAATCTGAAACCAGGATGCCAAAGTAGGTCATTGCCGCTTCGGGCCAGCTTCCAAAGCGCAAAGCGATTTCCCGCTCGTGCTTGGGCTCGACGGCGTAAAACTTTCCGTTCTTCGCCGATCCGCTTGCACCGATCAAGGCGAACTTCTGTTTTTCCCACTCAAGCTTCACGAGCGCCTGTTCAACCGTTGCGCGCTCGAAAGGCGAGAGTTCCTCCTGCGGGACATCCACCGTGGCGACAGCGATGCCAGGGTAGAGCCCGTGGAGAAGGGTGTTCGTCAGTTCGTGTTCCCGGTCGAGTGGATTCAATTTCTTCCTTACCTCTCCGTTGCGATTGATTTCGAGGGCGAGCACGCGGGCTGCCCCGTTTTGACCGTTCGTCATAGCTCTCCTCCTGTTTTGGGATATTCGGGCACGGGAGAGCTACGAGGCCGTATGGTCTCAACGCTCGCCAGTGCCGAAAGGTCATTGGTCTCTCGGCTCTTCGAGCGA
>SCLI03000002.1_pt1 | contig 36883 bp, 49 predicted proteins | sample 7268041 | NCBI WGS metagenome assembly SCLI03 (sample SAMN10721081, study PRJNA514188) | viral metagenome | isolation source: depth-stratified mine tailings core A | place: China: Fankou Pb/Zn Mine tailings | collected 2017-10 | reverse complement strand
TCTCAGGCACTTTTTTTAAAAGTGTCATCCAAACACTTGGAGGTCTCCCCATGGTCACCACACGGAAGTTGCACGTCTATGCCTTATGTCAAAGCGCAGCGCCATCCGTCGTAAAACTCTCTCACAAGGAAAGGACTCTCCGCTTCAGGAAGGCCGTCAGGCTTACCAAAAAGCATTTTCAAGGGGAATTTCAGACGCTTCTCATTGAACTCGCTTACATCCTCGCCTTTCATCCCGAGGCCTTTCTGAAAAAGGGGGACAAATGAACGCACTGGTAAAAATCATCGACAAAGAGGTAGAGCGTATTGAGTACCGAGGAGAGACGGTCATTACCCTTCGGCAGATAGACGAACTACATGAGCGTCCCGAGGGGACCGCTAAGCGCACTCTATATAGCCATATGAGCAAACTCATAGTAGGAGTGGATTTTTTCGCCGTGCCCTATGAGGAATGGAAGACTTTGAAAGTACGCCAAACGTCCTTTCAAAAAGGTGGCAGGAAAGGCAAACTCTACCTTCTCACCGAAACCGGCTACCTTATGGTGACCAAGCCCTTCACTGACGACCGCTCATGGCAGATACAGCGGCTCTTGGTCAACACCTATTTCAAGGCAAAAGCGGCCGTCCACACCATATCGGGCGATGCAGAGGAGCGCGTGACGATCCCCAAAGACCTCTATATCAGCCTGCTTGAGGCCCGGCTAAGCGCCCAGGGCAATGCGGCGGCGACTTCCTCCGGGCTTCCGTTAAAATCCCTCAGTGCCGAAGCGCTTATATGGGACATGCCTCCCCTCTATCATCGCCTCTACACCTACATCAGGCGGCGGACAGCCCGGGGTGCATCGCTTGTAACGTCACTCAGGCAGCTTGCCGAAGGCATTGCCTACCGGCACAGAGGGATTGAGAAAGTGCCGAACAAAAAGAGCGTATGGGAAATCCTCGAATGGATGCGCAGGAGCGGCATCATTGAAGTGAAACACGACGGATACGGCACAACGATCACCCTGCTTCAACGCAGGTAATATAAAATGCTATAATAATCTTCACGCCACCTTAGCTCAGCTGGTAGAGCACACGATTCGTAATCGCGAGGTCGCCGGTTCGATTCCGGCAGGTGGCTTTTCCCCCTTTTCTGCTAATAATATTACAACCCATATACACCCAAAAAATCGCGATCCCGCCCCGCCTATTTTTAACGATGTCGGCCGACATCGCCGCTTTCGGCGTGGTTTCCGGCAACATCGCAAAAGATAGCGGTAAGCGATGGGTTCCTGATCACATCGCCACAAATGACGCGCATCGAGGCTCGATATTTCTAGCGATCCCTCCTGGTCACATCGACATCATGGAAGAGGATGGGGCAATACTTCTTTCCGGTCTCCTCTTCGATGCTGACTTCTTTGGCTTCTGATTTGATTCGGCTTCGATCTCTCTTTCGATGAAGGCGAGCACTGCCTTGTGGTAGCAAACATGGTTATGCGTCGATGGCCTCCGGCCACGGCTCAACTGCCGCGTTATCCCTATACCAGTTCCAATGTCTTAAACTTCCCCAGGGAATTGCAGCCCTTCAGCGCCTTCTAAAACATACAGTACATCTCTCCAGTCTGTTCCCTTATTTTCCAGCGAATCTGGCAAATTAGGATTAAACAAAAGACGATACTGCAATTTGTAGTCGCAATCATCTACCGATTTAAACCATCTTAATTCCATGTCCATATTGAACCTCCAAGTAAAAATTTATAAAGAGGAGCGATAACTACTCGCTCCATAGAATCGCAGGGGAACGGCCCCCTGCTCTCCATGACCTCAAGTGTACGAACTGCTACCAATCGCCTCCATCGTTTTCAATCTTTTGCCCCTCGTCATTTCTGACGTGCGTGGATATGACGCTAAAAAAAGGGGCCGATCAAGGCCCCTTCATACTCCTTGTTTGCTACTCTTTTTTGAAAGCCCCGGCGTAGTACGGACAGCTATAAATCATGCCCCTGTCCTCAGCATGCGGATGCCGTTCACAGTCTTTATCTGCCTTATGCTGCACACACGAGGCACATAAAGGCGGTTTCCCGCTTGCCTTGTCTGCTGCAGCGACAACCTCACCAGAGGGCCTCGGGATCGCCTTATACAACCTCGCCAGTTCCTCTTCAATGCTCACCGGATCGCCCGTCTGCAACACTTCCGTTGCTTTCCGCACAATATCGATACCTGCGGTAATCAATGCCAGGGCCTCCTCAGCCGTTTTAATTACGCCCACAACTCCGACTACGCTCATTGTCCACCCCCGACATTAATACCGTATGATTCTGCCACTCTCAGGAGTCCCATAAAGAGCCTCTCGGACGCCTCTATGGACAGATACATCTTCTGCTTATTATCCGCCGTCTTCACTCTGAGATATGCAATCCTCGCCTCAATAGCGAGCTTCTCCGCCGGTTGCCACAGATCGTACATATCACGGATATTGTTGAACTGCCCATCCGTAATCACACCCTTGTTCTGCAGCATCCGAGCCTCGTACAGGATAGACTCCCCTGTTGACTTGCTCACTTCAGCCGTCTTCACCATCTGCGCCCCTGTGCAAGCCGTAAGCGCCAGGACAGTCAGGCTCACGATGCTTGCAAAGATTTTACCTATTACACTTTTCATGCTCTATGCCTCCCTTGATTACGCCCCCGTTCCGGACACGCTGTGATCCTTTGCAAAAAAGCCGAGCAATGCCGTACCGGCACAGAGGAACAGGTCTCTCACTGATACGCTGCCCCCATTCTGAACATAGGCAATTATGCCATACACAATCGCCGTTGCTGCACCTACCAAAGTAGTCTTCCAGTTCTTCACGTTATTCACCTCCTATTTGTGATATGTCGCAAAAAAATAAAACAACCCTAATAGGTTGCCGAATACTCCGACGAGTAAAATCCATATCCTTGTGTCAATAGCATTGAGTTTTTTCCATATAGCAGCATGGTTTTCGTTGACATGCTTATGCTCAATCTCGCATTCCCTCCGGGTTACTGGCAGAGACTCTCCATTGGCAGCTCTTTCTACCATCAGCCCTTCCTCATCATCCCGGAAAGTTCTGATGCCCTTACTCCTACCTGTTGCGCCCATCGGCTCCTGATCATCTCATCAGACGCCTCTTCGTATTTACCGTCCTTCATGGCAGCAAACATCTTCCTGAAGTCCATCAGCCCTGCCAGCCCCATGTTAAAGCAGAGATTGATCAACACATCCTGCCGGGCCTCTGAGAGCTTGTCGAAATACTGCACCGTTGCCCTGAGCTTGGTCATGCACTGAGAGATATCGTTTCTGAGCAGATACATCGCCTGGTCTTCAGTAATGCCATCCCTGTCGAGTCTCTCGATATAATCCTTCGGCTTGATATTTGCATTGCCGAAAAGCTTTTCCTTCTCCTCGGCATCAAAACCCCGGTCCTCGATATTACGGCCCACTCCTATCGTGAGCTTACCTGCAGGGCAGAGGTACGGTTTCAGCCTGAGCCCCTCATGACGCTTCAGCATATCGACAATCGATTCTCTCATGCAGCCCCCTTTAATTTTTGGTTGTATAAGACAAGCCATTGAATTGTATTAAAGAGCGAACAAAAAGTCAAGGCATGTCCTTCATCCTGCCCTGGTGTATTCAGTTGTCCCCGATCGACATTGTCCTTTCACCGTACAACTGTTGACCATTACGGTTCAGTTTATTGGTCAACCATATTGTCGTATAGCACGAGAAAGAAGTCTTCTCCAATAACCATCTGATCACGATGCCGGTTAAAAGACTGCCTTGCAGTACCGCTCTGCTTACCATGCAGCTCGTCGATCTGCCTCAACGTCAATACCGCCTGCCTCAAGGATAATTTCATTTACAGATTTCCCCTGATCGCTTGCTTAAACTTCGGCAACACCGCTTCCCGCTGCTGCCCCGGCATTCTCAGGATCGCATCGCGCTTTTGCAGCAGCACGCGTTTCAGCTCCTTTTTCTCATCCGGAGCCGCCACATCCCACACCTTAAGCGCCTCCTCCACGGTCAGGCGTTTCACCATCTCCTGAAGGGGCGTAAAGTGCTTTGCCCGGCGGATATCATCCACATCCGCCCGCGTAAGCTTCCCTTCCCGCACTTTTGCAATCGCCTCCTTAAGGACAGGCTCTCCGTCGCGGTATCTTTTTTTAAACTCCGCCTTTAACTGCGATCTCTCAAACTGCTCCTGAGTCCTTGCCCCCTCCGGAATGTGCGACCTGATAAACTCGCCCGCCGCTTCCTCAGCCTTTGACTGCGCGATATAGCCGGGCGCCCTGGTAAAACCCACGAGTCCGCTCGCCTGCTTTGTAAGGGGCTCGTTCTTTTCCTTCATCTTCTGCGCACTCTGTACCGAAAACGGCAGAGGCACCATGTGCTTTGCCACATCAGCGCCTTGCTTCAGCAGCGGATCATCCGGGTGCCGCACCTCGACATTGTAAAAATCCTTATTCCGGTATATATCCACCATCTTCCCTATCCACCCGGCCAAAGATGAGGCCAGGTATCCCCCAGGGGAATGATACAGATGCACAAGGTCTTTCCAATACGTGGGCAGCGATATTCGCACATCTTTGTCCTTTTCATCGATCTGAGGGAACACCAGGTCCTTGATACTCTCCGGAGGCCTTCCTGTGTTCATGTATTGCACAATAGTCCCCATCGTGGCCGTCACCACCGACATACCCAAAAGCCACGTCATATTGCTATGCAGCTCAGGAGCACGGCCCTCCTTGATCGCATTCATAAACTCCGCAGCCTGTCCCTTGATCGCCCCGCCCGTGGCCCTAAGATTGCCGAGTTTCCACGTCACCGAGCGGAACATAAGTTGCATGGAGGATTTAAACGTGCGATTCCAGAACAGATTGTCGAAATTCATCTCCCCAAGTCTGTCCTCGACAAAATTCCACGTTTTTCTTGCAAGCTCCGCCCTTGTCATCTTGCCGCTCTCTATAGCCTGTGCCCTCTGTGCAAGCTCGTTGGCATACTCCCTGAGGAACATCCCCACCTTCAGCCGCGGGATATACACCTCGAACAGCGGCTTCATAAGAAGCTCATTCAGCGCCGGCAAGGCCCTAATGGTTGCCCCTATATAATTGCCCTCGTTCAAGCTTTCCTTGAACGTCCTGATCGTGTTGATCCTGTAATCCTGATGCATCGCCAGCTTTCCACCCCCTGTAAAAAGGTCGTCGAGCATCTGCTTTGCCTGCGGAAACTTCTCCGCAAGCCAACGCCCCTCGGGAGTCCCGGCAAATTCCTCGTGCGTCATGTATTTGATAGCAGCCCCGCCAAGCTTGGCATTATACCGGGGAGAGTAAAGCGATGAAGCAATATCCTTCAGCCCGCTCGCCGCCGCCCCGAGATCACCCTGCAAAACTCCCCTGTTCCACAGTTTCGACAGCCCCAGGCCTATCGAAGATCCCACGGACTCCAGAGACTCAAACGTGGCGTGAAATGCCGATAGTGAAAGCTCAATAGCCGTCGTCGTGTTTTTCAGCCAGAGCAGCCCCCTTCCCGCGCCTACCTCCCTTATCAAATCCCGGCTCAGATAGTTATTGAGCAGTCTGCCCGCGCCCTCATCGATGTACCATTCCCCTGTTTTGGTAAACATACCGCCTTCCTCAGGCTTGAAATACACCTGAAACATGGGATCATTCGCCCTTACAAAGCCCTCCGGGGCCTTTCCACGCTCACGCACGAACTTTACCAAGCCCATTTCCTTCATACCCTCAAACATCTTCTGAGCGGTAATAAACTTCATGGCATCGGCATAGTGGAGCTGAAACATCACCATCGGATTATAGGAATAGGGCACTCCGCCTCTATCTATCCCCTCAGACATATCAAGCAGCGTTGCTTTCTGCATAAACCCCTTGCTGCCCTGGAGCGGCCTTCTGAACAGGCCGTTAAAGCCCCCTCCCTGCTCCTCGCCGGGGACAACCTTCCACAGCACCCGGTAATGATTTTCCTTCCAGGGCATGGACGGCTTGTATTTCTGGATATCGTTGTAAAGTTCGTTGTCGATGCGCCGCATCATTGATGCCACTGCCTGCAATTCAGGAGTCTTTTGCTGCTCGCCACGCTTTATCCTGTCGATAAAGTCAATGGTGTCTTCCCTACTCATCTTATCGAACATCTTGGTGATGTGCTCGGTGGTCTTTTCGAGAATAAACTCCGCTTTGTCCCGCTCCCCCTTCATCCTCATAATCTCATCGAGCCCGCGCTTACCAACTCCGGTACGAGGCGAAAGCGCATGCGTCACGCGCTGCACCAGCTCCTCGAATCCTTTCAACGCCCCTTTTACCTTCGGCTTTATATCGTGCTCATAAAAGGTCTTTGCCCCCGCCGTAAGCAGATCGATTGACACCGCGCCCTCTTGCCCCTTGACAGCATTACCGGTCGGTGTTAAATTAGAGACAGAAGATATATTGCTCTGGCCCGTCGCAGTTGAGGCGCCACGAACGTTCTCCTGAGCATCCAAGGGAACGTTACTCGCAAGTGGGACAGACGGCTCAGGCCTGTCGAGCAGGTGAACGCCCCTCTCCCAGAGCAATTTTCTTCCACCTCTTGCAGGATAATCAATCGTATCAATAAAGGCAGTTGTTACCCCGTAATAAGTCCCATCCTCATGCTGTTGCAGCTCGACAATCGAAAGTTTTGCCTTGCCATTCCTCTTTACCAGCATCAACCGTCCATTCGGCTGTTCCCATATCTGGTTGTAGTTTTTCGCCACATCCTCCACAAAAGCCGCTACATCAGGATATCCCGCTTTTTTAATTCTGTTCAGTTTATCGTTCTCGATGTGGACCAGCCCGTACTTGCCGTCTCCCTGTTCCAATCTAATAGGAGCTGAGGGCTTATTGATCGACTGCGCGACATCTTCCCCTATTATGCCGAAATCAATCGCTCCGGCACTGGTACGTGAGAACTTTTCAGAAAAAGGCACTTTAGTTTCATTAAAGGGCTTTTTCGTGTCCCCCTCTTTCAGCCAGGTCTTAAACTCACCCATGGACATCGGAGTAATGCTTCCGATCCCCTGCCAGTCCTTCTGATAGTTCTCCAGGTATCCCTGCCGAGCCCGCGCAATGGAGTCATAGCCTATCATTATCTTGTGCTCATCGAATTTGCCGGTTGCAGGGTCTACCTGGTCAACGACATACACCCTGCCGCCTTCAGGATTCGGCCCTATAAAGGTGTCGATATGGTCTTTATCCTTGCCAACAGTGCCTTTAATGTACCCATAGTGAGACTGCATCTCCGTGTTCCAGGCATCGCCGTTTTTGTCGATACCGGATCTGGTAGAGCCTTTGGGATTCTCTATTGAGATATCAAGACCCTGGATATCAACATGGCCTTTCTTATAGTTCCCCGCCTCTTTCTGCGCCTCTGTCGGCTGAGGGAGTTCATTAAGCGGCGAAGTAGCTGCCTCATGAGCAGCCATATCTATCGGTTTCTCGATACTCGCCTTTTCCGGCAATGTGATCACATCGACATTTTTAGCGATATTGCCGGCAGTATCGCCATTTTCAACGTTGACGGCCGCTTCAGGAGCCGCCCCTTCGGACGGCCCCGTGGTCGGAATTCCGGCATCGCTTTTTAACAGTTCTTCTTGCCCTTCGGCATTTTGCCGCCCGGCATTTTCTGTCCTGACATTGGCATTTTGCCGCTCTGCTTTTTCGGTGCTGCCATTCTGTATCACCTCCTTTTTTATCGATACTGCAGGAGTTGGTCCTTTTTTCTTCAACTCTCCTGCGGCCTGCTGAAAAGCTTCCTGATTCAGATCCCCGGCAACCTTGGCCTTTGCGTTATGCCCAAAGCTGTCCCTTATCTCCACCGGACCCACTTCACCGCCTGGGCTTGCTGCCCCGTAGAGCAATCCCACGCCCGCGCTCTTTGCGATATCCTCAGTGCTTCCGCCCTCTGCCGCTGTCTGAGCTGCAAAAGCTCCTGAAGATGCAACAGCAGCATAGGGCTGCTTCAGTATTCCAGCTGCCTCGAAAATCTGTCCGAGAAGTAATCTCTTGCTTCCCTCCTTGATAGCGCCCAAGGCTTCGCTCTCGCCTTTTTTATGTGCCTCTGCCGCTCCGGATGCTGCGGCATAGGGTACATTCAGGGCAAACTCAGCCACGCCCGGTACTGCTCCTCCTGCTGCCGCTCCGACAATTTCATCGATAACGTTTGGCCCTACCTCCTTGGCCCTCTTTTCCCAATATGCAGCATTCTCCTTATAGGTATTTGCAATGGAGTTGAAAAGCTTACTCCGCTCCGGAACACCGAATTTCTCGCCAACAGATTGCCCGATATCGGTGATCCTGCGGGTAAAAGACTCCATACCAAGATTCAGTCCCTTGGCGGCCTCATAGGTCTGAGCCTCAAACGGTCTGGTAATGTCCTGGGCAGTCATTGACGGAGTGCTATCCAGCGGCATCCGGGCATCATTTGAGGTAATTGTAGACGTTCCCTTCACCTTTTGAATGTCCTGCACAGAAGGGGCAGGCTGCTCGAAATAGCCGGCGCCCATATTATCAGGCTGCTGCACAGGCTGGTTCCCGCCGGTGTAATGAGGCACGGCTGGTTTCGGCCCGATCCTCACGGTGTCAAGGAAGTTTGAAAGCACCGTGTCCTGAACATCCATAGGCTGTGCCCTGAAATCAGGATCAGACACAATATGCTCGTTGAAAAAGCCTTGCGCAACCCTCAGCTTAACGTCTTCGGGCTGCGCCTGGAATTCCGTATCGCCAAGAACTTCGTCCCATTTCATCTCAGATACTTTCTCCAGTCAAATTTGCCTTTTGGAGTAGCAGGGGCAGGAGTCGGTAGATTATCAGTCCCTCCCTGCGACAGAGGGACTCGCACCTTATTTTTCTTCATCTGCGCTGCCAGTTCCTGCGCTCGCTGCATTTTTTCCTCTATCGGCAGCTCCATAGTTTCTAACCCCTTGTCTATAGCAGAAAAGGCCTTGCTGAAATACGGGTCCTTAATCATATCCCCGGCCACAGACTCTTCCTGCGGAGTCAGAGTGCCGCCCTTAAGGTATTTATTGAGAATCTGCCCCTTTATGGCATTAACACTGTCTCCTGGGGTGCGGGGAGGCCTGCTTTCCCGTGCAACCTTCACCTTGTCAGACTGCATCCTGTCAAGAACAGCCCTGGCCTCGATATCTCCTCTCTGCGCTCTTGCTTGCAGCTCAATCTCATTCGGTGTCTTGTTCTCCTTGATCCGCTCATCAACAAATTGCTTCAAGAGGGAGGGAGATTCTTGCGCAAGGTTTTTTTTCATCGCATCCGTATAAATATCCCGCGGTGAACGAGACACTCCGTTATTGTCCACCGTCGTCGTATCCGGAATGCCCTCCGTATCCTGCAACTCCCCCAAAATGCGCCTGCCTTCCGGAGTACCCTCCTTGGCACTTAGAGAATTTTTAAGCGCATCCATATCAGCCTGAACAGGCGCTATAAATTTACCAGTCGATGAGTCTGAGACAAGCATTCCGCCAGTGCGTTTATCCAAGCCCCACCATCTGCCATCGTTCGCCATATGCACGCCGAGTATTTCGGGACTGCTGGTTACCGCGTCAATCTTATAAGGCATCTTCAGCAACGACGGCGCAAGATCGTTCCACATTTTGACTGCCGAACCTGCATCATGTTTGGAGAGAACATTGAAAGTTTTAAAGAAATTCTGCATCTTCGTCTGCTCTTCGGTCTTCTGATTCCTCTCCGTGTCCCACTGCTCCGCACTTGCCATATCTGCACCCATCAAACCATATATCAAAGGCTTAGCAAACCCGGAGTTCTCCGCTATCTGCGAAGCAACCTTAACCCTCTTTTCATAAGGGTTTTCCGTCCTGAACAATGTATTAAGTCCATAATTATCCGGCATACATTACCTCTTATGCGAATCCTATATCGGAAAAACCGCCTTGATTTCCACCACCCACAGGACTCCCACCTTTATTTGTGTTTTTCGTGATGCCATACAGATAAGCCAACCCCGACGCGGTATCCCCATAGTATTTCGTATTGACCCTGTTGTTTTGCGCTTCAATATCCCATCTCTTCAGGATATTGTTCGAATCAGCGTTATACCCGGCCATTATCGCCGCCGTGCCTGCATTGGCTCCCCTTGAAGCTGCATTAACCCTTTCCAAGGCGATAAGGGCATCCTCCTTTGTCCCCGCATCCAACTGTGCAAGGGTCCTCAGATAACTGTCCTGATCAGTCTGACGCAGTTGTTCTTTTGCAAGCGCCGCCTTTTGCGCAATGTCGGTATCAATATTGCTCTTATCCTTATTCAGTTCAGTCATGCTGTCCACATATGCTCGTGCACCGAAGAGCCCCCTGGCATTCATGTCTTCGGCAATTGCATTTTTCCGGTCCGTATAGCGCTTATCCACATCGGTATGCATCACATCGGAGAATGTCTTGGCATACTCATCGTAGGCCTTCACCCGGTCTTCCGGAGTCTGGTTGATATTGGCAAGAATCTTACTCCTGATCTCCATGCGAATTTTGTTGCCTTCGGCTTCTTTGGCCTTCGCTACTGCGCGCTCAGTCTTCCGTTTGTTCCATGCCGTCCATTCTTCAGTTGGCGTGGATGGGTACTGCTCATGCCACATGGCCGTTGCCTGGTCACGCTTGGATTGCCACTGATTGAGACGCTGTTGGTATTCTTCATCCGTCTCCGGCTGCTGTGATATCGGTACTGGATCAGTCCCTGAATAGGTTTGTGGAGGCAAGCGAACCCAACCTTGAGAGTCCTGCTGTTGTGGCAGTCTGATATGCGAGGGAGCGTAATCGGGCGAATTCTCATCTCCATACACTGGCTGTTGTGTGGGCACTCTACGTTCCGGCCTGGTTCCTGCGTAGTTATAAATAAATCCAGGATCAGGAGGAGGCATAGTCCCACCCTTGTACTTTTCCGGTTCAGGGTCCACCCTTGTAATATACGCATTTTTTTTCGGGTCCCACACCTGTTCAGACACGATGTTCCCGTCCTCGTCATACTGTTGGTAAGATGCAGGTGGAGGGGGAGGTGGAATGTTCGGTGGGTCGGGTGCTGTTGTTGCGCTATAAATCCCTACTCCTGCTGTAACCACTGCTGCTGCTGCCGTTGCTATCGTTGCAATTGCCATATCTCACCTCATCTCAAAAAGATTTTCATATTTCCACACTACCGGGTATCCGCCCAATTCCTGAGACATCCTGAATGTCTTGGCCTTTATCGCAAAAGTCTCTCCAGGCGTGTCTGTCATATAAAATGGCACATACTCTATCCTCAGACGCTTCAGCATCTCCACGGTCCTGAATATCTCGTAATCCTGAAGTCCTTTCCTCAATACTTCGTTTCTGTACTGCTCATCTCCAGATTCAACTCCGAAAGCGCAGCCCTTCATGCCCCTGTTATGGAGCCACACAAGCATATCCTCAGGTATGTCGGCCCGGATGTAGGCAACAAAAGGATGCCTGAAGTCTTCCCAGGATTCCCGCCACTTCTGATTGTAATAAGGAAGCAACTCATCACCGACAAAAACGATATCAGGAGAATATTTCCCTATCAGATACGACAGGTCTTCCTGTACCTTATACCTGCATCTAACCGCTTTCGGTTGCCCCTGGATTTCGCAAAATGAGCAGCTATGGGGACATCCCCGGCTTGAATGGTAGGGCAAGACTTTTTTGCCCTTTAAAAAAGGGATGTCCCTTTCAAACGGGATATCCCTGAAAAGCTCATAATCAGGAAGCGGAAGCGCATTGATATCCTCACAGAGCATCTTTTTCTCAAACAGCTTGCCATCACCATGCAACAGAAAATCAGGCAACGACTCTCCCTCTCCACGGCAAATGAAATCAACCGGAGCATCAAGGTCAGTGCCGCGCCTTATGTACACGCCTCCCAGCATGCTTATGCAGCCGATCCTCCGCGCCTCTTCCATGAACGGAAGACACTTTTTATAGTCATACTCCGTTACGCAGGTAAAACCGACAAACACTATCCTGTTTTTCAGGATGTAATCAGAGAAGTTTTTAACACTATCGAGCACATAAATGTCAGTATCTACCCCGCGCTCTTTGCACAGGGCAGAGAGCAGAGCAATCCCGTGGTTATACTTCACAAATAAGGGATAGAAGGCGAAAAGAATCTTCTTTTTCATATCCACCGGCACTCCTCTTTCAGCATCCCATAGAGATTCACGTCATAAAGTCCATCAGGAAGCAAAGCCCCTTTCCTGATCGTGCCTTCGTATTTTCCGCCCAGGGCAAGGTGAAACTCCCCGGCCTTGTCGGATACTCCCACAATGCAAAAACCCGATACCCGCGGCAAGTCCAGGATTTTAAAAATATACGAATAGACCTCTTTCAATATCTTTCTTGTACACCATCTCCGCTGATACTTTTCGTCTATTGTGCAATGAATCATGATATTACTGCCCGGCACATAATCGCTGAAACTGATACACCCTGCAAGCTCACCGCTTGGAGTCACAACGACAAACCCTTCGCGCCTGCTCATTACCAGGGAAAACTGCTCATATAACATTGCGGCATTGTACGGTTCCACTTTGCGAGTAATCTCATAGAGCGCCCGGTAATGCTTTTCCTGAAGCGTATCGAGCCACATATTACCACGACAACCCTGAGATTGACAGTTGATAATGCGCTGGGTCGCTGCTACAATTACAAGTCAATGTCCCCCCAGTTGTAGTTGCCCACTCTATGGAGAACGAATGATTTCCCGGAGTCAGCCCCGTTACAAGAAACAATGACATTACTCCGTTATAACTTGAATTGCTCACAGTTGCGCCCTGCACTGGATAATAATTAACGCCGCCGTCCATGTTGATACGCAGGTTTGATCCCCCCGATGAACCGGAAGTGGCTATTGTGCCGTTCATAGAAATTAAAGCTTTTCCACTTAGTCCAACATATAAGGTTATTATTATACTTGTTGCTACATATGTTGTACTGTTGGTGGAGAGATCAGCCGATCCGTAGGTGGAGTGGTAAGCACTGGTTACGGAAGAAAGCCCCAGGTTTGCAGATGCCAGTGTCCCTACGATAATCCATGCGTTGTTGGCGGCGTTTCTGATTTTCAGCAATCCAGTCGTCGTATCCGCCCAAAACTGATACGCATACGGCGTCACAGGAGCCGCAGCACCCGAACTAAGGCCGGCCAATGCCTGTAGAGCGGCATTGATCTGGCCGCGCATTGTTACGCCTGTATTGGCATCAGCAGTCGTGATATCAAAATCGTGCTGCGCTCCGCCAGCCAGTCCAGGAGCAAACACGCTTAAAATCATCAGGAACGACAAAGCAATCGAGAGCAACTTACTCTTCATAAAGTTCATTAAAAGCCTCCTTTCTTCGCCAGCATAGCGATGTTACATATTTCCACCGGCTGGTCTGATGTGTTGGTAAATGTCATCTTCATATTGCGCCCCCCTCCAAAGAGGGGAATCCGGGCTATATTGTAGGGAGTCTCATCAAAAGGATTGATTGCATTCCAATCCACAACACTGTTCATATCCACAAGCCCGATAGGCGTTGTATTGATCGTAGAAAAATTCCCCGCAGCCGTAGGCTTCATGTCAAACTGCAGTTGCAAGTCTATCGTAGTCGGGATTTGCGGATATGTGATGATCTCCATAACTGTCGGGAATACGCTTTGTCCGGCCTTTGACAGCCGATACCATGCGCTGTCCCATATCATCGTCGGGTTAGTCCCTGCAAAGGTCCAGCCGGTGCCGTACTCGTACAAAAATCCCGTACCGCAGAGAAACAGCCTGCCGTCTGAGGTGTTAAACATACCCTTAACATCTGCCCCCGCCATGCGGCCCCACGCCTTATACGAATAAGAATAAATCCAGACCTTATCCCTGATTAGCACCATGAGCCAGCCAAGGGGCTTATAGTAGGCCATCCCAAACGTTGAGGCATTCACCATCTCATTTCTCAGTGTCGGGTCAATCAGTGCTGAGAGATTCCCCATATTCAGATCACCAGAGGTTACAATGCGCTTCAAGGTCTTTACCCCATGGTCATTGAGGAGCACAAAGTCCGCTCCGAACTCCTTAGCCACATGGCTTGCCACAACTCCTGTTCCTTCTATCTTCTGCACCAACCTAAAATCAGCCGAGGCCCCCGAGGGAGTATTTCCGCTATAAATGGCGATATTGCTTCTGAATAAAAAAACCAGAAGGTCAATGTAGCTCTTGATATCCAGCAACTCATCTCCCTGGTTGAGGACAAACTTAAAATCAATATATCCCGATCCCGTCCCCACATAATCCTCGATGTTATTAAGAGCTGAGCACGTAGCCAACAGCTTGTTTGCCCTCTCAGGAGTCCACACCCTGCCCTTATGCGAATGCGGCAGAAACGCCGTTGCAGGAGGTGTGCCGCCTAAGGTATTCCAGGTTGTCCCGTCCGTTGACTTCAGCAACGCATTCACGCCGTTACCGGCAATGCAGGTATCATTTTGAGTGTTGAAGGATATAAGGGCATCAGGATCAAGACCGGTTTTTACCTCGACAAGCGCATCACCAACAACCTTGAATATTTTTCCGTTTCCGGCGCACAGGAGTATAGATGTACCATCTGCTTTTTTATATTCATATCCGGACGTAAGACCAACGCCACAGGATACTGTATTTACCTTTACATACCCAGGTATCTTTGCCACGCCCGCGCGGTTCGAAACATGGCAATTCTGGAGCATCATCGAATACTTGCCCGGCATTGCGGAGATAGGAAACACTGAGGCCTCTCCTCCTGCAAAGCTTCCCAGGTCAACCGGAGCGCCTTGGTCCCTTCCGTATTCAAGGTAAAGGCTCATACTGCTTCCACATCTCCCCAATTGGCTTCGTCATTGGTGCTGCCCTGAAGGGCCAGTTTTGCCTGGAAGGTAGACTGATCAGCCGGAGACGGAGTGCCCTGCTCACTTTTTGCCATGGCTATTGTGCCGACAAAAATCGTGTCCACATCAAGCAATGGAACATCGTCGGTGTTCACCAGCTTTTCGGGCTTCTGAAGCACCTCGGCATCAATCTGGTAAGCCTTGTCAGGAGTAGGACATACCTCTATAACCAGCGATCCTCCGGCACGAGCATAGATGCGGTACACAAGCGGCTGCGCCGCAGTTGTATGAACCCGCTGAAACTCCCTGAAACTGTCGTCTCCCTTTTTATCCAGAGGCTCATCATTGCCGATCTGTAACCGTTTGACCACATCCACACTCACCGTGTTCACCGGTCGAATTGTATAAAAACGGATTCCCTCCACGGTCCTGAAACTGCAACTCACCTTAAGCGCATCCCATGAGATGTCTTCACCAATAATATCGAGCATTACCTTGTTGATAAATGAGAGTATCAGTTGAGCATGGGCCTCATTGATAGAGGCAGACAGAGGCAATCTCAGCTCCCTCTGAACAGCATTAATGATCTGAAAAGCGGTCATTGACTCAGGCCGGTATACGTCATCCGTCAACAGCATCAGATTACTCAGGCCGTCATAAACCGATATTACATAGATGCCGCCGGAGGAAGGATTGAATGCAGGATTTGCAGTATACTCACCCGGCGTTCCGCCTGTTTCAGCAAGCGCCAGGTCACAATTTGCCGATGCTGCAGCAGCCCATACCACTGCCACAGCATCCCACCACTTGCCATCAGCCTTGCGCTGCACCCTGGCCTTCAGACCTGCAAGACCTTCGATGCCGTTATATTTAATCGCGTACACTTAATTGCCCACTGACTGAAACGGGAACCTCTGCACGTCCTGACCCACTAATTCATTGCCCTCTTCGCCCTCTCCCCTCTTTTTAAGGGAATAGGTCGTGTATTTTGCGTTCTTAAGCACCTCGATAACCGATTCCGGCAGAGACACTTCACTGTCCCGTGGAATATTGTAGGCATACCCGTTGATTGCCACATGTATAGGATCTTTCTGCGTCTCCGTTGAGGGGATACTGATTTTATAATGCTTCTGTTTTTTCAGAGCATCCCGGGTATCGTTGATAAAGCCGTCAGCACCCATGGTATCCGTAACGGAAACCGGAGCAGCAGGCTGCATTGCTCCCGTAGCTACGGCCCTTTCGAGCACCGCTACCCTGTGCCGGAGCTCCGTCACCTCATCGCTCGGAGTACCCTCCTGCTCTGTTACCGTCAAACCGGTCTGCTTACCGGAATCGTCTATGATTTTGTTTTTTGTCTCTGCCATTTCAAAGCCTCCTTTTTTTATAAATGCGGGGGACAAAACCCCCGCATTCTGATTACTAACGCCACGCCTCAAAGATAATGTCTTCTCCGACCACATTCATGTCGGCATCCGCGCCAATGGTAAAACCCTGCGCGTAACTGGAATTTCCTGCATACTCACTGATGCCGTTTGCAGCTATATAGGTGCTTGATACACCACCTGTCGCGCCGCTATCGACTATCTTGATATACTTGAAGCCATTCCCGGCAGCCATACCCTTGACCCACTCGATGATCGGGAATAGTGCCCCTGCATCATTTGGATTGTAGACCTTCACCTTGCGCGGAATGAAACCAACTGACACATTGATCGCCGCGCCCGTGCCCGTCACACTGCCAGTTACCAAGTTATTGGAATCGAATTGTTTGCCCATCAGTTTCTCCTATAAGTTTTCAGTTAGGAGGGCATACACCCTCCCGTTACTACAGTGCCGTTGCCGCGACTTCTATCCTCACCATCCAGAGGTCATTGAGGATCACCGCAGTTGTCCAGCCCTTCCAGCCGATAGAGCCGCGCTGGGCAAGCTCATCCCCGGTTATAGACTTCGGATTATTGACAACCGTAGAAACCGCCTTCTTACCTGCAAGAGGCACCGTGCCGTATGCGTCCTTACCAAAAACCAGCACCGGGTAAACATCAGAACTGACGCCTGTCGTAGAGATCGTGCCGCCCTTGGCGCCACCGCCATCGGCCCAGGGTGCCAGGTTATTGTCAAAAACAAACCTGAACTGCCCTGCAGATCCGGCCTCGCCGTTTATAAGGCCTTCAGAGCTTGCATATTTATGCACAGGAGTCCAGCCGGCAAGCGCTTCGAGATCTTTCCTCAGGTCACTATGGCAGACGGCGATAAATGCCGGTGGAATCGGGTTTGTGCCGATATTGGGACCGGCCTTCACAATGCCCCGGATAGGCTTTGCTTCCTGCCTTTCAAGCACCCTGATTGCGCTCTGCAGCTCCGCATCCCCGATGACCGTGTTTACATCGGTCCTTGCAGCTCCGTTTCCGTAAATGACATTGGTTCCAGCCTTGAGCACACCGGCATATACCTTGTCATACATCTCCGATGCCTGGTCTCCGAGCATATCGGTGAATTCCTGAAGTACAGGGTCCTCAAGCGTATCTTCAATCACATCCGAATACCCTACCCAGTCTCCATACTGCTTCACCACAGCAGTTACATCCGTTTTTGTGGCGTTTTTTCCCGTAGGGGTCACGCCCTCCTGAAGAACAATAGGAGTAGAGTCGAGCTTGTTATACCGCCTGAATATGATCGTCTGTGAAGCCTTCTTGGGCAGCACGCGCACCTGCCCGAACTGATCGAGAAGATTGTTGATCTTTGCCCTTTCAAGCAGCCTCCTGTCAGCGTAGGCCGTTGTACGAGGCGAAATGTCCGAAAAGGCTGTCAGGCCTGCAAAGAGCCCGATAGCTATAAGAGGATCGACGTGACAGAACTTCCCCACGCATAACGCTGCGAGGAGCACCACAAGATTTAAAATATTTTTTTTGCTGAATATGCTATACATCTCCATTCTCCTTTACTGCCTTACGCCACACCCTGCTCTTTGAGTTTCGCGCCGGCTTCATCCCATGCGGAATCGTAATCATCAGGATCGCCTTTCTTGCCTTTTGAGACAGGGAAGCCTGTGCTTCCGCCCCTGAGGGTCTGCGCATTGGTCAGCTTATTTTGTTTGTCTTTTTCCTCTTTGTTTTGTATCTCCCGCGCCGCAGGAGTGCCTTTGAACTTCTTGAATTCTGATACGGCCCAAATAATGTCCTGAGGATCGTTTGATTCCAGTGCAGCAGTCCTCAACGATGGCCGCTGGTCTTCTGCCCATTTGAAATACTCCTCATTGGCAGCCCTCTTTCCGTCTCCTGTAGGCACCGTAAGAATGTCGTCGAAATCAGCATGGACTTTCAGGACTTCGGGTTTTACCTTTGCGTTGAAGTGATCACGCAGGGCATTGACTTTCCCCTGCTCTGCCTCTGCCTCTTTATCGACCCGCAGAGCCTTCACCTCTTTAGCAAGGGTCCGGTTCTGTTCGATAATAGGGTCCAGTACTCCTTTAAGCTCAGGGTAATCAGCATAGACAGCCTCTTTGACCGTATCGAGCCCTGAAAGAGCGTCTTCGGCATCCCTGACCGCCTGCTTTGCTTCAGCAACTTCCTTCTCCGTTGCAGTGCCTCTTTCATGAGCATCCAGTTTCTTTTGCAGTTCCGACTTTTCCTGCGCAAGCCTTGTTACCGCTGCCTGTGAATCCTTCACCGCCTTTTCCATGGCCTCAACACTGCCATAGGTCTTGCTTACCGGCTCTGCCGTCTTCTCCGGGTCCTTCACACCCTCACTGTGCTCCGGTAGTCCCGCTGTTACGGCGTCCTTGTCACCTTTCCCAGCCTCATCCCATGCGGCATCGTACTCCTGGTCCTCTTTTGATAAAGAGTTTTCAGCGCCCTGCTTGTCCTGGTCCTGAACATCCTGCCCTTCCTTCAAATCAGCCATTACCGTCCTCCATCATGGGTCCTGTAGCAACAGGTAGTCCCACAAAACTTGTTTGTATAAATAACAGGCCCATGCAACACATGGGTAATCTGTCAGTAAACATCTTCTGAATCCTCAGCCTCGGCCTTTTCCTGCCTTTTTTCCATCTCCTCTTCAGCCTCCATAGCCTCAATCAGGCCCTCCACGAATTCCAGAGAAACCACAGCCCCTTGTGCCCTGAAAATCATCTCCCGGTCAAGGCTGTCTCTTAAAATCCTCTCCCACTCTTCACGCTTTTCTTGAACCCTGCCCATGAAAACCTGAAACGATAGGGAGTCTGTCAATCCGCTTATCCGGCTCATGCCATCACCGTCGCGCCTTGAGATTCAAGGGAGGGCCGGCCCCCCGTGACCGGCCCTCCTGCTGCCCGGTCCGTAGGCGACAGGGAGGTGCTGCCACCGTTGGTAAGAGGACCAGGCATACTCTGTATGTTCATATCAGGCTCTATCCCAAGTTCCTTCAGTACCTGCACTTGCTCGTTCCGGCTAAGTTGAGGATAGAGCTTATCTATTGACACAATTTCCCTCAGGTTCTTCGGCATCCTGGCCTGTGCAGACATCTCATCAACGATGCCTTTGATTTCCTGATCTGTGCGCATCACGTCCTCAGTCTCAAGGAGCCGGGCAATGGCTTTCATCATCTTTACCCGGTCCATGAATATCGCATCTTGCGGATTAGAAGTGATCTGGAGAAATTTCATATAATTTTCCATCTTGATCTCTTTGGCAACCAGGCTGTCTGTTCCCGTGGCCTTCATCAGCATGGGAAGCTTTCCGATACTGTCATCAGCAAACTCACTGAACCATGCGTCCGTGTCCTCGACAATGGGCTCTATCCAGTAGTCATCAATGTTTTTCGTGACTGTCTTGATGTTGATATTCGCCTGAGTCATGAGCATGGACATGCCGGCGGCAGTCTTGTTCAGGAAAGAATTCTGCTCGCCATGGGTATACTTCGGGATATTGGTTTCCTCATCGGCAAACCGCTCGAAGAGTTCTATCAGTTGGAGCAGTCCCATAGTGATATCCGGGAAGCTCACCGAACCGATAGCGTCTTGAGGACTGAAATTGCCCTTCACATACCACGTCTTGCCCGGATATACCTCAAGGTCTTTGGTACGCTTGGTATTGATGCGGTCGAGGTTGATTCCAACCATGCCGTTTCCGGAGAGCGCCTTATTGTCGATGAACAGTCTGGCGCCGGAATTGATCATCTTCTGGCTGTCCCGCATTGCCTCGGCAACTCCCTGGCCGTAGATGCTGTGCGGCCTCTTTTTATAGGGGCATACCTTGAACTGCCTCTTGCCGGGGTTCACACAGGCCTTGATCACAATGCCGTCAGATGCAAGCACCACGATTGCCTCGATGCTGTCCTCTTCGTCCACATCGGCAGGGACATCCACACCGGCGTCTTTGAGCAGCGAGACCGGCACAAGGCCCTGGTATTCAAGGACACTTACCCGAATATCCTTTTCGCCCTGCGATCCCATGTAGTTGTCGGCAAGCTGGATGTACCGCTTGTCGTCAGGATCATTGGCCGTTGCCCTTCGGGCAGCTTCCCTCACATTGTCCTTGATGTATCCGCCCTGGTAGGCGAAACGTCTGAACTGTGCAGGCAGAAGCCGCTGGAAGTGAATCTCTCCGATTGAGTCGGCATTGCTCTTGGCATTCACATCAACGTAGTATTCCCACAGGGGAATATGGTCGTAGACAGGCAGAGACTCATAGGTGTAATAAATCTCGTAGGGATTTACATCAGGGTTGATCTGGTCTACCGGAATACCGCTGATTGTACGCCTCTTCACCCTCGGGACCTTCCTGGTCTCCACAATCGGCCCTTTCAGCACAGCGGTTCCCAATATGGCAAGTTCCAGAAGGCCGGTGTCAAACCGCTCTTCAAGTTCGATCTTGCGGAAATGATTTTTCAGCCTCTGCTTGCGTTTCTCTGCAAGGTCCTTGGCTGTATCGGCATCAAGGCCCAACTCCTCGGCATTCACCGGAGTGGCATCAAAAGGTACTCCTCCCTTGCCTGAGTACAGGTCTATGATCTTTGAATGAGCCGTGTTGCACTTCAAAGAGGTCATCTTGATAAAGATGCGGCTCCTGCGCTTTTTGCCTTCCGTCTTTCTCTTCCAGACAAGATGCGGTTGGTACTGGCCCAAATAGTTATACCAGCACTCTTCCCATATCTCCTCAAAAGGGATACGGGCAGTTTTGAAAGATTGAAAAATATCTGTCACATAGGCTGAAAGAGCTGTCTGCCCCACTTCAGCGCGAAGCTTTTGTCTCTCCTCTAACGTCGGCGCTGCCTGTATGTTCATAACGTGATCTCCGGTACATCCTTGTCGATTGATATAACCCCATCCATTCCGGGGAGTTGTTTCAGTTCCTCAGGTGTCAGGAGGGACACCAGCTTTATGCAGCCCTTTTTAGGGCAGAGGGTAAAAGTGTCAGTGATCGTGTCGCGCCCAATGTGGCCTTTTCCATGGCATTCAGGACAATCCTTCCACGCCATAGCCTTTGTCAGTCCCTGCGCATCTCCCTTAAAGCCTGTGTCTATGTATGTGCGCTTAGCAGCCATTACTTTCCTCCCAAGGTTTATCAAGGTCCCATTCCTGGGCCATTCTCTCAATAACAGGAATGATCTCGGCATCCTGCTCTTCCTGTGCCCTGCGAATGCATTCATCAGGGGGCGTTGTGACAACATGCAAAAAGACATCTCCGGCCAAAGCAGACTCAGGCCCGAAGCGCTCTTTCCATGCAGCCCTACGCTTCTCGGTGATGTTTGTTGCATCAACAATCACGGTTTCGTTTCCTGCCTTAAAAAGCGCATCAACCATCAGGCATGCCATCTTCCAAACCGCAGGCTCCTCAGAGGCAAGGAATCTTTTCCCATGCAGGGCAAGCCTGATAGCATCAGGGCTCACAACGGGGAAACCCTGCTGCCGCGCCCAGGTGCTCTTTCCGGACCTCGGCAAACCCACCGTTAAAATCAAGCTCTTTTTCAATGTCCCTCCTCCAATCTACACGGCCCCATAAAACCCTCCCAGGAGCAGGTGCCAGATAAAACTCAAACCGATGAGCAAGACATACCCCGCCTCAGCATCCAAAGCTCCTGCAAACGCCTCTGATCCATCGTCATGCCCTTCACTCAGAAACTCATCAGCCTCTTTCTGATACCTGGAAACAGGCTGTGCAAAGGTCATGATGTGAGCATCAGCAATATTCGGTGATGCAACCCCTCTTTTCTTCAGCTCATCCTTGGTCTCGACAATAATTTTTCCGCCTGCCACAACCCGATATCTCGGAGTAGTAAGCTGACCGACTAAGTCCTGATCCTCGTTATCCCAAAGCCTGCCGCGCCTCATTTCAAGCCAATCCCGGGTAAGGCCCCACAGTTCATCGCGGAGTCTCTTGAAACGGTGCCCATCAATTGCCGGAGATTCGGCAACATTAACGGCAATGACAGGAAAACCAAGCTCCTCAAGGCGGTCGTAGACGCCGCTGTTTCCGCTCCACATGCATTTGCCGTTGCGCCTCACATAGATCAGGTGATACGGGTTTACTTCAACGCAATAAACAGTTCCTTTGTAGTGAACTTTCTTTAATTCCCTTGTTTTCAATTGAATATCAACTGGTCTAATCCACTCCTGAACTACATAAGTATCCGCTGTTCTTCGGGCAACATGGTCAACAATGAAAAACTCTGTTCCATTAACCTTCCTGCAGCTTATAGACGCATATCCGCCTGCTTTCAGTACAAGCTCTTGTAAATCATCTGCCATCAGTTTTGAAGACGTCCTGTAATTCTTCATCCCCTTATGGACACCGCCATCGCCGAGCATATATGCATCAAGAAAAAGCCTTATCTGCCTCGAAGATAATTGCTTCACATACTCAGGAATTCTTTTTATGGTTGCCTTTTGTCCAAATTGCTTAACATGCTCATAAAGCTGTTTGGAAGCTATCTCAAACTGCGACTCGTAGGATTTTGATATTTTCTCTCTGTAATAAAATCCGAGGTTGTCAAGCATCTCTCTTATCATCGGCTTTTTAGTTTCCGTTTTTTGCGTTATACCGACAAAATATGACTTATTCCTCTCGTAGCTATACCCCTCGCTAAAAAACCATCCGAGAAATTCAAGCCATACATCCATCTTAATGCAGCGGTCAGCCTCAGTATATTCCCTCACCTCATGATTACCTGTTTCTGCTTTATTGGTCCCTTTTAGGAGTGATGGGCGCAATTTAGTAATTTCAGGAAGAATAAAATACTCCGTCTCTTGACCTTTCCACGCGAACCGACGAGGTATCTGTATCTGGTTTATCTTGATATTTTGCACCTGCTCAATGTTCCATGACTTGCATTTAACGCCTTTAAAAAAAAGATTATGATTCGGCGTTATGCAAAAACTTGTCGTTTGTCCCTCAAAGGAATACATCTCGCCTTCGTAGGCGAAAGCAAAATACTTATCCGGCACAACATATTCAGCTTCAAAAGTTTCGGGATTCATCGTCAAGACAGGAATGCTTTTTTCAAGTTTGCTGAATTTCTGCCATCCTTTTTTAGTTAATATCTCCGTTTCTTCGTCAAAACAGCCGATGCCTATAACATCAACAAAAATCGCCATCGGCTTTTCCTTGTTTGCGAGCATGGCAATGTAATTGGCAACTTCCATGGTCCCCTTGTTCCGCAGAACATGATAGGGATGGAATTCATCACCTTGCCGAATGGCGATAACGGTTTCGTCGTCACCGAACCGGGCGATATCGCAGCCGAAAACCTTTGCAAAATCCTTCTGAGGGACGATGTCCCGGTTCAGGGCCGAGAAAGCAAAATCAAAAGGAATGTATGAATCTCCGTCGCGCAGTGGGAAATCCCCCACGACACGGACACGCCACATGTTTGAATCCTTGCCGTACTTTTTCTCCATGCGCTGGATATATCTGGCCGGCGCAATGGGAGAATCCAGGCAGGAGGAAGTGAAGGTTTCAAAAAACTGCCGGTCTTTGTTGAATGCATCATAAAACCGGCCCTGAAGCCTGGTGGGGTTCCCGTACATGTATTGCTTGGTCTCCTTCATTCCGTGGGCGCCCTCAAGCACTTCGAACACTTCATCAGGCACACCGGAGGCCTCTTCGATCAACTGCAGCACATAGAGGCCGTGAATGCCCTGCAAGGCCTCGGGATTTTCTTTCGTGGCAGTACGTGCATATGCCACCCAGTTTTCAGGGTCATCGACATGGAAAAATTTCTCCTTCATCCACTTGAAGCGGTTCCGGAGAAAAGGTTTCATTTGTTTATGCCACTTTGAAAGCTCTGCCCAGAGAACATCGCTCAACTGGTGCTTTGTAGGGGCAGTGCCGATAATCTTCGGATTAGGACGGCAAGACATGTAATGCAAAATCAGCCAGGACCCTCTTGTACTTTTTCCTGTACCATGGCCTGCCTTTTCAGCCACAAAGTCATGTTCATCGTGCAGGTGCAGCCCGCGGGCCTGCTGGTCCGTGGGAGTTGCTCCGATGATATGCTTCACAAAACCGACACGATCATCCCAGAACTCTTTCATCATTTGCCGGAATTGGGAATCGGTTTCTACCGTAACCTGCTTTGCCATTAGACTCCTGAGCCTCCTACTGCCGAGATAGGCACCAGTTTCCCGGAATCCTTGGCCTTCTTTTCTGCTTCCTTGGCAGCTTCGATTTCAACTGCGATTGCTTCCAAGTCTTCCTTGTGGTTCCACGGCAGTTGCGGCTGTCCATCTCCAAGCTCACGCTTATCAGAAACAACCTTATCGAGAGTCCACTCTTTCAGTACCTTGGCGGCTTTCACGCGGTCTGAGATGGGAATATCGCGGGACATGATTATGCCTTTTTGGTTGATGTAGGTGTCCGAGATCGCTCCCTTCACCACATCCAGGAGAAAATTATAGCTGGCATTAAAGGCCTCGATAGCCTTGGTGCTGATGTGCTCCTTGAACTGCTTGTCATTCATGAGCACATCGCAGACAGTCACTTCGACTTCTGAGTCTGATCCCCTTCCGCTTCCCGGCCCGCCCATGGCGCTTTCTCCTCTCGCAGGCATTTACAAAGTTTTGAGCTTGCCCGTGACTTGCATAGATACTAAAAAAATCCCTGTAGAGATGTCAAGAAAATAATTCCGCCGGAAACGGCTAAAGAAAACGTCTTTAAAGACAAAGTCTTTAAAGACTAAAGATTATTATAATTATTTAGTAGTAGACCGTTCCCGTTACTTTCTCATGCATCTACCTCAAGTAAACCATTGAATACACACAATAAAAACTGTTCCCTAAGCGTTACCTGTTGTATACAAAAATAGAACAGTCGCAAGCGGCGATTTTTTGAGTCCAAAAGCGGCCGGAATCGTCAAAAATAACGAGAGTTCCGGCAGGCTCGCTCAAAGTGCCGATGCAGCACTTCACCGATAAAAACGGCGGTGCTGCATCGCGGCAGAAAAAAGGGCGCTCGCACACGGGCGGCAGGAAAATTTTTTTCTGAAAAAGAGAATCAACATCGCGTACCTCATAGAAACCGGTAGGGGGACTCCAAGGGCACGAGGCATGGGGAGGGGGTGGGGGTCTGTCTCCTCGCCCCGGCTTTTTTGGGGGCATAATGCGACATATCTATCGATACTCGCCGGGAATGATGAGGGCTGCATACATCGATACCGCTGACGATGCGGGATATATGAGAGTAACCAAGACGATCATCCTGGCCTATTTTTAGTAGCACATCTGATTGACCATCAGATGGACAGCAAAATAATTACCGTGAAACGTCAGCAACTTGTGAACAGCAGGCAGCGATATGTGACCGCTTATGTGACCGTTATCCCTGCAAAAAGGGACAAAAACAGCCCCATCCTCTCCATGAGCAAGATCATACCCGCCCCATGTGCGCAACCCTTTATCCCCTGCGTAAGCCGGTCTGGACACCTTTTAAATCCTTTTTTCCTCTCCATCACACATGCGCACGACCCCCTTACTTTTCCTTTTTAAAATAATCCAGAAATCACAGGCCGTCCCTCTCGGCAGTCGCAGTGCAATTGTCACTCGCTGCCCTGCCTCCCCTCCAGGTTGTCCAGGTCGTAATACGTCATGTGCTCCCCATCAAATCCGAGATGCACAACTCCCGTAGGACCATTCCTCACCTTCTCCAGTATCAGCTCTGCCCTGTCCTTGCGCTCCTTCGAGCGAAAGAGCAGGATCACCACATCAGCGTCATACTCTATCTGTCCCGATTCTCTCAGGTCCTTCAGCATTGGCCGCTTGTCCGCCCTGCCCTCCACCTCTCTATTCAGCGACGATATCCCGATCACCGGAATCCTGTGCAGCTTCGCCAGGTGCTTCAGGAGCCGTGAAACCTCGCCTACCTCTTCCTCGCGCTTCTTGTTCCACTTCTTTTCCGAGCCTACCACCAGCTGCATGTAATCGACGATCAGAAGCTGAATACCATCATCGTCAACCATTTTGGCCGCCTTCCGCTCAATATCCAGCGCATTCCGTGACATGAAATCCAGCGTAATAGGCATCTCAGCCATGCGAGCCAGGGCGCGGTTGATATTCGGCCAATCCGACTTATCCAGAAACCCTTTGAGCAGCCGGGTCAGCGGAACTCTCGACTGCGTTGCTGCCACTCTCACTCCCAACTGCAACTCATCCATCTCGATGCTGATCATGCCGACCGGCACACCGCTTTTTTGCGCGCTATCCAATACAAGCGCCGTTTTCCCATGTCCTGGACGCGCCCCGATAACGTAAAAACTTCCCGGTTGCCATCCATCCAGAAACAGATTCAGCGCCTTATATCCAGTATCAATACCTGAAATCTCATGCCTGTTATTGTATCGCTTATCGATGTAGGCCGAAACCCTCCGCGCCACCTCGATCATCTTCATTGTCTGACCATTATCACCGCACCTCGACAACTCCGTGAGAATGATCTTGTACTTACTATACAGTTCCTCCAGCGTTGCTTCCTCATTCGTCAATGCATCAGCCGTCAGCTGCCGCGCCGCAACCATCACCCGCCGCCGTATCGACTTCTCGCGGACAATCTTGGCATGCTTCTCCACTCCCGCGCTGGTCATAACAGACTGAGCCAGTTCAGACAGATAGGATAGCCCGCCTGCCTTCTCCATCTCTCGCCGCCCCTTCAGGTGGTCTGACAGCGTCACGATATCTATTGTTTCATGTTTTCTATGCAGCTCCTGCATCGCCCGAAAAATCGTCCTGTGCTGCTCTCTATAAAAATCCTCCGGCTCCAAAAACACCTTACCGAAGCATTTACTTTCCATTATGAAAACCCCGAGTACCGACTGCTCAGCCTCTATACTTTGCGGCGGTACAAAAATATCTGTCACCGATTATATCTCCTCTCCATCTCCTGCATAGCCTTAAACATATCGCCTTCCACCCCTGCCGGAGGCGGTACAGACTCCTTCGGCGGACTCTTTTTCATCCCCACATACAGCTTGTCCCACTTATCCCGCAAAGTTTTCCCCGATAGAATAACCGTTGACCAGAACTTATCCTCCTGGCACCAGATAATCACCCGTCCCACGGCCTCATAATCCTGTCTGTCCAGCCTCAATATCTTATCAATATCCCCAGCCCATCGCCCCAGGGTGCCTGTGATATTCCCCGCCGACAGTTCCCGGTTTTTTGGATTGTTCAAGAGGACCTTATCAGCCAACAGCTTTGCCAGCCTCAGCGCCTCCGGGCTCACATCATCAGCGCCCTTACCCTTAGGCTTTGCAGCAGGAGCCTTTTTAGCCGTTACTTTCTCACCCTCATCATGGTTAAATTTATTATAATTAACAATAAAAATAACCGTTCCATAAGCGTTACTTTCCACTGTTATCATAGCGTTGGTCGAAAGCCACTTCAATACCGAGACAATCGACTTCTTGTTTGGGATAATCAACTTGCCCCATTCCGAGTGTGCAACTCCCTCCGCAATTTGCTGCAGGCTCGTTATCACCATACCCGGAGACACATAAATACCGATCCCCCTCGGCGTAGGATGTAGCTTCAGCTCCCAATTCGCCCGTTGCCGCAGCCAATACCACACCCGATGATATAGCGGCGGCATCTTCCACACCTCGCTGTCCAGCTCACACCTGTATGCCCGTGTATACCCTCGCTTCATTTAGCGATAGGATCTCTTGAACTCGATCATCCATACCCAGGGATTTGTCTCCCACGGATATTTTTTTCTATTGATGGAATCCCAAAGCGCTTCGAATGCTTCTTTCGCATTTGTGTATCCGCCCTCTCTATCGGGGAATGCTTCATAAAGTCTCGTGGGGCTGGAATTGCGCGCTCCGAGGTTGCTAATATGGAAACCAATCCCTTCGCTTACAACACCTTCCCTTGTGATCTCCTGCAACCGCTCCACCCTTACGCTGACGATCTCAAGTGTGATTCTTGAGGCCCAACGGGGCATGTGGATTGAAGGTCGATAAGAGCCGTCATTATAAAGAACATCGGCGGCATAAATTACTGGAACTTTATAGGTGGGGATATTCCCATCTGCCCGTTGTCCACTCCCTGTCTCTCTCCAAGTTTCCCGCACCCAGAGACGACCGCCCGGACTTCCATAGGGGGATTTAATGTATACATCTGTGTTGCTTTCTGCTGTCGTAAATCCGGCCCATAAACCGCGAGATGCAGGATAGCCCAAATCAGATTTAAACCCTGTAAATGTCCAGATATTGGGATTTTTATTGATCTGTTCGAGGCCTCTTATACGCCTCGTCTGCGTCTTCCTCCCCTCCAGAATAGCCCTTACCATCGGGCCGCTGAATAAAATAGGGTATTCTTTCATATTTTTTGCCCCCACGGCAATTCATCGTGTGTCCGGCCATCCAGGATGCGGCCTGCGGCTTTCTTGCCGACTCGCTTAAAAATTCCCTTAAATTTGGCAGTTTTCGGAGGATGTCGAAAAGTGAGGAAAGGCATATTGTCAAGCGTCACCCAGTCCCCCCATTGTTTGAAAAAGAACGGCACCCCCGCCGCTTGGCACTGATCGCGGACTGAGCGCACCCAATCAGGATGCATAGGCCTTGCTCCGTGGCCGCTCTCGCCGCCGAGGATTACGGCATTTATGGAAGATGCTTCCAGGTTTTTCTTAGGCAGATTTCGTTGATTGTAACTTGAGACACGCCGAAATATTTTGCCATCGCTCCCTGTGTCATTTGTTTCTTGTCCCACATTGATCGAATTACAATGACATCTTCTGCCTTCAGCTTCGCGCTCGTGTTCTTCTCCCCACGCTGTTCTTTCTTCCCCAAAACTTTCAACACCTGTCCAGCATGCAGGGTGTTCTCCTGTCTCGTGGTCAATTCCAAATTTCCAGGATGGTTGTTCTTCGGGTTCCCGTCCTTGTGGTTTATCGCCATGCCTTCCGGTATTTCCCGCGCATTTAGGTACATCCAAACGGCACGGTGTGCGTAGATCGCATGACGCTTCCCTTCGTAGGTGAACATCACTCGCAGATGGTTCTGTGATTCCGACGTTTCCGCTCTTCTCGAGGTTTGCAAGGAATGTTCTATTGATTTGTTCCCACTCCGACTCCCCGACAATCGTTTGTGTCTCCAAATCCTCCCCTGATCGTCTATTGAAAACACACCCATCGCAACCTGACACATAAATACCGTTTCGTTCTCTTTCATGATAAATACCCCGCTCGTTTTTTTCTTGTAGTTTATCACTAATGAGATATGGCGTCAAGTCTATTTCCGATAAACAAGGCTCTATGCTCAGGAACTTATTGCCCGGCACCTGGAGCAAATGAGGTATCCGCCTGTCGGCCTGCTCCTGATTTTCAACTGTAGTGCCGATGTATATATTGTCAGGCGTTTTATCACCGAAGATATAATGTTGTGCCCGAAATGTTCTTTTCGTTAAAGCAAGAAAAGTATGATGAGGCTGTAATTTCATAACCGTAAAGACTGCGTCAATAAACTTAAAAGGCACTTTCTCATGAAACAAATCACTCCATATCGCCCATACGGTTGGTTTCCTGGTCTTCAGCGGGATATCAAGCCTGTCCTCACGACATATTATATGTCCGCTAAATCTCGGCTGCCTTACACCATCAATTACCTGTAGCAGTCCGGAACATTTGTTGAAACGAAGCTCCATCGCCGCCAGCCAGCAGTTATCACACGCCTCACTCACTGGAGTACAGCCGTCCACCAAACTCCATGCCCGATCCCAATACTTCTCACCGTGCATACTGCCGTTGACAATGACATGTTCGTCTGTTTCCACCCCAATATCCTTAGTTTTAAATTCTACCTTCATAACTCCCCCCTTATTTAGTTGTCATCACCCTCACAATCTCCCTCAGGCAACCCGGCACCTCCATAAGCATCAGCGCAGCCACATAACAAAACATCAGGCCGAGACATGCAATAAATAGTATCGTCGGCCATCCCCCAACGTATTTCCCGCCACCCTCAGACCGAGGGGCCTCATCTTCACCCCATCCACGCCGCTTAGCCGTCTTCATGGCCTCTTTCCTGTTGCAGTGAGCGGTGAAAGACCCTCATCATACTTCTCACACAGGCCCACTACCCCTAATACCAGCGGCTCATCCATGGTAAACACCGCACACAACTGTCCATCATTGTGGATGCAAGTCACCGCCCTGCAGATCACCTCACACCCCGGCTGCTTATTTCCTGCCATCGCCATCCTCCTTTTTATTCATAAAAGTTTTTTCCAGCTCCTCATAGGGAATAAACCAGTACTTCCCGAGCCTCTTTGCTCCCGGAATCTTCCCCAGCAGACACATCATCCGCAAATGCTGCTCCTTCACATCAAAGAGCCGCGCTGCAGTTTTAATGTTCACCGTAATGCGCTTATCTTCCTTTGCTATTGCCTCACCCACTGGTCACACACCCCCTTTCCAAAGCGATTTCTTCAATAGACAGCCCTTTCTTCAGCTCATCCCGTATGGATAGAAAACTGCCCTGCATCTTCCCCACCTGCGCAGCAAACTGAAAAGGCCCCTCACAGCTCTGAGAATCCTCTATCACCTTGCTAATCAGCCCTGCCAAATGCTCCTCTGCCGGCCCCACATACGCCATTCTCATCACCTCCTTTACACCGTCTCATTCAAATGCCGCTTCTTCTCAGACAGCCGCGCAATAAACGAAACCTTCTCCTTAGCCATCATTCCTCTCACCGCCTCCATGTGCTGGTCAAAATTCAGATACGGCCCCTTGCACATAGATGCCCCTGCATCCGACAACATGCATTGCCCCACTCGGTAGCACAACGATATACACTTCAACCTCTGCGGCATATCAATCCTCCTTTCCCTTGCCTAAGAGCTTATCTTCCAGGGCATTGATCTCTGATAAAAGTTCCACGCCACTAAGTCGTCCGCTTCTTATCGCATTCTGTATCGCCTCTTCTTTTGAAAATCCGAATCCCTGAATCAGACATAGGTAGCCTGGAAGATGAATCTTTGAATGAAATCTGTCTTGCCATGGCTCTATTTCCCCGATCTTTTCACCATTCACAACAATATCCTCTGTTACTGGCATCTTCGTCATGCTGTTCTGAAACTCCACATTCATCCCTATCCCTCCCTTACGCGCGCATCCTCAATTAATAAAGCAATTGCCCTGATGGCTTCCCAGCCGTCCCTGTGGATCTTCTCATACTCTTTCCGGGTGATCTCCCCGCCACCTGGAGACCCTACGTCCTGCGCTCTCCCGATATCCGCGCACAGCTCCCCAAATTCCTTCACCGTTTTTAGCGTCTGAGAAGTCACCGCATCCCCAGGCGCTGCTTTCGGCAGCAATATCCCCACAATCCCGTACCGCTCCTCCAGATACCTCACCGGCGCCAGCGCATCCTCAGTCGGGCGGCCCAGGGACAGCGCATAATCGATATACTCCTCCACCTTATCGATCACATTCGGCTCCCCCGTCTCGTTAAACTCCCCAGCGGGCCTCTGCATCTTATACAGATACCCCGGAGACAACCTCAGCCGCTTCGCAAACTGCTCCGTATACGGCCCGATAACCCTCTTCAACGCTTCCCACGACTCCATTTACAGTCCTCCTTATCTCTCAGTTTCCACTGGAAACAATATCGGCCAGTCGTTGCAGGCAACATTATGAATATCCCGATCCTCTTCCCAATGCTTAAATATTTGCGCTTCCTCGTCCGGCGTAATAAGCTGCCAGCCTGTCCTGGCTTCGAGCTTTTTCAAGTCCCTGTAGAGATCCTCCCTAATAGTTACGAGGAATGGCCCTGCGCCTTCCTCTCCATTTCTTCTGATCCGGGAGCGATATGCGGTATTGTTCGACATGCTGCAATAGACTTCTTTATATTTCTTCAGTGCCAGATGAGGTTCTGGATAAACCATTACCATCTCAGCGTTGATGCCATTCTCTGAAATGTATCTTTGGACCTTCTCGCGCTGTCGGTTTAGATAGTCCTCATAGAAAGGGATTTCCATCTTTGTGTCCGAAGTGACGATATAGAGCTTTGTGCCTGTCCCTTTCATGGCTTCAAGGACAAGCTGCAGAGTGGCAGTCGAATCTTTGCCAAAAGATACGGAGGCTATATTGATGGGCCTCAGATGCTCTTTTATTTCCTGAATTTCCGTCATGACAAAAACCCCCTTATTCAAGGAAATCCTTAATGAACCGCTTCGCACCAGCCTCCCTGAGTATTTCCTTTATTTCCTCCTTATCAAACTCCAGGTTCTTTAAGATCAAATACAGTATCCTTGGCGTCACTGGATCCCCCAGGTAAATAGCCTGTCTCAACACCTCCCTGCTCACCGGTATACCCGTTTCCTTTCTAAAATGCGCAAGAGTCGGATACCGTTCGATCATCTTGCGATACAGCACCGTATGCCTCAGGTTTGCAACCTTTGTCAGAGGCTTCCCAAATTTCACCTTTAGCCCCTCAAGGCCCTGAGGATATGCAGTGTTCCCGGCTGATGGCCCCCGCCTCAGAAAACCGTTCTCCGCCTCCAACAGCTCTATATACCGCTTCTTACTCACCGATACCTCGCCATCAATAGCGATACCGGCCGCCTCTGACTTCCTCAGCGTGAAATACGCATCCACCAACCGCTTCTGCACCTTCCACGACCGATCATCGCTAAAAGACTTCACCAACAGCAGATACCCGGAGAGAGAAAGGAAGAGCATTTTGTTATGCTGCTCTTTTGAGCCGTACGAATTTCGTACAGCTAAGACCTCTTTCCACTCCTCATACGGGACCTCCCAGTAATCCTCCCCGGGCTGAAACCTGTGCTTGTTCGCATTGAAATTCCGCTTTGCCGTCCCCTCAGGCCTCTCATGCAGCTCATCCACCTGCCTCAGCGTCACAACAGCCTGCCCCTTGTACTCCACCCTCTCCACTTCCCTGTCCAAAACCTTCACCAGATCACCCATGACACCACCTCCTATCCTCACAAATTAAGTTATATCCCGCCGCTTAAGCTGTGCTATATTTAAGTGCGTGGAGGACGTGCCCCTTTGGAGTTTGGTAGCATGGCCCCTGCCGGACTTCCTGATAAGTCGCTTTATCAGGCCCGACATACTATGCGAACCAAGATAAAAAGCCCGAAGCGTCGCGGATAACTTTTTCTCCTTGGCTCCAAAGGAAACCCTCCACGCACTCACCCTATATCTCCCTCATGACAAAACCTCCCCTCCTTTGTCGTTGTTCACCTTTTGTTTGGCCTGTAAAATACTTGCTACCATATAGCTTTTCAGATTGCTCTTTTCAAGCATCTGATTCCGGTAATTCTTTTAAAGCGTTTAAAGCGTTAAACGTAAGACATGCAAGACAAAAAACATATAAAGACACATCAAAATACTTTACGGTGTATTAAGCGACATTATACGGGAGCTTCCTCCCTTTGTCAATACCCTTCCTCCCGTATTGATGTTTTCCTACAAAATGACAGACAATTCAATACTTATGAAATTTTCAGATAAATTAAATAATTTAATAACAAAGACCGGGACGACCAACTATTCCCTTGCCAAACACTTAAATATATCTCAAAAGACAGTTCGCAACTGGAGACAAGGAATAGATGAGCCCCGAGGGAAGAATCTCAACAAACTTGCCGAATACTTTGGCGTCCTGCCCTCTTATTTCTACGGAGAACAGGAATGCGCTCCTACTCTAAGAGGCAAGGCCCATCAGATATCCGAGAAAATCGAGGTCTATTTGGCACGACATCCCGAAGAAGCGGGTCGGATTGAAGGGATTATTGATGCACTCACCCGAGAACAAAGCGACTTTCAATCTCCTCCCCTTTCCGGATCGCAGGCAGAGAGAAAGGAGGAAGGCAGAACGAAGAAAGGCAGACGCAAGACAGCTTAACCTTTTCGCCTGTAGCGAATGTGATGCAGCACTGGATTTCAACAATATAAAGTCTCAGATAGTACGGCTCACGAGCCTATGTTTATGTGACCCGTGCGGTATTCGTAAAAAGGTTTTAGAGTTAATCAAATTACTATAGGAGGCACATGAGGGAGTCTCATGATGGATAAAGGGCAGATGTACATTCTTTATGGAGCCCTTGTTTCGTTTTGGGTTTTCTTTGACGCCCCTCGGAACAAAGCTTCTCGTTGGTGGTCAGTTGGCATTTTAATATTGCCACTTATCACACCTGCCTACTTTTTCAAAACACGTCCCAAAGGACAGGACTGGAAACTAATAGGCATATGGCTCTTGGGATTTTTTATTTTCCATACTATCGGCATGGCATTCAATATCTTAAGCAGAAAATAATATGATTTTTTACAAAATTTGGTTATGGATATGGAGCAATCCAGGAAAGTTTTTTAGTGGAATGGCTTTTTTGTGTGCTTTGTCTATTTTTTTTAGCTTAAATGACCCTGATGAAAATACAATTGCTGGAATACGTTTTCTTTCGGATGTACTTTCTCTTTTTTTGGTATGCGCTATTGGGATACCCCTTTGGCAAAAGTGGAAGAAAATGAAAGACAATCTTCCCAAGGACCTCAATAAAAAATTCAAATCTGGAGGTAATCAATGAAAGCACTATTCTTGATCCTTACAGCAGTCATCTTTACCGCCTCATTATCGCTGTCCCATGACGCATACGCCCGCGGCAAAGGAAGCGGAAGCACACATGTCCGGGGATACACAAAGAAAAACGGAACCTATGTGCAGCCACACCGTAGAACAAGTCCAAATAATACGAAGCTAGACAACTACAGCACTAAAGGCAACACAAATCCCTACACCGGGAAAAGCGGCACCGTAGATCCCAACAGTCAGGGAAGCAACGTAAAATAGAAGGGGAGCAATCCCTTTTTTTTGGCCCTTGGTGCAGTTCATTGGCAGGCGATTTACATTTATATTGTTGACATTCAGGCACAAAACATCATATTATGATGTATCAAACCATATCAGGAGGCAAAAATATGGCAATCAACCCCTTACTCAAAAAGCTCGAAGAAAAGTTTAATGACATCCCGGACTTCCGCCGGCGCACCGGCTGTCCCATCTCCCGTGAAACCTGCAGGCTCGCCATTTATGAAGATAGGGTACATCCGGATAACACAATCGGAGCTGCTCCGCTCATGGTCATCTGCAAACACCTCGGATTCCATAATAACGAAATCCGGAAAATCCTCAAAGACTCCGGAGACACCACATTCCACCCACTCATCGGAGACACCCCTGAACATACCCTCTCCCCTACAGAAACCTCCATCCTCGAAGCTGTAAATATCATCATCAAAAAGAGCCCCACTGCGATCAATAACATTGCCGACAACCTCGACCTCATTGCCCGGGCAGCAGGAGTAGACATCTCCACCCAGGTCAAAAAACTCAAACTCACCAAACGAGGAGGCAGATATGGCAATCTTTAGAATTTCCAAGTGTGATAAATGTAAGTACAAGCACAATGTCAGTAAACCAGTTGAGGAAAAATGTCCCAGATGCGGCGCTGATATGCGTTGCCTTCCGAATTACTACATATCTTACCAGCTCCAGGGCAAAAAATACATCGAGGCCGTTGCCCCTCAACGGCGCGAAGCAGAAGCCGCCCTCGGCAAAAAGAAAGCAGCCATCCGGGAAAAGCGCTTTTTCGACATGAAGAAAAAAGACATCACCTGGGCCGACGGTAAAAAGAAACTCGAAGGCACCTATCCCGGCCTCGCTGTCGATACCGTCACCATGTACAAAAACAGCCTCAAACGGCTCGAAGAGCACGGCCTGAACAAATACACCCTTAACCAAATAGAAGAAGACATCGACATCGTCAACGACTACATCGCAGACCGCCAGGACGAAGACGTAACCAACAGCACCATAAACCGCGAACTCGCCACCCTCAAGCGCATCGCCAAGCTCTGCAAGCTCTATGAACTCCATGCCGAAATAGACCTCCTCCCCGAAAACGAAGCCCGCACCCGCTTCCTCACCGAAGCAGAACAAAAAAGCCTCATTGCCGCCTGTGAAAGCAAAGAACAGCGCCTGAAGGTCCTCATCGCTCTCAATACCGGCCTCCGGAAAAAAGGAGTATTCCACATGCAACGGTCAGACATCAACTTCGATACCGGCATCATCACCCGCACAGTCAAAGGCGGAAAGAAAGTCCACATTCCTATGACCGAAGACCTGATAAAGGAATTCAAATCATACTTCGCCCAACAGGACGATGAGCGCAAAACCAAGGGCAACAACGTCTCCTCCATGTGGGTCTTTCCATCCCCCCTCAATCCCGGCAAACCCATCAGGATAGACACACACAGATCCTTCAAAAACATCTGCAAAAGGGCAGGGATATCCAACCTCCGCTTCCACGACCTCCGGCATACTTTCGCCAGTTGGTTTTTGCGCAGAACCGGGGACCTTGTCACCTTGAAAGATATATTAGGACATAGCGACATTAAGCTCACCATGCGTTATGCGCATCTAATGGACGAACACAAGCGGGAAGCCATGAAGAAATTCGAAAGCGGACAGGGATGAAAGAAATCCCGCTCACAAGGGAGCTTGTTGCAATTATTGACAATGTAGA
>SCLI03000379.1_pt1 | contig 37483 bp, 47 predicted proteins | sample 7268041 | NCBI WGS metagenome assembly SCLI03 (sample SAMN10721081, study PRJNA514188) | viral metagenome | isolation source: depth-stratified mine tailings core A | place: China: Fankou Pb/Zn Mine tailings | collected 2017-10 | reverse complement strand
GATAGATGGCGGGATACCCGGGCTGAAGCGGCTGGATCTTGATCAGCGGGACGACCTGCTGAACCTGCGAGAGGAGCGCGTCCTTGAGCGCCTGCGGCGGGAAACGAGTGACCGTCTGGTTGAGCGTGTACGTGGGCGCGCTCGATGGGATTTCGATCAACGTCACGCCGGCCGAGCAGGCCCAGTCCGCGACCATTTGCCAGGACAGCGGCTCGTTGGCGAAGCGGCAGGTATAGGCAGTCGTGCCCACGCCATCGTCGTTCGGCGCGTTATAGGTGAACGCGCCATACGGGCCGTACGTCGATTCCCAGAAGTTGCGCAGCGCCAGCCGATCGCTGTCGCGCATCCACGTCCTGCGGACTGTGAAGCGCTTGGCGCCCGTGCCCAGCAGGAATCGCTGCTCGATTTTCGCATTGCCCGAGCCGAACAGGTGGATGGCCACATCCGGACGTTGCGCGCGTCCATAGGGATACTCGGGAATGATCGGGAACGTTCCGCTGGGCGTGATCTCCGGAACGGCGATGTTGCCGATGTAGTCAGGCATTGTCGATGGCGGTAGGTTGCAGGATTCGGCGCGGAGTAAAATCAGGTGTGCCGATTACGCCGATGGTCACCGAGTTTTTCGAGTGTGCATGCCACAGCGACGAGCACACTCTGAAGTTCAGCTACGATCCGGACGAGAACGAGCTATTCACCAGCGTGTACCTCAATCAGTACCGGCACATCTGGAAACGGATTTGGGGCGCGATCAAGTACGTCTTCGGTTATCCCTCGAAGTACGGCCATTGGGATTGCTTTCTCCTGCGGACCGAAGATGCCGCACGGCTCAGGTCTTTGATCGACCGCGTGATCGAAGGCGCGAAGACCGCCCCGTCCGGCCCCGATGCCAAGTAGCGGAGGTTCCGCAGCGCCTCACCGCTCGGCGCACTTGATCGTGAATGACCGGTCCTCGGTGCGGCCGCCGGTCGTTGTAATGCGATTGGTGACCGTGTAGGACTGGCCGGCCTGGCCGCCCGACAGCCACACCGTAGTCTTCACGGCCGTCTTGGTGTCGGTGACCTTTGTCAGCCCAACCGGGACGCTCCAATCGCTGGTCGCGATCTCATCGCCGGCGAGCCAGAGGCTCCAGTCAATGGCATAGTCCAGCACGGCATCGGGGTCTTTCGTGAAGGTCATGCCTCGCGGCTCCTGTTCTGTGCCGGGACGTGGAGCGTCCGGTCCTCGGCGGTGGGCGTCAACAGGCGCTGCTCGACCCGGACGGTGTGGCTCCGGGCCTCGAGCGCGACCGCCAGGCCGCGGACCTCTGTCCGGACCCGCAACGTGCGACTGCCCGGCGTGCCGAGCGCCGACAGAATGACTCCGGCAGCCTGCGACCAGGCGGCGGCCACCCCGCGCAAAGCGCGCACGCAGGCGGCGTATCCGAGGACGGTGGATGTACCGCTCGCGGTCCCGCGGAAGGCGCGCCCACGGGCCAACTGTGCGCCAAGGGTGGCCGTTCCTGCGGCGCTGCCGGCGAGCTTGCGGACCACCACCAGGCGCGCAATGAGCGACCCGTATGAGGCGGCGATCCCGCGCATCGCGCGAAGCACCCGGAGCGTGCCGGACGCGGCAGCCTGGCCCTGTCCGGCGCCGGCCAGGGACTGGACACGCGAAAGGCGACCGGACCCGACGCTCTGCCCGGCCGCCACGCCCAGCATGCGCCGCAGGACCGCCAGGCGCGCGGCCCCGGCGCCCTCGCCGAAGGCGGTTCCGGTCAGGGCGTGGACGGTCCTGCTGGTCCGAAACAGCAGGAGCAGGGACATCGGCTCACTTCTGGACGGCCATCTCGAACACTTCGACGCCGCTCATACGCTGCAGCAGGATGAAGACGAGCTTCGTGGCGCCGTCCACAAACATCGCAGTCGCCATGCGCTGACCGACGTAGGCCGTGCCCATGGGGTAGCGCAGATAGAACGCGGGACTCAGCACCCGGTTCTTCACGTCGAACTTCAGGCAGCGCTGCCCGCCGTTGTAGTTGATGAACGCGAACCGCCCGCCGCTCGTGAACGGGTCGGGCGTGAAGGTCGTGCCGGTCGTGAAAGTGGTTCCGGAACCGCCGTACGGCACGTTCGCGGTCCATAGTCCCGTCGCGCCGCCCGCGATATCGAAGAGGTCGACAGTCGCCGCGCCGCCGCCCCGGAAGACGTAGACGTAACTGTTCCGCGCCTGCTTTGCGGTGTCCGGACGCATGAAGAACGAGGGGCAGGCGATCGAACCGGCAGCATGGGCCGCGGAGCGCGCACCGAAGGTCGTGGTGTCCCAGGTGTTCCCGCCGATGTTGTACGTGAACGTGTTGCTGCTCGCCGAACCCCACAGCAGGATGCGGTCGCCGTTGTTCTCGATCACGAACTTCGCGTTCGCAGAAGGCGTAACTGTCCAGGCCGGGACCGTGTACACTGGCGACGGGCCAGCCGTGTGCGAGGTGATGTTCCTGCGCTGCCCCACCGCGGTCGGCGTGACCGTGTCCTCGACGATCCGGATCTGGAAATTGCGGTACTCATTGGCGAGCACGCCGGCATCGCCGCCGGCTGCCTGGCCGGTGATACTCGTGGCCGCCGAGCCGGCCGCGGTCAACTGGCCGAAGTATCCGTCGCCCGGATTCGCGTCGTAAGGAACGTATCCCTCATCGAGGCCCAGGAAACTGGAATCAGTGCCGATGGTCGCCGGCAGGTTCGCCGTGGCCAGGTTGCCCGAAAACGAATTAGTGGCGATGTCGTAGTACTTCCAACTGCCCGCCGCGGTTGTGCCCGCGCCCAAAAGGAACAGCCGACCGGACAGGATTTCGTAGGCATCGCCGGCCTGCGGCGTGAATGAGAGGGCCGAGTCGAGGTAGATGGTCGGCGTCGTGCCGCTGGTGTTGCCGACGATGTAGCGCTCCTCCACCTTCCCGGAGCCGCCCGCGCTGTTGCCGATGATCCGGATCTTGAGGCCATTGCTGTTGCCCTTGTTGGCCAGTTGGTTCGGCGCAACGGCCGCAGGCAACGCGGTGCTCAGAACGATGCTGGTGGTCGTGTTGCCGGCCGCGAGCGTGCCGCGCGGACCCTGGGACGGCATCATCACCGCCCCGGCGCCAGCACCGAAGGTGCCGGCCAGGGCGGGCGAGGCCAACTGGAACCAGTCGTCGTCCTCCACATCGTAGGCCCACAGCGTCGTGTTGTTCACGAGCAGGTACACGTACGCGCCGCGGTCGCTGTTGTTGCGCAAGCCGGCGACCAACTGCGTGCCGGCCGCGGAGGCGTTTTGAGCGTTGGCAACGGGCCGCCACTCGGGCAGGTCGATCAGAGGCTTGAAAGCGAGAGTCGTAGGCATTTACGTGATCCTTTGCCGCACGGAGTTGTACCAGAGGTTCCGGTCCACGGGCTTACAGAGCACGTCCCACGCGGACGCGCCCGCCAGCGAATTGAGCGAGGTCACCGTGGTAACAGTGGTGATTGTGGAGAGCGTCAGGCTGCCGGTGATCGCGTCCAGCAGCACGCGCAATCTGCCGGTGCCGGGATCTTGTCCGATTGGGCGCGTGATGGCCTCGAGGATCGCGTACAGGCTGGCGTTGAGGTCCGCCAGGCTCACCTCTTGCGTACCGTCGGCGCGAATGCTGGCGTGGTTCTCCGATCCCTCGGTGCCGTCGGTCAGCTTCACACGCTGGTAGTGGCGCCCGCTGGCGACCTGGTCGGTCGCGACGGTTGCGCCGGAGCCGGGCGTGATGTCGACGTTATCGGCCATCGGATCAGTCCTCCTTCACGACCAGCGTGCCCACCGCGAACTGGCCGAAATCGTCCTGCTCCACGGTCTTTGGCGTCGGGAGCGCATCCCAATAAAGCAGGTTGCCGTTGTTCAGCGCGTCAAAAACGCCGAACGCGACCGCTTGAAGCCAGTTCGCGAGCGCCGGCCCGAACTGGATTAGGTTGGAGTTCGAGATCTTCCGGACGTTCCCGGCGTCGGTCACCGGCGCGCCGAAGGTGATTGCCTGGCGCGCGTAGCCGTTGCCCGCCAGCTCGACTCCGGCATCGTTGTCGTTCACGGGCGCCGTAGAAAACAGCCCAACGTACGGCGTGACGCCACCGAGCGCCACGTTGCGAAGCACGTTCAGCACGGCATCGGTGTGCGACTGCGTCTTCCCAGGCATCGGCGTCTCCTCCTAAGCCAGCTCGATCAGTTCGATTTCCACATCAGACCGGCCGGGGCCGGCCGATTGGTTCCAATCCATGTTGAACCGCACGGTATGCCTGCCGGTGGTCTCCACGCCGGTCGGGTCCCAGGAGAACTTCGGATTCGTCTCGTAGGGATCGTAAAAATAGAACGGTTCGTGCGTGCCGTTCCTGGCGTCGTAAAAATTCCGAAGCGCCTGCAAATTTGCGGGCGACAAGCGCTTCGAAAGCCGCCACTTCTTCCGGCTGGTCGCCGCCTGCGCCGACCGCTGCGATTCGCCGTTCCGGTATTCGTTGTCGATGACCGGATACTCGCGCTCGTGGACGAAGGCGCGGCAGAGAGTCTGCGGCAGAACCGTTGCGGGCACCGCATTTGCGACTGAGCCAGGCATGCCTCAGGAAAGGTACCGATGTGCTTCTATATTCGAATGGAGGATCCTATGATTCTCGGTGTGCTCGACATCCTGAAGATCGCCGGGTTTGACGCACATCCGCAGTCCAGACTCGTTCGTCACCAGGATGATCGCTATCCGGTAGAGGTGCTTCGAAGCCACGACTGGCTGGAACTCTACCAGGCGTATCAGGGGCGCCCGGTGTTTCGGAATGTGAAGCAAGTCATATCGTTCTACGGCTTAAGCGGCACCCGCGCGGGGTTTTACGGAGTCTATAGAGTCGTCGATCATCGTCCCGCGCGGAAAGGGCCGGTAGTGGAATCGTGTGAATGGTCTCAGAGGTGGAATCATGAAGCCAAAGTGTTTTATGGCCTCGAACGCGATTCGCGCTTCGATAACCTGCGTGACCGGCTCATCATCGACTGGGGCCGAGCGACACGCTCATGGGTGCAGAAGCTGTCGAACAAGCCTCTGCTTGAAATCCAGGAGCCCGGCCGCTGCCTGCCGCCTTTTGACGACTATCTGGAATTCAATCTGACCTTTGCTCAGCTGAAGGACCTGTTTGCAAACGAAACGGCGCATCGAGATTGGAGCGCGGGCCTCCGCGCTGTTGGCGGCATCTATCTGATCTTGGCAGAGAGCCGTGGTGACCTTTACATCGGGAGTGCGTGCGGCACTGAGGGCATTTGGGGGCGCTGGCGATCATATGCAGCCACGGGGCACGGGGGAAATGCAAAGTTGCGGGCCCTGATGAAACGTGATCCAGACTACCCGGCAGAGTTCCGCTTCTCGGTCCTTCAGGTCCTCCCAAAGACCATGGCCCGCGATGAAGTCCTCGAGCGCGAATCTCGGTATAAACGGAAGCTCGGCACGCGGGCCATCGGCCTGAACGTCAACTGACGCCTTAGGTTAGGCAGTCAGCAAACCGGGACTCAGCTGCAAACTGGTCAGCTCCCGACGGCCGGCATTCGATTTCGTTGCGTTCATGGCCGCGCCCGCCACGGCGCGCGGATTCTCGACAATAGCCTGCACCGCCTCGCCGCGGAGGAGAGCGGTGGTCGCCTGCCCATCGAGCTGGATGACCACCGGGCCCGCCACGGACGGCGTGCCGCTCCCGATCCGGTCGAGCGTCGGAAGCCCGCCAAGGCCGGCGAGCGGCGTGCCGTTCGCGTACCCCGGCGATTGGTAGAGCGACCCGCCAGACTGAACGATATCGAGCGGGTGGACCTGCTGCGGCATGCCCTTGGTCGGCTGGCCGGTGCTCATCGCGTACAACTGGATCAGTTCGCGGACGGGCTGGCTCCGGATCGCCATGTCCAGGTTCCCGGCGAAGGAGTCCTTGGCCATCTGGACGATCTGTTTCAGCAGCGCCTTGTCGGAGATATCGACGCCGTAGGTGGCCTTGATATTTTCGCGCGCCTTCTCCTCCGCGCCCTTGATGAACAGCCGCACCAGACCGGCCACGAACCCGGCAACGGCACCGATGGCCGCGCCCAGCGGCCCGCCGAACTTCGCGCCGATGAGCGCGCCGCCCGCCGTCGTCATGCCGACTCCGGACCAGCCGCCACGCCGCAGCCCTTCGAAGGCCAGGATGCCGCCACCCGCCAGCATGGCGCCGCCCTGCCAGCCGCCGACACCACGCGCGCCCGCGATCTTGGTCAGGTTCCCGTACTCGTCCATGCGCCAGCGCTCAGGCCGGAAGCCGATGTTGCCCAGGTTTGCGAGCACGTCCTTCCATCCGGATGCCCACATCCCGATGCCCGCCTTGCTGGTCAGCCCGCCGCCCCCGCCCGCGCCGGCGGCGCCTGGCGACCAGACACCGCCGCCGCCAGACGGGAAGAACGGAGGCGTGCCTCCCGGCCCCATGCCGGGGATGCCACCCCAACCGCCGCCGCCACCGAACACCGGGACCGCGCCGATCCCCAGCAAGCCGCCCAGCCCGCCCAGGACACCGCCACTGCCCCCAGGCCCGGCGCCGCCGCCCGCAAACGACACTTTCTGGCCGGTGAACAGATACATCAGCATCGCCGCCACGCGCGAAGTGACGACCTCCTTGATGGCCGTCAGGAGCGCGGTCTTCAGCGAATTGCCGATGGCCGACCACACGGACTGCGACTTTTGCAGGAGCGCATCGAACACGCCACCCGCCTGTTGCTTCAACGATTCGAAGATGCGCCGGTTATGGTCCCGCATTAACTGCGCCGTCCGGATGGAGGCGTTCTCGCGGGCAGCCTGGATCGCGGTGTCCGTGGCCTCCTGGTTTTGCTGCCGGATGTCCTCCCGCTGCTGGCTGAGCTCCGCGATGCGCGCCTTGATCTCGTCGGCCCTGTAGCCCAGCCGCTTGAGGTTCAGTTCCTCCTCCAGCAACAGCCGCGAGGTGTCCAGATCGAACAGCCGCTGGCGCACCTCGTGGACTTTCTCCAGGTAGTCGATCTCGATCTGCGCTTTCTGCTGCTCCACCGCGATCTTCTGCTGGAGGGTCTGGGCGTCCACGCCCTCGACCTGCCGCAGGCGCCGGTCGCGCTCGTAACCGGCACGCGCCTCCTCGAAGGCGTACACGTCGCGCAGGTGATCCAGGTTCTTGGCCGCGATCTCCGCGTCATTGGCGATCCGCTGCTGGAACCGATGCGCCTCGTATTCCAGGTGCCTGCGCGCCGCCTCCTCCTCGTCCTTGAGGTACTCCGCGAGCGCCTTCCGGTTTTCCAGCGCGAAGTGGTCCTTGAAGGCCTGGAGCTTCTTCTGCATCTCGTCGATGATGGCGGTCCAGGCCGCCTTGGTCAGAGCGACCTGGTGCTGGACACCGCGCTCGTCAACGAACGTGGTTCGGCGCGCGATTTCCGCGTTCATTGCCGCGACGTCCTTCGCATAGCCGGTCTTACCGGCGCCAACCGCGCCCAGCGCCCGCTCCCGAAAGTACCGCTCGTTTTCGGCCTGCTTTTTCCGGATCTCCGCCGCGATCTTCAGGTCCTCCATCGTCGGCTCGCCGGCGATCTTGATCCTGGGACCACCCCACTCGAACGTTTCGGCGCCGCCTTCCAGTGCCTTGCGGCCGGAGATCAGCTCACGGATCTGGTCGTCGGTCATGCCGCGCTTCCGCAGGTCCGCGAGGGAGATCTTGCCCGATAGGAGTTGCTGCCTCGTGGCGGCTTTCTCCATCGCCTCGCCGCGCCGCTCCAGGTCCTCCTGCATGTCCTTGTACGTCTTGTACGTGATCGCGGCGGCGGCGACGACGCCGGTGATCAGGAGCGCCCAAGGATTGGCCGTCAAGGCCAGCGTGAGCTTCTCGACCGCGCCCGCAATGCCCAGGATCTTGGTCGCCAGTCCATAGGTCACGAGCAGGCCGGCGACCGCGACCGCCATCGAGCCGAACTTCTCCAGCAACGTAATGTTGTCCCCAAGCCAGGAAACGAGGTCGCGGAAGTGGCCGACGACCGTCTTCAGTTCGCCCTGGAAGGCAGCGCCCACCTCGTCCTTCAGGTCCGCGACATCGCGCTTGAGTTGGTCCATCTGGCCGGCGACCGTGCCCGCCGCTTTCGCAGAAGACCCCTGGATCTCCGTCGCGGCCTTCATGACCGCGTTGTAGCGGACCTGCTTTACTTCGAGATCCGTGAGTTCCCGGTTGCGCTTCAACTCCTCCATCCGGACGGCCTTCTCCAGATCGACGAAAATGCTCATCGTCCGGAGGCCGCGGGACTGGCCGGTCTCGACGGCCAGCATAATCTTCTCGAAGGCCTGCGCCGCGCTCACGCCCTCCGTGCTGACGGCCGCCGCATCCTTGGCCACGCGCGCCAGGCCGGCCGCCTTATCCAGACCGATGTCCGCGATGATGAGCTTCTGGACGCTGGTCGTTGCATCCTCTGACGTGTACCCGATCTTGCGGATGGCGTCGATAGCTTTTGAGGCGGCAGCGGTGCCATCGCCATGCGCCCTGGCCAGGGTCATGGCGACTTCGACGGCCCGCTCCTCGTGCGCGGCCTGCTTCGCCGCCTCGATGGTCCACGATTTGGCGAACTCGACGGCCTTCTTGATCGCCTCCGCGAGCAGGTTGCCGGCCGTGGCGCCCTTGACCATCGAAGCCGTCATGCCGTCGATGCCCTGCGAGGCCGCACGCGCCGATTTCGAAGCGGCAGCCTCGATGCTCGACAGGTTCGCGTTGACGCTCTTGATCGACTTGTTGGCCTGATCCACCTCGACGGTGACGACCAGTTCGATCTGGTTGTTATTGGCCACGGCTGTTCAACCGCTCGCGCTCCAATTGATCCCGCTCGTCGTCGAGGATTAGCATCGCGTAGAACTCGTCGGCCCGGATGTCGTCCAGGCCGATGTGGAGGCCGAGGTTCAATGCCGCCAGGATGTCGAGGGCGCGCCGGATGAGCAGGCCGGCTTCGGATGTCTGGGCGGCGTCGAGCTGATCCAGCGGGCAGTGATCGCAACGGCGGCCGTCGGGTGCGTCCGGACACAGGCCCGGATCACACAACTCCTCGCGCCGGAGCGCCCAATGGACGAGGTAGCGCAGGGAGGGCTGTTCCGGCCACTCCCCGGCTAAAAATTTGCCTCGCGATCCTCCTGGACGGAGGCGTCGAGTGCATCGATGGCGGCTTTGACAGCGACCGCCTGGTGGATGATGGGCACGTCGCCGGCATACCCTTCGGTCGCCTCGACGAGCTTTTTGTAGAGCTCGCCGGCCGCGCGGAGGTTGATCGTGATCTGCTGGCGGTTGAACTGCAAATCGAGCACGCGGAGGAAGGCGCGCCGGTACGTGTTGACGTCCTTTGCGGAGGGCATCTTCAGCAAGTGGGTCGTCAGCGTGCCCAGCACGCGCGTGGTCACCCGGAAGGCGTCGCCGGTCAGGACGACATCGTCGACGTCGCAGGTGGCCAACTGCTCGATGACCTTCTGCGCCTCGAAGGCATCGACGTCCGGCCCGTCCTCGCTGCGGATCTTGGCCAGCAGTTCGGCGTCGATCTCCTCGCCGCCGGTGATGATCGTCTCTGATGTCCCGCGCCCGAGCTGCTTGACGATCACCTTGCGGCGGCGCTGCCGTTCGGCCCACTCATCGTCGGAAGGGAAGCGGACGCGGACGGTCTTGATCCCATCCGGTCCGCGAAGTTGGACCGCGACCGGCCTGGCCGCGTCGAAAACAGGAGCGTTGTCCATTGGGATTCTCCCTACTGGCAGATGTTGTCCACGGCGCATTTGCCGACGGCCGTGAGGATACCGTTGGTCGTGTGGTAGATCGGCAGGCACTCCACGGCCACCGTGAGGATCTGATCGGTCTCGGCGATCTCGACGACCGAATAAGAGACCTTCTGCCAGGTCAGATCCAGCGAATTGTTCGCATCGAACTGGAGATGGATGACCGCCGTGCCCGTCGTCTGGTTTTTGAGCTTCGTGTACTCGTCCGAACCGTTCATGAACCGCGCTACGAACCGCAGGTTGCCCGCGCGGTTGCCAAACTCCAGGCGGCCGCGGATCGCGCCCGAACTCCCGTCGCCCGCCGCCTGGAAGCCGGAGCCGGGAAAGAACCCCGCGTCCATCCGGATGTTGTTCTTCCAGCCGGTCTCCAGGGACACGATGTTCTTATTGGTGACGTAATCGGTGCCGTTGATCGTCAGGGTCAGCGAGGCCGAGGGCAGGAGCTTCTCGAGGGTGGCGGCGGGCATCGTGATGCCGGTCGGGGGATCGATAACCTTGCCGGAACCGACGAACTCCACCGTGATTTTGCTGTTCGCGCGGCCAGGCCCCGAGCCAATGCTGATCTGGAACGACTCGACGGCGCAGCCGACCGCCTGCCGGTCAAGAACGACGCCGGCGCCAGGCCGGATCTGCTCGACGAACGAGAAATAGGGCAGCTCGGCGGCATCGCCGGCCGAAGGCATCAACGGCGTGCAGGTGTACGTGAAATTCGGACCGCCGCTCTTGACGACCTTGCCCAGTCCGAAGCAGATCGCCCACGTCCCGATTTCCGCGCCGAGGTACTTCTCCAGCGTTCCGTTCACATCCCACGCCGTCTTGTAGGTGGCGGTCGGAAACTCGTGGCCCTTGCCGTACTCCTCGGCGTCGCTTTCGGTCGCCAGTTTCGGGTTCGCGAGCGCGGCGTTGATCTTCGTGAACCGCCACATGTCGGCGGCAGCCTGCGCCGTCGCGATATCGGTCTGCTTCTTCTGGCCGAAGCAGACCAGCACTTCCTGAAGCCTAGTCGTGGACATCTTCCTTCACCTCCTCCCTCCCGGCCGGCGGCTTGCACTGGCTCCAGCCAGCGACCAGCAGCGGCGTGAGGACTTCGGGCGCCGCATCGAATTCCTTCGGCTCGCCCTGCCCGAACGGCGGAGCCAGCCACACCGTGTTGCGTTCACTCATCTCCGATCTCCGTAAACGTGATGGGCACCTCGAAATAATCCAGGCCCTCCGCGTCGGTCTGTCGCTGGATCATCGGCAGGTCCATCGCATAGCAGGAAGGATGGACCGTGACGTTCAACATCGGAACGTCCGATCCGGCCGGGATGCCTTTGGTGATCAGCCGGAACAGCCGGTAATAGGCGGTCGGCGGATCGGTTTCGTCCGTCTCCCGCGAGCGCAGGTACAGCGTGACCTGGTGCTTCCACACGTCAACGCCGCCGAAGCTTCCAGGCGCGGTGCCCTGCCACACGGCCATGACAGACGGCGCCGGCATAGAGTGGATCGCGTGCGCCAGGCTGGATTTCTTCGGGTAGTGGTCGTGGTAGGCGTAGATCCGCTCCGGGTCGCCCTCCATTTCCGTGACGAGATCCGGAATCGTCCGGAGCATCGCGACCAGGTTGTCCACCAGTTCGGCAGGGTTGATCATCGCTGCTTACCGCCCAGTGCCCGTTCGAGCAGCAGGCGCTCCTTCATTTCGTTGACCACGCGCCGAGCCGCCTGGACGACGGCCTCCCTGTTCTTCGGCGAGAAGACCACCCAGGGCTCGATCTTCTGGTTGATCCACGCCTTGATGCGGTCCTTACGGGTCGAAACACTGGCCTTGGCGCTGGTCTCGCTCACCGTCCGGACCATGAAGTTGCGGAGCATGTCGCCGGTCAGCGTGAGGTTCCGGCGATTGCCCTTGCCGAGTTTGGTTTTGCGGATCGCGTAACTCTTCGTAAGCGGCTTGGCCGGCGAGTCCGAGGGCCCGAGCGCGGCGCCCACGCGGTTTTTAACCGCCGCCACGCCGACGTTGCCGATCTTGAACATCTGGTTCTGCTTGAAATTCAGCCGGTCGAGCCGGATCTGCTTCTTTTCCCAGATGCGGACGGAAGCCATACGTCAGGTCTGGCGGAGACGAAGGATAAGGCCGCCCGCGTGGTCGGACAAGATGTCGAACACCTTGTAGGCCACGCCGTCCACGATCACCTCGTCCCCGCGCTGCGGCGGCGCCGCCAGATCCGAGGCGCGCAGGAACACGGCCGCATACACGCCGGGCGCATTCTCTTCGGCCTCGCGCGTCTCATCGAAAATCGCCTTGACCGTGACCTGCTGGCCGGCCTGCGGCGAATACACGACCTCCCGGCCGAACGCACTCAGCACGCCGGCATTGAGCGCGCCGGCGAGGGAGGTCCAATCGGCCATGGCTCAGGCCTTGGTGCCCTTCACCAGCACTTCCGGCCGCAGGCAGACGGGCAGCGGGTTGGACTGCGTGTGCAGATCGGTACCGCGCCCGAACTTCCGCGGCTCCTGCTTGGCGTACAGCGGCAGGCCCAGCGTGTTCGCGGTCTCGTTGAAGTCCGCCGGCGCGAAGAATGTCCGGAAGGTGTTGGCGGTCCCGATGGGGAAGAAGTGCGCCTCGTCGTCGGCGATGAACTTCCGCACGGTGCCGTTCGCGTCGGTCGCCTGGCCCCGGTACTCCTCGAACGTGATCCCGCCGAAGGTGAAGCCGGTGCGGTAGTCGTTGCCGAGCTGCTGGTTCCGCTGGAAGTACATGAACGCTTCCTTCACCTTGGCGTGCGTGGTAAAGGCGTCATAGAACCCCTGCGAACACAGGCACATGATGCCCGTCATGAACTCGCCCTTGAGGTTGTCTTCGATGTGGCGCTTCACTTCGAGCACCTTCAGCAGCACCTCGGTCGCCGAATTGGTGAGCACGAAGCTCACGGTTTTCGCCGTGATCCCGAACTCGCTATAGAGGTCGTACAGCGTCGAGCCGTCCGCGTCCAGGATCACGCCCTTGAGCGCGCCCATCCGCAGGTACTCCAGCGTGATGGCGTGCTTGTTGCGCATGTTCTGGAGCTTGAGTGCCAGCAGGTTCGCCAGAGCGTCCGTTTCCGTTTCGGAGCCGAACGCGCGGATGCCCTGCACCTCCTCCGGCAGCACGGCGTCGTCGTGCGGGATGTGCGGGATCACGAATGAGCGCACCTTGCGCTTGCCGGTGACGCCCACCGTGCCGGGCGCGCCGACCGGCTGCGTCGGCAGCAGGTTCAGCACCCCGCTCATCTCTTCGAGGATGATCGTGCGCGTCCGGACACCCTGGGGCGTCATCAGGTTCAACTGCTCCAGGCGCCCGTACATGTTCGGAATTTTGTTGATGGCGGCGGTCAGAGCCACCATGTCGAAAGCGTCGGTTGCGAAGGGATTGATCATCGGCATTGGTTACGCTCCTTCCCGGACGAGAATGCCCAGGGCTTTCAGTTGCGCGAGGGCGGTGGTCTTCTGCGGGCCGGTGATGCCGCCGGGCCACACCAGCTTCTTGTCGGAACAGATGGCGTGGCGGGCGATGACGACGCCGGCCTTGTCCGCGGCACTGGCGTCGACGTCGAGCAGCAGCACGCCAGCGGCGTTCTGCGATCCGTCGCCGGCGGCCGGCGCCAACTGCGTCACCTTCCCGCTCGCGGTGATGATGCCCACCACCGTGCCGGTCGTGAGGTTCTGGCCGGAGATGACGGTCACCTTGTCGCGGCTGTAGAGGTTGTCCTCTTCGTGCTTGAGCCAGTCGCCGACATAATTCGATTCGGTCTGAACGGCCATGTCAGTTCACTCCTTTCCCGGCGAGCCGATCGACGGCCTTCATCACCGGATTGTTTTCGAGACTCGGCTTGGCGCCGGTGCCGGTGTCCGGCATCACGTGCGACCGGATCTCGGGCGGCTCCTCGGCGGCGCGGGCCTCCATCAGGTGCTGCCTGGCCTCGGCCGGGCTGACCTGCTTGGCCAGCAGCGCGGCGGCTTTGCCCGGCATGCCGGCCAAGGCGCAGAGTTCCACGATTTCCCGCGCTTCGGCGTAGCCCTGCCGGCGAGCTTCCGCGCGGATGGCATCCACATCCACGGCGGAGGGCTCCGCCGCGTGCTGTTCTTCGTTCATGCTGGTTCTCCCTTGGAGTTGGATTGAAACGTTTGACCCGCCGCTCATCGCGGTGCGGAGGTCGGCGAGCGCGTCCTGGCGCGTGCCCATGCGGTCGGCGAGGTTTGCCGAGACCGCTTCGCTGCCGAAGTAGAGTGCGGCCTCCGTGTCGCGAATCGCGGATTCCGGGACGCCGCGATTTCGGGCGACCGTATTCACGAGCAGCTCGTAGGTGCGGTCCACTTCGGCCTCGAGGACCTTGCGCGCTTCATCACTCAGCGGGGCGTGCGGGTTGAAGTCGGCCTTGCGGGCGCCCGCGTGCACGATCGTGTACTTGTAGCCGAGCTTCTCGTCGCTCTGGCTCACGTCGAGGTGCGTGACGATCACGCCGATGCTGCCGAGGCCTGAGGTCCGCCCGGCATAGATCCGCTGTGCGCCCGAGGCGAGCAGGTAGGCGCCGCTGAAGGCATCCGCGTTCGCGACCGCGAAGACCGGCTTGGCCGATCGCGCCATGTAGATCGTGTCCGCTAGGTCGAACACGCCGGCCACCTCTCCGCCCGGCGAATCGATGTCAAACAGGATGCCCTTGATGGCCGGATCGGTCGCAGCATCCTCGATCTCGTCCTGGATATCGACGTAGGACCGGAGTCCCGACATGGCATCCAGACCGTAAGCCTTGTGGACGAGCGTGCCCTCGATCGGGATGATGGCGATGCCATCGGGCGTGACCTCGTAGGGCTTCCTTGGCGCACGCTCCGTGCTGACCGCGGCCGCCGGTGTCGGTGCCTCCAGTCCCAGGCGCGGCGCCAGCACGGCCAGGATCACTTCGAGCTTTTGTGGCGCGATCAGCAGCGGCGTGTCAAAGATTCGCGTCACCAGGTGCGGTAGCGGATGCATTCGGTTCCTTTCGAGGATCGGAGTCATAGGCCAGGCCCAGCGAGTCGGCGCGTTCGTTGTCGGCGGCGATCTCGCGGTCGATTTCCTCGGCGTCATAGCCCTGTTCGGAAACGACCTCGGCGCGGCTCTTAAAGCCTGCGCGCACGGCCATGATCTGCGCCTTGATGTCCTTCAGCGGATCGACCCAGGCAAAGCCTGGCGGAATCCACTTCACGTCGAAGTAGCCGGAATCGTTACCGGCGGCCGGCAACGCGCCGGCGAGCATGGCCGCCTCGACCCATGAGCGCCAGATGGGACGGCACATCTGAAAAACCATCACCTCGTGCTGGATCTGCTCGCAGCGACGGCGGAACTCCAGCAAGCCCGCCCGGATCGAGGAGTAGTTCACGCCGGTGAGATCGCCGGTCAACTGCTCGTAGGTGATGCCCATGCCGGCCGCGATCGAGCGCAACTGCACGCGCATGAAGGTCTCATAGGTCGCGCCGACGTCGGCGGGATTCGAGAACTTCACGTCCTCGCCGGGCAGCAGCACCTGCAGCGTGCCTGGCTCCAAGCCGGCGAGCGCGTTACCACTGTTGTCGGACGCGGTCTCGTTCAGGACCACGTCCTCAGGCGCGTTTTTCGTGACGAAGCCGGCGAACATGGCTGCCGTCTTCTTGCGGACCAACTCCGCGTCATCGTACTGGTCGAGTTCGTAGAGCTTGATCAGCACCTGCGTGAGCCAGGGCTGGCCGCGCAACTGCCCCGGTCGAATGGGACGGAACAGGTGCAGCACGGACTCCGCCGGCACCGGCACCTGTTCGGTCGAGGCCATCGGATTCAGGCTGTCGCCGGGATGCTCTCGATAGAGGTGATAAGCGACCCGCTTGCCGATGCCGTTGAACTCGATTCCGGCGCGGACGTAATTGCCGTTTGGAAGCTTGCGCGTGTCGCCCGTGGGGAGGTGCTCGGCCTCGAGCAACTGCAACTGGAGCGGAACCGACAACCCGTCCTTCGGCAATCTCGGCCGCAGCCGGATGATGCACTCGCCGGCCTCCATCACCGACCGGCACGCGATGGCCTGCAATCCATAGAAGTCGGTCAGACCGGAGGCATCCGCCTCGTCGGTCCACCGCAACCACAGGGACTGGATCGCGTCCTTGGCCTCGGCGTCCGGATGCAGCGACTGCGGCTTGATCCCGGTGCCGATGCAGTTGGCCACGAACGCATCGAGCGCATTCGTCGCCCACGGGTTCCGGCGCACCATGTCGCGCGACCGCGACCGCAACGCGTCCAGGTTCCGGAAGACGAGCGTGTTGATGTCGCCCGTGGCCGGCGTCCAACCGGTCGTTCGCCGCGTGCTCGCGGCCGCCTCGTAATCGGCTGTCGCCCTGAACCGCGGCAGCGCGGCGCGGATTCGGTTCCAGAAGCCCACGTTCAGAAACCCTTTTCCGTCGAGACCCGGATCTGGCGAATCACCGGCGTCCCGCTGTTCTTGGCGACATCCGCCTCGGCCGCGGCGATCGCTTCCTTCAATTCCTCGACCGTGCGGTACTCGATCTCGCGGTCGCCGAACCGGACCCGGCGCACGCCGTTGGCCAGTGCATCGCGGAGCGCCTGTAGCTGCTGTTCCGTGTACATGGATTACTTCGCCTTTGAATCGCCTCGATCCTTCCCGCGAAGAAGAGCTTGCTATTCCGGCGAACCGAAGCGATGAATGGGTTCGCCATGATCACCAAGGACGAACTGATCGCCTGGGCTACACGGCAAGGCTGGAAGCTCGACCGCTTCGGCCACCTCAAGAAGGAGTTCGACAACGGCACCCACCGGCTGAAGTTGAGCCGGATCGCCGCCCGCCACGAAATTCACACGCCGTTCGGATGGGCCCGCATCCACAGCGGCTATTACAAGGACCTCACCATTGCCGCCGACGGGAAACTCGCCGGCATGAAGTTCTGAATCGAAAGGAGAACCATGAGACTGTTTGCCATCGACACCGACAACAACATCACGGCCTTCCCGGCAGCCGAGCAGGTCCCGGAAGGCCAGGAGCATTTCGCGAGCGAAAAGGAGCTCGCCAAACTCGCCGCCAACTGGCCCGCCGACCGGCTGATCCAGGTTTGGAACAGCTTCGCCGGAGTGGCGCCCTTCGACGAGCTGAAGCCGGTCAAGAAGTTCACCGACCGCAAGACGGCCCTGTCCCGCGTCTGGAAGGCCATCCAGCGACTGGACGCCCCCGCCGCGCCCCAGGCGGCCGACGTTGCGCCGAAGCCCAAGAGGTCGAGGAAGGCCGCCAAGGTTGCGGACGCCGCTCCCACGGCGCGCGAGGGCAGCAAGAAGGCCATCGTCATCGACCTGCTGAAGCGCCCGGACGGCGCGTCCCTCAAGGACATCATGCAGGCCACCGACTGGCAGGCGCACAGTGTGCGCGGCTTCATCAGCGGCGCCCTGACTAAGAAGATGGGGCTCAACGTCGAGTCCATCAAGCGCGAGGACGGCGAACGCGCGTACAAGATCGCCGCCCAGTAGGCCGACCATGATGATCGAGTTCGGAGACCACGGGGAGGAGGAGCAGCGGCTCCTCCTCCGCTACTTGGAGAGCACGAAGCCGCAATCTCGTCCCGCGTCAGCCGAGCCGAAGGCGGGCCGTCTAGGGCGGCTGTTTGGCCGTTTCTACTTGGCCTACCTACGCTGGCACTACCGGGTCAAACCGCAGTAGCCTTCCTTCCGCCGTCCGGCTTCTCAGCCGGCGGCGTTTCTCTTCCGGATCTCCTCGACAATCGAATCCAGCCGCACGTGCACATTCTCTTGCCGAAGGTGACACTCGCTGGCGCGCACGAACGTCCCGTTGATCCGGGTGATGATCCGGTTCTCCAGTTCGGCCAGCTCCTTACGCACCTCGGCCAGCAACGCGCGGTTCTGAAGGCTGACGTAGGTCGCGATCAGCCCGGACACCAGCCCGATTCCAGGGATCAGGAACTGAAGAATTTGCTTTTCCATGGCAGGGCCTCAAGGATGCGAAGCTCGGCCGACCAGTCGGACAGAGCCAGGCACAGGCCCTCTACGTCCGGATGGCCGGCGAGGATCTGCGCTCTGATGGCCGCAATCTCCCGGCGGCATCGTTCGATTCATGCCGGCACCTGCAAGCGGTCCGCGGCGACATCGGAGAAACGGCGGCCATCCGCTTCGAGCATCGCGTCTTTGCCGACGAAGTCCTGCCAACGCCGGATGATCACGTCGCAGTACTTCGGCTCGAGTTCAATCACCCGCGCCTGGCGGCCGGCCTTTTCGCAGGCGATCAGCGTCGAACCGGAACCGCCGAACGGATCAAGCACCGTGTCCCGGGTCTTGGTGGAGTTGCGGATCGCGCGCTCGACCAGCTCCACCGGCTTCATCGTCGGGTGCAGGTCGTTCGCGACCGGTTTCTTTATGAACCACACGTCGCCCTGGTCGCGAGCGCCGCACCAGTAGTGGTCCGTGCCTTCCTTCCAGCCGTATAGGATCGGCTCGTACTGCCGCTGGTAATCGGACCGCCCCATCGTGAAGGTGTTCTTGGCCCAGATGACGAACGTGGACCAGTGCCCGCCGGCGGCTGCGAACGCTTTCTGCAGCGTGTGCAGCTCCGAGGACGACATGCAGATGTAGATGGCGCCCTTGGTGACCGCCAGCATGTTCGCGCAGGCGTCGAGGAGGAACTGCTCGAAGCCCTCGCCCAGGTCGTCGTTCGCAATCTTGCGTTTCTTGCCGCGAAGCTTGTCCTTCATGGTCGCGCCGTAGTTGACGTTGTACGGAGGATCGGTGAAGACTATGTCGGCCAGGCCTCCGGCCAGCACTTTCTCCACGGCTTCCATCTGGGTCGAATCGCCACACAGCAAGCGGTGCTCGCCGAGGAGCCACACATCGCCGGAAACCGCGACCGCGGTTTCAGCAAGCTCCGGAGCGGCGTCCTCGTCCGTGTTGCCGGTGACGACCTGCTCCGGCTCACGGAGGAGGTTTTCCAACTCGGCATCAGAAAGCCCAACCAACTCCAATGGGAAATTCTGCTCTTCCAGCTGCTGGAGTTCCAGCCGCAGTAGCTCCTCGTTCCATTCGCTCTCCGCCGTCTTGTTGTCCGCGATGCGCGCGGCCTTAACCTGTGTGGGCGACAGGTCCGTCCGGACTACCACTGGAACCACCTTCACCCCCAGGCGCAGACTGGCCTCGCGGCGCGCATGCCCCTTGATGATCACGCCCTGCCCGTCCACAACGATCGGCTGGTCGAAACCATATTCCGCAATGCTGGCGGCGATCTTTTCAATCTGCTCGGGCGGATGTTGCTTGGCGTTGTTGATGTAGGGGATCAGGGATGCCGGATCGCGCCACTCAACTTCGGGCCGGAACTCGTTTTTCATGCCGCCGAACTCCTGCTGGCTCAAGCTACCGGCGGGCGCGGGCCGGCGGGACCGGCCGGCGCACCGCCGTCGTATTTCGTCAGGCTTTATTCGCCTCCGGAGCGGACTGTTGGAATAGGCCGAGGGCGTTATGCAATGCGACGATCTTGTCGATCATCGGCACCAACAGGGCGACCAGCTTCTGCCAGGAGAAGCTGGAGGCGAGATCGGTGCTGGCGTCGTACGCGGACTTGATCACGTCCAGCACCAGGTCGAGCTTCTTCTTCCCCTGGCCGGGCAGCGGGATTGCCTCTTCGACTGCTTTCACGGCTGCCAGCACCAAGGGGAAGAGTTTCAGCACAGCGAGCAGAGTGTTCATCAATGTCCTTTCTTGGGGAGATCGGGCGAGCCGAGGCTCGCCCGGTTCGGGCTTGCTTCAGGACTTCTTCGAGAGCGCCTCGGCGACAGCCGCTGCGACCACCGCGCCGATGGCCTTGAGCGATGCGTCGTCGATCGAGACCGCGCGCGTCAGCAGCGTGTCGCCGGTGGCCTGCTGCACCGGGTTCCACTGGCCGTCGATGGCGATATCGGCGTGCCGCACGGCCTGCTTCGAGACCATGTTGGCGGTCTCGACGGCATTCTGGAGCGCCTGGTTGGCGATCGCCTGGCGCTGGTTGTCGTACTGCTGCGCGTCGGATACCAGCTTGTCGACGATGGTCCGGTTGCGCCGGATCGATTCGAGCGACTCGTGCTGGTATTCGTCGTAGGTGCGCTTGATGTTGGCGAACACCACGTTGCCGTATCCGGCATTGACCTGCGACTGGTTCTTGAAAAACTCGTCCGTCCCGGTCTCGAACTCGCGTTCGGCCTGGTTGGGCGTGGCTACTTCGGGCATATGCGTTCTCTCCTTGAAGTGGATTTGAATCAACGAAAACGAATCAGTTCTTTGCGCCCTTGCTCTTGCTGCCGTAGCAGGGCATTCCGTTGGGCTTCCTGCGGATGGACCGCGAGTCGCGGAAGCGCAGATCTTTCTGCCGCTCCGTCGACACCCCAAGCGCAGTGGCCGCTTCCTCGTAGGTCTCGCCAGTGGCGGCCAGCTTCGGCGTCAGGTCCGGGAAGGCGTTCACCATCCGCTGGAGAACCACGTCGCAGTAGGCCGGACTGATCTCGATGCCGAAGCCGGTACGTTCCAGCAAGGCGGCGGCGGCCATCGTGGTCCCGCTGCCGAGAAACGGATCGAAGACCACATCGCCGGGATCGGAGAATGCCTTGATGAAGAACTCCGGCAGTGCCCGCGGGAACGGGGCCGAGTGGGACCCCTGCGAGGATTCGGTCTTCGCCTCGATCACGTTGCTGGGCCGCGCGATCCCCCGGCGCCTGCCGTCGCCGTCCGATGCCCCAGGCCGTCCCGCCGCCTCGCCGCGCGCGCCGGTCCCGAGCAATCCGCTGCCGGAGGCCGACTTTGGGTTATCCGGCGAGTAGTCGAAGCAATCCTCAGAAGCGTGCCCGACCGCCTTGGGCCGGAACTTGATCTTCTGCTGCCGGCAGAAGTGCGCGATCGGCTCCCACGCATTCTTGAACCGATTGTTCCAGCCGCCCGGCACGCCGTCGTCGGTCTTGCGCCAGCAGAACTCATCGACAAACCGCCAGCCCCACTGCTCGACATGGACGATGAACAGCTTCTTGACATAGAGGCTGCGCTGGCCCTCTTCGGCGTGCTCCTTAATGTTCAAAAAATAGGAACCATCATCGGCGAGCACCGCCTGGAGACTCGCGGCGACATCACGGTACCAATCGATGTACTCATCCGGGCGGATCGGCTTGAAGCCGCTCGCCGGGTCGTACTCCCGTTGCGTCGCGTAGGGCGGTGAAGTGACGACAACGTCAGCCTTGGCGGAGTCGAACATCCGCGCAATTGCGCGAAAGTCCCGGCAGTCGCCACAGAGCAGCCGGTGCGACCCGATCAACCACAGGTCCCCAGGCCGAGTAACCGCCTGCGCAGGCGCCTCCGGAATCCGTTCTTCCGGCGCCTCGGCTCCGGTCTCGTCGTCCAGGCTCCGGAGGAGGGTGGCCAACTCGTTTTCATCGAATCCGAGGACCGCCAGGTCCAGCCCCTCCTGCGCCAGTTCCCGCAACTCCTCCGCGAGCAGTGGCTCGTTCCAGTCGGCGTTGAGGGCCAGCTTGTTATTGGCAATCGCGTAGCCCCGTTGCCGGTATTCATCCAGGTGCTCCAGGATGACCACCGGGACCTGTGTCCAACCCAGCTTCTTCGCTGCCAACACGCGCCCGTGCCCCGCGATGATCCGGCCACCCGGATCAACCTCGACCGGATCGTTGAAACCGTATTCCAGGATCGATGCCGCGATCTGGGCAATCTGCTCGTCGGAGTGCGTCCTGGCGTTCTTCGCGTAGGGCACCAGCCGCTCGATGGGCCAGATCTCGATCCGTTTTGGCATGGTTGGCGTCATATGCCATCCACCGCAAGAACTCGCCGCCCGATCCACCGCATGACCGGCACCGCCATCGCGTTGCCTATGGCCTTGTAACGGAGACCATCGGGCGTAGCCCCAATCTCGCGGGCCTCTTCGATGGGGATGCCCAGATACGCAGCCATCTCTTCGGTCTCGTCGGGACGAAGCCTGCGGCGGTAATCGGCAAGCAGGGTCCAGTCGTCCGGGAATCCCTGAAGCCGCTCGCACTCACGCGGCGTGAGCCTCCGCACGGCAATCTGCGTTGCCAGTAGCGGCGCGCCGTCGCCGCGTCCCGAACCGCCGGACAGGGCCTTCAACGGCGGCGCGATCGCGTCCGGAGCGCCACGCCCGTTGCGGGCGAAGCGCGATTCGAAAACGACTGGAGGGCCGACCGTGCTGCCATCTCTGGCAAGCGCCGGCGGGGCAACCTCACCGGGTAAAAAGCCGTCCTGGCCACATCCGCGGAACGCCACCGCGAGCTGGCCACCCGCATTCGGATGCGACTCCCGGTGCCCCATCGCGCGCATCGTCGGCGCAAGGTCATCAAGAGCATCACCACCGCCGTCCTTGCACGAGAACCCGACCGGCAAGATCGGAACACCGCGGCCGGTCCCGTCCTCGCTGGCATCCATCCCTTCGCCGCGAAGCGTGTGCGCGATCAGCGATTCGCACGTGTCCACGGTCATGCCTGGGAACCGGTCTCCACCCGTGCGGTTCTCGCCCGCCAGCAGCGGCGGCGCAACCTCGACGCAGAAGGTCTCGGTCTCAAAGTCCATGCGCATGCTGCCGCCGTGGGCGTTGCACGCGGTCGCGATGTTAATCGGTCCCGACGTGTTGTTGCCGCCAAACGGAATCAAGTGGCCCGCCTGGGCCTGGTTATCGTCCGCGCCACATGTTCCAACGCCATCCGCAGTAAGGGCGGCAACGCCCTGGCGCGCTTTGCGGCGCGACGGAGTATCCCGGCACAGGCCTTCGCGCTCAAGAAGTACCGCCGCGGCACGACGCCAGTCTCCAAGATGTCCGACAACGAAGACACGACGGCGCCGCTGGGGCACTCCGAAGAACTGAGCGTCCAACACTCGCCAGGCGCAACCATACCCGAGCTTCGCCAGCGCCCCGAGGATGGCGCCGAAGTCGCGCCCGCGGTTCGACGACAGAACGCCGGGAACGTTTTCCCAAACGACCCAGCGGGGCCGAAGGCGGCCAGCAAGCCGACAAAACTCGATGGCCAGGTTGCCACGCGCATCATCCAGGCCGCCTCGTCGTCCCGCGACGGAGAACGACTGACAGGGAGTGCCTCCGACAAGCACGTCGATTGGACCGGCACCGTCTCCGATGAGCGTGAAGTCGCCAAGATTCTCGATGTCCGGAAATCGGTACGTCAGCAGCGCCGAGCAGAACGGATCGATTTCGGCAAACCACACTGGGCCGAAGCCAAGCGGTCCCCAGGCAACCGTGACCGCCTCGATGCCTGAACAAACAGAACCGTAAGTCAATGTTCTTGTGCCAAATTCGCCTGCCGCGCCCTGCGCCTCAAACGCCACACATCCCCGCGCACTCGGCCGTCCAGTTCAGCCCGAGATGATACTGGCGCGGGTCGGGATCGCCCAGGTCGGCTCGTTCCAGCGGCACGCAGCTCCGATGCACGTACAGCTTCTGGTCGAGTTTCCGATTCGCGACTGCTCCTTCAATCCTCAACGCGTTGTCGACCTCTACCGCGCGGGCCCAACCCGCCTGATCGGTGTCGCGCAATCGACGCCACTCGGCGTTGCTCTTAAACGGGCAGAAAACGCACGCGGACTTCTGAACCTCGTGCGGGACTCCGAACCGGGTCAGCCACTCCCGGCAATCGGCGCGCGTCATCATCCGGTCGATCAGGGGAAACTCGGGAGCAAGCCAGTGCCGCTCTTCCAGCCGCTCACGGATGCGAACGGATCGTCCAGCCTCATCCAACGAGATGCCGTAGAGCTGGACCACGCAAACGTCCTTCGGAACGCGCTGGCCCGCACGCAGGCCCAGAATCTCGCGGCGGATGGTCCGCTCGACCACCTCGACCTTGTACTCCCTGGTGCATTGCCTCCTGACGATGCCGATCTTTGCTCCCTCGCTTGCCGCGGTGAACGCGGGAATGGATGCAAACCGTCCGCCGGTGGAATTCCGGCCGCGCACCAGGTCGTCGCCCAGCCGCCCGATTCCACGCACCGTGATCGGAGGCCCACCCAACGACTGGAGCCACTGCAGATGGGTATACACAGCCGACGGTTCCTCGCCGGTGTCCGCGAAGACGGCGCAATCGATGCCCGGTTGAATCTCGCCGGCCCGGAGCATCAGGTAAACCGTGGTGCTTTGGACCCCGGCGCCCAGGTTCAGAACGCGCAGCATCGTTGGTGTCAGAGAAATCGGCGGCCTGAGTCCAGCCATTTGCTGCGAAGCACGGTTCGCGTGGGCTTCGCTTCACCCTGCGGAGCGATAGTGTCTGCCGCGGGCCGCATTGCTTCGACGCGGTCCACCTCGGCATCGAGCCTCAGGCCCATCGACACCAACCCGCAGAGTGCCGCGTATGCGTAGACCCGCGCATCGAGCACTTCCGTCCGAACGCCCCTCTTCTGTTTCCACTCCCTGACCGGTACGCCGCGCGAGTAAGTGGTCGTGAGCGTCTCGGAGAGGAGCTGCTCGAACCAGGCCTCAGTGCGCTCCGTGGGGAAGTGGCAGTATCCCGGCCCGGCCTCTTCGATCCGCAGCCGACCATAGACGACGTGCTTGGCGCTGTCGACGCCGACGATCCACATCGGCGTGCGGTTGATCGTGTTCCGCGTCGGCTTCTTCGGCCAGACCGGAAGCTGACCGGATTTCCCCTTGATCGCAAAGATGCGCCGGTGATACCGGACCCGGCAGAAGTCATAAACCTGCTGAGTGTGGAAGCCGGAATCGACGCAGCATGCCGCCACGCCGAGCGAGATGCCGTATTCGTGTAGCCATTGCCGGTTCAGGAACTCATCGAGAGACCGCCAGAGTCCCGGAGCCGACGGATCGCCCGGAAACACGCGGTACTCGATCGACCAAGACTCCTCGCCCTTTCCCCACCCCACGACCTCGACCTCGGCGCGATCCAACTGGAGATCGACGCCGACCGTGAGGACGGCAACGCCGCGCGGTAGCCGCGGACCGAATGCCTCGCGCCGCGCCAGGAGCGTCGTGATATCGACGCTCGTCTGCCGCTCGTCGTCCCACAGTTCCCCGAGCGCAGTATTGACGAAGGCCCGAAGCGTTTCCGGCCCGCCGGCATTCGCCTCGAGGAACTCGATCACCGTTTCGGGCCACTCCTTCCACGGCGAGTACAACTGGTTGATCCAGAAGCCGGCGATCTTGCTCTTCGGATTCGCCGCGCGCCATTCCCCGCGCGCCAGCATCCACGGCTTGCGGTGCGCCGGGATGACGGCCTTGCAGTGCGCACATCGGTACCGGGCATCTTCCGGACAATCCGCCGGCCACTCGATATTGGGCCAGACCAGCACCTGGCACGTGCCGCACTCCGGGCACGGCACCCAGAAGCTCGACTGGTTGCTGCGCAGCCACCAGGATTCGATCCGGCTCGCGCCCTTGACCGTCGGCGTCGAGACCAGCAGGATCTTCCGGTTCCACCAGGTTGTGGACCGCTTGACCGCGAGGCTGACCGGATCGCCTTCGGTTCCGGCCGACGGCGGATAGCGGTCCACCTCGTCGAGCAACACGTACCGGATCGGCCGCATCGCCAGGCCCGCCGGACTGTTCGCGCCGGCGATGGTAATGCTGCCGCCTTGAAACCGCTTGTGCAGGATGCGGTTGTTCGCATCGCGAGAACGGACGTCAGCCACCTTGCCGCGGAGGCACGGCGTGTCGCGAAGCATCGGCGCCAGCCGGTCCTTGCTCCACGCCTCGCCGTCTTCGACGCGAGGCTGTACGACCAGAACAGGGCCGGGGTCCTGATCGATCACGTAACCGACGAACGAGTTCAGGCACTCCGTCTTGCCGACCTGGCTCGACGACATGAACACGACCCGTTCGTACGGGCTGTTTGGCGTGAGCGCGTCGAGGATGGCCCTCTGGTACGGTGCCCGGTCTGTGCGCCAGTCGCCGGCCTCGGCTGAGGCCTCGGATGACAGCCGGCGATTCCGATCCGCCCACTCCGAGACCGTGAGTCTTGGCGGCGGCTCGAACGCGGCGATGACCTGGTCGACGCATTCCTCAAGAGCGCTGATAGCGGATCTCCTCTTGCAAGCCCCTCAGGATGGCGATGATCTCCGCTTCGAGCAGATCGCGGATTTCCTTCGCATCACCGAGCGCCGCCAGTTGGGGCGCGATCTTCGAGGGGAGCGCCAGCAGCTTGTCCCGGATCTGGCGCGATAGCGCGTACCACTTGACCTTGACCTCGTCTGCCGGCAGGAACTTGCCGCTCCGGATCTCGTATTCAAGCTTCCGCAGCCGCGCGCGGAAGACCATCTCTGCCGTCCGCGCCTGCGCGAAACTCGATCCCGTGGCCCCGCCAACCGCCTCGGCCTGAGCGGATCGCGGTTGCGCCTCCGGCGTGGCCTCGCGCGCCCCGACATCGACCGGCTTGTCGTCGAGCACCGCGTCGCTGGCGGCGACGTCCACCAGCTTTCCGCGCATGACCAAGATGCCGCGCTTGGCCAGCCGGTTGATGTAGGAGCGGTTGACGTTGCGGTGCCGGGCGTACTCGGCCTGAGTCATCAGGCCCGCGGTTTGTTTCATGCCGGTGTTGACTGGCGTTGACCACTGTTGACCAGTTTTTCGGCGCGTTCACTGCCCACAGCGTGCCATCCATTCACCCGCGGCGCGCAGGCACCGGGAAGGACCCAGAGTTGCTACGTTTGGGCGACCTCGGGCACCGGCAGCAGGCTGCACTCGTAGTGCCGCAAGCCCATACGGATCTCGTGCTGGCGCGTGGCGGGCAGAGCTTCGAAGACGAGCGCCGCAAGCTTCCGCACGTCCACACCGAGCCGTTCGCAGATGCGCCCGAGGCTGAAGACGTGGCCCGGATGGCGGTTGGTGAGCAGCCATCGCGCCGCATCGAGCATCTGATCGATGCACTCATCCCGCTCTTTGCGCTTCGTCCGGAAGCCATCCGTCGGCAGGCGCAGATCCAACAGCGCCTGCTTCATCACGGCCACGTCCAACAGGCGCTGCGAGCGCTTGTCGGCGACCGGCTCACCGGGCAGTCTGCGAGGGGCGATGCGACGCCTGGACGTCCGCTGCGGCTCTGCCCTCATTCCCCGTCCTCAACCACGAGATCATCGGCGTCGCCTGCTGCCCCGCAATCGAGGCAGCGGAACCGTTCGCCGGCATCGTGGTAGCCTGTCTCCCTGCAAACGCCGAAATCGAAGGTGCGGACCTCGACGCGCGGACTGAGGCACTCAGGACAGCGCATCGACGTTGCCATCGTTCAATTGGGGCGTTTGAGCGAGATCCCGATCCAGCGCGCCTTGCTGTGCGCCGACCCGGTGTCCCGCCGCAGGCCTGCCGCTGAAAGCCGGTCCTCGAAGTTGTGAAGCAGCATGACGCGGGGCTTACCGGCCGCCAACGACCAACGCTCGAACGCTTGGTGCAGCTCCACGGCGCTCACCATTGCCTGCGGATCAAAGACACAGCACTCTGCCACGAAGCGCTTCAGCCTGCCGCGCAGCTCCTGCGGCTGCGGCCATGCAGTAAATGTCGACTCCCAGGCGCCGCGCTCGCGTGCGCAATGCCGAGCGCCGGCATTGAACTGATACTGCTTCATGTCGCCAGGCAGTCGAGGACGACGCGCCGGTAGATCGGCTCTGTATTGATCGCGGCACCGTCCTCATCGACCAGGTCGAGCTTCTTGAGCGCCCAGCAGCGGTGGCCGGTGGGCAGCGATTGCTCAAAGCTGTACTTCGTCCCAGGCTTCGGATGTGGGTCGACCGGGTTCGAGCCGTCCACCGCGCGCATGAAGATCGCCTTCAAATGTCCCTTGCGCCCGAAAGACGGCGTGACAAACCCACCGGCCAGCAACCGTTCAGTAGCTTGGCGCGAGCGAAAGCCGAGTGGCCGGCCGTCGGCGGAATAGATCGGATACTGGTCTTGGTTCAGGCGCACTTTGAGTATCGGAAAAGAAGGGAAGGAGTTTAACGAGAGTCCCGTCGCTCGTTGATGTTTTCCGGGGTACTTTCGGAGGGTGCGCCTTGCGCTCGCCTGTCGAACCGAGCCTCTACTGGAAATATACGCAAACCGCGGCCAAATTGTAAGGTCCGAACGCCAATATCAGATCAACTTGTGTTCGCGGAGCAACTCGCGCGTTTCCTCAACGCTGGTAACCACGGCGGAGATCGCGCCGGCTTGCCGCCACTCCTCGATCCTCCTGGCCTGCAAGGGCGTCGGCTTCTCGCCCGGCCGTTTGACCTCGAGTTGCACGCTGCGTCCGCGAACACAGGCATCGATGTCTGGGTCGCCAGCCACGCCCATGCCGCCCCATCGTTTCCGGGCCAGGCAGCCAGGCAGTTCGTTCAGGTAGGCCAGAATCGCCCTTACGATGGCTCGCTCCGACGTCATGGCCGCCGTCTCCGAACTGTCGGCTGTTCCGCCTCCGCCGCTTGCTTCAGTCGTTCCCGCCGGTATTCTTCGAAGATCCTGGCGACCTGCCGGCGCCGCCACTCCTCGGGGCTGATCCACTCCAAGCCCTCGTCGTTGATGACCAACGGCATCGAGTCCATGCGAAGCACTCGCATGGCCCAGCGGATCTCCTCGAGGTCGGCGCCAAGCGGGTAAGCCACCGCGAGGTGGCCCAACGGCAACCGGATGCAGCGCATTCCAGGGCGGTTCATGATGGCCTGGGCCCGCCGCACGCCGGTCAGTTCCTGCTTGTGATCGCGGACCAGTTGCTTGAGCTCGTTCGGGGCGTGCTTGTCGATGCGCAGCTTGCCCTCGGCATCCAGCCAAACCGAGACGCCGGCTTCCATCAGGCGGTCCAGCACGGCTTCAGCGTCCAAGGTGACCTCCTTGTGAAGGGTGAAGGGTTGTGAAGGGTTTTCCTGTATGAGCTACAGGCGTGCGTGCGCGCGTGTGTAGACGATAATAGGATCAAGCCTTCACAATCCTTCACTCCAAAGAGCTTCTGCTGAAAACAAACGACTTGCACGATTGAAAAGTGAAGGGTTCTGCGGCTCATACTTCCTCGCCCTCCTCTTCGTGGGCCATCTGCGTCGCCGGTGGCGGCGCTGTTCGCCGAGGCGTATCGTAGTGGTTCTCGGTCCGCAGGCCGACTCCGGAGTACAGGAAGCCCCGGTTGGTTTTGGTCTTCCCGACCCCCCGTTCGCTCATGAACGAGGCGAACATCTTGTGGCTGACCGGCGTCTCGCCGTACTGCTCGGCCCAGGACTTGTACTCCCGATACAGAGACAGCGACAGCGCGCGGGCGTTGGGCACCCGCACGCATTTCTCCTCCAGGAACATGGCGAAGGTGTCCTGCTCAGCTTCGTACTCCCGCGTGGCCTCGATGACCTCCTCCGGTACGCCCAGTCCGTCCCGCTGCCATTCCAGGCAACCCTCCAGAGCCCAGTTCAAAATGCCCGAAAACTCCCGGCGGAACATGGCCATCACCTCGTGCCGGGGCTTTTGCCGTTCCTTCGGGATCGTCACGTGAAAGGGGATCAGTTTGAGACGGTTCCATAACGCGCGGTCGCCCCGAACCTGCGGCTTGTGGTTCGTGGCGAGCCACGGCTTGAACTCCGGATAGAACTCGAAGAACTCGCCGCGCATAAAGCGCGCCGAGAGCTTATCGCCGCCGGTCATTTCCTTGATCAGCGACTCCGACAGGCGCGAACCGCGCTCATTCTCCGAGGCCCAGACGAAGCGGGCGCCCTTCAGCTTGGCCACGTCGTTCGGAATTGCCCCTTCTTTCTTGCGCAGGAAGGTTTCGGTCGGCGTGCGCACGGCATAGTCCCCGAGGAGGAGTTGGATCACGTCGACCATGGTCGACTTCCCGTTGTCGCCGCTCGCGCCGTAGAGGATGAACATGGCCTTGTCTGACGTGATTCCCGTGAGGCAGCAGCCGAAGGCGCGCTTCAGAAAAGAGACGAGGCGCTGGTTTTGGTTCATCACCATGTCGAGGAATTCGATCCAGTTGGGGCACGCCGCCTCGGGGTCGTAGGCGACCGGCACGAGCTTGGTGATCAGGTCGCGCTGAGCATGGGCACGAAGCCGGCCCGCCTTGAGATCGATGGTTCCGTTAGTGACCGTCAACAACCAGGGATCTACGTCAAGATCCGAGGGCCGCACCGCGATGACGGGCTCGGACTTGGCCAGGTTGAGCATCGCGGTGATGGCGCGCCACGACTCGGACTTGATCAGGTGGGCCAGGAACGCCTCTCGTTCTTCCTCATCCGGAATCTTCTTGGCGAGGGCGTACAGGCTGCGGATGAGGGCGGCGCCCAGATTGTACACTTCGAGCGTTTCGTCTTCCCTCCACCGCATTCCATCCCAGACGAACCACCGGGCCCACCTTTCGCAATAACGAAGGCGATCCCGATATCTGCCGGCGAAGCGCTTGGCATTTCCGAGGTCCGTGAAGCGCTCGATCTTTGCCGCAGCGGCGTTGACCTCGGAGTCGGCGGCGGGTGGAATGCGCTGCTCAGCCTCACCTTCGGGCGCTGTCGCACTGCCGGATTCCTCGGTCGGCTGCGGTTCCGGCTCGCCGGGCGCTGAGGACTCGCCGCTGATTTCCAACCTACCGATGGAGACAGGCGAGTTCACGTTCCCGCGAAAAAGGCAACCGCCGCAGTATGGCTCACCCCCGAGGTCCAACTGAACGTAGGCGCAGGTGACCGGCGCGATCTTGCTGCTCGACGCCTGCCGCAACTTGGCGCTGGTCTCCCGCCGGGAATAGCGAGGATACGGCTTGCTCAGCTCGTGCGCCCAGCGCTCGGCCTCCTCGCACCGCGCCACCACTGTCAGCATGCGATACCACTCCGGTTCAGGCAGAGCCGAGGCGTCATCGCGGCAGTGTCGCATCCACGGGCAGCCCTCCAGGATCAACGGGAGCTTCGCCGGCGCGAGGGTTTCTTGCGGTTCCAGTTGGGGAGACGGCGGGCCAGGATCCTCGATGCCCTCAAGCGCTTCTTCGAGACCGCTCTGGGTGTAGGCCCACTCGCGATACTCGGCTGTGACCGGGCGTATGTCAGTGGGCAGTTTCCGGTTGAAGGTACCTGGCACGCGCAGGACCCGGCACAGGTCCGGGGTCGAATCGATACTCCGGCCCCGCGAGACGGCGGCTTGGCGCAAGAGGGTTTGGAAGCGCGTCGAAAGCGACTTGGCCGCCATCCGGTCGGCGCCGGTCTCCAGCAGCCACGGTTCTTTGAAACGCCAGTAAAGCTGAAGGCCGAAACCGCTCCGCACGATGATCGACGGCGGCAGGCCGACGCTCTCGATCAGCGCGAATGCCTCTTCTTCCGTCGCCGGCAGCGTCTTGGAGGAATGCGCCGGACCGGCAATGTCGATATCTGCCCAGACGGCGGGGATCGCGCAGACACCGTCCTCAGCGCCGCGTCCGCCTCCGGCCGGCGGGCTCCGTTGCAGGCCAACCGCCGCGTACACGTCGCACGTTCCGGCGCGCCGCTGGCAGTATTCGGCCGCGGCATCAAGCGCGCCGGCGGCGCCGAGGTCAAACGCCCGCGTGGCCTTGTTCTGGCGCGTCCAGATGATGAGATACCCCGCCGCCTCCTCGCCGTGAAGCTGGCGGAAGAATTCCTTCACCTGCTCGAGGTCATCAGCCATCTCGCTTGGAAAGGTGCGGACGCTGACCACAGTCCGCGCCCGCATGTCCGGTCGCTAAATCACCTCGCCTTCGGCGCTTCGAACGTCCTGTGCGGTGGGGGCCGACGGCGCCGATTCCAGGAACGGCTTGAGCATCGCCGCGTACTCCTTGACGCGCGCGGCCTGCTCCGGCGTCAGCCGCCCGCCTGAGGTGAACGTGGCGCGCGAGTAGACGATGCCCTGGGCGTTCTTGGTCTTTTCGAGGCCGATCTTGGTGATCAGGCTGTAGCACGGCACCGCCTTCGAGGCCAGCCGCATGAAATACTGCCGCGCCGGCTTGAGGGAGCTGGGCGGGAGGCTGACGATCTCGGGCAGCAGGTTGTCCTCGCGGACAAGGAACAACTGCCGCACCAACTTGCATGCCTGGCCTTCGCCACGCGAATCGCTTCCGAATTTCGCGAAATCGCACTGGAAGCAATTCTTGCCGGGCTTGCCGACGCCGGTGCGCGCGTCGAGCGAGTAGCAATCCGGAGGCATGTTGCCATCGGACTGTTCCATCGGCACGCTCCAATAAGCCCGCGTGTCACGCCAGGCGACGATGATGCCCGAGAGTTCCTTCAGGATCTCCTCCCCGTCGAGTCCCTGAATCGTCCAGGCGGTCCCGCCTCCGGCCGGGATCTTGATTCGCTCCAGGTCCGAGGCGGTCATCCCGCTGTCTCCGAGGTTGGCGGCCACCGCGTCGCGGATCTCCGTGATCGGCGTCTGAAAGACAATGAACGGACTCATCGCGGTTTCCTTCTTGACGGGTTCCTTCTTCACGAGTTCTCTTGCCATGGTTAGCTTCTCCTGGTTCTGAGTTTGAAAACTTCGCTGATTTCGAGGACTTCGCGGAGGCTCGGCGGCATTGGCCGGTCTTCGCGGTCCAGTTCACGCACGTAGGCGCTCAGGCTGTTGGTGTTGAAGGTCTCCTCGACGTAATCCCCCAACCGGCAGCGTTTGAGCGCCTTGCAGACTGCGGCCTTGTCGCCGTCTTTGGCTTTCGCCCAGAGCTTGCGTTCGATATAGACCGTGCGGCCGTCGATCGAAACGCGCTCCAGGCCCGCCTGCTCGAACTGCGGTAGCAGCAACTCTTCGAGCTGCGCGGCCTCCGCCTTCACGGCGTCCACTTCGGCCTCGAGCTGCCGCCGGCGCTCCTCGAGCGCCACGAATCGTTTTAGTTCATCGGTGTTCATGCGTTTCCTTTCAGTTGTTGGAGTACGGCGTTGATGACGTCCGCCCTGGCGCCGAGTGCGGCCATGACTTTCTCGTCCACGGTGCCCTTCGCGAGAAGGTGGACGTACTCCACCGGCCGCGTCTGGCCGGGTCGGTGGACGCGGGCGAGGCTTTGCTCATATGAGCCGAGCGAGAAACCGAGCGAGTAGTAAATGGCGTAACGGGCGCGGGTGAGGTCCACGCCGAGGCCGCCGGAGTCGATCTGCACCGCAAGGACCGGCGCCTCGCCGGCCTGCCAGCGCTTGAGTTCGTCGAGGCGGCCAGACAGTTCCAGCGAGCGGCGGCCCAACTCGTCCGCCACCCGGTTCACGGCCGCCAAATCCTTGTGGAACCTGCAGAAGGCTACGACCGGCTCCGCCGGGTCGATATCTTCCAGGACATCGCGCAGTAAATCCATCTTGGCCGAGTCGATCTGAACATCCGTGCCGTCGTCGGTGCGAATGAACCCGCCGGTAATCTGCTGAAGCCGGAGCAGCTTCACGAGTGCGTTGGCCGCCGTCACCTCGCCCGAGCGGACCTGTGCGATCAGGTCGGTTTCGAGCGAGCGGTAGGTCGCGCGAGCCTCCGTTCCGAGCTCGCAGGTGTAGGTGACGTGCATCTCGCCGGGGAGGTCGAGGACGTCTTTGCCGGCCGAGAAGGCGATCGAATAGAACTTCCGGTTGAGTTCGTCCAGGTTGCGGTAGCTGACGACCTGGTGGTTTTGGAAGCCGCCCATCACGGCGTAATGCTGGCGGAACTTGTGGAAGCTCCACCCGAAGATCGAAGGGTCGAGGAAGCGGTAGTAGGCGTAGACATCGAGCGGCGAGTGCGGCATCGGCGTTCCGGAGAGCCCGAGCCGGAATCGCGCCGCCTTGCCGAGCCGGGCCAGGTACCGGCTGGCCTTGCCGCCGGGTGCCTTACAGCGGTGAATTTCGTCGGCCACCACCATGTCCCAGCGGCGGCGTAGCGCCCACTCGGCAAACGGCGTTCTCCAGAAGGAGTCGTAGTTGATCACCACCGCGACCGGAACGCCCCGAGCTTGCGCGAGCTTAATCTGCCGCTCGGCCTCGTCCCGCTTAGCACGAACGCTGGCGAATGTGTCGTCGAGGACCACGACCTGGAACGCGGCCGCGCTGTGCAGTTCGAATTGCGGCTTCCAGACTTGTGTGACCCGCAGCGGGCAAACAATGAGGATCAACTGGAACCCGTGGTCGAGCGCGATGTAGATGGCCATGGCCGTCTTGCCGGTGCCCATGGCCGCGCAGATCATCGCCCCGCGCTTGCCGCTGGCGAAAAGCCGCCTCACCAGCACGACCGCCTCCTCCTGGTGGCGCCACGGCGTGGTGCGGAAGCCTTTGTTGACGGGCCTGGAAGCGATCACAGCACGCCTCCGGCGGGCGAGAAATAACGGCGTTCGATACCTGCCGCCTCGAAAGCCTGGCGGAGGCGCGCGATCTGCTCGTAGAGCCAAGGACGCGACCGGCCGAGCAAGCGGGCCGATTCGGAGAGGGAGTTCTCCGAAAGCGCCTGTACGACTTCGCGTGCGGGCGCCGGCATCGCGTGGAGCACACGATCGACGTCGATCTGGAATTCGCGCTGCTGGAGGGGAGAGATTCCCGACGGGGTGGCTTCCCGTTCCAGCCGACCTTCGGATTCGCGCGATCCGCCATTCTGCTCCTGGACCGGAGAGCCGGAAGGCGGCATAGCGCGGCACAGTGCCCGCCAACGACGCACGTTCGACGTGAGCCTCCGGTCCATCACCCGCGAGGCGAACGTCCGGAGCGAAGCGCGGCGGCTGTCGAACTTCGTGAACTGGCTCCAGAAGGCAAACAGGAGGTCGGCTTCGAGATCCTCGCAGTCATCGTAGGTGAGGCCGAAGCAGCCCACGAGCGCGACCGCCTTACCGTGGGCGAGGTCGCGGGCGACCGGGTACGCCTCCTCGAAGATCGGGCTATGCATGCCGGCCTCCCAGGGTGCCGCCGGTCTCGATCTCCATCGAAAACGGCAAGCCGTGGCGCACCTCGAGCGTGCGGATCTCGCCGGCATTGACGCTGCGCGTGTATTCAAAGAGCTCGACCACCTGCCGCTTCAGATCGAAATCTCCTGGCGGGTCGGTGTTCGACGGGGCCTTGGCGCCGAACTTCACATCCCGCACGGCCGTCGGCAGCGGATCGACAATCGGCTGGCCATTGCGGATCTGGACGAACTCGAAGCGGCCGAAGCCGAGCTCACGCATCGCCTCGACCAGGAGTCGCTCTGAAGCCGACAGATCGCGCGTGGTGGCGAGCGCGGCTGCGGCGCCGGACCTTTCGATGCCTGGTTCAGTGTGTTGGAGTTCTTTCATCGTTGTTTCCTTCTCGCGTTCAAAAACAGGAAAGCCCTCCGAAGGCGGTCCGGCGAAGGTTCCTTCAAGAGGGCTTTCGGCCCGGTTGTCCGGGCAACTCGTTTGAATTCGCATTTCGCCGAACCGTTCGCCCGCTACTGGCGAAATTTCGCGGAGGGGCGGCGGTTGGCGAACTGCGGCGATAGGTTGGAAGAAGCGGAAGTATCAGGGCGGCACGGAGTTGTGGGTCAGCAGCGCGCCGAGAAAAATCTTGAGAAAATTCTGTGGGCCTCCGCGAAATTTCGCAGAGAGTGGATCACCGCTCGGGCAGGACCTTGAACCTGGCCTGCCACCCGATTCCTGGACGGTATTCGTCGAACGGGGGTTCGGCCACGCCGAAGAACGCCTTCAGATTCTTGCCGAGGATTTCAATGCGTTTCTGGTTCTTTCGATCGGCGGCGGGGTTCCGCCAGTTCATTGTGCCCGCCTTCTCCGCCAGCGCCTGGAGGAGCGCCCACTGCACGGTTGGGTTGCCATTCTTGCGATTCACCATGCGCATCTCGGCGAACGTCTTGACCTCGCGCTTCTCTCCGGCCGTGACCGACACCGTGTGGCCATCCAGGAACCGGATCTCGACCTCCGCCCAGGTGGTTCCTGCCGGCGCGAACGGGACCAGATCGGGTGCCCCCGCGCGCGGGGCTGGCTCAATGGCCTCGCCAAGCAGCCTGTTGAGAGGTGCCACTGCTGCGAGTTTCCCCTCCGAGGGCACCATGGAATCTTCCAGCGAGACCAACGCGGCGGCACGCCGCTGGACATGTTCGTTGAGCGTGGCGTCCGCGGCGCGTAGCGTCGGGGCGAGGACGACGAACGGATGTTCGAATCGGGCGAGCAGGTGATCCACGGCGGGCGCAAATCGGTTTCCGCCGGAATTCAGGACAAGGAAGACGGGGTGCCTGTGCCTGGCGCCGTTCGGCAGGAACCCAACCTGCCAGAGGTCGCCGTGGTCGCGCACCGGTTCGCAGCCGGGTTGGAATGCGAGAGACTCGGCCAAGCGGTCGCAGAGTCTCTTCGGATCGAACTCGTATACCAGCAAGTCCTCGGGCCTGAGGCGAATCGTGTCGCACTCTTTGGGGGCGCCGCCGCACACCGCGGCAATTTCGCCGTTCGGGCGCCTGACCACCCGCCTGGGACACCCCTCGCCGCCGGGCGTGGGACACGGGTACGTGTCCGAGGGCTCGCGCAGCGTCCGGAAGAAGTCGAGGGCCAGCGAAGTCTCACCGCCGAGAAACAGCCTCAGGTGCGCGCGAACGCCGCAGAGGCGATTCGGCAGTTCAAGCGCCGGCCAGAGCCGCTTCAGTTTCGTCATCCGGGTTCACGCCCACCCTTACCAGGAAGCCGCGCTTCAGCATCCACTCCTCGACGAGGAGGCGGTCGCCATCCCGCGTGTAGCCGGTGCGGCTTGGCGGCCGAATTGTCACGGTTCGCGGCGTCTTGCAGTCAGCGAACTTCACCACGAACGTGGCCCGCACCAGAAAGCCCGATGCGAAGACATCCGCCGCGCGGTCACCCAACTTGACGAACAGGTCGGTGGCCTTGTAGATCACGGTAACCGTATCTCCCCGGAAGATCTCCACCTCCTTCAGCCGCACCCAGTCCATTCCCGGCACATCCGCGCAGCCGAGGGCATCCTCGCCATCGTTGATGAGCGGTTCCAACGTGTAGCTTCCGCCATCGCCCGTGAAATGCTCCTCGTCGCCGAACAGGTGCTTGCCAAAGGCCTTCCGGTACAACGCCAGCTCACCTTCGGTGGCGCGCTGCAACGCGAGGTCGCCCGACTCGCGGTTGATGACCACGACCTCGAACTTCTCGGGTCGGTAGTAAACGCTGGAAGATTCGCCGTTATCGAACGTCCCTTCACGGCGGATCGGTTCTCCGTGGCGGATGAGACACCAGACCTCGCCGTCGCGCGGGTAGGCGAACACGCGGCATCCCTTCCCCCGTCGGTTTGCCTCATACCAGACGTCAAGGTCCTGCTGGAGGCCAAGCCGCACGGTTTCGGTGAACTTCTGGATGCCTTCCGGAGTGGCATTGCGCCCCGGATAGGTGATGAAGGACTTCGGGCGAACAAGATATCGCTCAGCGTGTTTATTTTCCAACAGTTCCGGGGCCTTCAGCCAGACCTGCAGGGCGACGTCCGCCGGTGTTTCCTTCCCGTCCGAAGGGTCCAGCAGGCCGGGCGGCAGATCCTCCAGGAGCTCGGTCATCGCGTCGGGAGTGGACATCTCGTGGATGTAGAAGATGGCGTCCACCAGGCGCCTCGGCATGTCCGGGTCCGGATCGATGAGAATATCAACGAGCGCTTGGTGGTCGAATTCGCCGCCGGAGTGATCGGGAAGGATTAGCCCTCTGCCCGCCAAGTACTCTCTGTATGGCAATAACATCGCCACGAGGTTCTCCGGGGTGAACGTTTTCAGCGTTTCAAGGCTGGTAAAACGGCGAGGAAAGAACGCAGGCATAGCGGTCCTCCGTTTGGCCTTCCAGCGGGAGAGGTTGCGGGGGGCCTCA